>Ga0134123_10000809_pt1 | contig 20543 bp, 50 predicted proteins | sample KB303_FD_96460 | JGI IMG/M metagenome (GOLD analysis project Ga0134123, IMG submission 96460) | Terrestrial soil microbial communities without Nitrogen fertilizer from Kellogg Biological Station, Michigan, USA - KB3-0-3 | ecosystem: Environmental > Terrestrial > Soil > Unclassified ...
CCTCTTCTATATATAGGTTACTACACAATGATGGTGATTTCTTTATATACTCAACGATTTAGTATATAAATATCGCAAGTGATATGAGTATTTAAGGGGGTCAATATCGCATGAGATATTGAGTATTTCGAGTATGTAATTGTCTACATGGTGCAAAATCTTTTATACTCGACACTTCTATAGTAGGGTATGGAAAACAATCTTGAAATGAATGTGCAAGTTCAGTTGGCAGTCCGTATGGTCAATCTACTGGTGATAGTTATCTTGCTATGCGACTATTAAGTGAGTTTATTATGACTATACAAGATAATTTAAAAGGTTTTGGAGAAAGGAGTATTGAGTAGATATGACTACTATGTTTACACAGAAACACTACATAGTTATAGCAGAAGCAATAAAGAAAACCAATAGTCTTGACTGTGGATTAGTTGCCGAATTAGTGGAGATATTTACAATGGATAATCCTAAATTCAATGTAGAAAGGTTTGTTAAAGCATGTAGGAGTAATGAGTAAGAATGACAACTAAACACTATCATGTATTAGGTGGATTAAGTGGTGGATATATGCCCGATAGTAATTCTTGGTATAAGAGTATTAAACAAGCAAGAGAAAGCATGAAAGAATTAGTTACTATGTCTAGGATATTTGGAGAAAGATTTACTGGTAGTATGAAGAAATGTTACTTTGTAAGTACTAATAACAATTATTACTTTGAGGTAACAGAATGTTTTGAGAAAGAATGTTTGACTGAAGAATTTAAGGATAATGGGAGTGATGGAATTTAAATGAAGCAAGCATATGTAGACAAGAAGAATTTTCATGGTAAAACAAAAGAGATACTAGTAAAAATAATAGAGATAGTAGAGGAATACAGACAAGCTGGTTATAGAATGACGTTAAGACAACTGTATTATCAATTAGTTGCAAGAGTGATAATAGAGAATAAACTTAGTGAATACTCTAAACTATCAAGACTTTTAACTGATGCTCGATTAATGGGGTTAATAGATTGGGATTTCATAGAGGATAGAGTACGAGTATCTAAAATGCCTAGTCAATGGGAAAGTATTTCTGATTTGATAGATAGTGCTATATCTGCGTTCAGATTGGAAAGATGGAATAACCAAGACTATTATGTTGAGGTTATGGTAGAGAAGAATGCATTGATAGGAGTATTAGAACCAGTATGCGAAGAATATCATGTACGAATATCTCCTAATGTTGGATATGCTAGTACTACAGTAATGCATGATATATCGTTAAGATTTAGACAAGCAGAGAAAGAAGGTAAGAAGTGTATACTACTATACTTTGGTGACCATGACCCATCAGGTGAGGACATGGTAAGAGATATTAAAGATAGACTAGCCATGTTCTATACTACAGTAGAAGTTAAGAAAATCGCTCTTACTATGGAACAAATACAGCAATATAACTTACCTCCTAATCCTGCAAAACATAGTGACCCTAGAAGTGAGAACTATATTGCCGAGCATGGAGAATCTAGTTGGGAATTAGATGCATTACCTCCTAACATTCTTACCAATATGGTAACAAGTAGCATAAAAGAATACATTGATATGGACAAGTACGAAGAAGTAAAACAAAGAGAAGAAGAATTAAAGAAAAGATTAATAGATTTTGGAGAACAAATAGAGAAAGAGGAAACAGTCGAATACTATGAAGAAAAGCATAATACAGAACAAGATAGAGAAGAAGAACAAGAAGAAGAATCAGAAGAAGAAGGTGATAAAGAATAATGGCTATACAATACGACATAACAGTAAGAATAAAGTTCAATGAACATGATAATGAGCGACTATTCATAAGTCACTTGTTAAATTATTTGACAAGACTTAAACATGATGTAGAAAAACACCCAGAAGTAAGAGATAGTGGTAATCCTAAATTAAGACATGAGGACATATATTTTGATATGGATATTACTTCAATGTATGGATACATGACTGACCAACAGAAAACACTATACCTTAGAGGATTTAAAAACTTTCTAGCATGGAATATAATATACAGTGGGAAAGATAAAAAATGAAGTCTGGATACAAGTGCCCGATATGTAGAACGGAAATGATTAATGATGCAGAGTATACAGAATTGTATTGTACTACTTGTGACAGAAGTATAGAATATAGTTATTATATATTCGGCATTGTTAGAGTAAAAGATGGACATAACACTTAAATAAGGAATAGTGATACTAGTACTACGATGGTTAAGGAAAGTAAGAAGAATCTGGAAAGTGTGGAAGCATTACAAAAGGAAATCTTGGATAAGCAACAGAAAATAAGAACAATGAAAAGAGCAGATAGTGAGGTAAGACTACAGTTAGCAGTAGAGAAAATGAGTAGTGAGGAAATTAACGACCAAAAAGAGATACTAGATGCATGTTACGACTACATAGCACAACATAGAGCACTATTCAGAGATACGTTCAAGAAGTTAGAATAACCTAGTTGGTTAATTCTATACTCTTCTTTTTTAATTCTACTGAAGTGATACCAAATATTGCAAGTATTCTCTTACATGCCTTACATCTTGGTATTCTTGTGTCAAAATATATCCTTACACCTCGACCACAATCTATACATGGTTTAAATTTCCTTCTCTTATTACAATCCCAACAGAAAGAGGTATTAGGGTCATAAAGATATTTTTGTATACAAGTTGAATTTCTACAATGCGTTCTTACTGGCATTCTTAGTTATCTCTCCTTAGTATTTCCTTTCTTGTCTTTATTGCCATTTGAATTAAACCAGTTGTTAAACCTGTAGTAATTGCGAATTGTGCAAACAATAAAGGAAAGTTGGTACTCTTACAATCGTTAAAACTTTCTTTGGTAAAAGTTGGTAAGTAGAAATCCATACAGTCATAGTAATATTCACCATGTACAAAATAGTCATACAAGTTTAATACTATCCATGATAGTGTACCTCCTCCAGTTAAGACTAAGGCTATAATAGAACATGAAAAAAATAAAAGATTGATTTGTTTTTTACTTAGTGGAGGTAAATCAATCTCACTCCTTTCTTGCACTTTCAAAACCTCCATACGGATAACTAGATTCTGGTTTTTTCTTTCTATGTAAGAATTTAGGCAAGTGTACATCTTTATTGTATAGTGCTTTACTCTTTGCTTTAATTTGTTCGTATCTCTGTTTTCTTCTCATTCTAGCATTATCTCTGCGTATTCTTTCTTCTGACTTGTATTGTTCTCTTTCACTTTCCAAATGACGCTTGTTCCTGATATATTCTAAATTCTTTCTTGATTCGTACGCTTTTTGTGCTGGTGATTTAAACAGTACTCCACTATCTCTTTTTGGAGAGTATCTTCTTCTGTATGGTTTACTTCTTGATACTTCTCTATATTCTGTATTACCTATCCGTACTATTTTTGGCATTTATTGTATTATCTCCCTCCCATTTTCCGTTATGATTGGCATAGTAGCTTCATAACTATTATACATGTAATAGTATTCATAAACTTTCTTACCATTTATGCTCATGTTAATGGGTAAAGTAATCGGTTTTCCTATTGGTATTCGTTCTTCTCCTGCACCTAAACGGTTAATTTGGTATTCAAAAGCAATAGGTTCATACCTTTTATAACCAGTAGGAATAACATAAGCAGAACATTCGATAAGAAATTCTGTAATCCTTCTTAATGCTTTTTGTATCCTACTAAAATACTGAGTGTCATATAAAATATCAAGATTTCTTTTACCCGCTTGTCCAGTGAAAGAAGATAGTACTCTAGTATCTTCATTTCGTACCCAACTGTCAAACCATTTATCCGCTTCTTGTATAAGTACCTGTTTTGGATTTCTATCCAAGTCAGTAAAAGGTATATCGAGTATATCATGCATATCTAATTTCTTTGTTCTCTCCCAATAAACATCAAAGTTAGCAGAAGTTTCCCAACCCATTAATTGACTAGGATAAGCGTACTCTACCATACCTCTAGTTTTACCAGTTCTAGGTAGTCCTTCCCAACATATAACAGTCAATTCTTATTTTTCTCCTTTACTGGTACAATAGCAAATATTTGTTCTGGTTGTCTTGCTATGTCCTCTATTCTTCTGTAAAAGAAAACCCAATTACATGCTTTATTGTTTGTTTCGGTTTTTCTATGTTCTATCCTTATACTCTTTAATGTAATACTAATAAATAATGACGCTGGCATGTCACAATTAGGACACATACATTGAGCATATAGTGTCTTGTTCCATACAGCATCTTGATTAATACTAAGTAAATCACTTTCTGCTAGTTTCATTTTATGAACCTCCCTAGTATTCCAGAACCACCCTCAAACAATGATTTAATCTTGTCTGGTATACTGGCAATTACTTCATTAGTCTGTGTTAAATATTCTATATGTTCTTCAAACCGTTCTACAAGTCCATCTAGTATCATTTAGTTCTCAAACTCCTAGTATATCTCCACTTGTGACTATCATAATATCCATGTTTGTTTATTTTGTATATCATTCTTATTGAAGCAATACCTATTGGTAACATTGCAATTGAGAATAACATTAATGCTGATAATGCATATACTTCAATACCATACTCAGGCATATCGCATACTAACCCTCCTTTTGTGATAAGTACTGTTTTCATGGTCAGCACGACAAGAAATAAAATCATAGTTCTTACATATCTTACAGAATTTGGGATAGAACTTTTTGTGACATACTGAACATCTCTGTTTTGGATAATTGATAAATAGACTATCTTCCATGTTATATCATACCCAAGAATTTCTTTCTTCTCTGTGCTGTAGGTATTACTTCAGTACCACTAGGTTCATTTCTAATTGCATTAATAATACCATGTTCTCCCTTTCTCTTATGTGACTTCATTTTTATTATAATCTGGTCGTGCATATATCCGACTAGTGGTACTTCGTCAATATCTTTCAAGTGGAAAACTCTACGATAAGCATCACGATAAGAAGCAATTTTAACCATGTACTTGGTAGAATTAGCATTAGTATGTTCGGTTATAACTTCTTGATTAAGAATTTTTTCAGTATAACCGCCCATTTTAACCTCTACATCTACAATTTCCATTAACTTTACTGTTACCATCATTCTATCTAATTGCTGTTGCTGTTTTGCTATTAAATCAAATATAGTCTGTGGATTATCTTCAAAGTTCCTTAATACTTCTGGTTTTTGTGGTACTGGTTGAGTTGGAGTACTCATTTAGTAATTTCATTTCCTCCATTCTCGATTATCTGATTAAGAATATCACGTACCATTACTATCCTGTTTTTCATTTCCATTTCATTATTTGCTTTAAGTAGTTTCAATACTTCTCCTTTTGTAAATGTTTCTTGTTTGAATTGTACTTGTGGTGCTTTGCCATTACTACTATCATGTTCTACTCTTGGTATATCTTGTGCTGATTCTGATACATGATTTACAATAGCATCTCTAACTGTAGCAGTAGGTACTTCAGCAATATCTTTAACGTTTTGTGCTGGCTTACTGTTAGGTTGTGGTACTTGCTTGTTTAATACTTTAAACTGCATGTTCTGTATTCTCTCCTTTCTTTACAAATGTATAAGTACCTCTTTCAGTAATCAACATTCCATCTTTCCATAATTTTTCAAGTTCTGTTTGATTAGCGAGATAAAATCTCACAAAGATTAATAATACAACTACAGTTGCTATATTTGATAATAATAAAACTAATTCTCCAGCACTATGCATTAATTATACAACTCCAGTAATAATTTAGGTGTACTAGGTGTTTGTTTGCCACTATTCTTTACTTCTTCTGGTGAAGGCAGGTACTTGTTTAATTGTTGCTGTAAATTAGTATTTTGACCTAACAGATAGAATACTCCACCAAAAGCACCAATAGCAATAATTCCCATTACTAGAAGAAGTAAGATATGAGAACTATCAATACCCCAAAACGTATCTATAGTTTTTCTCTTTCCCATATCTCGAACATTTCTAGCGTCATAACTAATCTTATCTCCACAAAAGTCGCACATATTTCTAGGTACACCAGCAATATCTAACGGTATTTCACCACTAGCACCACAAGAAGGACATTGTATTTCTATTGGTTCTAAGAGATTTACCTTCTTGTATTCAAACATGCGATAAGTACCATCACTCTCATTAATATTGATAAAAAGATGGTGTACTCCCTTATAATCTGCAAATTTCGCAGCATCAGTTTCAATAGGAAACATTCTTTTCTTATAAGTAAATTCTTGTTTCCATGTTTTACTTCTTACAGGTCGCCCGACTTCTGTCAAGTTATCGTCAACTAGATGTATTAATAATTGGTCACGCTTACCCAAATTCTACCAACCTCTCATAGAAGATACTTGTTAATAAATCTTCCTTAACAGACTTTACAGACACATTACTTATAGATTTTACTCTAGTCATGTCCATATACCACCATTGTACTAGTACTATCAAATGCCCAAGTACCAGCAAGTCTTACTAATGTAATAGTTGTTATTTGATTAGAAGTATTTTGCCAGTTACCGTATACTGAACATTCTTGGTCACCAGCAGTATTACCACCGTTTAAAGGAGTAACATCTGCATGTACTGCTTTTGTTACACTACCAGAAGGAGAAAATATATCACCAGTCATATAGTACCCAAAGTTTTCGTCAAGTGAACAGAATATAACGGATGTTTGTGCAGTAGTAGCAGTTCTTGAACCACCAACATATCTAAAACCACCGTAATTACTACCACTATCACCATTAAATCTCATACCAATATTACCAGCAGTAACAGTAGTAGCATCATTTTTAATGTATATCTGAAGTGTCAGATATTTTTTTGCTGTAAATGTACCACTTGTCCAAGTAGTAGCACCATCAGAAGGAGAACTATTATCTAACTGTACCCAATTACTCGTATCAGTTGCACAAGTAGGACATGCAATAGTTAAATCACCAGTAGTGTCAGTTACGGTTATAGGTGAAGTAGCAATAAGTGAATTGATATTATTTGCTGATTCACAAACTGCTTCTCCTGTACCTGTATTGTTACAATTACTTGCAAATGTTTGTGTAGTAGTACCAGTAATTGTTACACCTGTACCATTAGCAAAATTAGTCTTGTAGTTATTATCATTAGTATTACTGGTTAAAGTAAGACCAACTCCAGCAGTTAATCCTTTTGCGTCACAAGTACTAGCGGTTTTCCATATTGAAGTACCACCAGCAGAAGTACAACCTTGTTCTGGTAATGAATTAGTTAAAGTAATAACTGTAGAGTTGGAAGAAATAGATATACCCGTACCAGCCTTCAATGACTTGGCATTACAATTACTACTTGTAACGTGAATAACAGTACCAGCACCAACATTATTACAATTAGTTGATTCTGGTGCAGAATTTGTTATTACACAATTCTGACCTACTGAACAATCAATGGTTATAGAAGTACCCGCACTTAATGTTTTTAATCCAACATTAGCAGTAGTACCGCATAATGAATTACCTGCACCGTCAGGAGTGCATAAAGTACTCTCTGGTTTACTGTTTGTTATTATAACATGAGTACCATTAGTACTCATTGTAATACCATTACCGTTCGCTAAATCTCGTACATAACAAGTGTTATTTGTAGTATTAAGAATAATGTTGTATTGACTTGCTAGATTTACACATTCACTTGTACTATTTGAACCACCACTATTACCTCCAGTAAAAATATAAGTGTCCTGTCCTGCAAAAGATGGTAGTATCAATAAAGCCATTACTAAAGCAATACCTACTCCAGCAAAAGCCATTACTCCCAACTTTGTACGGTTATCTATACTACTCATTTCTTGGCAACCATTACACCACTAACCAGCATTAACATACTCCCCATTAATATAACCAATACTTGAGGAAAACCAGACATATCAAAACCATTGTTTTCCATAGCATAACTCGTAGTTGCACCAGCAGTAGTACTACTATCAGGCATTACTCCAAGTAGTACACCATTGAACATAGCACCTATAGTAAAAATAAATGCACCACCTAATGTAAGCATTACTGGTACTTGTGGATTTCTCATAAATCCAAATATCGCAGTTACAATACTTACCACTATCATTATACCGTATACTTCTATTGGAATACAACTTAATACTGTACAGTCTATTGCTACCATTGTAAATCACACCCATCCATGTTATCAAGACATTCTTTAAAGTCTATAATACCAGTGATAGTAAGATAACCAATAAAAACAGCAAGTCCTACTGGAATACCTATTCTAATACAAACGTCTTTCCAATCATGCCAGTTAATAGGTGGTGGTGTATTTGCTATAATATCCATGCTTATCTATTCTCCTTTACATGACGGATTAATATAAACATGACAGCAACTAACCCTAATGTAGAATATAGCCACAAGTTTTCAAAAGTAAATGCACAAGAATCCCTACCTTCATTAGTCTGGTTTGGTGCATGTCCAGTAAGAGGTATTAGAGTATAACCGTCAGTAGTTCCATAGTGGATAGAAAAGAATTTACCTAGTCCATCACTAAATATATCTGGAAATTCAGCAGAACCAGTCCATATATCGAATACTCCATCATTATCACCGCTTGCACTAGCAAATGATACTTGTATATAATTATCACCATTAGAAGGAGGGTCGTATTTTATTCCAACTAAATTACCCGCTTGTAGTGTATAGTTCTGACTATTTACAAAAGTATAATTTGTCTGTGCAAAAGAGTTTAATGTGCTAACATCTATTGTTCCAAATGAATCTATCATAGCACCATTACTCGGATTAAATATTCCTACTGTAGCAGTACCTACAGGATTATTCAGTCTTTTCCATAATGATATTTGTATTGCAGTAATATTTTGTCCTTCTAGTGTACTACCACCAATTACTTTTTGTCCTGCAAGTATACCATTAGCACCATCGGCTAAATTACCGACATATTCACCACTTGGAAACTCGGCATTAAATTCATAGAAAGTAGAATTATAATCATTAACTGTTACTTGTGTATGATTGTACCATCTATTGTTAGTAGTATTAAAATAATACGACCATGCATACGCATCTTTGAATAATGGTACTGTAAAACTAGGAATAGGATAACAAGTACTATCTATTCTACCAGCAATTACAGTAAACGCCACTGGAAACAATGAAGCAACTATTAATATAATTATGAATATAGAAATCATGTTTACCATCTGTTATCCCAACCCCGCAAAAGGTGATATTATTTTGTATACAAGTATTCCTATAAAGATATAACATATAATGTATACAAGTACAACCAGCATTAATACTAAACCGACTAAATCACTAATAGTATAACCGAATATATTAAATCCAGTAGGAGATACAACATAACCTATCATTGTAAGTACTGCTACTGCTCTTTGCCACAATGTAGTAAGAAAGTCTGCAATATAACCTAACCATCCATAAGGAATAAAACCAAACAGTGTAGCACCATAATCTTTATCTTGTATATTAATTTGATATTCAGGATTACTCGTTAAATCAATATAACATTTGAAATAAGAACCAGTTGCATTACTACCACCAGTACCATAGGTTAAAGTATAATTGAGTTGAAATCCAATATATGGATGTACTGGGTCAATCGTAGCAGTAGCATCATAAGTAGGTAGTGGACATTGTGAAAGTACCATTTGACTAGTAATAGCATTTAAACCTGTTTCACTTGTATTAGATACAAGACCAAGTATAGCAAGTAGGATTATACAGAAAACTCCTATTGCTATGAGATTCATTTAGTTCACCAACGGTAAAAAGAAATACAATGCTACCATGCAAGTACCAATAAACAACCAGTGTTTCCAGTAGTCTTTTGCTACTTCTTTGAAACTCTCATAGTTCTTTTCTTTCTTACTACTCTGCAAGTAACATACCTCCACCACTACCTCCAAGTAAACCTCTCATTTTAGCAGCAGCAAGAGCGATTATAGCAATTACTCCAATTACCAACATTGTAGGGTCAATCCATTCCAAGAATGTAGCAGCACCAAGTATACCTAGTGAACCTACTATCCAAATATAGTTTGGTATATCTTGTATCTGACCTCTACTAGCAACCCAAAATATACCTATCATAATACCAAGTAGTACTATCATTAACATAAATCCAACTCCATTAGTTTTAATATCTGGGTTATCAGGTGTAAATTGTCCATCACTACCCTGTGTACACGATATTAATCTAATCTGACAGATAATATTATTTCCACTTTGTGTCATACTGACAGCAGCAGAAGTTAAAGCACCAGCATTTTCCGCTTGTCTACAAAGTAGTTTAAACTCATTTTCTGGTAAATTACAGTCTACTCCATTGATAACATTAGTTGGATTTCCTTCACTTGGATTTTCCTCTACTTGTGTTCTACCAACTTCAGGATTAGAATTTGTAAAGTTCAGTCCTGCAAGAAATACTACTCTTACGGTATTTGGAGAATTAACTACAAGAGCACCACGATAAGGTAAATAACCAACATATGTTTCAGTTGCTACAGCATTAGACACTGAAAATGTAACTGCACCACTTGTCGTATTTCCAACTATAGTTGCACCATTGCAAGCAATATATAATTCATGGTCAGGAGTACTACCCCATAAATGTGGTGTACTACTTGCACAAACTCCACCACCACTTATACTAACATCAGCAGTATCACAAGTACCACCAGTTTCGGAAACATCGTATCCACTTGCTGAACCTGTACCAGTTGCACTAATCCAAAACAAACCATCTTGAAAGTGTATATCTTGAAATGTTGCACCAACATTTTTATCGCATACAGTAGCAAAACCATTATTGTTCACATTATAGATATGGAATTGTTCAGTAGGATTAGCAACATTAGTAATTAGTGCTACATATTTAGTTGTACCGATAACTCCATAGTCTAATGATTTAAAACTAGTCCATGCAGTACCACTTTGTGCAAGTCTAACAAATGTACCTCCTGCTGGTGCAGATAACAATGATACTTTACCACTGTTTTCAGCAAAGTATACAAGTCCAGAGTTTACAATACCAATAGCATTAGAACATCCACTTACACAAGCATAAGAACCTGTTTGTGCAAGTGTTAATGTATTTGTCTGTATAATATAATCAGTTACCGTACCCTGTGTTACCGAAAAACAAATGTTACCAGTACATTTCATAAAACCAGCCGCAGCTCTTGCTTGACCACCAAAAGCAGTAGTAGAAATATCTATTGAAGTACCAGCAGTTAATGTACCATCGTCATTCATTACATAAGTTTTCACAAAAGCAGTATTACCACTTTCATAGTATCCTATAACATGGCTTGTTGCTACTCCTCCAGAACTGGAAACATAAGAGTATACATAAGTTAAACCACTAATAGAAGTATCTACTACTACAATATCAGCCCAAACTTGAGGCATTGTATAAAACGAGAACATAGAAAGTACAAGAATGCTAAACGCAGCAAGTGTTACTGTACGTATTGTTTTATTGTTCATTTTTTCACCATACGAGAGGTACGTAAGAGAACTACTGGAGTTAAAAAACCAGTAGGGGAATTAGCACACGCTAATAATTTTAGTTCTGTATTTACCCTCTGCGCTGGTAATATTGGTATACTAGTATCAGTATAAGCGCAACTGAGGCTATAACTGGCAGTAGACCGAATATTGTAACTGTGTTACTATCCCATCCTGTAGTATTCGCATTGAATATCTGAGTAAATGCGATTGGTAGAAGAATCGCTGCAAGCAAGAGTACTACGAAGATATTGATAACACCTTCACCAAGACCCATTTTTAGAAATTCCCTCCCATATACGGGATTTTATATCACTAACAGTTATATTTAAAACTTTTCTTATCAACATTAATAGATTGAAAAATTTATAAAGTCCACACTATATTGCAAAGTTATCCTAGATAGTGTGACCGACCAAAACCTACTATCGTGTCTAATCCCAAATGCTTCTCTCCACGTTCTAGGCGTGGTTTATTCAATTTCAATACCAGACATTTCTATCCAATAATAATAATGACCTAGTATAGCTCGATATGTCATATTTTTACTAGGTTTACGGTAAGACAACCAAGTAGATTCATACGCACTATCTATACGAAATGGTTTATTTATGTTTATCAATCTTGCTCTATGTTTAGCAAGCAGTATATCAAAATTACTGTGTACTTGTTGTGTTTGTATCACTTGCATTATAATTTAACTCCTCTAATTGATTCATTCTAATTCTTGTACTGTTAAAGTCAGTAGCATTTACCATTACCAACTTGTCTTTCCATGAATATATATTGTAAACAGAACTGACATTACAATTATCCATTTCTATTATCTGATTATCAACTATAGCAGTATTAGTTAAAGGTACATAGTCTGTAATATTGTATGCATGTAATTCCCATCTACTATTAGTAAGATTCAATATCTTGATAATCTGTACATCGTTCGGACAGTTGTATTCTATTCTCTGACCAATAGCGTTTTCTTCTGCTAATTGCTGAGGTAATGCATTAACATAGTATCCAGTAGTAGCCATCACTACGCAGAATGCTATACATATATATCCTATCACAAGTGTACTTTTTTTCATATTACTTTAACCTTCCCACATTTGACACATTGATATACAGCACGTACAGTACAAGCATTACCATGCCATTCTTCTTGTATACTTCTGTAGATATATACAACATTACAACATTCTGATAACAGTGGTGAATTATTACTCATAATATCTTTGCACTACTCCAGTCATATCTCGGATGTATAAAACCAACTCCACACATAAAACAATAACAAACAGTATTCTGTACTAGTTCTGTTTTTCTTCCACAGTGTATACATGGTATTACTATTGGTATTGATAGTGGATGTTCAAAACCAAAGTCGTCTAATGGATTATACTGCTGTACTTTTTTTATTGCCTTCATTCTATTAAGATAACCATTTGTCTTGTATGGTATTTTCATGCTTGAACATCTTCCTCCATTTCTGGTAATACACATAATGGTTCATTATCAGTGTATACCATATTCTGTAATTCTCTTAAACGCCTTCTTAGGCTTTTTATTTCTCTTACTATTTCACCTTTCTTTTTAGGTATTGCACCAATATTAGTTCTCTTTGCACAACACGTAAATCTTCTAAAGCAAGATAAACACTGATAGACTACTCTGTTATTACCATCTTTGTCTACACGACTTGTTTTATTCTCAATTCTAAGTATAGAACATCTACAATTAATATTCGGACAATATACAACATGATTCTTATGAAACCACAAGTATTTAATATTCATAAGTATAATCGCTCTCCATGCTTTAGCCTGTAATAACATACTGTACACTTTGCTGGATAATTATCGTGATTACATTTATCTTTCTCACTGTTATCACAAATGTACAAACCACAATGTACGCATGCTTTATAATAACGATAGTCCTCTTGTGATATGTTAGACTGTATGATTATTCCCTCCTTTCATATTGGTGTTTGACCCCTATTAATATAATTAGCAAATAGTTTTACCAAGTCCGTATCTATTGTAGTAACTTCTTTACTATCACGCAATATAGCACTAGCATTACATAACGATATTAATTGTAAATATAATCTATATGGTGGTTCTTTTGGTTCTAGTATGCTATACATGATAAGCCTTATCTTATCGTCTATTTCCTCTTTTCTTACTGGTGTATATACATCTTTTGTTCTAATCTTCATATCAAATGTACTAACAGTATCAATATTATTCTTGATATTATCAAGTACACTATTAGTAGTACTAGGTTTATGTGAATAACTAAAAGGAATAAATCTTTGTAGAAAACCATCAGATTTCCATACCCTAGTATTTTCATTATAATATTCTGGTGTAATACCAGAAATTAAACCAGCACGTATCTTTGTCTTGAAATGACACACCATGCCAAATATATCAACATCAGTAACACCTTCTTCCATCATGGCACGAAATATACTTCTTGCCAATTCTACAGTTCTTTTAGAATGTGAAAGAGTTGCAATATAATCAGGTATAACCAAAAACATCTTTTTACCATCTTGTACGTCATTTAGGAACTCGGCAATAATCTTTGGTGTAATGTCAAGAGTATATTTCACAAAATCAAACTGTCTTAGTGTTTCCAATTTTATCGTTTTACCTAAGCCAGCATGAGCAACTAGTAGTGTAGATAATGGTTTACTTTTTGGTATGAACCCAGATTGAACTACTAGATTAAGAAATGTCAGAGGTATCCAATCATATTCGATATTCGACATTTGTCTACTAGGGTGGTTCGTGCTAAATGGTACAGTAATATTTTTAATATCACTATCACTTATCACTCGAACCTCCCTACTAATTGAATCTTCCATAGCCAAGACCTAGAACAAGTATCTTAATAAAGATTCCTGTTTTTAGTACTAAAAGATTACTAAGTAAGTTTTTCCTATTGGATTTTAGAAATCTATTTATATAGTAATTTTATTAAGTTCTGGTTGATTTTTTAATAACATTGTTAAAAAAACTTACTATCTAACTTATATACAACAAAGAACTATATTAACAACTGTATTCCTTAAGGGTTATACGTATGGTTCAACTGAAAACAAAAGTACAACCACAGCAACCTCCAAGTCCGAACCTAGAGGAAGGTATGAAGTTTAAAGCAATACTTTCTATAAAGGTAACGGATACAAAGTACAAGAACTCGGATGGTACACCAGCAAAGAACGTTACTATACAAGCAATACCAGAAGGCAGTACTACTGGTATACCAGAAGCATTCCATAGCACAGCAAAAGCAGTAGTAGACATTCTGAGTACTCATTTCCAAACTGGTGTTACTGACCCACTGGAAAACTGTGAAGTTGTGGAAATCCGTAGTAAAGAAGGAAGAAATTATCTGACATTGAAGGGATATTAACCATGTCAGAACAACCTTTTTTTTCTAATAATGAACAAGTATTAAATTACCTAGAACTACGTAGACAGATTAAAGATATAGTTGGTAATCCATATTATTCTGACAAAAGTAAAATCGAAATGATAAAGGAGTTAATTGATTAGTATGGATATTTGTGGTAGATGTTTACATGACAAGTCAGCACATGAACCGTTCAACCACAATAATCAATTAATGTATTGTGGAGTATGTGGTTCTAGAGGTTCTAATGCTTTATGTGACATGGAAGAATACAATACAATACACAAACCAAGTACATTAGCACAAGTATCAGAACTACAAAGTAAAAGAGAATTTGCCGAGTATAAGGTGAAGAAATAATGAACAAGTGTATGTGTTGTAAATCATTTTATGAACCAGCAAAAGACGATAAAGATAATACTCTTAATCCTTCATTCTGTGAATCATGTTTAGAAGGTAGACCACAAAACAAAATAGGAGATATATCAAATGACTACAAGTTGTAATAACTGTGGTTCTATTGAACATACCTTAGCAAGTATCAATAGTAGATGTATGTACTGTAATAAAGGTACAATGAGATTAATGGAGTTGACAATGGAATGACAGTAGTTATTAGATGTGATAACTGTGGTATAGAGTTATTTCGTAAAGATTGGCAACATAGAAAAAATGAAGTAATACTATGCCATGACTGTTACAATGCACCAAGAGAACTAATTTCTGAAGAATTAAAAACACAGATAGGAGTAGAACAATAATGAGTTATAATGAATTAGATACATTAAAGAAAATGCCTAGTACATATTCCTCATGGAATAGTTCATATATTAACAAATGGAGGCATTCAGTAAGAGTACAATTAAAAGGTAAAACAAGTTGCTGGTTATGTAAAAAGAGAATGTCAATTAACTTGAGGAGTACAATGTTCTGTATGACAGCACATAGAACCTGTATTAAAATACATAGAAAAAAAGAAAGGAGATTAAAACAACATGCAAAATAATAACATAGAAGGACATATACTTGAACAACTAAAAAGAATTAATGCACAGTTAGAACAAATTAAAGTTGTACTTGGTAGCATAAGAGGTAATACAAAGAAATGAGTCTTGGAGATATTGTATTAACTGCTGGCATATCATTGTTCGTAGGTTTTGTATTCGGACATCTCAGTATTCTAAAACGTATTAGAAAGAAAGGATTTCAAGACGATACTCATACTTATTCAGCAACCGAGAGGTTAGATAACATAAAATGACAGAAGGAATCATACAGAAAGTGTTTGCAAAGTATTATACAAATGGTTTTGAAGTTGATATTGACGATAATACAGTTAATGTCATACCTCAATCAACTTTAGAAGATGCATTCAAAGAACTTATATCAGAAATAAAAAACTATCATTTTGATAATGATAAATATTTTGACGATACAATTAAACAAACTCTGATAGGTGATAATCAAGAATGACAGCACTATCTACTCTAAACAGAAAACAGTTTACTCTTAGACTAGGATTGAGAAATATCTGTTATGCACAAGACGATATTTACTACTTGGTGTTCTACGATATTGATAGACTATATAACGATAAAGAATCTTTTGAACTAGACCAAATATTCAAAGAAAACATGATGTCATATCTAGTCTATTCTACAAAACATGGTTTTCACGTTATTGGTTTAACACCAGTTGACGCTTATAGATGGGGATTTGTTTTTACACAACTAAAAGAATTATTCAGAGAAAAGTATGCAGGCAATACTATTAGGTTAGATAGAAAAGAAGGAGAAGTAAAGAACTTGGTACACCATGAAATAAACTATGGTTATGTAATACCAAACTTGTATAATCTGATGTTAAACCGTTGTGACAATACTAAGGACTTGATTAGAATACCATGTAAACCACCTTTTAAACACAGACTACAAATAGAAAACTATAGGAGTTTTAAGAATTGAAATTAACTATTGACCATCTATTGAGTATGTCCATAACAGAAATATCAGAGTTATCTATACAAGACCAAAAAGATGCTTGTATACTATTAGCAAAGAAATCATGTATATCCAACCGTTCTTTGATATGGGCAATAATACAGAACATACATGATAAAGATAAAGAAGCATTAGAAGGAGATACAACATTTACCACAAGAATGTCAATAATAGCCATGAAAGAAATAGCAGAGTTGATTAGATAATGACAGAAGGAATAATACAAGAAGTATTTAATGATGTAACAAAAAAGACTTGTGGATTAGAATACAGTTTACTAAAATATGTTGAACGACAATTAATAGAAAAAATACAAACACTAAAAAGTAAATACAATGACCCGAATAGTATGAGTTATGGACATGACTATTTAATGTGGAAAGAACTAATAGGAGATAATAAAGAACATTGTAGTAAATGCGGAATAGAAATAAATGAAGGAGATAATAGTAATGACTGATTTAGACGACCAGCAAAGGTTTGCTTCATTCGTCAATGATTTTGAAGAAGAAGAATACGAAAAGTACATTGATGGAGAAATGGCAACATGGAGTGACGATAGTGAACATAAAGCAAGTGACAAACAAAGAGATTTAGCATTACAAATAAGAACACCCGCCAGTGATTTAGAAAATGACCAAGTAGAACAAGAACAAATAGCAGAAGAAGAACGTACTGGTTCAAGAGTAGAAGTACTAGAGCCAGAAGAAGTTTATGATAATCGAGATTTACCTCCACGATATGAAACCAGAACTATAGAAATACCTAGAGATGGTTCTCCAGCTAGAGTACTACCAAAACAAACCCTAACAAGTAGGATACAATCACAACAGCAACAAGTACCACAATACACAACTGTACAAACCCCAACTGTACCATCACAACCACAACCACAAATAGCACAACCAAGAATTACAATGACTGGAGTTGGAACTAAACCAGTAAGACAAAGTATTAGACAAAGAGTAACTACAGGAATAAGAACTAGAATAAGTTCCTTCTTTAACAGATTTAGGAGAAATAGATAATATGGACATACTATTTATATACAAGTATGGAGTATGACAGACAATGGCAAATTTCATACGACTTAGTTTTATAATGAGATATACAGACACAGAAGATATACTAGAAGCAATTAAATACATTATGAATAATTGGTCACAGTCTGTTACTATAGGAGAGAAAGAGAATTGAATAACATAAACCTAGTATTACTAGATGCATTACTACTAGCAAGACGACAACTTGAGAATAGAGAATATAATAATGCAAAAAGAACAATAAATACATTAATAGGAATAGTGTATAATCAATGACACTAGAACAAGAAAGGAGAAAACAACTAGCAATAGACTGGGCATATTTCTATATATGGAATATTAATAATGAAGGTAATCCAGAATATACATTACATAGAATAGCACAGTTATGCGGATGTACTGAAGCAACTATAGGTAAATATGTTAGAAAGATTAGAAGTGGTAAATTATGACAGCACTAGAACAAGAAAGAAAAATTAAACTAGATGCAATAGAGATGTTAAGAAAAGATAAGGAGGAACTTAAACAAAAGATACAAGAATTATCTCTACAAGTAATGAATAAGGATATTAGTATTAGAGAAATTAGACAATCAATACCAGAACTAGAACACAGAATTGAAGAACAAGAAGAAATAAAGAAAGAAAGAATGTCAGTACAAGAAGCAAGAGAAGTAATCAAAAGATGGGAATCAGAATATGACCACGCTAAACAAATATTCTTTTTAGTAAAGAACGCCAAACAAACATTAACCGAGTATGGTGTTTCAGGTGACTTCTAAATGAATGACAGTCCATTTAGAAATCCAAAAGATGTAATAAAGATAACATGGATTTGTGAAAAATGTAATAGTACTTTCATATTACCAAAAGAATTAATACCAAATATAAAGAAAATACATAAAGAGGTTTGTGGTAAATATTGAATAAAAAACAAATACAAGCATTAAGTAAAGAACAAATACAAGTAGTCATGTTAGGTTATAATATAATATTATTCGGACTAGTACTAAATGAAGTAAAAATTACAAAAAAAGTATTAAGACTATTACATAAACACGAAAGATTATTTATAAAGGAGTTAAAGAATATAAATTGAACAAGATAGATAAAGATAGTATAGGAGTAGGGATATTGTTATTACTTTGTTTTGCCGTACCTACAATTATTGTAATATTTATATTACCACTATTCAATCCTGATTGGTCATTAAGAACGGAAAACAATAATGTAACAGAATATTGCTACAAGTATTCAAATTCTACAATTAAATGCCATGATTGGAAAACTTGGAGTAAATGATATGGACATAACAAATATATACTACAGACTTCTATACTATAATGATAAGTATGCCCAAACGTTCACAAATAATGCAAGACCCAGAAGTCAAGAAAGCAATAGAAGAAGCAAAGAGAAGGTTGGCAGTAGACAAGATACAAGAAGCCCGAGATGTTGTATCCAAATACGGGAGCGAATACAACCATGCGAAAGAAGTATTCTTCTCTGTAAATGGTGCAAGACGTATCTTGAAGAATGCTGGCGAATCAGTGTAGTAGTTTTGAAAGTAAAACTACTAACTTCTATTCTTCTCCCCTTTTTATTTCTTGAAACTAAATACATGAACTACTTTGTTATAATGGACACAATACTTTTATACATGGATAGTGTAATACTATTGATATGAAAATCGCAATATGTAAAAACCAAAACTGTAAAAAGACTAGCGTACTAGAGGACTATGAACTATTATGTTCATACTGTGGACATAATAACTTGGAAATAATGGATAAAGTGAATATGTAATAATGGAACAAGAAGATATTTTATCCTTCTCTGTTTTTATAGGCTTTATAGTAATAATAATTATAATACTTATTAGATAGGAGATAATAATAATGGGAGAAGTTATTTGTTCAAAATGTGGATACATGAATAGTCATTTAACTATCCACTTTGGAAATAATAAATGCGTTAAATGTGACAACACATTAACAGTATATTGTAAACAATGTAGCATGTCCGTATGTCCTAGTTGTCACTTTCCATACCACAATTAAGGAGTAGTGATAATAAACAAATTGGAACTTGTACACATTTTCGGTATACTCTCATTAGGTGCATCACTGATAACTTTATTATTTGTAGAACTAGACAAAAAAGAAGAAGGAGAAGATTAATCAATTTTCGCTACTTGATACCAAAATTCTGTATACAACCAGTAATAAGGAAATGGATTTATATCTTTATCTAAACACTTCTGTATTTCATTGTTAATTAGTTCTTGGTGCTTACCTCTGGTATAAACATCGTCCCAAGTACCTCTAAATACTTCTTTTCTTTCTTGTGTTCGTGGATTTACTTGTTCGATTATATATGTCATATCTGAGTATAGCACTACTGACTTTATAAATCTTTGTATCATATCCAGTATGACAGATTATAATAGACCACCGTTTCCACTGGAGGAGTATATAATATCAGACACCTGTTTTCAGTCGTACTATATATAGGGTATATATACTCTA
>Ga0134123_10000812_pt1 | contig 20513 bp, 22 predicted proteins | sample KB303_FD_96460 | JGI IMG/M metagenome (GOLD analysis project Ga0134123, IMG submission 96460) | Terrestrial soil microbial communities without Nitrogen fertilizer from Kellogg Biological Station, Michigan, USA - KB3-0-3 | ecosystem: Environmental > Terrestrial > Soil > Unclassified ...
GCGACGGCCGTCAAAGCCGCACGCGGGTTGTACCGGATGGGCCAGGGCTACGTCGCGCAGGACGCCGGCGATCCGATGCGGCCGCACGGGACGGAGATGAAGCGCTCACTGCGGGGCACGCGCCGCAAAAAGATCGCCGCATCCCCCCAGCCTCCGCCCAAAACGGACGGGCCGAAGTAAACCGGAGGGCCGGAGGAGGGTCTGATCTGGTCCATCACCTCCCCGGCTCCCCATCGCGCCCGTTCCCCCAACCGCTCCGGGCCGCGGCCGAAAGCCGCGGCCAGGTTTTCGCCGCCGGCGACCGGGCTGCGGGTCATGTTCTCATGGATTTCACGCTCGCCCGGTGACAGCTCCTGAACGGTTTCGGCGTTTCTTGCGTTGCCGCTTACGGCGGTTCGTATTCACGAATTCAAGTTCTCGTCGAGCTTCGCGCGCAGAGCTCACCCCACCTGAACGGTGCGCTCGTGCGTCATCTCCGGCGCGTACGCGAGGCACGCGCGAATATCCTCGACCGTGAGCTGCGGATACTCCACAAGTATGACTTCCGCTCTCCCCGACGCGAGGAAGTCGAGGATGAGCGAGACCCGGATGCGATGTCCGCGGATGCACGGCTTGCCGCCACAGATCGCGGGATCGGCCGAGATCCGTTGAAGCAACTCCTCGTGAGTCATCGTCCGAGAGTGTCGGAAACCTGTTCCCCGTCGCACGCCTTCGCACTGTCCCAACGTCACCGCCGCGGGAAAGTTCAGTCGATTAGACCTCCGGCCTGTCACGCCGGAGGTCGCGGGTTCGAGTCCCGTCGGCCCCGCCAATCTAAAGCTCTCATGCGCCGCGACTTCGCGGCGCTTCGTGTTTTCAGAGGGTTGAATAGAAAATTGGAGACTCGCAAAGTCACTCGCAAAGTCGCCAATTTCGCGAGCGGAATTCTGCGTGGACCCGCGACCAGATACACGAAATGTTTCCGGGTTTGGCGCGAATGTTCCACGGAAAAAACGTGTCACAAGCGCACTAAAAAGCGAGCGTGAAGCGCGGGCGCGGGCGCGGCGGTGGTGTTGTGTCTGAGGCGCTTGCATGGGGCGTTGTGGAGCGCGAAGAGTGACGCGCATGGGTCAGGATGGTTTGCGCCGCGAAGGCACACCAGCGCGGCGCACGCGCGAGCGTGACGCGTGACGCGGCGATGTGCGGTCTTCGGGTGCTGGCTCGTATACCGTCAACACGAGTAGACCGCCCTCGACGCCGACCGCTACGAACTTCGCGCCCTCTTTGAAGCCGTACGCTTCGAGCCAGCGGCCGGAGACACGCACTAACGGCACGCGCTTCCCGTCGCGCGTAAGGCGGCTCATTGTGTAGCGGTGAGGGAATTGCGCTCGACGTTTCGGCATGGCCAACCCTCGCACGGGGATCAGCTGGCGATCGGGAACTCGACGTCACAAATGCGGCCGTGGTCGGAGCCGAAAAGATCGGCGGCGGCGACGGATGCAACGTCCACATTCGGGCGCGCCCATCCGAGCACGAGATCTCGCATCAGGTCCGGCTCCATCTTGAAGTAGTGCCGGTTAACCGTGGCTACGCTCGTATCGCCCATCATCTGCACGGCGGCGAGCAAGTGAGCCGGAGTCTTGCCGCGCTGCGCGATGTGAGACGCGCCGGTGTAGCGGAAGTTGAAGAACATCCGCTTTTTGCCTTCGAGGTCGTAGCCGAGCATGCGGCTAGCGATCGTCATCAGGCGCTCCCACTGCTTGCGGATGTCCACGAACGGCCGGCCAGTTTCAGGGTTGAAGTGGATCGGCGCGTTACCTGGGTTCGCCGGCCGGATGGAGAGCAGGTATTCGACGAGCTCCTCGGCGAGCGGCCCTTCCGCTTTGATGCCCTTATTGACGTTCTTGTGTTGGTCGAGCTTGTACCAGCCGGTAAGCGTCTGCGGGTCGAGCGAGACTTCATCCCAACGCAGGTGCAGATTGCAGTCCGGTCGCATCATCGTGTAGTAGCCGATGAGGCAATAGCCGCGCAGAGGAACGACGGACGGCGAGCGAAGGCCGCGGTTCTTCTTCTCCTTCGCCACCTTCGTATTCCACGCCGCTTGGTCGGCTTCGTAGGCGTTGAGTGCTGCGCCCGTGATGACGCCGAGCTCGTGACGGGTCCACGGCTGAGGATCGCCGTTTTGCGGCGCTTCCGGAAGGATGATTCCTTCAAGCTGGTGCGATTTGATGATGCGTTCGGCCTTCGCGCGCTTCAGCATCGCGAGCAGGATGGTTGCGTAGTGGCGGCGCGTCTGCGCGCTCAGGCCGTTGAACTGCTGCAGGAGCGCGTTATAGAGGTCGTAGTCGATGGTGGCGACATCCCGGTCTGAGCCGAGGAACGCCTCTATCTTGTCGATGCGGTAACGCTCGCGCTCGTAGCCCTTCTTGTGTTCGATCATGTGCTCGCGATAATTGGCAACGACCTTTCGGAAGGGCACCTCGTTCGCCTTGGCGATCTTCGCGACGACGACGCCGACGACGAGCGCGTTAAGCCGCTCTTCCTCGGCGGTTTTGATCCGGACCGCTTCAGCCTTCGACAGCGAACGATTGCGCGGATGCGGCGAGATGCGCTTAACGCGGATGTCGATCGGCTCGGCCACCACCGTATCGAGCGGGAGCCGGAGGCGCTGCGCGCGCTTTGCGCGGTACGCCGGGCACTGGTCGCAAGGGCAATGGGCCGGGTGCGTGATGGGAGGCTCGAGCCAAAGTTTCCCGAGCTTGCCGGATACCCAATTCGGCTCGTCCTTATATGACATGCGAGCTCTCCTCACCCGCCGCGCCCGACCGATCGCCGGCGCGGAGGAAAGCCGCGATCGGTCGGTCTTGGGTCACACCGCAGAGGAAGCGGAGGCGGTGCGGCGCAGCGGAGGCGAAAGTAACCGAGCGGCGCTTTTTTCCGATCCTTCCTAGAATCCGCTCGGCCATCATTCACCTGTCAAGAGAAATTATAAGTTATCGTTCGTGATAGTGCAAGTGTTATCATCCGAAGTATCGAAAGCGAGCGAGGGATGGGCGGAAGGCGATCGCAAGAAGACGGGCGGATACTTCGACGCATGGCAGCGAAGCGTCCGAGGGACATGGGCAAAACGATGGCGCAGCAGTTCGGCGAGAGGTTGCGCGCCGCGCGCGACCGGAGAGGACTCACGCAAAAGCAACTGGCGGACGAAGCAGAGATGCACGCGCCGCGCATTTCCAACTACGAGAACGGCGATGTGCTGCCGGAGTTGGAAGGCGCGGCGAAGCTGGCGGCGGTTCTCGATGTGAGCTTAGACGAGTTGGTGCTCGGTCGTCCGAGGGAGGCACCGGATGAGCCGAGGGATTCGCGGCTGCGCGCAAGCGTCCGCGAGTTGGAAGAGATGGCGGACCGGCCCGCGATCGACTCGGCCGTGATGATGATTGACGGCCTGGTGGCGCTCGGGCGTCACGACGAGTTCGAATCGCGGCGCGGGAAGCGCCGCCCCCGCGGCCGTGGTGGGCGGGCGGCGCGCTCGTAGCTGCTGGTGCGTGCGTCCGTGGCTCTCGCGACGCGTTAGAAGTTCGAGGCGCGCCGCCTGAAGCGGCGCTAGCGCGACGGTTGCCGAAGCGAGGGGTTGCGTGGTGGAAGCGCGATGCTCCAGAGGCCAGAGCACGTCGCGCTCCGTCGGCCGTCGCTACACTCCCTGATTCGTGCCGTACGCCGCCGTTGTCAAGTCGGTAGTGGCGGGGGTGACTTGACAACGGCGGCGTACGGCACGACGTTCGCGAGCGATGGCCGACGTCGCGTTAAAGCGATAAGTGAGTTGAGCCTTTGACTCATCGTGAGAAGCGAAACGTCTCTAAAGTTCGAGCGGACGAGAATTAATCGGTGAGAGGTTGACGTGAGCGTTCGTGGTAAGTCAGCGCTTGCGCGTCGCGGCAGCGAAGAGCTGGCCGCGGAGCTCGGCGGTCGGTTGCCCAGTTGTGTTCGTGCGCGATGCGACGATCGCGAAGCGAGCGCGCGCGAACGATGCTCACTCAGCGAAGGCAGGAAGCGCGGGACGCGACGGCAGACCGCGGAGCGGAATGCGCTCGAGCGCGGAGTCAACGGCGAATGCGAGCGCGGCGTCGATGTCGGGTTGCTTGAGCGCGGGATAGTCGCGCAGGATTTCGTCGTGCGTGGATCCATCGGCCAGCGAGGCGACGATGGTTCGCAGAGTGATGCGCGTCCCGCGGAAGACGCATTCGCCACTCATGACTTCGGGGTCGCTCGTGAGGTGGGCCATGTAGTCCATGATGGGAAGCATTCTGCACGTTGACGGAGCGGGCGCAATGGGAACGGAAAAGCGACGGGTCGGAGACGTTGCAGTGTGGGGAAGACGAGAGCGATGGAGGACACTTGATCGGTTTTAAGCGACGCGGCGTGAGACTGAAGCGACGGCGTGCGCCGGCGCGCAGCATGACGGTGGAGCGAGCTTTCAGCGCAGGTAAGGACGTGTAAAACGACGTGCACGAGAGGCTCGCGAAGTCCTGATCGTTTGGAGGATCGGACCGGATATGGAAGAAGGCCAAACTGGATCGACGACACAGCTCTGGTTGCAGCACATCGACGACCTTCTCGCGCTCCTTTCGGAACTTGAAGGGATGCGGATCATGTCACCGGATACGCTGCACGATAAAGAAACGGCGAAGGTTGTGGCGTTCAAGTTTGTTCAGGCGGTACGTACGCTCCGCGCGATCGTGGCACTCTGCAAGACCGGTGATTCATCGAACGCGATCATCCTTGCGCGCGTGTTGCTGGAGAGCTTCATCGACGCGATGTTCCTGATGAAGCACCCGAAGGAGGTGTGGCGGTTCCTGGAAGAGGCAGCGGATCTGGAGGCGAAGCTAGCGGCTAGGTCGATGAAGTACAACCCAGAGCAGGAAGGTCCGCGTTTTGGCGGCAAGCGTCCTACGGCGGCGGAACTGCGGGAACAGTTCGCACACTTGGGAGATGAGCATTCGACCGTTCGCGCTTGGCGGAAGTTGAACCTGCGCACGAGAGCTGAGAGAACTGGTCATTCGCAGATTATTTTCCTTTACGAGATGATCTACCCCGCGGCGTCGGCGTACGTTCATGGCTCTAGCACGATCGTGATGGAATACCTGCGCGGCCCAACGGGCAGCGAAACGGGCGTGCACTTTTCGTACAGGCCAGCGGAGTCGGAGATTGATATTGCGCTGAACTGGGCGGCGATGATGTTTCTGGGCTTTCTCGCATGCATGGATATGTCGATGGACTTGGGACTTCGCGATCGGCTGCAGGTGCTCGAAGAGCGCGAGGTTGAGATTGCGGTAAGCGGGTTCAACGCGATGCGCGCTCGGCAGGGTCTACCGCAGTGGCCTGCAACGAGGGAAGAATGAAGCCTGTCATCTCGATCTTCTCGCTTTTTGTCCTCTTCCTCATCGCGGGCATGACGCTGCTCTTCGACACGCGCGTAGATGGGCACCTCACCGCGTTCGGCTACTCGGTTGCGGTTCTGATCGGATCCTCCCTGATTCTCGGAGTAGCGGCTGAAATCCACGCTATCCGCGAGAAAGCGCGGGACGACGCTGAGAATGCTTCGAGACACTTGGAGCAGAAGCATCAAATCGGACGGCTTGAGACAGAAATGTCAGCGAGCATCAAGCCGCTGCTCCCACTCGCAATTTTTTATACGCTTCGGCACACGCCGGAGGCAGAGGCGCTGGACAAGATGTTTGCCGGCGTTGAAGGATTCAAAACGATTAAGCCGGGTATGCTGCGCTTCGTCGGAACAGCCCGGCTCGGCGGAGTCCTTCACTACAACTCGATTGAAGCGAGAGCCGACCACTCACAGAGCGTGCTGGAAGGAGAGGAACTTCAAGAACGCTTCGTCAAATTCGGCCATGGTTCGGTCCGTAGTCCGTCGCAGACTTTTGTGGATTTCTTCTTCCCGGAAGACGGCAAGTACCCGGAAGAACCGTCGCTCACACTGCAGACAGACGCTGCCTCCGATGGAAGACCGCACGAAATCAAGCGCATTGAGCTTTTCGATGACGTGATATTCCAAGACGCCTTCGTCAACACATGGAAGGCACGCACGCGTTCAGGCGTCGCGTTCAGCGTAGCCAGCCTCGCCGACTGTCGACTTAGAGTGCGTTTCCAGTTCTTAGGCGAACATGGTCCCGTGGCACTTCACAATCTCCACTTGTTCTTCGGACCGCCTACGATGATGCACGGGATGTTCTTTCCCGAAGACATGCTCTCACAAGCGACGTTCACCCTTGATTCCAATCAGACCTTCGTTTTTCAGAATGACCTCGCCAGACAGTTTTTCGTCGAACACCTGCTGACGTTTGAGTGTCTCCTGTCCGGTTCGGTCCTGAGTGAACGCTTGGTGCGAATAGTCACGCATTAGCTGAATGTAAACGCGGACCTCGAGCGCAGGCGTGCATGACGAGGGGGCGCCGGCGCGACGCTTGCCCACGAAGGGCGTGCGTGCAAACTACCGACACCCGCTGCAAGCGGCGTGACGGCGCATGGGTGGGGGAAACGTGCGAGTGCGTGGAACGAACCCACAGGCGATGGGAGGGTGGGAAGTGGCGGCGCTTTTTTTGCGGATTTGCAGCGCCGGTTTGGTCTTCCCGCTCTGCAAAAACAGTGACGCCACGAGGGGGCCGCGATCTACACGCGGTGGATCACGCCGAGGGCGTGCAGGGTGCGACGCATTGCGACCGAAGCGGTGCAGATGCGTGATGGGCGGGCCGTGGGCGAAACAAAAAAGAACGGGAGCTCACATCACTTTTAAGTGCGAACCGGCCTTTTCCTACGACCACGGAAACGCCCGGGCGATAGCTAACATGAAATGGAACTTGCGCAGGTTGTCCTTGTCAAACCGCCGCATATGCAGATCCTTCAAATAGTCGCCTCTGCCGTTGAAGTGTGCTCGCCAAACTCCGAGGAACAGGCGCTCGCTTGACGAAATACTAGCTTCCGAAGCACCTTCCTTCATCGCGACGATTTTGTCAGCCGCTTCGTCGACCAACCAGAAATCGTCGTACAGCATGATCGGCGAGTCAAAAACATAACCCCATAGAGTGCGGTGCGCAGCGACCTTCGTGTAGCTTGAGTACTTGCTTGCAAGCGCCACCGCTAGGTTGTCGAGAACGGTGCACAAGGCGTCTGCCGACGAATGTACGTACGCCACATCCACCGATAGCTTGGCCCCTTCATACTCAGCTCGCCTTTTCGATCCTGCTTGCGCGACGTATAAGTCGTTAGAAATGCCACGATTGTGCAACAGTACATTCCTCGTGGCTTTTATTTCTTGCACTAGCGCGACGGCATCAGCGAGCTCCGCGGTTGCCGGAATTGAGAGAAGCTTGAGATAGCGGTCAAAAAAGCCGGGAAGCGACTTGTACGCAAGATCTCTAACGAATCGTTCCGCGGCTTTTTCGATAAAATGAACGACATCCGTAGGCAACGCATCGATCGCGATTGGGCGTGCTTCTTTCGGCAGCTTCTTAGGAAAGTGACGCAGGTAGTACATCAACGAGTCGACAAGAGCTACCTCGACGGCGGCGACGGCCATGACGAAAGCACCATGCGTCAACGTGGCGGCGAGACCCGCGTGCACATCGGCACGGATAGCGGTAACCACTTCACGCGCGGAGGCAATCGGCGCTACAAGATTTCTGACGATGAGAAGCTTTGGATATGGTTCGGTCATGGGGGGCCGCAATCTACCTGATAATCGATGAATTCCCACGAAGCATACTCGTCACCTCGATCATCTTTCAGATGTTCAAAAATGATCGGCGACCCGAAAACTTCAGAGCGGAACGAGGAGTGGCGGATTTCATTGTTGTCGCCGAACTTGTAACGGTGATGGCTTCCCGATTCGACACTAAGGTTGACAAGCTTATATCCCACTTGGGCGATAATCAGGGCGTGATGTACCTTAAATAATCCAGCCCTACCCTGTAAAAGGAGCTGTCCTGGCTTAAGACGAAACTTGAACCTCATGCCTACCAGAGATCCATCGAAAGGTACTGCCGCGAATCGCTCTGGATCGGCCATCTGGAGCAATTCAAATAGAACAACAGCCGGGAACGGCGACTGAATGCCTTCGTAATGAAAGACGGGCTCGAATACGTCAGGTGCTCTCAAACCGCGGTCCATCGGGCCACCATCTTCACACTGCAAATAGACAATACATTCTTCTACCAAAGCGTCGCGGAAGACATGGACGATGTGCGATGGCAAGAACCAAGACTCAAGGTCACGCGGAGCCGCTTCTTGAAGTGTTCTCAGGTCAATTCCATGTGCGGCTGCAGCGCGCTTCGCTGTTTTTGATGCTCCAGCTGCCGTAACGGCTACGGTCTTGTCGGCTCGGACTGCTGCCTTCTTTTGCGCAAGCTGCTCAATCCATTCGACTGTCGCTTTGCGCCCACGGCGCTGGCATTCAATGGTAGTAAGAACGTCAACGGTCCCAACTCGATAACGAATTGCGGCATCGACTTCTCGAGTTCGTCCCGTGACGTGATCCTTCAGCTTGTCTGGCGATGTGATCGACGCGCCCGCCGGAAGCAGGCGTGATTCGATGCGGGCAACCAAGTCCTGAAACGATTTCCATTGAGGCGTGCAACGCATGGCAATCACGTTAACACCATGCCGAGTGCATCGAACGTAGCCAGGATGCGATCGTGCGGCAGAGCGGTTGCGCGCGAAGCGCGCGGGCCGCGAAGCGGCCCCCGGGCGGTGGCGGTGGGGAGCCGCGCCGCCGGCGCCGGTGGGCCGCGGAGCCGATGTGCGGCCGACGAGAGGGCCCGAGGCGGATGTGCGGGGGCCGGCCCTCTCGTCGGCCGCACATGGGCGGAGCGGCGGGAGGGCGGAAGCGCCGGGCCGCGGAGCGCACCTTCGGCGGCTGGGGGCGCGGGCGGTGGCGCGGCCGAAGGTGCGCGGAGCGGCGGCGCGCGAGCCGAAGGCGAGCGCGCGCGGCGCGGCGAGGGGGAAACGCGCAGCGCCCGCGTGTTTGCCACGGGCGACGAGGCGCACCGCGACCAACGGAAGCGGTGCGCCGGTCATGCCGCTGGTGGCGCTGGCTAAGCAGTTTGCTTCGCTCTCGGCAGAGAGTGAGGCCAACTGATAGCGGAACCCCCGCGAGGTTGGGGCGCGGCGGCGTGAGCCGCGCCCCAACGAGCGGGGCGGGGGCCTGGGTGGGAGCCGCGGCGCAGGGCGCTGCGTAGCTGCGCCCTGCGAGCAGCGCGCGGCGGACGCGCGGGCGGGTGTGCGGGGGGCGCGCCGCCTGCGCTGCGGCCGCGGCGAGGGGGAAACGTGCAGCCGCGCAGCAGTTGCGGAGCGACGACGCGCGCGGCGAATAAGGGTTGGGCGGTGGAGGGTGCGGCCACGAAAAGCGTTCGCGCCTAAGGCTCGGCTAAGCTGCGTGGACCGCACAAAAGCGATTCGCAGCGATGCTCTCCCCCGCCGCGAAACCCGAGCGCGTGGAAACGCGCGAAGCCACGGAGCGGCGGGCCACGACAGCTTCAGCCGCGGCCTTAGGCGCAGCCACAGGCGACACGCGCTCGAGCGACGGGGACGAGCGGAAACGTTGCGCCGGACTGCGCGAACCAACAGGCCAGACAGCAGCGGCGTGGCGCGACGTTTGCCGCGCGCACGGTCACATTCCTTTTCGCGCGCGGTTGCAAACGGCGTGACGCGCCGCGGGCACTCGCGATGATTTCGGAGTGCGGCGGTGGCGAGCTCGCGGGGATGGGCGGCGGGCAGGAAAAGCAATGTCATTCCTTTGTGGTTCCCCGGGGCGCGGGCGCGACGTTTGCCCGAGCGAAACGTGCGGCACCGCGACAGACGCCCGCTGCAAACGGCGTGACCGCGCATGGGAGGGGGAAGCGAACGTGAATGAGCGAACGAACCGAACGACGAGGGCGGGCGTGGAGGCGCGGCGCTGTTTTTGCGGGCTGGGCCGCGCCGGTTTGTTCAACCCGACCTGCAAAAACAGTGACGCGCCGGGGGCGGCCGCTCCACCGCACGTAGAGCGTGCGCACGCGCAAACGAAACTGATGCACGCTGCGCGCGACGCCGCCGAGGTGACTGCGCGCAGCGGGCGACGTCGCGCGACACACGACCATGCAACGAGCACTCGCGTGAAGAGCAAACTGTGGACGGAACAAAAAAAAGGAATGAGCAACTATAGGGATAGTGACTATGGGACAAGCATCAGTGATAGCCGGTGACTTAATAGCGATGGAGGCGTAATCGCGTGCTGCCGGAGATCGATCCCATTCTGCCAAAGCTCGTTCGTGATGTGCCTCGGGGACGTGCGTGGGTATATGAGGTGAAGCTGGATGGCTTTCGCGGAACGTTGTATGTCGACGCGGGACGTGGCTACTTCCTCTCGAAGACGAAGAAAAGGATGCGCCGCTTCGATGATCTCGCAAACGCCATCGCGAAGGAGCTCCGGGTGCAGGATGCAATCCTCGATGGAGAGATTGTCGTCCTGGGCGAAGGCGGTCCGAAGTTCTATGCACTGATGATGAATCGCGAGCCGGCGAGCTACGTTGCCTTCGACGTGTTGTGGCTCGATGGACGTGACTTTCGTGCGCGTCCGTTTTGGCGGCGAAAGGCTGCGCTCGAGAAGCTGGTGAGCGGGACGCGTGTGGGCTACGTGGAGCATAGCGACGATCCCCTGCTGATCGATGCGGTCGTGCGGATGGATCTCGAAGGCATCGTGGCTAAACGCCGCGCGGATCGTTACTCCCCGCGAACGGAGTGGCTGAAGATCAAGCACCCGGAGTATTCGCAGAAGGAAGGGCGGGCGGACCTTTTTCATCGCCGGCGGACGTGAGTTGCAAGAGGTGAAGGGCGGCGGCGTGCGCGTGATCCTCGGCGACAGACTCCCCGACGTGCGGGGGCGGGAGCGTGGCGCGTGCGTTGCGGCGCGAGGCGGCGAGCGACAGCGAGCCGCGAGCGTGCAACGCACGTGACACGCGAGGGCGGGGGGTGAGCGGGCGGGAGCGCGATGCGCGTGCCACTCGCGCGGGGGGAAGCGGCGCGCCCGTTGCCGCGAGCACGGCGGCTTCATCGCGGTCCGAGCATGCAACGGGCGTGACGCGAGGGCGGGTGGGTGTCGCATCCGCGCAGAACGTGCCACGCGCGCGGGTGGGAGCCGCGGCGCGACCGTTGCGGGCGAAGCACGGCCGCTTCATCGCGGTGCAAGCGTGCAAGGGGCGTGACGCGGCGAGGGCGGGCGGGTGCGGATCGCGACGCACTTCCCCACTCGCGGGGACGGGCGGCGGCGGCGCTCGCGATGCACTCCCCCACTGGCGCGGGTGGGAGCCGCGGCGCGACCGTTGCCAGCGCGCACGGCGGGGTTTTGCGGTGCGCGCGTGCAAGGGGCGTGACGCGGCGAGGGTGGGCGGGTGGCTCTCGCGAGGCACTTCCCCACTCGCGCGGGCGGGAGCCGCGGCGCGACCGTTGCGGGCGATGCACGGCGGCTTCTTGCGGTGCAAGCGTGCAAGGGGCGTGACGCGGCGAGGGCGGGAGGGAGTTCGCCTTTCGCTTGCGATCGAAGCTGCACGAGATCGCGCGGCGAACGGATCGGATCGCGATGCTGCCGTGCCGATCAAAAGTGATGCGGGATGGTCCGCAATCGATGCGCGGATGTTTTCGAGCGCACCGCGATGATTTTCGGTTGCCGGCGATGGTGCGTGAAGTGATCGGGTCCGGTAATCGTCCGCGCCGTTGTCGGCGTCATCCCGCGCGATGCCGGCGTGATGTGCGTGCGCGTCGTATTAAAGCGATGGGGCGTGGTTTCGAGCCGGGACGATATGAGTAGCAGATGATCGGGCTTCGCGTGTCATTGATGGCGGCTCGCTTTTAAGTCGTCGACGGTGGCTTCGCGGTGTTGCCCGGTGGTCGCTAAACGGACCTCGGGGTCGTGAAAATCGGCTCCGGGGGCTCGCCGGTGATGCCGGGGCACGATTTTTCGGCCGCGGGGCACTTTGCGGTGATGCCGGGGAAGCTCTAAATGATGCTCCGGGGAGTGTTTTGGAGCCGCCCGGAGCTGTTTTCGAGGCCGCCGCGGCCGATTTTGCGGCCCGGTCGCTTTTTAGTGATGTGGCGTTAGGTGGCCTCTTCCCGGCTGCAGAGATCGCGCACGAAGTTGACGGCCGCGACGATGGCGTGAGCCTCCTCCTCGGTGACCGCGCCGCCTACGTGCCACTCCTTGCCGTCTGGCGTTCGCTCGGAGATGCTGCCGTTCGACCCTCCGCAACCGCTGTGCTCGAGCGGGCCGCGGAAGGTAGCGATGAGGGGCCGGAGCTCGGCGATGCGGCGGCGGTACTCGTCGCGTGTCACGAGGCGATGGTAACGGCAATCGTCGATGCGAGGCGAGAATCTGCAAGTGGTAGAGCGATGTCCAATATTGGACATGGCGAGCGATGGGAGGAACAGGCGATCATTCGATGTGCCAGTCTAAGCGCGCGAGCGAGGCGCGACACCCCGCGCCTCTTCGAGAGGGAGCCGCGGGGCGGGACGTGACGCGGCCGGCGCGTCGGGTCGCGCCGGTCCCCCGTCGCGCGGTAGGATGATCCAACGCGACGATGGTCACAGACGCTCTGAAGCGCATCCCCTTTCTCTACCACTTCACGGATCGCCGCAACCTCGAGCTGATTCGCAAGCTCGGCGGGCTGTACCCGCTCGCGGAATTGCGACGCAAGGGAATTGAGATTCCAGCGCCAGGCGGAAACGAGTGGAGCTGGGATGCAAACGGGATCAAAGGGTTCGATGAATACGTGCACCTCTGCTTTCGCGCAACGCATCCGATGGAGTTCGCGGCGCGCGCGGAAGGGCGCATCGGCGACTCTATCTTTCTGAGCGTTCATCCCGAAGTGTTGCAGTGGGAAGGCGTGCTCTTCACACCGGATGTCGCGAACAAGAAGGGCGTTCGGGCGTACCCTGTTCAGGAAGCGGCGGAGATGATCGACTACGAGGTGTTGTACACGCGAACGGACTGGAGGAAGCCGGAGATTCGGCAGCGCCTTCAGCAAGCGGAGAAGTGTGAAGTGCTCGTGCCGCGACTGATCCCTCTCGACCTGGTCCGGAACTTCCCGCATGGCTGAGCGACCGATCTTCGTCCCCGCCTCTGACGAGCCGGAGCTCGTGCAGGAAATCTATCTTCGCTTGAAGTGGCATGCGGGCTTCGCGCCGGTGCAGAAAGAGAAGAACGTCCAGGAGCTGCACGCAGCCGCTGCCGCTGCCGGTTACTCGCCACTGCTAGAGGTCTCGTCGAAGTCCGGCGAGAAACTCGGTCGGCATCTGAGCGCGTTTCACCTGAAGGTGCAGAGCCGCATGGGTGAGATTGCGTTGGAGTCGGCGTTTCAAGGCAGCAAGGTCTTCGAGCGCGGCGGACCATTCACCGATCTGTACGCGATGGATCCGAGAGAAGCGAAAAGAGACCCTCGTTTGCGCAACTCGGGACAGATCGTGGCCTTTGAATTCGATGGCGTTCGCTTCCCGATCGAGCCGCGCACGGCGTTCTACGACTGGCTCTACATCAACGCGATCTATCCGCACCGCGAATGGCTGATGCGGCTGCATCGATACGCCGCGTTCAGCGACATCGAGTTCAACCCGGAGCGCTCGTTGAACTGTCAGGCGCGTTCCTGTGCGCTTTTCGTTTCGCTGATGACGAAAGATCTGCTCGATTCAGCAGGGGAATCACCGGAGACGTTCATCGCTACGTTGGCTGCGCATCCGTACGGGCCGCGGCAAGCGGAACGCTCGGCGCAACAGGCGCTCGCGTCGAGCGAAGAAGCGAAACGAGCGGTCGGCCGATAGCCGGTAAGATGGGGCATGAAAATCGGTGTTGCCAGTCGTTAGCAAAGGCCAGGCGGCCGACGAGAGAGCGGCACCACAAGCCACGGTTCTGCGTTGGCTGAAGGTGGTAGCCCCTTCGCTCGCCGAGTTGTACGAAAGCGCGCGTGCGATAATCGATGGCCCACCTCTCCCCGCGCGCGTCCGCCTCGTATGCCATTGCATGCGAGAAGTAACCAATCGTCTACCTGAGTGTGTATCGAAGGTAGTGGTGAAAGGCCGAGCCGACTACGAGGCATTGACCCGTGGAATCGAGGACCGATGGAAGTCGGTCGCGCCCAGCGGCGCGGTGGCCGCGGGAAATGCTGCGCCGGAGCCTGCGCATGTTGAAATTGCATTCGGTGCTTTTGTCGCGATCGAAGCGCTGTTAGCAGAGCATCGCGCTGTGGACAAGCGACAGATCGAGAAGTTGCAACACATGTTCGGAACCTATGTGAGCGCCGAGTCGCTACCGGCATTGCAACCGACGATCATCAGGTTCAAAGAGGTTCATGCCTGGCTCGCCGGTCATGCTCATGACAACAACCGGGTCGATGCTGACATGGCAACCTGGGGGGACGTACTCGATCGGGTGCGGTTCGTCGAGGACACACTCTTCGCATTAGCTGCCGAATGGCATCGTGGCCAGGAAAGAATCGATGACCTCGTGGATGAAGCCAACCGCCGAACAGATTGATCGTGCGCTGGCGCTGCTGGTGAGACCGGAGTACGCGCGCACGTTCTTCGATAGGCTGGAGAACCCGGAATGGATAGAGCCGCTGCGCACGCATGGCTTCTTTCATTCACCTCCGCCGGCGCAATTCGAAGACGAAGGCCGAACGGTAGTTCTAACAAAGTGGCCCGCTTCGCGATACCTAGTGCGCATTGCGGAACAAAAAGATGGCAGCTACGCTGAAGCGGTCCAGCAAGCATTGTTAGCAATTCCCGAGGACACCGACAACGATACGGTACATGAGGATTTGATCACGGCTGCGGCGGCCCTACCCGGCAATATCGCCGCACCGCTTGCCGAACGAGAATCCCGGTGGATCAAGACCAGCAAATGGCTACACGCACTCATCCCTCAGAAACTGCCAGAGTTAATCGTTACCCTACTGAACGACGGCCAGATTGCCGCCGCACTTGGTCTGCTGAAAGCGGCTCTTGCGTTTCGTCATGACGCCGAACGTGAGAGGCTCGTGGCCAAGATGGACGCCTATGAATACGAGCGTCTGATCGATGACGTCGCGCCAGCGCTTGCGGACACCGCGGCACTGGAGGGTGTCAAAGTATTCGGAATGCTTTTGAACGCTGCTCTGAATCGTCTCCATGGACGTGACGCGTCGCCGGACGATTACTCGTACATATGGCGAGAGTCAATAAGCGACGACCATGGCGGCGATTCAGTAGAGAATTCGCTGGCCTCCGGTTTGATCGATGTCGCATGCAGCGCGGTAGGTCGTGACCAGGCGCTTCTGGACCCGATCATTACCGAGCTTCGCCGGGGCCGGTGGTCGCTCTTTAGACGCATCGAGTTGTTCTTGTTGACTGAATACGGACATGTGTCGCCCGACCGTCAGGTTGCTGCTTTGACCGATCGCCGCACATTCGACGACCATTCTGTCAGGCGAGAATACGACGACCTACTTCGGCGCAGCTTCGGCGCTCTCGAAGAGGCCGTGCGGGAGCAGATCTTCGGTTTCATCGAAGGCGGACCCGACATCGAGGCTCATATCGCATTCGCGCTCCACTGGGGAGGCGAAGCGCCAACGGATGCTGAACTCGCCGAGTATGTTCGGAATTGGAAGCGCGATCGTCTCCGGCCCATAGCAGCGCGGGTTGGAGACAGATACGGCGAGCTCGTTGCCGGCGTCGAGGACGTTGATGCCAATGAAGAGATTCAGAAACTCTTAACCGCCAGAACGACATCTCCGGCGAATGCTCAGGAGCTTGGTGCGCTCGCAACGCCGGATCTTGTAGCCTTTCTGAAGAGCTGGAAGCCGCCTGAAGGAGCTCTCACAGCGCTGACTGAACTTGGAGACGAGTTGCAGGCGGCCGCGCGCGCTGAGGCTGCACGGTTTATAGCTGATATTGAATGCTTCAAGGCTACGCATCCAACCTTCGTCCGAAGTGTCATTGAGGGTCTCGCGGAAGCCGTCAAGGCCGGTGAAGCGATCGACTGGCACGCCGTGCTTTCCTTTTGCGTGTGGGTCGTAGAGCAGCCCCGGCTCTTGCAACTGATGGTATCGGACGAGGTCTCGGACCCGGGCTTTTCCTGGTCACGTGGCGCGGTCCTTCGACTGCTCGAGACAGGTTTCGGATCGGACTCCAGCGCGTTATCGCCAGACATGCATACCGAAATTTGGGCGGTTCTGCGGCCGATCACAACGGACCCGGACCCTGTCGCTGCTGATGGCTTACCGACAAACTACGATCCATCGGCACACGCGTTGAACACGATTCGAGGACAGGCGCTTCGCACGGTTATTAGTTACGGGTTGTGGCGTGAACGTGTGACAAAACAGAACGTGGAAGGAACGCCTGAAGGTGCAGAGATACTTGCGGTCCTGAATGAGCATCTAACGCCGGATGAAGCGCTTGCTATCTTAGCGGTGTACGGCGAGCACTTTCCACAGGTTCTGTATCTGTTTCCAGATTGGTCGCGAGAGCGCATCGATAGCGTCTTTCCGACCGAGGCGGGCGCTGAGCGGATGTGGAACGCCACATGGCCTGCATACGTGGTGTTCTGTCCGGCTTACTCCGACGTGGCCGTGTTGCTTCGAGCAAAATATCTGTACGCTGCATCTCATCTCGACAAACGCTATGACGATTGGTCCACGCTCGCGCAGCCGGCTGAGAAGCTTATAGAACATGCCGTAAGTCTTTACCTTCGATCCGAGATCGCGCTCGAGGACGAGCTAATCACGTCTCTCTGCGCTAATTCGAGCGCCGAGCAGCGTGGCCGGATGATCTGGTTTACTGCAAGCTCTCTCAAAGAGCTGGATTGTGATTCGTCGGGCGAGGTAGTCGCCCGATCCCAACGGCTATGGGAGGTATTGATCGCCGGACGGAGCCCGCGAGCGGAATCCGATGAACTGCGATCATTTGGGTGGTTCGCATTGTCGGATTGCGTGCCACGAGTTTGGTTCTTGGATCACCTCATCGCCGTTCTAGAGATGGGCGGTGTGGCCTGCGAACACGGTGTGATACGCCGACTCGCTGCCATGGCAGAGGAACATGTCGCAGGAACCGTTGCTGCGACCATGTTGTTCGTCCGCGCGTCAACGCGCGAGTTCGGCGTTGAGGCGTGGCGGAAGGAGATTGTGACAATTCTGAATGCGGCGACGCGCGGCGACGCGACGACCAGGAGGCGTGCGATCGAGATCATCGACTATTTGGGACAACAAGGTGTCCAGCTTGAAGGTTATCGGTCGTTAATCGCACGCTTGAGTCAGGAGTAGTGTGATCTCGCGCTGACGAATCTGCTAATGGCGAACGGCTCGGCGTCTCGGCGGGCCAGATCCTTCGGTAACGTATAGCTCGGGACCCGGTAGATTGTCGGTGCCGTTCTCGCCCCCAACAAATAGGACGTTGCCCGATGGGAGCCGGACCGGAACGTGGTTCAGGCGTGGAAAGTTCAGGCTCTCAATTGATGAAAAGGATTTCGTAGAAGGTTCGAAGATTTCCGCCGGTGCTATTGCGGGCCTACACGATCCGACGCAATCGTCGGACCCGCCGGTGATGAGGACCTTCCCACTCGGCAATCTTGTCGCCGCATGCCAGAATCGGGCGTTCAGCATCGGCGCAACGGATTCCTGTTGGCCTGTGAAGGGATCGAACATAAGGGCGTTTGTCATGCCCTTGAGTCCCGGTCCGCCAGGTCTTATGCCGCCAGTCACCAATATGCGGCCATCGGCCAACATCGCGGTTGCCGTGCCGCCGGGAGATCCTGCTGGCAAACCGTGCCCAACTGCAAACGATCGCGTAATGCGGTCGAAAACGACTGCGTTGGTGCCACCCAGGAACACAATTTTTCCTGATGGATGATCCATCGCCGTGACGTTATTCAGTGCGACCGGAAGGACGCCGGATGTGAGCGGCTTCTCTTGACGCAGATCGTAAATCTCCCACGTTTCGGCGGAACCGTCGCCACCGACGATGAGCAACGTATCCGCATCAAGCTGAACCATCGCGTGCTGCATGCGACCAGAGAACATTCCCGTGATCTGGCGGAACGAACGCGAGAGAGGGTTCCAGAGGAGAACGAAATTGCGGAGGTCAATGTTGCTATTGCCGCCGCCAGTAACGACCGCGCGGCCATCCGCGAGAGCGATTGATGCCACACCATAGAGCATCTGCACAGGCAGCAAACCGGCATTCACGAAAACACGCGTTTGTGCTTGATAGAGTTCCGCTGCTCCGTATCCGTTGACGATAAAGACATCGCCGTTCGGAAGTAGCGCTGGGGGGCGGCCTACCCCGCTGGTTCTACCACCTGAACCGGTACTTGAGATCGCCACGAATTGAGCGTCTGCCGTACAGGCGATAGCCAAAACGAAGAACGCAGTTATCAAGCGCATGTTACGCCTCCGGATCGGCCACGGTCGCCGTGCGAGGATTTTACGCCGGCGAAGATTCGAACACTCTGGAGACCTCCTGCGTGAACAATGGATACTTGAATCGGCCAGGGCGTCCAGGATTGTCTCGGGATCGACGTCCATCAGTCTGCTCGAAGCCATTCTAGCTACCTGCGGCTCATAACGCCCTGGCTGTATGAAGGGAAGCCGCGGGAAGTGGCCGCGCGGCTCCCCGCTTCGTTACGTGCTGAGGCTGTGGAAGACTTCGTTGATGCGAGCGATGGCGAGGCGGAGATGCGTGCGGACCTTCTTGCTGCCAGCGCGGCGGCGTGCCGCCTGAAGGTCGCGCATCGCGAGCTCGAGTAGCCAAAGGATCTCGTCCATGGCGCGGCTCCTTCATGAGGCGATGCGGATGCCGGCCGCTTCGATCTTCTCGAACACCCACTGCGGCAGACAGAGGTCGGTCTTGTCAGCGCGGCAGTTGGAGTGACAGATGATCGTCGCGACTTGGAAGCAGCGCGGGAAGTCGAATGTGGTTGACGGGTAGTAGAAGACGGGCTCGATGTTGTGGCGCTGGCAGACGTCGAGCGTGAGCGCGATCCCGGCATCGACTTGCGCCTCGTCCAACTGCGCGAAGTAGCTGAAGGCGCGCCAGTCGTAGTTGATGAACGGGCCGTTGTAGACGGTGTTCGGCGTGTTCATGCCGAAGGCGTAGAGGCGATCGCCGTCCAGGTCGAGCGGCCCTTCGTTCGCGAACTCGATTGCGACGGATTGCTTGTCGTACAGGCCCTTCACGCCCTTCAACCCGAGATGGAAAATCCACGCGGAGTCGTTGAAGGTCTGATAGATCGTGCCGTCGCGATCGACGAGCCACGGAGCGCCGACGCGATCGGCGTTGAGGTTCCATGAGTCGATCGATGTTGTGGCCTTTCCGGGTCGGCCGGAGACCGGCGTGTGCAGCGTGCGGCCGGCGGTGCCGTGCCAGACGACGAATTTTTTTGCGGTGAGGTCGGAGAAGTACTGCCCCTTTTTGAGCGGGTATTGCTGAATGTTCATGATGTCCCTCCGAAGTGGTGGAGCGCGCGCGAACGCGCGCCCCACCGGTCAACTACGTGAACGGGTCAGACGTCCTTGCCGGCCTTGAACTGCGACGCCGCGCGTTTCTTCTTCGCGCTGGCGGTGCGGAGGTCTTTGCCGGCCTTGAACGGCCGCTCCATCGGGTTCTCCTCGGCGAGGTGACGCGCGGAGCGCCGGCGGCCGAAACGACGACGAGACGGATAGCTGATCGTCTCGACGACCGTGGTTTGCGGCCAGCGGCGCGCGTCGCGAGCGGAGATGAACCGGCCGGACGAGGCACTGCGAGCGACTTTGCGGACGGTGCTCATTCCTGCTCCGCGAGGTCCTTGCCCGCCTTGAACTCGGCGGTGATTTCGCCGCCGACGGCGGTCAGTGCGTCGAGCGCCTGGGTGAACATCACGATGGCGGCGCGCCAGGTGGACGGGATGAGCGGCAGCGAGCCGATGACGGCGAACACCGGCTTGATGCCGCGGTAGATCTTCAGCACCTTCTGCAGGCGGGTGTTCGGCGTGTCCTGCACGAGCGTGTTCTCCTGCTCCATTTCCTGCTGGAGGGAGCGCAGCGTGCGATCGGTCGAGCGTTTGCTCTTCTCGATGACGGTCTTCGATGCTTCGATGGGATTCAGTTCCTTGGGATTCGTGCTCATGTGAGCGATCTCCTTTCGAGAGATGTCTGGTGATGGTGGAAGTGAGAGAAGCGGTCAGCGCGTCGGCCGGCGGCGCGATGGAAGCGTCCGTGCGGCAATGACAGCGGCGCGTTGGCGCGGCTTCTTGATGGGGATGTGCTGAGTCGCACACCCGACGTGGAGGACGAACAGGCCAACGTCCGACCATGCTTCGGCGATGATCCGTTGCACCTTGCCGCCGTTGCCGTAGAGCTCCCCGGCAATATCGACGGTGGCTTGAACGAAGTCGGCGAAGTCCGCTTCGGGTCGAAGGCGGTCCGTGAGCGCGGCATACCAGATGCGCCCCAACACCTCCCACGTCCTGCCGCCGAGCGCGATTGCCGCGC
>Ga0134123_10000819_pt1 | contig 20444 bp, 13 predicted proteins | sample KB303_FD_96460 | JGI IMG/M metagenome (GOLD analysis project Ga0134123, IMG submission 96460) | Terrestrial soil microbial communities without Nitrogen fertilizer from Kellogg Biological Station, Michigan, USA - KB3-0-3 | ecosystem: Environmental > Terrestrial > Soil > Unclassified ...
CCTCGGCGGCGCGTATCCGAATGAATTCGCGGGAACGTCGGCCGCTTCTCCGTACGTGGCAGGCGTGGTCGCCCTCTATCTCGAAGGGCGCGGGAGCAACTACGACCCGAATACCGTCAAAGCGACGCTCCTGGCAAACGCCACCGCCAACGCGCTCTCGAACATCGGCTCCGGCTCACCGAACCTGCTCCTGTATTCACGCGTCGATCTCTGGCCGTGACCGCGTGCGATGGGAGGCCGCTGTGGGCGGCCTCCCATTCTGTGGGTTTGGAGGAGGTAGTTATTGTAAGATGCTGGGCGTCGGGGAGAGACGTCTTGATTCGCGCGGGAGACGAGGAGTTGCGCTTCGAAGAGCTCGTGCGCGTGCTCGTCGAGCGCGCACGCCCGACCATCGAGCTGGTCCTGTCCCGCTTCCGAACGATCGCCGTCGACGAGATCGACGATGTCCGGTCGACGGTCGCGCTGAATCTCGTGCGGAAACTCCGCTCGGCCGGCGACGGCGAAGACGAGAGCATCCGCGAATTCGACGACTACGTCGCGACGCTCACCTACCGGACGGTCTACGACTTCATGCGCAGCCGTTATCCGGAGCGAGCGCGGCTCAAGAATCGCATCCGCTACGCCCTCGGTCACGATGCGCGGCTGGCGCTCTGGAACGCCGCGGACGGCATGGTCTGCGGGCTGAGGGGATGGGCGGGCCGCGAGGACACGCGGGAAGGGTTCGCCGTCAGCCGCGGCATCGCCACGCGCGTGATGCTCGATCGCAGCCGCCCGCACGATGCGCTCGCCGCGATCTTCGAGCGCGCCGGGCGGCCGCTCGGCCTCGACGTGCTGGTCGACGTCGTGGCGGAGCTGTGGGGCGTCGTGGAGTCGCGGCTCGAACTCGCGAATGATGATCTCGGCACCCGGACTCCCGATCATGCCGCGCGATACGAGACCCGCCAGTTCCTCGAAACGCTCTGGGACGAGATCCGGCTGCTTCCGCGGAATCAGCGCGCGGCGCTGCTGCTCAATTTGCGCGATCCCGACGGGGTCAACGCCGTGGCGCTCCTGGTCCTCGTCGGGGTCGCGCAGTTCGATGCCATCGCCGAGGCCATCGGACTGTCCCGCGAAGAACTGGCGTCGCTGTGGGAGACGCTGCCGCTCGACGACGCGACGATCGCCCTGCGGCTCGAATTGACGCGGCAGCAGGTCATCAACCTGCGCCGCTCCGCGCGCGAGCGTCTCGCGCGGAGAACTCTGTTCCGCGACAAATACGAGAGGCGGCGCGGATGAGCAGTCACCTCGCCTCCGAAGAGCTGAGCGCGTTTCTGCACGGGCGGTTGCCGCGGCATCGAGTGCTCGCCGTCGCCGAGCACCTGCAATCCTGCGCGGAGTGCTCGGGGCTCGCTTCCGACTTCGCACTGCCGCACGCTGAACATCCGCCGGTCGAGACCACGCTCACAGGCTATGTCGACGGGACGCTGCCGCAGGCGGACGTGGATGCGGTCGAAGCGCACCTCGGGCTCTGCGCGCGTTGCCGCGAAGACATGGACGATCTGCGTGCGACGGCACGCGCGATGGCGCCGCACTCGCACCGGTGGCAGGTGCGGGGAGCGATCGCCGCCGCGGTGCTCCTGGCCCTCATCGGCGCGCTGTTGCTCATCCGGCGCGAGCCGTCATCGCCGGCGCAGCCGAGGTAGCGCAAGCCGCGACGCCGCCGCCCGCGGCCGCCACGCCCGCACCGCCGCAGGAACCGTACGAGCGCCCCGAGTGGCGCGCAGCCGTGAGCGAGGCCCTGCGAACGGGAACGCTGCGGATGCCGGCCGCTCTCGCGGCGCTTCAGCTCGCGCCCGATGTGCTTCGCGCGGGCTCCGCCGGGGAGGCGGGACGGCTCGCGCCGGTGAGAACGATCGTGGAGACGACGCGCCCGCAATTCCGTTGGACGCCGGCCGCCGGAGAGACGTATGTCGTTTCGATTTTCGAAGAGGAGACGCTCGTCGCGGAGAGCGGCGTCCTGGACGAGTCTCATTGGGAGCCGATGACAGACCTGCCGCGCGGCCGCGTGTATCAATGGGAGCTCGAAGTGCGCAGCGGCGGCGACGCGCACACGATTCCGGCTCCGCCGGCACCGCCCGCGCTGTTCCGCGTGCTCGACGAAGCGGCATCCGCGGAATTGCAGCGTGCCCGGGCGTTGCACGGCGGCGATCCGCTGCTCCTCGGAGTCCTTTATGCGCGCTGCGGCCTTCGCGAAGATGCCGAGCGCGAGCTGCGCCGAGTCCCGGCGGAACAAGGCCAGCGACTGCTGCAAAGCATCGCACGATGGCCGCATTGATCCGAGGTGTCGCTTGAGGTTTTTACTGGCCCTGCTTCTCGCCGTTCTCTGCATCCCTGCATCGGCTGCGTCACCGGAACAAATTGCCGGCGAGCTTTTCAGGGACGTACTGCAGCGCGATGATCTCGCGCACCTCTCGCGCGTCACCGAGGGCGATCCACGGTTGCAGTCCGAACTGCGCGAGGCGATCGAGACGCTCGATTGCATCTCCGTGCATCGGATTGCCGCCTTCGCCGAGTCCGCGTCGGACGACCGCGTGAGCGCGCGGCTCGAATTGCACGCCACCGGAGCCCTGAAGGCGGATTGGCGTCCGATGCGCCCGCTGCCCGGCACGTGGTTCGTCGAGATCAGGAAGCGCGGCTCCGGATGGCGCATCGAGCGCGCGATGACTGCGGAACGGCGCGTGGCACTGGCCATGGCGGAGGCCGGGTCCGCGGATGAAGCGCGACGGCTTCTCTTTGACGCGGCGGACGCCGACCGCGCGCGCGTGTTGTCCCTGTACGTCACCGAGCCCGCCGTTGCGAGCCGTTTCGATCTCCTCGATGCCGCATGGTCCGTGGCGCAGGCCCTCGGCGATCTTCCGGCGGAAATGAAGGTCCGGCGCCAGCGCGCACTGGCGCTCGTCGGAACGAAGCCGCAGGAGGCGGTCGCGGCGGCAATCGAGCTGGAGCAATTCGCCGATGCGTACGGCGGACCCGATGACGTGGCTCTGGCGGCATTGACGCTCGGGATGGCTCATTCGCGCATGGGTGCACTGGACCTCGCCCTGGAGAAATACGCGGCGGCTGCTGCGCTGGCGGACCGCTGCAACGATCCGATCGTCGCGCTGAAGTGCCTCTACATGGCGGCGAAAACTCAATCGCGCATGGAGAAGCACCGCGACGTGCTGGCGACCATCGATCGCCTGACGCCGCTGGTGCGGCATTACGGCTGGGAGGAGGGCGAGGAAAATGCGCTGACCCTGAAGGCGACCACGCATCTGGAGCTGGGCAACCCGGAATTCGCTCGCGAGGCGTACGAAGAAGTGATCCGCATCGGTACGGCGCGCGGCCAGTCGGTCGCTCTGCCGTATGCGAAACACAATCTCGCCGGCATCCTGCTCGGAGAAAAGAAATGGGACGAGGCCATCCGGCTCGAGCGCGAGGCGATGCAGTCGACGACCGACAGGAATGCGCTTCCCCACATGAGCGGCCGGATCGTCACCGCGCTGACGCACAAGGGAGCGCTGGATGAGGCGGAAGCAGAGCTCCGCCGATGCGAAGCGATGCCCCGGGGCGACGACGCAGGACTGAACCGCCACCACGAGGCGGCACTGGCGATTCAATGGAGCGAGCTGCGCCAGGCACAGGGCCGCAATGACGAAGCCATCGCTCAGGCACGGCAGGTGATCCTGAGTGAAGACGCCTGGGTCAGGGAGAATACGAATCTGCAATGGCTGGCGCAGGTCGCGCTCGGCAAGGCGCTTGGCGGCGCCGGCAGGCTGGACGAAGCGATCGCCGCCTATCGTGAAGGCATCGAGCTCGCCGAGAGCCGCCGGTTCGCCGAGAGCATCGATCCTCTCTCCCGCGCTGCGTCTTACGAACAGAACCTGTTCCGGTACGTGGAGCTCATCGACCTGCTGATCGAGAAGAACGCGGTCGAGGAAGCGCTCCGGATCGCGGATCGGATGAAGGGCGGAGCGTTGCGCGACGTCCTCGCGCGCACGCGGGTCGATCCGGCCGTGGCCATGACCGCGGAAGAGCGTGCACGGGCGAAGTCTCTGGGACAGACTCTCGTCGACCTCAATCGCCAGGTGATCGGGGCGCGGGCGAGAGGCCAGGCGGTCGAGACCTCGACGAAGCGACTGGCCGCCGCGCGCCGGGAGCTCGATGCGTTTCAGGCGGAGATGCTGGTCAAATATCCGGCCGCCGTGCACCGCCGCATCGACGATGCCGGCGCGATGGCGCCGCCCGCGGGACTGACCGTGCTCGAGTACGTCGTCGGCGAGAACGGAAGCCTCGTCTTCGTCGTGACGGGGAAATCGGTCGAAGCGATTCGCCTCCCGATCAAAGCGGCGGACGTCGAAGCGGAAGCGAAGACGATGGCGCGGCTGATCGCGAGCCGCTCGCCACGCTACCGCGCCGTCGCGCAAAGGCTCTATGCCGAGCTGCTCGGGCCGGTCGAGCGATTCCTCCAGGGCGGCAACGCGATCTGTGTGATTCCCGATGGCGCGCTCTGGACCGTGCCGTTCCACGCGCTCGTTTCCGGCGACGGAACGCATCTCATCGAGCGGCACGCGGTCTTTTACGCGCATGCGCTGGCGCTGATGGACTGGGCGGCGGAGCCTCCTCCGCGCGAGGCGCCGCCGCTGATCGCGTTCGGCAATCCGACGGTCGGCTCATCCGCGCGCTCGACGATTCGATCGATGTTCCGCGGCGCGGCGTTCGGTTCTCTGATCGACGCGGAGTCGGAAGTGCGCGCCCTGGCGTCGATGTATTCGCCGGCCCGGAGCCGCGTGTACTTCCGCGACGCCGCGCAGGAGCGGGCGTTCAAGAGCGAGGCGCCCGGATACGGGGTGATTCACGTCGCCGCGCACGCGTTCGTCGATCAGGGCTCGCCGATGCACTCCGCGATCGCCCTCGCCGCGAGCTCCGCGGATGAAGACGGACTGCTGGAAGCGCGCGAGGTGGTGGAGCTTCCGCTCCACGCGCAGCTGGCCGTGCTCTCGGCCTGCGAGAGTGCCGGCACGCACGCCGGCCGAGGCGAAGGCATCCTCGGCCTTTCGTGGGCCTTTGCCGCCGCCGGTTGCCCGACCACCGTCGCGAGCCAGTGGAGCGCGGAATCGAAGGCGACGTCGCGTCTCATGATCGAGCTCCACCGCCACCTCCTCGCCGGCGAGACCACGGCCGAAGCGCTGCGCGCCGCGCAACTCTCGCTCCGGAAGTCGAAGGAATGGCGCCACCCGTTCTACTGGGCGCCCTTCGTCGCCATCGGCGCGGCGCACCGCCCGGTGGCACAGCTTCCGCCGAGCACGGCCAGCCGCTAAACGATCGACGTCATTCCGAGAAGGGGCGCCGCGCGGCGCGGGTAGGGAACTCCTGCCGGCGGTCACTCCTCGTCTGTGAGCAGTGCAGTCGTCCTTGCCTTCGCGTTTCTCTTCGCATCCACTCCCGCCAGCCCCACCGTCGAGCGCCTCGAGCTCGCGGTGACCGATGTCGAAGATCTGCCGGTCGACGGCCTCCTGATCGGCCTCGCCGGCCCCGAGCCGACCAGCAGGACATCGGGCGGCGGCGTCATGCTCGACCTGCCGAAAGGGACGCGTCCCGGCCAGAAAGTGCGGCTGCAGGTCCATGCCGGCAAATGGGTTTTGATCAGCCCATGGAACGGCGAGGTGCAGGTGCCGGCGCCGGGGGCGGGACCGGTCACCGTGGTGGTCGGACAGCGCGGAACGAAACAACTTCTGGCCAGCGGCAACGCTCTGCACGCGATCGCGCAGCACCTCCTGGCGAAGCTCGTCGAGGCGCAGCGATCGGGCGAGCAGCTGAGTGACGCGAAACGGCAGAAGGTACTCGCCGAGAAGGCCGCGGAGTACGGTCTCGATCCGGTGGAAGTCGATCGCGCCCTGCGCGCGTGGCGCGAGGCGCCGATCCCGCTCGAAGACAAAAAGCTCGCGAACCGCTACGCCGAGGCGTTCCCCGCCATCACCGTGTCGGGAGGAGGGATCGCCATCATCGGCAGCGAGATGCACGATCCGGTGATCGTCACGAATCCCACCGGCTCACCGATCACCATCAACAAGGCCCAGCCGAAGTTCGTCCTCGAGGGCCAGCTCGATCAGCTTTCCCTCGGCGCGCAGATGACTTTCGCAGTCCGCGCGACGCCGGCGGATGCGCTGGAGAACGCGCGCTGCGAATGGTCGTTCGAGCCTTCCGGCCTGCTGCTGACAACCGCGGCCGGCGATGGCTGCCGCATGGAAGTGGTGATGCCGCCGGCCCCCGTCGCCCAGCGCCCCAGCCAAATCCCGGCGCGGGTCTCGGTCAGGATCCTGCGCGAAGGCGCGGTGCTCGACGAGCTCACGGCGCGCGGATTCCTGCACAACGGGATCGCGATCCAGTCGGCGCTGAGCGCACAGTCGCTCGCGCCGGGAGAAAGCGTGGACGTGAAGATCGTCCCGACCGGCGCCGCGCGGCTGCCCGCCGGCTTCACCTGCCGATGGGAGGACGACGGCCCGCTCTCGTTCGCGAGTGCGACGGCCGGTGCGTGCGAAGGGCAACTCGTGCTGAAGCCGGAGAAGGACTGGAGCGTCGCCGACGGGATCGTCTATGCGAACAGCCTTCGATCGTTGAGAGCGGGAGTCGTGACCGTGCGGATCCTCTTCCAGGGCGGGCTGGTCGACGGCGGATCGACGCAGGTGCAGATCGCCTATCGCGACCATCGCAACGCGGAAGACCTGAGCGCGAAGTACATGGCCCGCTTTTCGGCCGAGCCCGTCGACACGGACAACGATCGCTCGTTTGTCATGGCGGGCCTGCCGCCCGCGGACGAGCTCTCGGAAAAAGATCTGGAGCTTCGCCTTCGGTTCGACCACGGGCGCTGGTCCGTCTACACGGCGTTCATTGGCAACCCGCCGAAGGTGCTCGACTACGACGGGGTCGGTGGATTGATCCGCGTTTCGTATTCGAGCGACGGCAGGACATTCGACACGATGAGAGTCACCAGCGTCTATGCCGAGAAGGCGCGCGAGCTGGCGAGCCTGCGTCACATCTGGGTCGAGCTCGGCCTCTCGAGCGGCAGGACGAAGCGCGGTCCGTATCGGCTGCCGTTCGACTTTGCGCCGGCGGCGCGCGCAGCGCTCATGAATGAGTGGAAGAACATGGACGAGGAAGAACGGAAGAGACTCGGCTGCGAGGGATACGTCATCGGGCGCCACTGGCCGCTCAACGCGCATCACTTTCTGCCGATCATCGACGAGGTCGCGGTCAGCCGCGAAGGCGGAGCGTGGCGCACGCGCCGCTTCGACAGCCGCATCGAGCACATGTTCGATTCGAAGTTCGCTCGTCTCACTCTCCCGGTCGGTCCGGACGACTATCGGACGCGCATCCGCTTCGACGGCGGCAGGGAGGAGACCTTCTCCTGCAAGAGGGACCTTTACTCCGCACACCGGGAGTTTCCGGGCCGCTACTACACGCTGAAGCGCACGGCCGGCGCGACGTCCACGGGTCCGGATGCGATCGAGATCTATGTCCTCCACGGCATGGACTGGGGGGTGGAGATCGAGCAGAGCGCGCCCGCCGCGGAGTTCCTCCGCATCTCCACCGACGGCAGGACGTTTCGCACGATCAGGAAGAGCGCGCGGGACGGCTTTGACATCGACAATCCTGACGGCAACCGGCTCGTGCTGCGTTTCGTCGCGGCGAACGGCGACGAGGTCGAGTACAGCGGCACCGTCGATTTCGAAGGCGTGAAGATGGCGACGCTGGAGCAGAACATCTTCGACGAGGGAACGCTCTCCTGCTGGTCGAAGGCATCCGGCGCGATCCTCTGCGGCATCGAGAAGAAGCGGCAGGCCGACTGGACTGGCGGCGGATACGTCACCGTCGCCGAGGCCGCACCCATCGTCACCTCGGTCTCATTCGGCTGCAAGCGCGATCGCCTCGAGAGCAAAGACACGTTCGACCCGGAGCGCGCGCACATCGACGGCGTGGCCACCTCCCCGCTGACCTTTGACGTGCGCCCGCCGTGCGCGACCGTCTACGCGCGGTTCACCCTCATCAACGGCAGGCAGACCGAGTTGATGGTCGCGCCCGTCGTGTCGAAGTGAAAGGAAAGCGATGGTGAAACGAAAGCGGAACCTGGGCATCGGGCTGGGGATCTTCGGGATCGTGCTGACGATCGCCGTGTGGCTGTGGCCGGCGCCTCCGTGGCGCAAAACGCCGTCGCTGTATTCGCTGCGCGTGCAGGTCGTCGATCCGGCGCGCGCGCCGATCCAGGGTGCGGTGCTGCGCGTCTCCGCCGGCAACGAGCCCCATCTGCTGCCGGACGGCTGGTGGGAAGTGCAGATCCCGGAGGCGAAGGTGCCCCGCGATCGCAGGGTGATCGTGTGGGCGGAGCACGAGAAGTGGACGACGGCAAGCGCGGTGCTGCCGCTCGCGCAGGATGCGAACCCGCGACTCGAGATCCGGCTCTCGCGGCCGCAGTCGGTGCTTCATGGATCGGTGTACGACAAGAATGGCCGCGGCATCGCCGGCGTGCGGGTGAGTGTTCGCGAATACCTCGTCGATCCGATCGAGACCGATCGAGACGGCCGCTTCCGCTTCGTTCTTCCCGCCGCGGACAGGCAAAAGGTCACTCTCCACGCGGAACATCGGGACCATCCGCCGCGCGATGCGTTCTGCTACGTCGGCGGAAGTTGCGAGGTCGCCCTGGACTGACTCATTGCCACGGATCCGGAGGCAGGTCTACTTCGACGGCTTCGACGGCGGCGTCGGGCACGCCTGCGCCGGCAGGTTCGACTCGTGTCCGTTCTTCGTCATCCACCAGTAGTAATACTCGTTGGCGAACTTGCTCTCCCTGGGCAGCGCACCCGACCAGAGCATCCCGCAGATCTTGTTCTTGTCGGGGCACCGTTCCTGGCTGACCAGGATCACGGTCGGGGTGTTTTTCACCGGGCACTTGCAGATCGCCTTCGTCGGGTCGTTCGGATCCTTCTCGCATTTGGCGCCGTAGCACCAGGCCCAGGGAGTCGGGGTCGTACAGCTGACCGTGGCGCTGCCGAGGTTGAAGTTGTTCGAGTAGGTGGAGGTGAGATTCTTCAGGCGGTCCTCGCACGAGTTCGGCCCCATGTTCCAGCCGCTCTGCATGACGCACTGGCAGGGATAGAGGTCGTTCGAGTCGGGCTTCTTCGCGCACGGCGCCTTGATGCAGAGCGCATACGATCCGGGGCACATCGTCGCCGCGCCCTTGAAGTCGGCCGGCTTCTTCGGCTCATCCGCGGCGGCGGCGGACAGAGCGATGGCGAGCAGGAGCACTGTCCCAATAGTTTTCATGATGGACGGATCGTAACGCCACTCGGGCTCGCCGCGCCAGCGGGGCTACGATCCCATGAGACGCCGGGATGCGAAAACCGCGATGGCGATGACGAGCACGGCGATCCCTCGCCAGTCCAGGGCCGGCGCTCCCTGCGCTCCGGCGAGCGCGGGGCTTCGGAAGAATTCGATGGGCAGGGCGAGGGAGCCGAGCGAGGTCACCGTTGCAGTCGTGAGGTTCGCTGCAAACAACTCGGAGAGCGAACTGAAGAAATAGCGTCTGCCGATCGGGTCGAATGACGAAGATCCCGCGGCCGAATTCGAAACGCCCGTCGCCAGCACCTGCGTCTGCACTCCCGTCAGCGGATCGATCGCAAAGATCTTCACCTGTCCGGAGTCGACCGTCGATCCATAAAGAAGATTCGTCGTGACATCAAACTCCGTGTTGCCGGCGAAACTGCCGAGAGGAGTGACCGTCGGTCCTGCGAGATCGATGCGCCAAAGCTGGAGCGTCGGAAGCAGCGATGCGAAGAAGAATCGCCTCCCCCCGGGATCGAACGCCGAGATGCCCGCCGCGGTCGACGTGATGCCGGTCGCGACGACGGGCGACTGCGCACCGGTATCGGGATCGATGGCGAACAGCGTGTACTGTCCGGCCACGTTTTCCAGGCCATAAATCGTATCGGTCGCGGGGTCGTACTCGATGTTCGACGCAAACACGCCGAGGGACGTCATCGTTGCGGCGGGGATATCGATCGCGTAAAGGCTGGTGAAGCTCGAGAAAAAGAAACGCCGGCGGACCGGGTCGAATGCGTGCGTGCCGAGCGCGGTCGACGCGATCCCGGTATCGAAGATCGGCGTGCGCGCCCCCGTGGCCGCGTCGATCTCGTATAGCCTCGTCGTCCCGCTTTCCGACACCAGGCCGTAAAGAACGTCCGCATGAGCAACGGCTGGCCGGAGGACCGCGAGGAGTGCGGCCAGAAGCAGGACCGGGATGTGCCGCATCGCCGCAGTATATGCGCGCTATCTCTGCGGCGGTCTCGCACTTGCTGGCAGCAATACGTGGGGCTTCGTTCGGAATGCCGCCGGACGGTGCCGGGGACGGTCTGTTACCTGCGGCGGAGATCGCGCTCTTCGACCTCACATCAACCGATCTCGCCGTCCTTTCGGCCTGCGAGACCGGCCTGGGCGAGTGCGGAGAGGTGAGGGTGTGTACGGTTTGCGCCGCGCCTTCGCCTCGACGACTCGAGGCGGGAGTGTCGTGCGCGGAAAGCGCTTCGCGCGGCGCAGCGGACCATACGCGCCATCTCGCCCGATCCGGTGGCATGGGCGGGATTCATCTGCATCGGAATCTCATCGCCGCTCATGGGGGTACCCCCCCGGTTTGCGACAACCGTCACGGAAATGAAGCTGTCGCCAATGAGTATCTGGACGCAGGATACGATCTCCACGCACGAGGAGTTGAGCTCAACCAGGAGAGCAAAACAAGTATTCGGCCAGCATGTCGGTTCACGGGGAAGTCGCAACACCCACCACCATGAAATTTTTTCTTTCCGGTCACAATCACAACTCCGGCCGGATTCGTCATGGAAGGATGCGTACAAAGCGTGCAATGCCATGTACGACGCGTTCTAGTTCGACGTCGTCCCCGGTCAGGACGGTCGTCGATCGTAGCCGCACGCGCGGTGATGCCGCAGATCGTGCGGTTTGTGGAGCAGAGCTCAACGAAGAATGTGGATGAGCCCCTCGATCGTCCTGGCAAACTCCCGATCGTTCTCGATCAACTTCGCGATCGTCTCTACCGCGTACATCACCGAAGAGTGATGTTTCCCGAAGTACGCAGCGATCTCCGGGTAGGTCATGTCGGTGAGCTGACGCAGCAGATACATCGCGACCTGGCGCGGGAACGAGATCGCGCGCACGCTCGAACGCGACTTGAGCTGCGAAAGAGTGACGTCGTACTTCGCACCGACGACGCGAGCAATCTCCGTCGCTGTGAAAGGCTTCTGCTCCCTCGCCAGCACGTCCTTCAGTGCTTCCTTCGCGAGATCGAGAGACAGCGGCTTGCCCGTCAGCGACGCATAGGCCGCGAGCCTGTTCAACTGCCCTTCGAGCTCACGGATATTCGTTCCCACTCTCTCGGCGACGAAGATCGCAACCGCTGCGGGAAGCTCGACTCGTTTTGCATCCGCTTTCCGCAGAAGAATCGCGGTTTTCGTTTCGAGGTCGGAGCCCTGCACGGCCGCGACGAGTCCTCCCTCGAGCCGAACGCGCAGTGACTCGTCCAGCGTGGGAATCTCCTCCGGCAACCGATCGGCGGCGAACACCAGCTGCTTCTGTCCGTTGAGGAACGCGTCGATGATGTGCAGGAACTCTTCCTGCGTCCGCTCTTTGCCGGCAAGGAATTGAATGTCGTCGAGAAGCAGCACATCCGTGCGCCGGAATCGTTCGCGGAACTGCTGCATGCGATCGTTGCGGATGCTGTTGATGAGCTCTGTGACGAGAGTCTCCGTCTGCACATACCAGACATTCAGATCCGGATGCCGCGATCGAAGCTCCTGGGCCATCGCCTGGAGTAAATGCGTTTTCCCCCTTCCCGCGCCGCCCCAAATGATGAACGGATTGAGCGAGCCATCCGGTTTCGCGGCGATCGATTTCGCGGTTGAGTACGCGAGCTGTGTCGAGGGTCCTGCAACGAACGAGTCGAATCGATAGCGTGGGTTGTACGGACCCGGGTCCGGTATCTGCCGATGAAGTTGCGCCACGATCTGCTGCATCGTCGCGGCGCTCAGCTCCGACGACCGTGCCTGCTCGTTGCGCAGCACCCACGGCAGCTCCACGTTCGCTTTGTCCGCGATCGATCGAGCGGCGCCGCCGGTCGCAGCGATCGGAATCAGCGGTCTGCTCGGAAGCGCCTCTTCGCCGATCCACGCGGTGCCTTCGAATCCGGCGATGAGAACGACCGCGGCCGCATCCTCGACGCACCCGGCGACCGCCTCGCGATCGGAGCTGAAAAACAAGCGGCGGCCAGGCATCGCAAGTGACGGTTCGACAGCGCCCACGTAATGACGGATCGCGTCGTACGCGCGATCGGTCGAGCCGCCGAGGGCGGCAGCGTATCCGGAGGTGACCTCGTGATCGACGCCGCGCCAGCCGCCGGTAATCAATCCGTAGCCCGCGGCGCATAGCGACGCACCGAGCGAGCGCGCCGTTTCGATCGTCTTGCGCGAGAGGTCATGCGAGCTGCCGGCGATGAGAATCCATTTATGCGGCCGCAGCGCTTCGCGAACCGGGACGACGATCCGCGTGGGAATCTTCAACGTCTTGTGCGATGTCGCGGAACGCAGCAGAACCTCCGTCTGCGTACCAATCCGGACCTCACCCCCGACGAACGGCGTCCCCGCAGGAATGCTGACGAGCGTATCCGCCTGCCTCTCTTCCATCTCAGTGGTCGTGTAAGGCCCGTGCAGGTGGAGCGAGAAGCAGGGCTCCAGCGCGGCGCGCTCCTCGGGCGAGAACATGGCGGTCGGGACACGCGTAAGCAGGATCGTAAGGTGATGCGCGCGTGCCCATCGCATCGGATCGGGACCGCATACCGCACGCAGCCGTTCCGGATGGAACGGCGCGCGAAGGAGATTCAGTCCGACGATTCCGACGCGCGCGCCATCGACCTCGATCGTAGCGGAGAAATCCCCATGGAGCCCGTGCACCTTGGACGAAGGCGCCGGATAAGAGTCCGCGAATGCCGCGAATTCCTGGAAGTCCCGCTCGATACCGCGCGCCGTTTGATCCGACTCCGCCGGAACCACAAACACCGGCGTGTCGTTCGCGCCGCCTGACAACGCGTCGATCTTCTGCTTCGCCTGCGCGAATGAAGCGACGCCGCCGGCGAGGAAGACTGCGTGCGCAGGCGGCTCCCGGTGGCGAGATTCACGAGGGTCTTCGAGGTCCGCGAGCAGCAGAAAGCGAAACGTGACACCCTCGACAACTTCCGCCGAAGTCGCGCTCAGCGTATGCGTTCGCCCGTCGATCGTGCGCAGGTGCACCGGATGCGGCGCGCGCACGTACGCCGCGGAGCCGCGTGGCACCACGATGCGATTCTGTGCAACTTCGACGATCACCGGATCGGTGAGCGGCGCCGTCAGTCGATGCGCGCCGATGAGCGGATCGCGACTCAGCTCGACGCCGTCTTCGACCAGCCGCGTGAAGAGTTCCGTCGTCGACATCGCGCCGCGCAGCAGCGGCCACACCTCCGGCGGCACGCGATGCGTCCCCGGTTCCAGCCGTACTGGAAATCCGAGATGCTGCTCGGCGATCAAACGAATCACCCACGCCGCGGGCAGCTCGCGCACCTCGGTCGAGAAATGCGGCAGCGAGCGCACCGCCCACTGAGCAACACCCAGCTTGTGCTCTCCGCGGAGCGCATCGATGACCGACGCGAGCTTCTCCTCGATCGCCGTCCATCGGCCGCGCATCGTGTCCCAGTGAATCTCGTCTTCGAGCTGCACGAGCGGCGATGCATGCGCGTGAGCCCGGCGAATCGCATCGCGCGCGATCTCGAGCAGTGCCTCGGCGAAGCGACTACGGCATTTCGCACGCAGCAACTCGGCGACCTCGGGCACGATCACGATCCACGACGAGCTCCGCGCCTCGACGATCTCGCTGTGCCAGAGATCCGCTTCGATCTCTGCGCCCGCGGTTGGAAGGATGCCGAGACGCAGACGGCGCAGCAACTCCGGCTCGATGCGAGCCGCGAGCGAGCCCAGATGCGCGAGATCGGTCGCCGCCGCACTGCGGCTCGCGAGCTCGTCGATTTGCGCCTGAGCGTCCTCCGCGTCCAGAACGATCGTCATTTCGAAGCCACAGCCTTCGCCGTGCGGCCCGCGGTGAGCCGGCGGTCCCATCGAAGGATAGTCATCACGCGACGCAATTCGCGCGGCCATCGGTCGGACGCATACGGAACGAACGCGATCACCGGACATCCCGCGCGACGCGCGACGCCCGCGAACTTGAGCCACTCGTCAGGCCTCGCGGCCTCATCAAATGAAGACGCATCGGCGATGCCGAGGTCCGTCAGCAGCACGATCGGCGTTCCGCGCGGCGGCGGGCGGTAAGCGCGTCGTCGTTTCAAACCGAGGCGCAGTCCGTGCAGCGGCGCATGCGTGAAGGACGCGACCTCCACCTGCTGACGGCCGATCACGCGCACGATCCATTCCGTGAGCCACGCCTGATCGCGATGGAACGGCGCCATGCCCGCGCTCTTGTCGAGAAGAAGCTGCGCGCCGCGGCGCACGCTGCGGAGCACCTTCATCGGCAGGCGATCGAACGGCTCGCGCCGGACGACGAGGCGTACCGCGCGGGTCGCATCGACGCCCCCGATGACATCGCTTGAGAGCGCAGCGGAAAGAATCGCGCGCGTCGACGACACGCGGAGCAGCGGAGTGTGCGGAAGCTGCGGTTCGTCGCGCTCCGAGGACTCGAGTGCCAATTGTGCTGTCGCGCGCTGCAGACGCAGCTCGGGAATTTCCTCGGTCATCGGCGATGCCGACTGGACGCGGCTTGCGATGTACCGGTACGACGGCTGAGGCTGCGGCTCGATGATGGGCTCCGGTTCGGAGAGCTCGCCGGAGACGTCGATCGTCTCGTCGAGAACAGGCGGTGCCGCCTCGACCGCGACCTCATTCCGTTCTTCGACCGGCATGCCGAGGAGAACGCCGAGCGTCGCGGCGGTGTCGCGATCGCGTACATCGAGCACATCGAGCGCTGCCGCGAGATCCGCGATGAAGATCGACGAGCGCCGCATCAGCGCGACGAAGCCTCCGGCAACTGCGGCTTCTCTAGGATCAGACGCGAGATCTGATTCCACTCTTCCTTGCGATGCGATGCCTTGATGCTGAGCCGCCGGCACGCGGCAATGGCATCGAGATACTCCGCCGTGCTCGGCGCGATGTCTCCTTTCGCTTCTTTCGCCGCCGCCACTTCAAGGAGATAGTCCGCGAGTCGCTCGTACAAGCCGATCTTCGACTCGCCGAAATGCGCGCGCGCGATCTCCAGAAGTTTCTCTCGCGACGGCTTCTCTAGCACGGTCACCACGCATCGGCGTACGAATGCCGCGGGCAGCTCGCGCTCTTCGTTTGTCGTGATGATGAGCAGCGGCGGTTTCTTCTCATCCGCCCTGATCGTCTTCTCCGGAAAATCAATGTCGAATTGCAGCGATCCGATTGGCACCAGCAGATTGTTCGGCACGTCGGGATCAGCCTTGTCGATCTCGTCGATGAGCACGACGGCGCGGTCGCTGTTGCGCACGCCTTTGGCCGGATCCTCTGCGCGCGACACGTTCTCGTCATCCGGTTCGTCGAGACCACGAAGTTCCGCGGTCTCGGAACTAAACGCCCACCACAGCGGACCGGGATCGAGATAGCGATTCGGCGGATACTGTTTGGCGCCGCCGGATGTCGCATCTGCGAGCTGACGCACGCTGTCGAAGCGCCACAGCAGATCGCGCGCCTCGGTGATCGACGAGATCACACGCTCGTAGTAACGCCATCCGAGCTTGAGCGCGACGTTCTGCGCGAGAGACGATTTTCCTGAGCCTGAGGGGCCGCGCACGAGCAGCGGCCGCGCAGTCGCGAGGGCGACGTTCACCGCGAGTTCGATGTCCTCGCCATACACGTAGACGATACCGTCGCGCCGGTCGCCCGCGGTCGCGCGTTGTTCCGCGCCGGCCGGGATCGCGGCGTCCTTGTCGAAGATTCGTTTGTAGTCCAGCGCCATGACTCCTCGCTATGCACTTTGTTTTTCGCGGCGCCGTGCAATCTCCCGCGCCATCAGGATGTGTCGGGCGATGATCTTCTCGCGCTCCGGGTCGAGGCGCGGCAGCAGCAGCTCCACGGTCGCCGTCCGCAGTCGTTCTTCGTCGCAGTTCTCGCCGGCGAGAACGAGAAACGTGCAAGCCGGAAACTCTGCGCGCAAAGCCTCCATCGCGGCTTTCTCGACGAAGCCGTGCATGAGCACGAAGATCGGATTGCCGTCGTTCAGCTCCGCATTCAGCACCGCGACGATGTCGCGGTCCGATGCATCGTCGAGTTCCGGCCACTGATCGCGCATTGCACGAAAGAGCTCCGCCGTCAGCGATCCGGCCTGATCGTGACCACCCGCGTTCGCGATGCGGACGACAGTCCATGGATCGGGATGACAACGCGCGCGCTGGATGTAGCGGTTGCCGGTATCCTCGGACCGGCTGTTGATCGCGATGGCAACGTGATCGCGTGGCGGTTTTCTGAGGGCGATGCCGGGAATCGGTGCGACGGCAACCGGATCGACGGTGAACGGCGCGAGGAGATTGATGATCTCGCGGATGGCCGCGGCGTCGAGAAAGGTCGCGATATCCATCAGGACTCTTCGGACGGCGGTGAAATCGGCGTGCAAGAGATCGCGCGCAAATCGCTCGCGCAGATCGAGTTCTCCGCCCCACACCAGCGTATCGCCAAGGTGGCCGTGCGTTTGCGCTAGATCGCGTGCATCGACGTTCTTTAATCGCGATGCGATCGCGTGCAGAATCGGCTCGAGCGGACTTCTCCCGAGCCGCGGCGTGCCTAGCGCTTTGTGCACCTCCTGCACGACGTTCTTCGCGTTCGCGCGGACAGGCTGCCGTTCGCCGAGCGTGAGTGCGCGGAAGCGACCCTTCGTCAGATCCTCGTGTGAGATCTCGGGGAACAGCACGGGAACGATCGGAAACGTTGCCCGATCGAGGGACGCGCGCCACTCGAAGATCGTCGCTTCCTTGAGTACCCAGATCGAGTCTTCGTAGGCAGCGCGCGAGAAGAGAATCACCGCCGCATCGCACACGGCAAGCGCAGAGTGCAACTGCTCCCGCCACAGCGCTCCCGGCTCGAGCCGCGTCCGGTCGACGAAAACGTTCCAACCGAGTTCCCCCAGGCCTTTCTCAAGTTTCTTGAGGAGTCTCTCGGTCGGTTTCTCTTTCGCGCTATGGCTGATAAACAGAAATGGTTGGGAACCCATCTCGGACGACTCATTCTACTCGTATCCACAAGTCCGCAGTTCCTTCGCGCGGAACGCTCTCACTCGCCGACTTCGGCAATCGACCGCCGCCTCGACATTCGGCGTCGATCGCGCAGCTCTCCTGGAGCTCGTGCGCCCACCAGCGTGCTTGTGCTCAAGCATCGTGCCGTGGCGGAAGGGAACCCTGTAGACCCGCGACTATGCAACAAAGTACTTGCGTGTAAGAGCCCGGCGGTCTGGTTGTAAAATCCTCCCGCAGGCCCTGGTGATCCGGTGCATTTCATGACGCGGGAGGAGTGTGCACGTGGAGACGTCGCGACAGAACGACCGTGAGCTGCGAGAGCTGCGCGGGCTGGTGGAGCGGATCAATCGCGGCGACTGCGTGCTCGTCCTCGGGCCGCGCGTGGCGGTGCGTGCCGATGATCCCGAGCGCCGGCCGCTCGACAGCCTGCTGGCCGAGGAGCTCATCGAGTCGATCGGCGTCACGGGACCCGAAGGCGCCGCTGCTTCGGCCAGCTTCCATCGCGCCGCCGACCTCTACTACCGGACGCGCCAGGACCGGGTCGAGCTCGACGTCGCGGTGCAGGACTTCTACGAACGGGAAGCCGGCGCCACCACCGACTTTCACCGCGATCTCGCGAAGCTGCCGTTCCGGCTCTGCATCTGCGCGTCCCCCGACAGCCTGATGTTCAACGCCTTCGCCGAGACGGAAGGGAAGACACCGCAGAAGGGGTATTACGGATTTCGTCCGATGTATGCGCCGCGCCTCTCGCGGCCCACGGCGGAACAGCCGATCGTCTATCACCTTTTCGGCCATCACGTGGAGGCGCGCTCGCTGGTGCTCACGGAAGGCGATCTGATCGAGTTCCTCGTGGCCGTCGTTCGAGGAGCTCCGGCCGTGCCCGATCAGGTGCGCTCGATGCTGGCCGATCCCGCGGCGTCGTTTCTGTTCATCGGCTTCGGATTTCACAACTGGTATCTGCGCGTGCTGCTCCAGGTGATGAACGTCTACGGACATCAGAGCAAGGCCATCGCCTTCGAAGACCCGCACTTCTTCAATCATCCCGAGCGCCAGCAGGTGGTGGGCTTCTTTTCCGGCGACCGGCTGATCGAGTTCCGGCCGCTGCAGTGGGAGACGTTCGCGAGGCAGCTCGCCGAAGCCTGGGAGGCCGGCGGCCGCAGGGGAGCGCAGGCCGCGCCCAGCTCCGTGCCCAGCTCCTTGCCCCAGTCCGTGCCCCAGTCCGTGCGGACTTCGGAGAAGGCGCCGCTGGCGTTCCTCAGTTACGCGAGCGAGAACCGCGATCGCGTGGAGGCGCTGATGGCGAAGCTGCAGGCGTGCGGCATCAACGTCTGGCAGGACCGGCAGAACCTCCGCGCCGGAGAGGACTGGAACCAGAAGCTGATCCGGGTCATCCGGAAGATGGTCGATTACGTCATCGTCGTGCAGACCGAGGAAATGCTGTCGCGGACGGAAGGCGTGTTCCATCGCGAGATCAAGGAAGCGGAAGTGCGGCAGTCCGGGATGTCGGAGTACGAGGGCGAGAAGCTGCGCTTTCTGATTCCGGTCAAATGCGGGCGTTGCCGGACGCTCAGCGATCTCGCCAACCGCCATGTGATCGACATCGACGCGCCCGGCGGCGAAGACGCGCTCGCGGACTCGATCCTCGAGGACTGGGGGAGACGCGCGGCACTCACCGCGCGGTCGAAGGCAGTGGCGTGATGAGCCGCAGAAGGTACCCCGGGACCGGTCCCTTCGGACCCGAGGATGCGGCGCTCTTCTTCGGGCGCCGGCGGGAGACCGAGGAGCTCTTTCTCCGCATCCTGAGCGTCCCGCTGCTGCTGCAGTTCGGCAGGTCCGGCCTCGGCAAGACGTCGCTGCTGCAGGCGGGACTCTTTCCGCTGCTGCGAACCAAGCCGTTTCTGCCGGTGATGATCCGTCTCAATGACCCGCGCGAGTCCTCGACCGAGGCGGTGGCGCGCTCGATCCGCGAGAGCGTCCTGAATGAAGGGGTCGACGTCGGCGATGCCTCGGCCGGGCTGTGGGAGTTGCTCGCCACCACCACCGCGTGGCGCGAAGACCTGCTGCTGACGCCCGTCCTGGTGTTCGATCAGTTCGAGGAAGTCTTCACGCTCCGCGACCGGACGTTCCGGGTCGAGCTCGCGGCGGACCTCGGCAGGCTGGCCACCGGGACTCCGCCGGAGCGATTGCGCGGAGCGCAGCTCGAGCGTCCGGAGGTGAAGCTGCTGATCAGTCTCAAGGAAACGCACCTCGGCGCGCTGGAGCAGTTCAGCGCCAGGATTCCGCGGCTCTTTCAGGAGCGCCTGCGGCTGGAGCCGTTGTCCGAGAGCGCCGCGGCGGACGCGGTGATCAACCCGGCGACGCTGGAAGCGAAGGAAGGGGAGGCGCCGTACTGGACGAAGCCGTTCACCTTCGACGACTACGCACTCGACGGCATGCTGACCTACCTGAAGGGGCGCTCCGACGTCATCGAGCCGTTCCAGCTGCAGCTGCTCTGCCGGCATGCCGAGGGAATCGCGCAGCGGAAGGAATCGACGCAGAACGAGCCCGTCACGCTCACGATGGACGATTTCAGGGGGAGCAACGCGTTCGCCGCGGTCCTCGAGAATTTCTATCGCGACGTTCTGTCGCAGATCTCCTCTCCGGCCGAGCGCAAGCGGGCGGCGGAGTTGTGCGAGGACGGCCTCCTCGGCTCGTCCGGACAGCGGCTCATGCTCGAGAAGACGCAGATCCTCAGCGACTACGGCATCTCCGAGAGCACGCTCGACGTGCTGGGCCGGGAGCGCCTCATTGCCGAGGAGCGCCGGATGGAGAGCACGTTCTACGAGCTGAGTCACGACCGCCTCGCCGAGTCGGTGTTCGCCGCGCGCAGCGAGAAGCTGCCGAAGTCGGTGCGGCGCGCCTTGTGGGCGTATGGCGCGGGGGCGCTGCTGATCGCGGCGCTGCTGATCGTGGGTGTTCTGCTGGCCTGGAACGGCACGGTCGAGAAGGAGCGCGACAGCGCCGAGAATCTCCTCGGGTTTTTGCTCGGCGAGCAGTTTCTGGGCGAGGTGCGCGACGTCGGCCGCAGCACGCTGCTGCAGCA
>Ga0134123_10000820_pt1 | contig 20434 bp, 15 predicted proteins | sample KB303_FD_96460 | JGI IMG/M metagenome (GOLD analysis project Ga0134123, IMG submission 96460) | Terrestrial soil microbial communities without Nitrogen fertilizer from Kellogg Biological Station, Michigan, USA - KB3-0-3 | ecosystem: Environmental > Terrestrial > Soil > Unclassified ...
TCAATCTGCCAGGGAGCATCCACATCTTTTGATGCAGGCGCAGGTTATACCGGTTATAGTTGGTCAACGAGCCAGTCATCACAAATTATCAATGCAGGCGCTGCAGGTTTATATACCGTAACTGTTACCGATGCGAACGGATGCACAGGATCAGATAATATAAACCTTGTTGTTAATCCGTTACCCACACCAGCGATAACAGGTAATAATGATTTCTGTCAGGGAAGCTCTTCAATTTTAAATGCCGGAGCTGGTTTTACAAATTATATTTGGTCTACAGCTGCTACAACTCAGACAATTACTGCAACAGCTACAGGAAATTATGTGGTTACTGTAACTAACGGGTTTAATTGTACAGCCAGTACCAATTTACTGGTGATTGTTCATGCCCTGCCAAATCCTGTAATAACAGGAGGCACAGGAATATGCCAGGGAACATTCACCACTCTTAATGCAGGAAATTATTCAAACTATATGTGGTCAACCGGAGCAACCACTCAAACAATTAATGTAAGCACAGCAGGGAATTTTACCTGCACGGTGACAGATATTTATGGTTGTTCTAATTCTGCAAGTACTACTATGGTAGTTCATCCTTTACCCGTTCCTGCAATTACAGGAAATAATGTTGTTTGTCAAGGGGTTTCAACTACATTTGATGCAGGTGCAGGATATGTTTCATATGTATGGTCAACAGGTGCAGGGTTTCAGGCAATCAATGCAAACACTGCAGGTATGTATACTGTTACTGTTACAGATGTAAACGGATGCACAGGCTCTGATAATATTAATCTGACTGTAAATCCATTACCAACACCTGCAATAACGGGAAATACAGTATTCTGCCAGGGAAATTCTTCCGTACTAAATGGTGGTGCAGGATTTAATTCTTACGCATGGTCAACGGGAGCCAGTACACAAACGATTTCTGTAACTGCGTCAGGAAATTATGTAGTAACTGTCACAAATAATTTTGGATGCACTGCAAGTACCAACACATTAGTTACCGTGAACCCATTGCCTAATCCTGTTATTACCGGTGGAACAGGAATTTGTGCAGGAAGCTTTACTGTTTTGAATGCAGGAAATTACGCAGGCTATTCATGGTCTACTGGTGCAAGTACTCAAACTATTACGGTTACTAATGCAGGAAATTATTCAGTTACCGTTACCAATAGCAATGGTTGTGTCAGTTCAACAAGCACAACTATGATAGTTCATCCTTTACCTGTTCCGAATATTACCGGCACTACAGCTATTTGCCAGGGCGCTTCTACTGCATTTAATGCCGGCAGTGGCTATGTTACTTATTTGTGGTCAACAGGGTCAGGATTGCAGTCTATAAATGCAACAACAGCAGGAACCTATACCGTTACAGTTACCGATGTAAACGGATGCACCGGCTCCGATAACATCAACCTTGTTGTAAATCCATTACCAACGCCAGCAATAACAGGCAATACAGTTTTCTGCCAGGGGGATAATACAGTACTCAATGCGGGAGGTGGCTATAACTCTTATCTATGGTCAAACACTGCGACAACGCAAACAATTAATACCGGTACTGCAGGTAATTATATAGTTACAGTACAGGATGGAAACGGCTGTTCCGCTTCTGCAACCACACATATTACAGTAAATCCGCTGCCCAATCCTGTAATTACCGGCATCAATCCAATCTGCCAGGGTAACAGTACTGTTTTAAATGCAGGAAACTATGTAAATTTTGTTTGGTCCACCGGGGCTACTACTCAAACTATAAATACAACTAATGCGGGAGGATATACAGTTACTGTAACAGATAACAACGGTTGTGTAAATAACTCACCCGCCTTTAATCTTGTGGTGAACCCGTTGCCTTCTGCAGTCATCAGTCAGAATTCAGTAATTTGTGTGGGAGCAAGTACAACTATTACTGTTTCATTTACAGGCACAGCTCCTTTCCACTATATCTACAATAACGGAAGTGTTAATTCTCCGGTGCAAACTACGTCCAATACTACTTCAACTATTACAGTTTCTCCCAATACTACCACCACCTATACATTAGTGAGTGTTTCAGATCTACACTGTACAGGAACGTTTTCAGGTTCAGCAATAGTTACGGTTAATCCTTTACCCACTCCTGCTATTACGGGAAATAATATTATTTGTGATGGAGCTTCAACAGTATTTAGTACCGGAGCATATTCAGGCTATCAATGGTCAACCGGGGAGACAACGCAGAGTATCAGTTTAAATGCAGCAGGTTCTTATGCAGTTACTGTTACGGATGGAAATGGCTGCGTCAGCTCCACAGCGCAAGCGCTTATTGTTAACCAGACTCCTGTTGCCTCTTTTTCAAATGACACCAGCCTGACCTGTGCTGAACCTATTATTCATTTCTTTGATAATTCAGTTTATCCGACAGGTTCGTTGTTTGCCTGGAATTTTGGTGACGGAGCCGAATCATCAGAGCAAAATCCGGCTCATACATTCAGTGAACCCGGTACCTACCCGATTTCTTTAACTGTTACTTCCCTTCAGGGTTGTGCAGGTACATTCACGCAAACTACCGATATACAATTTTATCCCTTGCCGGTTAGTGAATTCAGAACGAATCCTGCGGAGGCCGTCAGCGTTTTCAATTCATCAGTAAATTTAGTTGACCTTTCACAAAATGCAGTATCCTGGATTTGGGATTTTGGTGATGGTGGAAAATCAACAGATCAGAATCCGAAACATTACTATGATGAAATCGGTAATTTTAAGATTCACTTAACGGTGACTAATATTGCGGGTTGTGTAAGCAGATCTGAAGGCGAAATACTGGTTACTCCTTTCTTTGTTCCAAACAGCTTTACTCCTAACGGTGACGGACTGAACGATCAGTTCTTTAACTCCGGATATGTAATGGATGTGGCTGCTTATAACATGACTATCTGGAACCGATGGGGTCAGAAAGTTTACCAGGGAGATAATATAGACAAAACTTGGAATGGAATTGATAAGAACGGAAATACCATGCCGGAAGGAACGTACGCTTACCAGATAAAAGTTCTTACCAAAACAGGGAAGAAATATTCTTACGAAGGTTCGGTAACATTACTCAGATAAAATCTACCCAAAGATCAAAAGCGCCCGGCAGTCAATGCCGGGCGCTTTTATTTTAACAGAACAGTGAAAAAAATTGCCGGGAAATAAAGCTTTTTAACTCTGAAGAACTAACAATTCCTTTCCAACCTTTTCAAAAGCAGCAATAGCTTTATCGAGATGATGCCGCTCATGGGCTGCTGATAATTGAATACGAATACGTGCATTCCCTTTTGCCACCACAGGATAGAAAAATCCGATTGCATAAATTCCTTCTTCCATTAGCTTAGACGCAAATTCCTGCGCAAGCTTTGCTTCATATAACATTATAGGAACTATAGGATGTTCACCGGGTTTAATATCAAAGCCGGCTTCAATTATTTTAGCACGGAAATATTTAGTGTTCTCCCAGAGCTTATCCCGCAAAGCCGTAGTTTCGGTAAGCATATCCAATACAGTAATAGATGCTCCTGTGATAGAAGGAGCCAATGAATTGGAAAATAAATACGGGCGCGAACGCTGACGAAGCAATTCAATAATTTCTTTTCTTCCTGATGTAAATCCTCCCGAAGCACCGCCTAAAGCTTTACCCAGTGTCCCGGTAATAATATCAATTCTTCCCATCACATTCCTGTATTCGTGAGTTCCTCTTCCCGTTTTGCCCATAAATCCTGAGGCATGGCATTCGTCAATCATTACAAGCGCTTTATATTTATCTGCGAGATCGCAAATTTTATCTAACTGGGCGATTGTTCCGTCCATTGAAAAAACGCCATCGCTGACTATTATCCGATGCCGAAGATGTTGTGTTTGTTTTAAATAGTCTTCAAGCGCATTCATGTCGTTATGCTTGTATCTGAAGCGTTCTGCTTTGCATAAACGGATACCGTCTATTATTGAAGCATGATTCAGTTCATCGGAAATAATGGCATCCTGTTCATTAAATAGTGGTTCGAACACTCCTCCGTTTGCATCAAAAGCTGCAGCATAAAGGATGGCATCTTCTGTACCAAGAAACCTGGAAATTTTTTCTTCAAGCTCTTTATGAATATCCTGGGTTCCGCAAATAAAACGCACGGAACTCATACCGTAACCATGCGTGATAACTGCTTTTTGAGCCGCTTCAATTACTTTGGGGTGAGAGGAAAGCCCGAGGTAATTATTAGCGCAGAAATTAATTACTTCCTTCCCGTTAGCCGTTATACCGGCACCCTGCGGTGTGCTGATAATGCGTTCTTCTTTATAAAGACCGGCTTCTCTTATTTCATGAAGCTTTTTTTCGAGAACAGGCTTTAAAGTTGTATACATATTATTTAAGTCCCGGTTTTAAATGTTTATACAATCAAATTTTTATAAATTTTATGGCTGAATGTTTTTCATCCTGTAATTTCCATAAAGATATTAAATTAACTCATATACTTTTCCAGGCAGGGATTTCAACATTCCTTTAAATTCAAGATTCAACAATGTGGCGGAAACCTTGCTGACAGGCATAGTAATATTGCTGCAAATGGTATCAATATCCATCGAGCCATTTTGATTAATCAGGTCAACCAGTGATTTTTCTTCAGGATTCAGTTCAACAAAAAGATTTCGCTGAGAACTTTTTACTTTCTTTATTTGCTTTTCTTCCCATCCCATAATGTATTCAATGTCTTTTGAAGACTCGATCAGTGCAGCTTTATTTATTTTAATTAAATGATTGCAGCCTTCAGAATAAATATCATTCAATTTTCCCGGCACCGCAAACACATCACGGTTATAATTATTAGCAATTTCAGCGGTGATCAGTGCTCCGCCTTTTTTTGCAGCTTCAATAATTATGACAGCATCTGAAATTCCAGCGACTATCCGGTTTCGTTGTGGAAAATTTTCCTTGTCAGGATTTGTTTCTGTTAAATACTCCGTCAGTAATCCTCCGTGCCCGATCATTTTTTCTGCAATGCTCTTGTGCAATCCGGGATATACCCTGTCAAGGCCATGTGCCAGCACACCGATTGTTTCCATTTCATTTTTCAATGCAGCTTTATGTGCACAAATATCGATGCCATATGCAAGTCCGCTAACTATAATTACTTTAATATTTTTAAGGTCAGCGATCAGATTTTCAGTTACTGATTTTCCGTACTCAGTGGCAGATCGCGAACCTACCATGGCTACAATTCTCTGAGCATTCAAATCAGCTGTGCCCTTATAATAGAGCATCACAGGGGCATCGCTGCAATTTTTTAATCTTGAAGGATAATTTTTATCAAGATAAAACAGGGGTGTTATTTTATATTTTTCAATAAAAAGACATTCCTTTTCCGCCCGTTCAAAATCACGATGTTTAACAATTGCTTCCGCTGTAACCGGACCTACTTCAGGAATTTTTTCAAGACGTTTTTTTGACTCTTTAAAAACACCTTCAACACTTCCGCAATAGCTTACCAGGTTTCGTGCAATAACATTTCCCACCCCTGAAATAAGAGTAAGCGCAATCTTATATTTTAAGTTTTCATCAATAATGGTTTTCATCCCGATGAATTAAAATATCTTTTTTGGAAGTAATTACTTTTCTTTGAACTTTATAACGTGAGCCTTAGCTTTAAATCTTACAGACAAAAATAAATTAAAAAACCCATGAATCTTAAAAATAAAGCAGCCGTGCTGTTACTTTTTTTTAACTGCATTTTTTATCTCGCCCGTTCACAACAGGAAGCGATTGTAATTGGTGTGGTACGTGATGCATCTTCGAAGGAAAAACTCACGGGTGTCACAGTAACTGCAGATGATACCTCGGGAACAACAACTGACACGAACGGAAAGTATGAAGTTAGAGCAGCAGCCGGTGCTCATAAGTTATCGTTTCATTTTATCGGGTATAAAACTGTAGCGCGAAGCGTGGTGCTTGATTCTCTGCAGGCGCTCATTCTTAACATTGATCTTGTATCTTCTTCTACAGAGTTGGGAACGGTGGTTGTAACAGCAAGCAAATTTGAGCAGCGACTGGAGGATGTTACCGTAAGCATGGCGGTTTTAAAGCCTGCTTTTGTACAAAATACAAATACAACTACAATGGAAGACGCGTTGAACCAGGTGCCGGGAGTTACTGTAATTGACGGACAGGCGAACATCAGGGGCGGTAGCGGCTTCAGCTATGGAGCCGGCAGCCGTGTTTTAATACTGGTTGATGACATGCCTATGCTCACTGCTGACGCAGGTGATGTGAAATGGTCTTTTCTTCCGGTTGAAAATTTGGACCAGGTGGAAGTTATTAAAGGAGCTGCATCTGCGCTCTATGGATCATCTGCTATGAACGGAATTATTAATCTCCGCACAGCGTATCCTACATCTGAACCCGAAACTAAAGTCGGTCTCTATGCCGGTATGTATGATGCACCGGTAAGAAGAGCATTTAAATGGTGGAATGGAACGGATCAGACTATTAACGGGTATAATTTCAGTCACAGCAGAAAAATAGGAAGGCTTGATTTGGTAGTGGGAGGAAATGTTTTCAGGGACGAAGGCTATCGCCAGGGTGAGAATGAACAGCGATACCGTGCAAATATAAATTTGCGTTATTCATTCAAAAAAGCACTGGAGGGTTTATCACTTGGTGTAAACGGAAATTTTCAGCGTGCAAAAGGCGGGGTTTTCTTTATCTGGCAGGATGATAGCATCGGTGCGCTAATCCCTCTTGGCGGTCTTGATACAGCAACCACTTCAATCAGCGACTATGTTACAATTCGCAAAAACATTGATCCGTTTATTACATACATAAGCAAGCATGGCAGTTCATACAAAATAAGAGGAAGATATTTCAGAACAGATAATAATAACAATACGCAGCAGCAATCGTATGCTGATAATTATTTTGGAGAAATCCAATATCAGAAATCAATCAAAGACTGGGCACTGACTGCAACGGGAGGTTTTGCGTATACTTATAATAAAGTAAAGGGGGAATTATACAATGAACACAGCAGTAAAAACTCAGCAGTGTATGCACAATTTGATAAAGTTTTTTTCAAACGAATTAATTTTTCAATTGGCGGCAGGTTGGAATCAAATAAAATTGATTCGGGAAAAGTGGAATCAAAACCGGTATTTCGTTCCGGGATAAATATAAAGGTGCTGAAGAATACTCATTTGAGAGCATCTTATGGACAGGGTTACCGTTTTCCGTCTGTTGCTGAAAAATTCATTCGCACTCAAGTCGGGTCGCTTGTCATTTATCCCAATGATAGCCTGCTGTCCGAAACGGGATGGAGTGCGGAATGCGGAATTAACCAGGGATTTAAAATTTCTGACTGGAAAGGATCTCTTGATGTCGCTTATTTCTGGATGGAGTATCGTGATATGATGGAATTTACTTTTGGCCAGTATGGGAATTTTTTGATTGATCCTTTTTTTGGATTGGGATACAAATCACTTAATATCGGAAATACCAGGATAAAAGGCTGGGATATTAGTCTGACCGGGCAGGGAAAAATTGGAAATGTTCCTCTTACATTGTTATGCGGTTACACCTACATTGATCCAAGGCAGGTTGATTTTGACCCGAAGACTGATACGGTGAATAGTTCTGTAAACTACAATATTCTCAAATACCGGTATAAGCATATGTTTAAGGGGGATGCTGAAGCTACTTTTTTTAACCGGGTTATTTTCGGAATAAGCGTACGTTATACCAGCTTTATGGAGAACATTGACAAGTTTTCTTTAGGCCCGGTTGAATTTATTCCCGACTTAAAGCACTATCGCGATATTCATAGAGCAGGGGATTGGGTATTTGATAACCGGATAATTTTCAGGCTCACGGATCAAATAGATTTAGGCCTGATCACAAAAAATGTTTTCAATCATGAATATGTGGGACGCCCCGCTGACATGCAACCTCCACGAAGTTTTACAGTACAGGGAAGAATTAAATTTTAATCAGAAATTAAAATCTTCGGGCTCTCCATTTAATACCCGCGCTTTGAGAATTTGAGACTTATAATTTTCAATGTTCCTTAAAATAAGCTGCTGGCGGATATTTTCGTCTTCATTATAGAATGGCAGTTTTGTTTGTATACGTATCATGTATTGATCATAAACAATCCATAACGCTTCCGCGATTTTTTTTGTTTTTAAAATTTTGGCCGCTTCGAGTATTGCATCTTTCCAATCGTTGTTTGCATGAATCGGAATATTTTCATCGCTGCCAGTCAACAATTGCAGGGATTCGTCTAACTCAGCATTTTTACTCAGCTCAGGAGAAATTTTTTCTGCTGCGTAAAAATAGTTGACAATGGATTTGTCTTCAAAGGTGTTGATAAAAAATTCAAGTGTTTTAAAATTAAAATGAAGGGAAGGCTTTGCATTATTTTCATTTTGGACATCCTCATGAAGTTTTTTAACGGAAGAATTTTTTTTGTTCAGTAAGTCAAGGTAAAAAAATTCTTTTTCTCCTCTGATATCGGCCAGGTCATGCATATTTTTTCCATGCACCTGCTTATCAAAGAATCTGAACCATGCAGGAATCCCGGAATTGCAAAACATTAAGCTTTGATTTTTTATGAAATCATAATCCTGCCATTGCATATAATAGTCTTTATCTGAATAATCATCGGAAAAAAGATAATCAATATAAAGCTGCAATTCATCACGTGTGACCGGTTCAATATGAGGACAGCTTTTAATGGATGCTTCCAGTGAAAAAAAATCTTTGGTTACTTTAACATCTTTCAATATCACCTTTTCTGCCCGCCATAAGCATTGGAGATCGAATAATTTTTTTTGTTGTATTTCCCAAATCAAATTTTCTGCGAGATTATGGAAATAAAGCTGGCGGACTTCTTCTTTTTGAAGGAGCTCTTTTCCATGTATAATATAAAATGCTTTTTTATTCGCATAAGCTTCAACAAATGAATGTATCGTTTCCTCATCATAACTGTCAAAGAAATTTCTGTAACGCGGTGAACAATACAAATCTTCTTTTAACTGGTCAATAAGTTTTCCGCACCGCAACTTTTGCTCGATTTCCTGTTTCAACGAAAGTGATAAATGAAAATCAAAAGAATCTGTATTAATTTTTTTTCTCATACGTCTGAAGTAACCATCCTTACGCGGCTCTCTTTTAAAAGTTCATGGTTGTGCGATTATAAACATGTAAGAAATTTTCGTTTTTCATAAAATTCTTTTTGAACAATCCCCTGCGCATAATGTTTTTTCAGCGGTTATTTTATATTGTCAGAACACCTTACATTAGCGAAGTAAAAACTCGCCTGTCATTGACTCTTCGTGAACAATTAAAAAATATCACGCCTCTTCTTGTTATCATTTTTGCCGCTACGCTTGTGGTGCTTTCTATTGTTATCATGGTGGGTCTTCAGTATAACATTCAACTCAATCATTTTACACGCGACCCCGTACAGGTCATGGATGCCCCTTTTTATACAGGTCTTTTTTCCAACATTGGAATACTTCTATGGTGTGCAGGTGTAGTGGTTTGTTTTTTTACCAGGCCATTTATTCCTAAAAATGATACCAATAAGCCTGTCAGATTATTTTTATTTTTTTCAGGGTTAGTAACTATGATGCTGATGTCTGATGATCTGTTTTTGATTCATGAAGAAGTATTTCCTAAGTACCTGGGTATTCCCGAAAAAGGAGTGTTTGTAATTTACAGCAATATACTATTGCTGTATGCAATACTTTTCAGAGATATAATTTTTAAAACCGATTACCTTATTCTCGGTCTTGCATTTTTTTTAATAGGTGGTTCCACGTTCATAAAACGTATCCCGATGCCCATTCCCGAAGACACATTTTTAGAAGATGCGGTAAAACTTTTTGGTATTATCTGCTGGTTTACTTATTTTTTGCGATTAGGGTTTAGAGAATTAAAAAAAATAATGCCGGAAAAAAAGCTTAACAATTCTGAATAATAATTGTTGGCACTTGTACTAAAAATTTTTTTTCAGGAAGGAATGCTCAGGTTTCCGGCCGTATTAACATTACCCAGGTCAATATCCGTATAATACTTGCGTTGTGCAGATTCAAGCCGCAGATAATACCTGATAATAAATAAACTTGCAACATAAAAAGGCAGGATAGGGATCCTGTATCTCACCATGCTTCCGAAATTCGGTGTGGATATACCAACAGAAAATGCAAAAAACAAACTGAAAACAAGTGAAAAAGTTAACAGGTGGTGTTTAATAAAATATTTAAAAATTCCGATAATTTTTAATCGTACGATAATGACAATGGTAAATATCAGTATAATAAAATTTTCAATTCCGGATAAAAACATAACCGGGTTCTTGCATTCCCAAAGGTAAGGACGAAACAAAGCAGCATTAATAGCAAGATGGGATTTGCTGAGCATGCTCGGGATAGTAGCTTCAAGGTCCCCTAAATCAAATGCATTCCCATGATAGTAATCAGATTTCAGATCTGTTTGGGTCAATACGGCCTTGTCCAGTACTTTTTCCAAAGAATAATCTCCCAATTGTGAACTTAAATTATTTAATAAAAAATACCCTGTGGAGATGGCAATTACAAGAAATACCGGGGTTGCGACTGCCCGTGTAAAACTTCCCCCAAACCGTGTAATAATATTATTAATGATCCACAAAAGACAGCCCGGAAGAAAGCCTAAAATTATATAAGGTTTAATTGCAAGGATAATATAAGAAGAAGCAAACAAGCCGAATGCGTGAAGGAATATTTCTTTTCGTTTAATAAATAACCTGTAAAAATTAAAAGTAAAAAACCCTGCAGCACTAAAAGTTACAGTGTCTTTCAACATTCCCGAACCCCAGAAAAAAACAGATGGGATAAACAATATTGCAATAGCCATTTCACGCGAAAGAGAGGGAAATTCATAAAGAAATACCCTGTACAGCCGCCAGACGCCCATGTATGAAAACCATGCAAACAATATGGTGGCTACTACAAAACTTCTGAATGAAATAAATGTCACAAAAAATGCAAGCCTGACAACAAACGTAGTCCCCCTGTCTTTCCAATAAATAGGGAACCCGGTTTCGGGAGTGAAATAAAAATAGTTATTGATGTTAGTACCCTCGGTAAATACAGTAAAAAAACCTTCGGGGTTAGAAAACATCAGCTTATTCCAGCATACCGCATCGTGATAGTAATTGGTTGTATCTCCGCCACCGTAATACAATAAATAGATCAATGTGATGGAAATAGCACCGATTATTTTCACGTTAAGACCGGCAATATAGTATCTGTATTCAGGATACTTTTCTATATTGTCATTCCTTCTTATCCGTGCGAAATAGTAAATAAAAAAAAGGACGAATGGCAATAAAATAAAATCCGTCAGAGTTAGTAGTTGTTGTTGTTGCATTACTTTAGTATCCTAAATTACCTGCCTGAAATGTTTTCTTTGTATTGCGGTCAACATATTTTAGTCTTAAAAAACGATGTGAATTCACGGTTATTGCAAAGATAATATTTATGAAACTATCTAAGCGAGTGATTCATTTCACAGGTATTCAAAATTCAAATGGAATGGCAACAATTATTGCCATTTGCAATTAAAATATAAAAAGAAAAATCTGCTCTAAAAAATAGAAAACAAAAAGAATGGCGCTTGCTTTATTAAAATTTTACTGACCTAAAAACTTTGATATCTTTTCAAAATAGACATTCTTATCCGTTGTAAAATTATCTGCATTTTTCGGACTTTCTTTAACAGTGTAAACTTCGGTAACCCCTTTTAAAGTTTTCATATCAGCAGGTGTAATCAATGGGTCCTGGGGAGATACGATTGTAAGCAGCCCGGAGATTTTTGCTTTGGGCTTATCAAATGCATACATCGGTTCGTAGTTTTTATCAAATCCAAACGGCATATTAACATCCTTATTCATTTTTTCTTTTATCTTCTTCTTCATCGGTTCAAGACCTGTCCATGGTCCATCCGCAATTATTTTTCTTGTTTCAGGCCGCTGGGCTCCGACTCCAATTGAAAGTCCGGCTCCAATATTTTGACCATACAGGTCAAATCTTGTAATGGCCCTGCTCTTGCGGAGATAATCCAGAACGGTATTAAGATCTGTAATAAACTGAGGATAGATGAACAAATCCGGATCAATGGTAAAATCACTGCTCTTGCCATATCCCCTGTAATCGTAAGTGCACACATTATAACCTGCGCTCATAAAAGAATTTACAATTTCAAGCTCATCACCCATATTACCATCACCGCTTCCGCTGATCACCACCCAGTTTGTGGTTTTTTTTGGTAATTCGAAAAACCATGCATTCAATGAAGCTCCGTCTTTTACAGGAATTTTTTCCTCCTTAAAAGCCATTCCGAATTTTGCGGGTGTGGTTTTATATTCTTTCGAAGGATTCAACGCCTTTGTTTCACTTACAAAAGCAATGATACAAATGATCATTGCCAAAATAATTTTTCTTTTCATGAATAGTAGTTTTATAATGTTTAAGAAGCAAAAATAATTGAACAGGACTAAAAAAGCAGTGAAAAACTTATGAACAATTACAATAAGATTTACACAGGAAGAAATTAAGTAATGCAAAACGAAGAGTAATGATCTTAAGCAAAAGATTAATTTTGTTGCCTGTATTTCGAAAGAATAATTTTGCAAACCTTAAATTTTTTTATATGAAATCAAAAACACCAGGTGAATCCATTTGTATCAATACCGAATTTGTTCTTCCAAACGACACGAATGTTTTGGGTAACCTGATGGGCGGAAGATTATTGCACTGGATGGATATTTGTGCCGCCATTTCAGCGCATCGTCATTGCGGCAGAGTGGTGGTTACCGCTTCTGTAAATAATGTTTCTTTTTCTCAACCTATCAAGCTTGGTGAAATTGTTACCATGCATGCAAAGGTTTCCCGTGCTTTCACCTCTTCAATGGAAGTTTTTATTGATGTATGGGTTGAGAACAGGATGACCGGTGAAAAGAAAAAGAGCAATGAAGCTATTTATACGTTTGTTGCTGTTGATCAGTTAGGAAATCCGATCAACGTCCCTGAATTAATTCCTGAATCAGACGAGGAGAAGGCCAGGTACGCGGGTGCGCTTAGAAGAAGACAGCTTGCTTTAATTCTTGCCGGTAAAATGAAACCTGAGCAGGCAACGGAACTTAAAGCGTTATTCAAATAGAAAAAAACTAATCTTAACTCTCCCTTTTTCTTTTAAAAATAAATTTTTTAATATTGATTGTCAATCATTTCAAAAATAATTTTAAAATAATTTGGTTTATATTATAAACTTATTTATTTTTGTGCCAAGTTTATGAAATCAGACCCCTTACACAAGATATTCTTAACGCTGATTCTTATGGGAGAATTATGTTTTGTAAACGCGCAGACAAAAATTTCCGGGAATGTGAAAGATGCAAAAGGACAAATAGTGCCGGGTGCAAATATTTTTCTTAAAGATACCTATGATGGAACCAGCTCGGATAACAATGGAAATTTTTCTTTTACGACTGCTGAAAAGGGAGAACAGATTTTGTCGGTATCATTTATTGGTTTTGAAAATGCTGAAAGGAAAGTCGAATTGAAGGGAGTTCCTGTTGAAATCAATTTTGTATTAAAAGAAAAAGCAAGTGAATTGAACACCGTAACAATTTCAGCGGGTGCATTTGAAGCAAGTGATGAAAAGAAAATGGTAATGCTCCGCCCGCTCGATATTGTAACTACTGCCGGAGCGGCAGGAGATATTTATGGGGCGATACAAACTTTACCGGGTGCACAGGCCATTGGTGAAACACAGGGATTATTTGTCCGTGGAGGCGATGCAAGCGAATCTAAAACAATCATTGACGGAGTTGTTGTAGCCAATCCCTACTATAGTTCTGTACCCGATGTGCCGCAGCGCGGAAGATTTTCTCCGTTTCTGTTTAAAGGTACAAATTTCAGCACAGGGGGTTATTCTGCACAATACGGCCAGGCGATGTCTTCCGCATTGATACTCGAAAGCCAGGATATTACTCAAAAGACAGTTTCCGGTATAAGCTTAATGAGTGTCGGGGGAGGATTGAGCCATGATCATCGCTGGAAGAATACTTCGGCAGGTATTTATGGTAACTATATTAATCTCCGGCCATATTTTAGTGTCGCTCCCCAATTGAGAGATTGGTCATCTCCTCCACAGTCTGCGGGAGGATCATTTATTTTCAGGCAGAAAATTTCAAAAACCGGGTTATTGAAATTTTTTGCCAACTATTCTTACAATGATCTTGCACTCAGTTATGCAAATCTTGATGATAGTACCGGGTTGGACAGAACGGAATTTTCACTAAAGAACAATAATTTTTTCTCGAATGTTTCTTATAAAGAAATTATCAAAAATAAATGGACCGTTTTTGCCAGTGCTTCTTACAGCAAAAACATTGATAATATTTACCTTGATCATGATAAGATACATTCCGAAACAGAATTTACGCATGAAAGAATTACGCTGACAAGAAATTTAGGAGAGCTTACTATCGTTCGATTCGGTGGTGAATTGCAGCAGCCGCTTTATAAAAATGCATTCAATCAATATGCATACGAAAGAGATGAATTGTATGAAGCCGGCTACGCTGAAGCAGATATTTATATAACAAAGAAATTAGTATCGAGGCTGGGAACAAGACTTGAACATTCAAAGCTTCTTGATAAATATAATATTGCACCGCGTGCATCGCTTGCTTATAAAGTGAGTTCAAATAATCAATTTTCATTTGCATACGGAGATTTTTTCCAGCTGCCGGAGGAAAGATATATTAACACTCCAAATAATCTTGGTTTTGAAAAAGCCACGCATTATATTTTAAACTTTCAGCACCTGGATGATAAAAGAACTTTCAGAATAGAAGGATATTACAAAGATTACAAACATCTTTTAAAAATTATTCCTGATACAAATACGAATGGTGCAGGTTTCGCGGAAGGGATTGATATTTTCTGGCGCGACAAAAAAACAATTAAATACGGAGATTATTGGATTTCGTATTCTTTCCTGGATACAAAAAGAAATTATATGGATTATCCTGAAAGCCTCATCCCAACATTCGCTTCCAAACATACTTTCAGTGTTGTATTCAAATATTTTTTTCCGAAGCCAAGCATTTCAGCCGGATTAACGTATGTTTTTGCAACCGGCAGAACATATTATACACCACAATTTGATGCAGACAAAACAAAAAATTATAATAACCTGAGCTTCACTTTTAATAAGCTTACTTCCATCAGAAAACATTTCACAGTAATTGTTGCATCCGTTGGAAATGTTCTCGGGTTTAAAAATGTTTACACGTACAATTATTCAAGTGATGGAAAAAGGAAGGAAGAGGTCGGAGCAACTGCATTGAGATCTTTCTTCGTAGCGGTATTTATCAGCATTGGGGAAGAAAGAAATGATGAAGAATAGAAAATGTACCAAGTATCAAGTAGTAAAAAAGAAAACTAAATAAAACACAAATTCTAAATAAAAAACACATGAAAAAATTATTTATCGCAGCAATCATGTTGATTACATCAAATGTATTTGCACAGGAAAACAAAAAATTTATTAAGTCCATGGAAACAAATATTCAATTGCTTGACAGCGCTCAAACGATTGAACAATTTCAGAATGCAGCAAACGCATTTGAGCGGATTTCAAATGCGGAAAAGAAAGAGTGGCTGCCCGTTTACTATAATGCGTATGCTAACCTTATGATTGGAATGAATCAAACGGAGAATGCGAAGAAAGATGAATATTATGACAAAGCAGAAGCACTCATTAACCAGGCAGATGGAATAGCAAAAGACAATTCGGAAATATTTGCCATGCATTCATGGATTGTAGCAATGAAAATATCCATTGATCCGATGAATCGCGGAATGCAGCTGGGAATGCAATCAGGAATGTTATCTGAAACGGCAATGAAACTCGATGCTGAAAACCCACGCCCGTATTTATTGAAGGGGCTAAACACTATGTATACACCTGAACAATTTGGCGGAGGAAAAGAAAAGGCGCTTCCAATTCTTGAGCAGGCAGTTGAAAAATTTGCAAAATTCAAACCATTGAGCAGCATTATGCCCAAATGGGGAGAAGCAAAAGCTAAATCTGCATTAGAAGAATGTAAGAATTAATTAATGGATGTTAAGTTGTTGGGTTATTATGTTACTAAGTAAAAATATCCGGCAGCTGAACAACTTAACAACCCAATAACCCAATAACTAAACTAATGGAAAACGAAAAACAACTTACCGAATCAGAAAGTTTTGAAATCATACAAAGTATGATATTCAAAGCGAAAGATGAACTGGAAGATGACAGCTTTCATTATCTTCTCTGGGGATGGCTTGTATTTAGTGCAAGCGTCAGTAGCTATATCTTAGGATATATGAATTATGATAAACCATGGCTTCCCTGGTTACTGATGCCGCTTGGCGGATTCGCAAGCTTTTTTTATGGAATGAAACAGGGAAAAAAGCGAAAAGTGAAAACGTATGTTGACGAAGTAATGAGTTATGTATTGATTGCTTTCCTTATTTCTCTCTGTATGGTGCTTGTTTTCCAGACTAAACTTCAGCTCAATACATATCCTATGGTATTGATGGTTTACGGACTGTGGCTGTTTATTTCTGGCGGAGCCATAAAATTTAAACCGCTTATAGTTGGAGGAATAATTAACTGGCTGATTGGAATCATTTCATTTTTTGTAACATTAGATGTGCAATTGTTATTGCTTGCTGCGGCCGTTTTGCTTGGTTATATTATCCCAGGCCACATGTTGAAAGCTAAATTTCAAAAACTAAAAGCTGCATGATTTTTTCTCCAGAATAAGATGAAAAAGGATTTTAAAGATCTTGATCCTTTATTGCATTCACAATTGAGGTTATCCATCATTTCAATTTTGATTGGTTTGAAAGAAGCAGAATTTTCTTATATTAAAGAAAAGACCGGTGGAACTGCTGGAAACATAAGTGTACAGGTTTCAAAACTGGAGGAATCCGGTTATGTAACAGTGAAAAAAGAATTTAAAAATAATTACCCGTGCACCACGCTTGCAATCACCCAAAAAGGAATTAAAGCTTTTGAAGATTATGTAAATAATTTAAAAACATATATTACCATTAAAAAATAAATTCCATGGAAATTCTTGAAGGAAAAGATCCTCAGCTCTGGAAAATTGCGCGAAAGCGTGCATCATTTAAAGGCCATCTGCAAACTTATATTGTAGCAAATGGATTCCTCTGGGTAATCTGGTACATGACAGATGGACATTCTGATGGCGGAATTCCCTGGCCTGCCTGGTCCACTGTTGGCTGGGGAATTGGCCTGGCATTTGACTATTTTGATGCCTATCATGGTGATAAAAATACCATGGCACAAAAGGAGTACGAAAAATTGAAAAAAGAAAAAGAAGCAAAGTAATTTCAAATTGTTGTTCTTTTATCTTAAATTATCTTTGAATCCGTGGGTAAATTTTTTCGTTTTTATAAAAAGCCTGATCTTCGCAGTCGAAAGAAATCAATTTTTGCAAAATGCGAATAATTAAATTTTTATTAGTTTTATTTTTGGTAACAACAGGCGTTGCTTCTTTTTCCCAGGACATACAATATGCTCACCGGGTTATTGATACCCTTACCTCTCCATCCATGCATGGTCGCGGGTATGTAAACAAAGGAGATAAAATAGCTGCCGAATGGATTAAAAACGAATTTCAAAAAAATTTTCTTCAACCTGTTGGTGAAGATTATTTTCAAAAGTTCAATTTTCCCGTAAATACTTTTCCCAAAAAAATGGAAGTATCAATTGATGGCGCTGTGTTAAAACCCGGTGCAGATTTTATTGCAGATGCAAATTCTTCAAAGGGCAAAGGAACGTATGAATTACATTGGCTTATCTCGGCAAACTTTCGCGGCTCGCTCGATAAAATAAAAAATAAATTTATTGTAATTGATAAAACCAATATTACAAACAAAGACGAGCAAAAAGCAATGGATCTATGGGTGAATGATCCACATGGTGCAAAAGGAGTTATAGTTGTGGAAGAAAAAAAATTGACGTGGACGGTTGCAAGAAAAAAATATAAATACCCTGTCATTCATATTTTGAAAAGTTCAGTCAAACAGGATGCAAAGAATATTACTTTGAGGATCGATGAAAAGTTTTGCAAAAAATACAAAACGCAAAATGTAGTTGCAACAATAAAAGGAACATCCGTTCCCGATTCATTTATTGTTTTCAGCGCCCATTATGACCACCTCGGGCAAATGGGAAAGGATACTTATTTCCCGGGAGCAAATGACAATGCAAGCGGGATTTCTATGTTATTGAACCTTGCAAAATATTATTCGCAAAACCATTCAAAATATTCCGTGATGTTTATTGCATTTGCCGGAGAAGAAGCGGGCTTAATGGGCTCTGAGTATTATGTAAAGAATCCGCTGGTTCCCCTTTCGAAAATAAAATTTCTTCTTAACATGGATTTGCTTGGAACAGGTGATGATGGGTTAATGGTAGTGAATGGTGATGTGTACAAAGAGCAATATGCTTTGATGGACACAATCAATAATCAAAAGCAATATGTAAAAAGTTTGCAGAAACGCGGTAAAGCCCGAAACAGTGATCATTACTGGTTCAGTGAAAACAATGTTCCATGTTTTTTTATTTATACTTTAGGCGGCATTGCTGCCTACCATGATATTTATGATAAGGCGGAAACACTTCCTTTGACAGATTATGAGGATGTATTTAAACTTGTGAAGGATTTTGTTGAAGGGATAAGTCATTAGCCATAAGTTTTTTCATTAAAAATGTATTACTCTCTTATTACTTATCGCTGTTCGCTTATCGCTGATAATACATGAACTTCCTTGCACATCTCTACTTATCCGGTAATGACGGAAATATTATGATCGGTAATTTTATTGCTGATCATATAAAAGGAAATCATTATTCAAATTACAGTGAAGGCATAATTAATGGAATTAAATTACATCGTTTGATTGATGCATTTACCGATACACATCCTGTTGTTGAAGAAAGCAAAAAAAGATTACGTCCTTATTTTCACAAATATTCTCCTGTAATTGTAGATGTTTTTTATGATCATTTTCTTGCAAAAAACTGGCAGCACTATCATCACGAATTACTTAAAAATTATGTGGAGTACGTTTATTCTTTCCTTCAAAAAAATCATAATATCTTTCCTGATAAAACAAAACACATGCTCACTTACATGATTCAATATAATTGGCTGGAAGGATATGCAACAGTGGAGGGAATCAACCGCGTATTAACCGGAATGTCACGCAGGACAAAGTTTGAATCTAAAATGAATGAAGCCGCAGCGTTTCTTGAAAAAGACTACGTGCTTTATAAAAATGAATTTGAAAAGTTTTTTCCTGAACTGAAAACATTTTGCAAAATGAGCGATTAGGGAACGCGAATAGGGTTTAGGGTTACAAGGTGAATTGAGCTAATTATGCCGGAACGCCCATTTACTCCCTTACAAAGCGTTTCACAAGCCTTTCTTTTTCGGTTAGCAGGCACACCATGTACATGCCCCTGGCAAAAGCAGCCATGTTTAACTCTTTGATATCCGCATCTGTATTTATTGAACTCCCTTTTTCATTAAAAATTTCTTTTCCTAAAATATCATAAACGTGCAGCGCCTAATTTCTTCCTTTAATTTTTGCGCATTGATGAATGTGGTTTGAAATGATGGGTGATAAAAAACAAAGAGTTCTGAGTTATTTTCTTCCGGATTATCTTCTGCCTTTAACGAAGGATCAATGGGCGGTATGCAGGATGTGGATTTACACACAGGCGGAATAGTTTTCGCTATTTCGCTATTTCGTTTTTATAAGCTGTAAAACTTTTTTATTTTTCCCATCCGTAATTGTTGCAGCGTAAACGCCCGGAGCTAATTGTGAATTGTGAATCGTGAATCGTGAATTATTCATTTCTCCCGATAAAATTAATTTTCCCACCATATCATACACGCTGACAGATATTTTTTCTGTAGTTGAATTCTCGGTTTCAAAAATAAAATCACCTGATGACGGATTCGGATAAACTTTTACATCAAACACACTTTCACCTTCACTTTCACTTTCACCTTCTTTACAGGGAACTGTCACCGTTACTCCGCCTGAAAGCTTTGAGCATCCGTAAGCAGTAGTCACCTTTAGCTTATAAACTCCTCCGAGGGTTGCTGTATAGTTTTTATTGGTAGCCCCGGTAATATTATTTCCTCCTTTTTTCCATTGATAAGAATACCCTGTTCCTGTATTTCCTTTCAGCAACACGGCATCCCCTGCACAGAATGTTGTGGGTCCCACTGGAGTTATAGTAGCGGATGGATGTGGATTTGTTGTAAGCACGGTTGCAGTTGCA
>Ga0134123_10000821_pt1 | contig 20427 bp, 19 predicted proteins | sample KB303_FD_96460 | JGI IMG/M metagenome (GOLD analysis project Ga0134123, IMG submission 96460) | Terrestrial soil microbial communities without Nitrogen fertilizer from Kellogg Biological Station, Michigan, USA - KB3-0-3 | ecosystem: Environmental > Terrestrial > Soil > Unclassified ...
AAAGGAGAGTCGACTTGAACGGGCTGGGGAAGGACCCGACATACTGGCTGAACTGGCTTCCAAACTGCGGAATCGTGATGGTGACGGGACTCTCGGCCTGCTCGTCGTCGCCTTCATAGGCGATGAAGAAGTTCAACCTGTCTTTGATGATCGGACCGCCGAGGCTGATGCCCGGCTGGTAGCGGCGATACTCGGTGTTGGTCGCGAGCGTCGAGAACTGGAAATTCTTCTTCGTCTCCTCGACCCACCCGTTGGGCTGATAGTAGACGAAGGCCTGTCCGCTGAAGTCGTTTCCGCCCGACTTCGTCACCGCCGTGATGATCGCGCTCGACGCATGGTCGTATTGCGCGCTGTAGTTCTGCGTGATGACGCGGAACTCCTGCACCGCGCTTTGAGGGAACGGGTTTCCGCGGCTCGCGTCCTGTCCGCTCGTTCCGCCCAGGAGGATGTCGTTCTTCGTGCTCACGCCGTCGATGAAGATGTTCGTCTGCTCCGAATCCTGCGCGTCGCCGGCGAAGGTCTTGCGCAGCGGGTCTTTCGAGAGCCGGATCCCGGGCGCCAGGGCCGCGAAGTTGAGGAAGTTGCGGTCATCCTGCGGCAGGTTCTCGATCTGATGGGTCGTGACGTTGGTTGCGACCTCGCTCGTTTTCGTCTCGACGGCCTGGGTTGCCACGACCGTGATCGACTCGCGCACCGTGGTCGTCGATGAGACCTGGAGGTTCATCTCCAGCGACTGCCCGACGAGGACCGTGATGGTCTGACTGATCGGGTCGAAGCCGGGCGCCGCGACGACGATGTTGTATTCGCCCGGCGTGAGCCCCGCGAGCGCATACGCCCCGTCCGCCGCCGATTTCGTCGTGCGCACGAATCCGCTGGTGGTCGACACGGCGTTGATCTCCGCATTGGAAATCATGGCGCCGCTGCTGTCGGTGACCCGTCCGCGGATCGTCGCGGTCGTCGACGATTGCGCGAGGGCGCTGCCTGCGATGAGCAGTACGAACAACAATGCGGGGAACGTTCGTCTCATGGCGTTTCTCCTTCTCTGCCGGAGCTCTTCCGGACGACCAGGGTAGTAGTGATGCACTCGCGTTTCCCCCGCGAGTGCGGATGCGCGAGCGCCTCGAGCAGCACGGCGAAGGCGCGCTTCCCGAGCTCGGCGATATCGACGCGAATGGTGGTCAGCGGAGGCGTGACGAAACGGGCGATGGGGATGTCGTCGAATCCGACGACGCTGATCTCGCGGGGCACGTCGACTCCGGCGTCGCGCAGCGCGGAGAGCGCGCCCACGGCCATCGAGTCGTTCGCGGCGAAGATCGCCGTCGGCCGCGGGTCGCGCTTCAGGATCTCCTCCACCGCCTCATGGCCCGCGAGCTCGGTGAAGTCGCCGGCGATCTCGCAGCGCGTCATGCCGCGCATCGCCTGGCGATAGCCGCGCAGGCGCTCGCGCGCGTCGGCGTTGCCGCCCGGGCCGGTGATGAAGGCAATGCGCGTGTGCCCGAGGCCGGCGAGGTGGCGCATCATCACGCGGGCGCCGCCGTAGTTGTCGATGGTGATGGCGTGATGCCGCTCGTCGCTGGAGTTGAGCAGCACCATCGGCAGATCGCGCGGCAGCTGCCCGCCCAGCGAGTCGATGGCCACGTCCGGCGCCATCACCACGAGGCCGTCGACGCGCCCGTGCATCGCCTCCAGCACCTCGATCATCTCGTGGACGTCGCTGTGCGACCCGGAGACGAGGATGTGATAGCGCTCGCGGCGCGCCGCGAGATCGATGCCGCGGATGACTTCCGAGAAGAACTCGCCGTGCACGTCCGGCAGGACGATGCCGACGGTCTGGCTGCGGCGGATGCTCAGCGAGCGCGCCGCGATATTGGGGACGTAGCGGAGCGATTTCGCCGCCGCGAGGACCTGATTCGTCGTCTCCTCGCGCACGACTTCCTTCCGGTTCAGCACGCGCGAGACCGTCGCCACCGAGACGCCCGCGCGCGCAGCCACGTCGTGAATCGTGGCCGCGCCCGAGCGGCGGCGGTTGCGAGCTCTGGTCGGATCCGGCTGACTCGGCATTTTCATGTAACCGTTTACATTTTGGGCTACGCTAGCGCACAATGTGCGGCGTGTCAACGACGTTTCGCTTCCCCGATCCGTTCGTCTGGGGCGCCGCCACCGCCTCCTACCAGATCGAAGGCTCGCCGCTGGCCGACGGCGCGGGACCCAGCATCTGGCATCGCTTCAGCCACACGCCCGGCCGCACGGTCAACGGCGACACCGGAGACGTCGCGTGCGATCACTACCGCCGCTACGCGGGCGACGTTGCGCTGATGCGCGAGCTCGGGCTGAACGCGTACCGTTTCAGCATTTCATGGAGCCGCGTGCTGCCCGACGGCACGGGCCGCGTGAACGAGCGCGGTCTCGATTTCTATCGCCGCCTCGTCGACGAGCTGCGCAACAACGGCATCCGTCCGATGGCGACGCTGTATCACTGGGACCTGCCGGCCGCGCTCGACGACCGCGGCGGCTGGCTGAACCGCGACGTCGCGGACTGGTTCGCCGAGTACGCGTCGGTGATGTACCGCGCCCTCGACGGCGGCGTGGAGTGGTGGGCGACGCTCAACGAGCCGTGGGTCGTGACCGACGGCGGCTATCTGCACGGCGCGCTCGCGCCGGGGCATCGCAGTCTGTTCGAGACGCCGATCGCCTCGCACAACCTCCTGCGCGCGCACGGCCGCGCGGTGCAGGCGTATCGCGCGGACGGCAAACACGCGATCGGGCTCGTGGTGAATCTCGAGCCGAAGGTGCCGGTGTCGGACAGCGAGGAGGACCTCGCCGCGCTGCGACGCGCCGACGCGTACATGAACCGCCAGTATCTCGACCCCGTGTTTTGCGGCGCGTATCCGGAGGAGATGGCCGGGATGTACGGCGAGGCGTGGCCCGACTTCCCCGCCGCCGACTTCGCCGGCATCCGGGCCCCGGTCGACTTCATCGGCATCAACTATTACAAGCGCGGGATCACGAAGGCCGACCCGAACACGATCATCGAGCGCGCGACGCGCGTCGACGACCGCACCTCCATCTACACCGAGACCGGCTGGGAAGTGCACGCGCCCGGCCTCACCGACATCCTCACCTGGTTCCGCGGCCGCTACGGCGCGATGCCCCTCTACATCACCGAAAACGGCGCCGCGTTCTACGACCCGCCGACCGCCGTCACCGACCCCGTCGAGGACCCGCTGCGCGTGCACTACCTCCGCGAGCACCTCGCCGCCCTGCAGCGCGCCATCGACTCCGGCGTCGACGTCCGCGGCTATTTCGTCTGGTCGCTCCTCGACAACCTCGAATGGAGCCTCGGCTACACCAAACGCTTCGGCATCATCCACGTCGACTTCACGACGCAAAAGCGCACGCTGAAACGCAGCGCCCTGTTCTACCGCGACGTCATCCGCGGCTGATCGCGGAACGCCGGCGTCCCCGCCGGCTGGACGGGCGGCGTCCCGCCGCGGGCGGGCGGCGGGGCGAGACGCCGCCGGGACGCTGACAGCTCGCGTTTAGTTGTCGAGCCGCTGAAGACGCGCGCGAACACGTTCGCGGACGTCCGGCTCCAGTTCATCGAGTCTCGCTCGCAGGTCGTCGAGGTGCACGATGCGATGACGGACGAGCGCTCGCACGAAGTCCCGATCCTTTTCCCGCCACGCGGCGATCTTGCTGATCGCGAGATCGGACGGATGCGGGCAGATCCCGGTGACGCCGCCGGTCGCCGGACTGTGAATCGTGATCGCTCGCTCGCGCCAGTGCGAGGGCAGGATGGCGGTCTCGGGTCCGATCCCGTGTCCGTAGTAACCGAAGGTCTCGTGAAACGGCGATTTCTCTCCGATCGAGCCGTCGACCAGATCGCTCGCCTGTTCGTTGTCCGGCGCGTACAGGTCGACCTCCTGGGAGACCAGCAGCTCGAGCGGCGCATCCGGAACCGCCCCGAGAATCGCCTGGCTCCCGACGATCACCCACGTCGAAACGCCGGTGATGGCGCCGGCGGCGCGGAGAACGTGTTCCAGCTCATCACGCTTCACGGCGCGTCGCTTCCCTGTAAATCTCCCATCGCTCCGCGGGAGCGAGGATGCCGCAGAACGGGTCGTTCTGCCGCAGGCGCCGCGACTCTTCGGTGTCGCCGAGCAGGATCTCGCGGATCTCCGGCCAGGGGCGTTGCAGGATCAGCTGCCACTCGCGCGCCGGGACATTGCCTCGCGAGAGCCAGCGTGCGCACACGCCTCTCGCGTGCTCCAGTCCCTCGCGGCGAGGATCGGCATCGATCTTCGCCACGATCCGCCGCGCCATTTCCAGGCTGCGGCGGTCGATGGCTTCGTGATCCTTCACGCCCCGATTCTACACAGCCCCGGAACGCCGGCGTCCTCGCCGGCTGGACAGGCGGCGTCCCGCCGCGGGCGGGCGGCGGCGCGGGACGCTGGCGCGCTACACAGCCGCCGCGAGCTCCCCTTCCTCTTCCTCGACCGCCGCCGCCTCCGCGCCGCGGTGCGTGCGCGCGACCAGGACGTAGATCGACGGCACGATGAACAGCGTGAAGATCGTGCCGATGATCATGCCGGTCACGAGCATGATGCCGATGCTGTTGCGGGCGCCGGCGCCGGGGCCGTGGGCGAAGACGAGCGGGAGGTGGCCGGTGACCGTCGCGGCGGTGGTCATGAGGATCGGGCGCAGCCGCGTGCCGGCGGCCTCGATCACCGCCGACAGCTTGTCCTTCCCCTGCTCCTGCAGGTGATTCGCGAACTGAGTGATCAGGATGCCATTGCGCGAGACGAGGCCGACCAGCGTGATCAGGCCCACCTGACTGTAGATGTTGATCGACGTCAGCCCGAGGAACGAGAACAGCAGCGAGCCGGAAAGAGCGAGCGGCACCGAGCCCGCGAGGATGATGAACGGATCGCGGAAGCTCTCGAACTGCGCGGCGAGCACGAGGTAGATCAGGATCGCCGACAGCAGGAAGATGCCGAGGAAGCGCTTCCCTTCCGTGCGCAGCTGGCGCGACTCACCGGCGTAATCGATCGTAAACCCGCGCGGCAGGATCTTCGCCGCTTCCTGTTCCAGGAACTGCAGCGCCGAGTCGAGCGACACGCCCGGCGGAATCACGCCCTGGATGCGGACGGCATTCAGCTGCTGGAAGCGCTTCAGCTCGCGCGGACCGGTCGACGTCTCCAGCGTCGCGAACGTCGACAGCGGCACCAGCTTCCCGTTCGGACCCGTCACATACATATCGCTCAGCTGGTCCGGCGTCAGGCGATCGCTGCGCTTCACCTGCCGGATCACCTTGTAGCTGCGTCCCTGGATGCTGAAGCGATTCACGTAATTGCCGCCCATCAGCGTCGAGAGATCGCGGCCCGCCTGCGCCATGTCCACGCCCTGCGAGCGCAGCTTGTCGCGATTGAACACGACCTTCGTCTGCGGCTGGTCGAACTTCAGGTCCGTGTCCGCATACATGAACTTGCCGCTCTGGAAGGCCTTGCCGACGAGCTGGTTCGCAAACTCCGCGAGCCGCTCCGGCTCCGCGGTCGAGAGAATCGCGAAATCGACCGGGAAACCCTCGCCGCCGCCCGGCAGCGCCGGCGGAATGACCTGAATCGCGCGCACGCCCGGGATCGCAGCCGACTTCATCGACGCTTCCATGTGGATCTCGCCGATGCCGCGTTTGCGCTCCTCCCAGGGCTTCGTCACCATGCCGCCGAAGCCGAAGTTCGGGAAGATGATCTGGAACGTTCCGTTGTTCTCCGGAATCGATCGATAGACCTTGTCGATCTCGCTCGCGAACAGCTTGGTCTGATCGATCGTCGCATTCGCCGATCCCTGGATGATGCCGAAGATGAATCCCTGGTCCTCGGTGGGCGCGAGCTCCTTCTGCGAGAACATGTAGAACGGCACGATCATCAGGACGACGATCGCCCACAGCGTCAGCACGACCGGCCGGTAGTTGAGCGTTCCGGCCAGCCCGCGCGTGTAGCGCTCGCGCAGCGCGTCGAAGCGGCGGTTGATCCAGCCGGCGAAGCCGCGCTCCGTATCGCCGGCGCGCAGCAGCTTCGACGCCATCATCGGCGACAGCGTCAGCGCCACGATGCCGGAGACGATCACCGCGCCGGCGAGCGTGAACGCGAACTCGCGGAACAGCGAGCCGGTGAGGCCGCCCTGGATCGCGATCGGCGTGTACACCGACGCGAGCGTGATGGTCATGGCGATGATCGGTCCGATCAGCTCGCGCGCCGCGTCGACCGCCGCCTGCACCGGCGATTTACCCATGTGCAGGTGGCGCTCGACGTTCTCCACCATGACGATCGCGTCGTCGACGACGAGTCCAACCGACAGCACGATCGCCAGCAGCGTGAGCAGGTTGATCGTGAAGCCGAACACGAGCATCAGGAACACCGCGCCGACGAGCGAGATCGGAATCGCGACGACCGGGATGATCACCGCGCGCGCGGAGCCGAGGAAGAGGAAGATGACGAGGACGACGATGAGCAGCGTCTCCGTCAGCGTCTTCAGCACTTCTTTGATCGAGCTCTCGATGTACAGCGTCGAGTCGTACGGAATCCCCGCCTTCATCCCGGCGGGCAGCTGCGCCTGAATGTCGGGCATGGCCTCGCGCACGCGCCGCATGACGTCGAGCGTGTTCGCGGTCGGCAGCGCGAAGATGCCGATGAACACGGCGTTCTCGCCGTTGAAGCGCACCTCGGCGTCATACGTCTCGGCGCCCATGACCACATCGGCGATCTGCCCGAGGCGCACCACGTCGCCGTTCGACTCGCGGACGACGAGCTGGCGGAACTCCTCGACGGTCTTCAGGTCGGTGTTAGCGACGAGATTGACCGAGGTCATCGTCCCCTTCGTGCTGCCGAGCGCGGAGAGATAGTTGTTCTGCGCGAGCGCGTCGCGCACCTGCGACGGCGAAATGCCGAGCGCCGCCATCCGTTCCGGCTTCAGCCAGACTCGCATGGCGAACGTGCGGTCGCCGAAGATGTCCGCGCGCTGCACGCCGCTGATCGAGCTGAGCTTCGGCTGCACGACGCGGTTCAGGTAGTCGGTGATCTGGTTCTGATCGAGATCGCGCGACGCGAACCCGAGGTACGCCGCGGCGAACTGGTTGTCCGCCGTCTCCAGCTGGATGATCGGCGCCTCCGCTTCCGGAGGGAGCTGGTTGCGCACCTGCGCCACCTTCGACTGGATCTGCGTCAGCGCCGCATTCGTGTCGTAGTTCAGCTTCAGGTGCACGGTGATCGTGCTGATGCTCTGCGCGCTCGACGACTCGAGAAAGTCGATGCCGTCCGCGCTCGCGATCACGCGCTCGAGCGGCGACGTGATGAAGCCGCGCACGAGGTCCGCGCTCGCGCCGATGTAGGCTGTCGTGACCTTCACGTTCGCCATGTCCGTGCGCGGGAACTGGCGCACGCTCAGCGAGCGGATCGACTGCAGTCCGGCGATGAGGATGACGAGGTTGACGACCGTCGCGAGGACCGGCCGCCGCACGAAGAGATCGGTGAGTTTCATCAGCTGTCCTCGGGCTTCGGCGCCGAGCTGTTGCCCGGGCGAATCGTGTTATTCACCACCACCGCCGCGCCAGGCCGCAGCTTGAATGCGCCCGACGACACGATCTCCTCGCCCGGCTTGAGACCGGTGAGCACCGCGACCTGATCGCCGCGCGCGCCGCCGAGCTTCACGAACTGCTGGCGCACGCCGCGATAGCTCTTCCCGTCCGGCCCCTTCATCTGCTCGACGACGAACACCGAGTCGCCGAACGGCGCGTAGCTGATCGCCGAGGTCGGGATCGTGATCGCGGACGTGGAACCGCCGCGCGCGAGCGCCGCCTCGACGAACATGCCGGGACGCAGCTTGCCGGACTTGTTGTCGAAGATCGCCTGCACCTGCACGTTGCGCGTCGACGCGTCGATCAGCGACTCGTACGCGCTCACGCGTCCGGTCTCCGTTCCGGTGAAGCCGTCGGACTTCACTTCGAGCGACGCGCCTCGCTGCAGGCGGCTCATCTCCTGCTGCGGAACCGTGAAGTTGACGTACACCGGCTGCAGCGCCTGCAGCGACGCGACCGGCGAGCCGGGCGCGAGGTACTGCCCGACGTTCACCTGCCGAATGCCGATGACGCCGGAGAACGGTGCGCGAATGGTCTTGCGCTGGATCGTGGCGCGGATCTCCGCGACGCGCGCCTCGGCCTGGCGATGTTCCGCCGCCGACTGGTCGTACGTCGCCTGCGGAATGATCTTCTGCGCCGCCAGTCCCTCGCTGCGCTTCAGATTGAGTCCCGCCAGATCGCGCTGCGATTCCGCCGACGCGAGCTGCGCGAGCTCCTGCTTCGAATCGAGCCGCACCAGCAGATCGCCGCGGCGCACCGCGCTGCCGGAGTCGAACGCGATCTGCTGGACGACGCCCGGGAGATCGGCGCTGATGGTCACACCCTGCACCGCGACGACCGTGCCGATCGCGTTGAGCGTGGTGTTCCACTGCTCCGGCCTCGCGATCACCGTGGTCACGGCCTCGGGCGGCGGCTGATACGAGCCCTGCTGCGCCATCGCCGTCCGCACCTGGAAATACTTCACCGAGCCGATGATCGCGAGGAACGCGATCACGACCACCAGCATCAGAATCATTCGTTTACGCATCAGAAACCTCGTTCGGACTTAAACACCATGCCGGCACCGCCCGTTCCAGCCATCAGAGTAAATCCTGATATATGACAAGCGGCGTCATAATTCGCACGACACCATAGAAAGCATCTTGATGCGAGCAGATCGATTGCTCTCCGCGCTCCTGCTCCTGCAGGCGCACGGCAAACTGAGCGGACGCGAACTGGCCCGGCGCCTGGAAGTGTCGGAGCGGACGGCGTACCGCGACATGGAGGCGCTGAGCGCGGCCGGCGTGCCGGTGCTCGCGCTGCGCGGCTCGCGCGGCGGCTGGGTGCTCGCCGAGGACTGGCGGACGCAGGTGCCCGGACTCGATGATGCGGAGCTGCGCGCGCTGCTGATGGCGCAGCCGCGCGTGATCGGCGACGCGCGCCTCGCCGCCGCGGCCGAGCGCGCGATGGAGAAGCTGATGGCCGCGCTGCCGGTGTCGATGCGCGAGCGGGCGGCGTCGATCCGCCAGCGGCTCTACGTCGACACGACGGCATGGCGCGGCTCGCCGGAGAACCTCGCCACGCTGCCGGTGGTGCAGGATGCCGTGGCGCGCGACCGCAAGCTGGCGATGCGCTACCGCAAGGCCGGCCGCGAGGTGGTGGATCGCACCGTAGATCCCCTCGGCCTCGTCGCGAAGGGCACGACGTGGTACCTCGTCGCGCACACGCCCGCGGGCTTCCGCACCTATCGCGTGTCGCGTATCGAGGAGGCAACGCTCCTCGAGCTCGCGAGCGAGCGCCCGCCCGACTTCGACCTCGCCGCGTACTGGAAATCGTCGACGCAGCAGTACAACCAGCGCCCGCGCTACGAGGCCACACTCCGCCTCGCACCGCCGGCCGTGCAGCGCCTGAAGGAGTGGCGCATGGCCCTTCCCGAGTCCGCCCCCGACGCCGACGGCTGGGTCACCTCACGCGTGCAGTTCGAGGACGAGGAGCAGGCGCTGTTCGTGGTCCTCGGCTTCGGTGCCCGCGCGGATGTGGTGGAGCCGGCGGGGTTGCGGGAGCGGGTAATACACGAGATCGCGGCGGCCGGGGAGCGCCTGGCGCTTCGTCACACTGGCGCCGTTTAACACCAATCCGGTACTATTCTGGTGATGAGCCAGCGACCTGCTACCCACCCGCAGGAATCGACGATTGCACGCACCATTCGCATTCCGGTTGCGCTCCGCAAGAGAATTGCGGCGGATGCGGAACGATGTGGCCGGAGTTTCGAGGGACAGGTGATCGCCCTGCTGCGCCGGCACTACGGAGAGGACGTCGATATCGCTCCGGGGCCGGCCGGGATTCTTGCGCTGGCTGTTGCCAGTCTCGCCGATATTCCAGCTTCGGAACGTGATCTTCTCACCAGAAAGCTCAGGAGCGGGAAGGCAGGCGATGAACCGTGAGCCTGCCGTGCTCGACACCGACACGTTGTCGGAACTGAGCCGGGGGAATCCTCACGTCAGCGAACGAGCACTGGCATACCTGGCAGACTTCGGGCGGCTGACGATCACCGCGGTGACCGTGTTCGAGCGCCTGCGCGGATATCGTGTCGCGATCCGGGACGGGAAGCCGCTGGAGCGCCAGATGCAGGCTTTCGAGGCGCTCGTCGCAAACTGTATTGTGCTTCCTTTCGACCACGAAGCCGCCCGCGTGGCGGCCGATCTATGGTCTGCGGCGTCGCGCCGTGATCGTCAGCAGCTCGGCGACATCCTGATCGCCTCGGTAGCTGTGTCACGCCAGCTTCCGCTCGTGACCAGAAACAAGCGAGACTTCGAGCGACTATCGAAGGCATCCGGCATGGAGCTTCGACTCTTTGACTGGTCCGCAGTACGGCGGCGGAGTCGCTAACGCCGTGAGTAGGGAAACCGCCTCCTGGATCACTCCTACCTAACGGAGGCATCCCAATGACCGACATCCCTGCTGGCGCAGCTCCTCAGCCACGCACTCGCACGCTGCTCGCCCTCGTGCTCGTTGCGCAGGTCCCGATCATGCTGCTCGCGGGGTATCTCAGCACGCGCAACGTCCCTCTGGTCGGGCTCTGGGCCGTCGTCGGCATCAGCATGCTGGTCTTCCTCATGGTGCTGGGCGAGTCGAAGGGGCGCATCGGCGGCATCCTGATCACGCGGCACAACGTGATGAGCCTCTCGCGTTTTCAGGTCATCGCCTGGACGCTGCTGATCTGCAGCGCGTTCATCACCATCGCGCTCGCGCGCGTGTTCGCGGGTCTGCCGAACGCGCTCTCGATCACGATCCCGAACGAGCTCTGGCAGCTTCTCGGGATCAGCGGCGCGTCCACGATCGGCGCGGCGATGATCACGCAGAACAAGACGAACAAGACGCCCGCGCCTCAGGAAGTGGGACGCGCGGCGGCGGCACTCAAAGCGCCGGCGCCCGAGATCGCGGAGCAGGCCGACGGTCTGGCGTACGCGAACCGCGATCCGAAGGACGCGCGCTTCACGGACATGTTCGAAGGCGACGAGATCACGAACGCCGCCTACATCGACGTGAGCAAGGTCCAGATGTTCTTCTTCACGCTCGTGGCGCTCATCAGCTACGGCGCGCTCATCGCGCAGTTCATGATGGAGAAGGACATCAAAGCCCTGACCGCGTTCCCGGAAATCACCAGCGGCCTGGTCACGATCCTCGGCATCAGCCACGCCACGTACCTGGGAACGAAGACGGTCGATCAGACGAAGACCGCGTAGAAGTGCTGGAGCCGATGACCGGACTCGAACCGGTGACCTGCTGATTACGAATCAGCTGCTCTACCAACTGAGCTACATCGGCGGGCTGGCAGGAATCCGCCGTAACAGGGCGGGCGCGCATTCTATTCACGCTGCGGGGGCCTGTCGAGTAGGATGTCGGCGGGCGCCCTTAGCTCAATGGATCAGAGCAGCAGACTTCGGATCTGCTGGTTGGGGGTTCGAGTCCCTCAGGGCGCACCACCCTCACTGCTTGCCGAAATCCGAACGCATCCTCGTCTGGTCCGCTGCCGCAGCCTCGCTCGTGCTGCGCGCGGTCCTGCTCTTCCGCTACCGGTTCGACTCCGACGAGCAGCAGCATCTGCACGTCGCGTGGGGCTGGGTCGCGGGTGGGGTGCAGTACCGCGACTTCTTCGACAACCACCATCCCCTCTTCCATCTCCTGACCGCGCCGCTGCTCGCGCTCGTCGGCGAGCGGTCGACTGTCCTCCTCTGGATGCGGCTGCCGATGCTCGTGCTGTTCGGGGCCGTCGTATGGGGCACGTACATCCTCGGGCGGCGGCTGTATGACGAGCGCGTGGGGCTGTGGGCGGCGGTGCTGCTCTCGCTCTTCCCGCCGTTCTTTCTCAAGTCGCTCGAGTACCGGAACGACAACCTCTGGAACGCGCTGTGGGTGCTCGCGCTGGTCGTGCTCGCGAGCGGTCCGCCGAGCCGGAAGCGGATGTTCCTCGCCGGCCTTCTCCTCGGCGGCGCGTTCGGGGCATCGATCAAGGCGGCGATGATGCTGATCGCGCTCGCGGGTGCGGCGGTCCTCACCTTCCGCCGGCGCTCGGCGATTCACTTCGCGCTCCTCGGGTTCGCGATCGTGCCGGCGCTGCTCGTTCTCTTCTTCGCGAGCGTCGGCGCATGGGACGAGCTGGTGTACTGCACGTGGACGTTCAACACCAACTTCGCGCGCATCCGGAAGTACCTCTGGATCGGCCGCGCGGTCTTTCCGTTCGCGCTCGCGGGGCTGCTGTATGTCGCGTGGCGTTTTCGCGAGACGCAGGACCGGTTGCGCTATTTCTTCGTCGTGATGATGGGCATCTACGTCGTCACGCTCTGCTGTCTCTGGATCCTGATCTCGCCGCGCGACTTCCTGCCGGTGATGCCGCTCGCGGCGATCTTCACCGCCGCCTCGATCCGCAGCGTCCGATCGTACGCGCTGCTGGTCGTCGTCTTTCTCGGGTCGCTCTGGTACTACGGCGACCGCTTCGAGAACAAGACCGACTGGCACACGACGATGCTCGATCAGGCGCTGCGGCTCTCGCGGCCCGGCGAGATGGTGATGGACATCAAAGGCGAGACGATCTTCCGTCCGCGGCCGAGCTACCACGTCTTCGAGATCGTGACGCGCGCGCAGATGGCGAAGGGGCTGATCCGCGACACCGTCGCCGAGGATGTGATCCGCACGCGCACGCACGTCGCGCAGGCCGACGGGCCGATGTGGCCGCCGCGCGCGCGGGCGTTCCTCAGCGCAAACTTTCTCGACATGGGGCGCCTTCGCGCGTCGGGCCAGTGGCTGCGCGGCGACGGCACGTTTACGATCGCGGTGCCGGGCGAGTACATGCTCGTGAACGAGCGCGGCGAGGCACGCGGAACGCTCGACGGCACGCCGTACACCGGCCCGCGGGAGCTCGCGGCGGGCGCGCATCGCTTCGTGGGCCGTCGCGAACAGACCGCCGTCGTTTGGGCGCCGGCGGTGCGGCGCGGGCACTCGCCGTTCCAGCTGCGCGATCGCGAGTTTTAGGTCTCCGGCTTCCCGCCAGCGGCGCCCGGCTTCCGCTGCATGATCTCCGTCATTTGCTTCGCCATTGCCTGGAAGTCACCGGGCTCCGACGAAGAAAATGTCGTACACCGGGCGCGGCGTCGCATTTTTTTCCTTGTCCCTGATCCACGCTTTCGATTCGTAGCGGAAGGTATTGCCGGACGAGTCCCGGCGTCCGGTCCGGTGGTACTCGAGACTGATCGCGGTCAGGCCACTCCCGGCCACCGGGGTGATCTCCGACGGCTGGGAGACGCCGTCATGGTTGACGTCGCGCCAGAGCCGCAGTTCCGACCAGATCGGGTCGAGGGCATCGATCACGGCATCGAAGTTGGCGTCGACAGTGGTGAGTGCGATGAATCCGTTGCGTGCGCGCGTGACGTCGTCGAGCATCACGGCGTTGCCGAACATCTCCGAGCCGTCGTCGATCGTTCCGTTCTGATCGCGGTCTCGGCACAGGAAGGCTTCATCGCCGCCGGCGGCGGTCCACCCGATCAGAATCGGATCGCCCGTGGCGAGGATGTCGAACCTCACCGGCGATTCTGCGCCGGTCAACTCGTAATTGCCTTCGAAGTTGATCACGATCGGACAGTTGTCATCGCGCCAGTCATCGATGCACCCAGGCATGGCAGCGGCGCTGCCGGCAATGAGGATGAGTACCGTGGCAAGTGTCATCAATCGCATCGACAGTTCTCCTTCGAGGCGGCCGTCCCTGTCATCCGGTTCGTTCATTGAGCGAGGTCGACCGGTTATGGTCGAGTACCGTCACCGCAATCGGCAGGCAATCCGAGCAGATCCGGGTGTCGCCCGTCGCGCTGATCCCGACAATTCGGCGGTTGCGGACCGCAAACCGGGATTTCCGTTCCTGCTTTCCGCAAAAAGAGCAGGCGCCCTGGCCCTCTACAGCATGCAGGGTGCTGCTGATCTCCGTAATGCATGACCCGCAAATCGCGACTCCAGGTCCCATCGCGACGTAGTCTCGATCCATGCGGCAGAAGGAACAGATCATGAGCTGTTTTTCTCGAAGCGCTGCAGACCGCAGCGCGCGTGCAGACAAAATGGAGTGACCCGCTCACTCGCGTACTCTCGTGGGTTACAGCCTGCGAAGGATGCAGAGCCACATACAGGAGGAACGGGTCATGACGAATGGTATCAACTGGATCGGCATCGATGACTCAGCGGACAAATGGGTGATCGCCCACTACGAGGGAACCGCCGCCACACCTTCCCGAGGGTTCGAGTTGGTTCCCGATGAGAGCGGATACCGGAAGCTCATCGGGTGGATCAAACAACTCGATGGCGAAGCACGTGTGGTGTACGAGGCCGGACCATGCGGCTATGAGCTGTATCGGCATCTGCGGAAGAAGAAGATCCCTTGTGAAGTGGCGGCACCGTCGTTAACGCCGCGACGCAGCGGCGAACGGGTCAAGACGAACCGTCGCGACGCGGCGAAGCTGGCAAAACTGTTCCGCGCCGGGGAGCTGACGCTGATCACGGTTCCGGATGCCGAGCACGAGGCTCTGCGTGATCTGGTACGGGGTCGACGGGCGGTTCAGCGTGACGTGCTGCGGGCCCGCCAGCAACTCAATCACCTGCTTCTTCGCCAGGGACAACGATACCGGGAGAGCACGCACTGGTCGCAACGGCATTGGGCATGGATCCGAGCGCTCGAGCTACCACAGCCGGACGCACAGAGCGTACTGGCCGAGACGCTACTGGCGCTCGAGCAGCGCATCGAGCAGCTGCGACGGTACGACCTGCTGCTGAAAGAGGCTGCGGCGCGTCCCCGATACGCACACTACGTTCAGGCGCTCAGGACTCTGCGCGGCATCGATACTCTCACGGCTCTGGGCATCGTGGCGGAGATGGGAGATCTGCGGCGGTATCCGACGGCGCCGCAACTGATGGCTGCGGTCGGGGTGGTGCCGAGTGAGTACAGCACGGGAGAGAAGACCCATCGCTTCGGCATCACGAAGACCGGCAACACGCAGGTGAGGCATCTGGCCATTGAAGCAGCCTGGCATTACCAGCGTACCGCGAAGGAAGGGAAGACGCTGCAGCACAGGCGAAAGGGACAACCGGCAGCGATCGTCGATATTGCCCGCCGCTGCGACGCACGGCTTCATCGGCGGTTCCAACGCCTGACCAGCCGCGGTAAGCCATCCAACGTCGCCGTCGTTGCCGTAGCACGTGAGCTCGTCGGTTTCATCTGGGCCATCGGTCAGCAGTTCAATCTCAACCCCACAAAAGGCAGCAGTTAGGAAAGAATCAGCACAGCCGTTCGCTCGGCCGAGGTTCCGGTTATGAAAGGAGAACCCTCGACCCTAAGCTGGTGATGCGGCCCTGTGCCGCCACTCACGCGTGCAGACTGAGGCAGCTCCCGACGGATCATGCTCATGCGGCTCGACCCGCGAATATCAGAATGATCATCGTCGCCGCTTCACCTCGGTCGAGCCAACGGCTGCGCTTCTTGACACAGTCACTCCATATCAGCTTATCAGCCAGGTCTCCTGCGACACATGCCATTGCATGCGTATTGGAGGAACGTGCCGCAGCCCGAGCTTCTGAACCAGCAATTGGAGGCCATGTTCTGACAGTAGACCTCCCCCAGGCCCCCCCAATCGCTGCACCAATCCGAGATCACGCTGCACTGGCAATCCGGAAAGACACTGTCGAGCGGGACGAGGCGCATCGGTAGCCGAGCTCCCGGCGCAAACATCGGCCAGGCGATCTTGCCCTGCACGCCCACCAGAGGGCCGGCAGGCTCGGCAGGACCGAGCTGGGTGAACAGCTCGCGTGCCATCTTCGAGTCGAAAGCCGCTTTCGCCCGCCGTTTGAATCGGCGAAGCGGCTGGTCGACGAGCTCTCCCCATTGCGGACTGGATGGGCGGATATCGAAGAGTTGCGGAGTGACCAGGGAAAGAGCCTCCTGAATGACCTCTCGCTGCTCCCGCGTAAACTCCGGATGTTCCCCAAGAGCGGTGAGGAGATGATGAGCCACCACGGCGGATTTCAGGGAGCTCGACATCTCGTTGAACAACCGGACGCGCATGCCGGGGCTCACAGACACAAGCTTTGAACCCGGCTAGCGGCAGGAAAGGAAGCCGGCTGATTTTCAGCTCAGGGACCGGGGCCAGTGGCTGCGCGACCGCGAGTTTCAGGTCTCCGGTTCCGGCTTCCCGGCGGTGCCCGGCTTCCGCTGCATGACCTCCATCATGTCCTTCGCCATTGCCTGGGTCCGCCGCATCACTTCCTCGGGGTCCTCTCCGGGCTGGGGCCGGTTGTTCAGCCAGGCGGTGACGGCTTTGGTCAGATCCTCCAGAAAGCCCTGGAGGTTGCGCATCTCGATGAAAAACAGGGTCCAGTCGAAGGGCAGTGCGTCCCGGTACTCCGGCTTCATCCGGAGCTGTTCGAACGTGAACTCCCGAAGGTTCGGGAGAACCGCGAGGACCCGTCTCAGGGTATTCAGGGTGACGTTGCCGCCCCGCTCCAGGGATGAGATTTGCCGGCGCTGAATGCCGACGAGGTCGGCCAGCTCTGCCTGACTGAGGTCCATGTCCTTCCGTGCTCTGCGGATCTCTTCGTGCAGTTCCATGACCCTAATATTAGCACAGAAATATTTTTGGGTGCAGAATATTGACACTTGTGAGGGTCAGATGTAATATACGGGTCAAATATGAGGACTCACTGGTCACTCGCGGCTCGAGCCGCCCGCCATGGCTGGCGCCGGATTATCCGGCGATGGCTGGACGTGACTGATCGATGCCTTCGCCGGACAGGTCGATCCCTTCATTTGACTCATCGATGCCTTCGCCGGACAGGTCGATGCCTTCATTTGACTCATCGATGCCTTCGTCGGACAGATCGAGGCCTTCATTCGACTCATCGATGCCTTCACCGGACAGATCGATGCCTTCGTTCGACTCATCGATGCCTTCATCGGACAGGTCGATCCCTTCCACGCACCCATCGATCGAAGGGCAGGAGGCGTGCTCGCGCACCGCCTCGCGGAAGGCATTAAAGCAGCTCGGTTTCAATCGTCCGATTCAAGATGGAGAAGTTTTTATGGCAGAAGAAATCATCGTTCCCGGACCTCACGTCGAAGCGGCGAAGGCGTTGCTCGAGGACATTCGAGCGTTGCACGCCAGAATTCCGCGACTCGCCGTCGAGCTTCCGAACGAGTCGCAGCGACTCTCTTCGGCAGCCTCGGTCTCTGACGCGTTCGTCGAGTCCGCAGGTGCCGCCGTCGACCGTTCGAAGCGGCTCGAAGCGATCGCGGCGACCGACGCCGCGACGCTTCGCGACTCGTTCAGCTTCGCTCTCGCGTTCGACCCCGTCGTCGTGGAGGCGTTCGCGTTTGCCCGCGCGATGGCTCACACCATCCGCGTGCAGCGCGCGACCGCCGGCGCGAGCGCACTCGATATCTATTCGATCTCGGGACGGCTGTCGAAACGGAAAAACGGCGCCGAGTTTGTGCCGCATGTCGAAGACATGAAGCGCAAGCTCAAGCGCGGAAGGAAACGGAAGGCGACCTCAGAGCCCGCTCCCGTTCCGGCCGCGACCAAAGCGCCGTAAGTTGTAGTGTACCCCGTAGTACGGCGAGGAGGAGAAATCCTCCTCGCCCCTTTACGTATACAACCCGCCGCTCACGTTGAGCACCGTGCCGGTGATGTAGCTGGCCTGCTCCGACGCGAGAAACACGACGGCGTACGCGACGTCGTCGGTGGTGCCGAGGCGTTTGAGGGCGATGCGCTCGGTCAGCTTCTCGCGGGCATCGTCGCCGAGGGCGTCGGTCATCGCGGTCTGGATATAGCCGGGGGCCACGGCGTTCACGGTCACGTTGCGCGAGCCGATCTCCAGCGCCAGCGCCTTCGTGAAGCCGATGATCGCGGCCTTCGACGCGGCGTAGTTCACCTGACCGGCGTTGCCCATCAGGCCGACGATCGACGAGATGTTGATCACCCGTCCCCAGCGCGCGCGGATCATCTTCTTCGTCACTTCCTGCGTGACGTGAAACGCGGAGTCGAGGTTCGTACGCAGCACGTTCGACCACGCCTCCGGCTTCATCCGGATGAACAGGTCGTCGTCGGTGATGCCGGCGTTGTTGACGAGGATGTCGATCGGCCGCTCCTTCAGCAGCGCGCCGATGCGCTCCCGGACGTCGGGAGCGGCGATGTCGAGCTCCACGCCGGTGGCGTTGCCGATCTCGCCCGCCAGCTGGTTCACGCGCTCCGCCGACCGCGCGGCGCAGAGCACGTGCGCTCCCGTTTCGCCGAGGCGGCGCGCGATCGCCTCGCCGATCCCGCGCGAGGCGCCGGTGACGAGAGCGGTCTTCCCGGTCAGGTCGATCTTCATGCTCATCCCTTCGTGAAAAAGTGCGGCCCGATGATGTGCACCACGACGTCGCCCGCGAAGTGGGCCAGGATCGCCGCCTCGATGCCCCACTTCACGTACACGCGCCCGAGCACGATCGCGATCAACCCGTTCACGACCATGACCGCGGTGATCACCACCGGTCCGGAGTCGATCCACCGGCTCAGATGCGCGGCCCCGAACGCGAGCGCGGAGACGATCAGCGCGATCCAGATCGCGGCGTTGCGGGGCAGGAAGCTCGCCAGCAGCCAGACCACGAGCGAGAGGATGAACAGCCGGTAGATGATCTCTTCGAGAATCGCCGAATCGAACGCGATGATCAGCCACTGCCAGACCGGAATCGACGCTTCCTTGATGAGGCGGCTCTGCAGGCCGGCGAGCGGCAGGATCGCGAGCACCACCGCGCCCGTCGCGGTGCCGATCAGCAGCGCGTACGCGACGCGGACCGGCGACGGAACCGCGGAGCCGAGTCCGTGCGGCGCCCCGAACCACAACCCCGCCCACACCAGCAGCACGATCACGACTTCCGCGATCAGCAGCAGGAGCAGCGGCGGCGGCCAGGGAAACGACAGCAGCGCCGCGATCGCGGCGAGCGGAAACAGCCACGCGAAGCCGCGCTTCATGGCCGACTGAGGAACGCCTCGAGCGACGGCGCGTCGGAGACGTTGATCAGCTCCACACTGGGGTCGATGCGTTTGATCAGACCCGTCAGCACGTTTCCCGGGCCGACTTCGACGAAACGTTTCACGCCCATGGAGACCATCCTTTGCACCGACTCGACCCAGCGCACCGGCGACGCGACCTGCCGCAGCAGCGCGTTGCGCACCGCGGTGGCCGTGCCGATCGGCGAGGCGTCGACGTTGGAGACCAGCGAGACCCAGAGGTCCTTGAAGTTCGCGTCATCGAGCACGGGCCGCAGCCGTTCTTCCGCGGGCTTCATCAGCTCGCAGTGGAACGGCGCCGATACCGGCAGCGGCAGCGCGCGCCGTACGCCGCGTTTCTTCGCGACCTCGATGGCGCGCTCGATCGCGCTCTTCGTGCCGGCGATGACGATCTGTCCCGGCGCGTTGATGTTGGCGACGGAGACGATCTCGCCCTGCGCCGCTTCCTCGCAGATCGCGCGCGCGTCCTCGACGCTCGGCCCGATGAGCGCGGCCATGCCGCCGGTGCCGACCGGCACGGCTTCCTGCATGAACTTCCCGCGCAGATGCACGATCTTCGCGGCCTCGAAGGGCTTGAGCCCGCCGACGCTGACGATCGCGCTGTACTCGCCGAGGGAGTGGCCGGCGACGAGATCGCGCTTCGCCGCGCCGTTCTCCTCCAGCACCGCGTGGATCGCCGACGACACCGCGAGGATGGCCGGCTGCGTGTTCTCGGTCAGCCGCAGCTGGTCCTCGGGGCCTTCAAAGCAGAGCCGCGAGATCGAGTAGCCGAGCTCCGCGTCGATCTCATCGAACACGCGCCGCGCCGCCGGATACTGCTCCGCGACGTCTTTTCCCATCCCGGCATACTGGCTTCCCTGGCCCGGAAAGACGAATGCCGTGTTGTGGTCCATGCGCGCCGGATTCTATAGGATCGAAGCGTGCGCGACGCCCTCGCTCTTCTCATCCGGCAGCTGCAGGGCGCGTATTCGGGGGAGCTCGCGGCGGGGTATGCGTACCACGGGCACTGGCTCAGCGTGCGCGATGCGGCGGAGCGCGAGCGGATCCAGCGCATCGAGCGCGAGGAGTGGCATCACCGCGAGCTGGTCGGCGGTCTCCTCGCGCAGCTCGGGGCGAAGCCGAGCCGCGCGCGCGAGGCGGTCTTCTTCGCCATCGGACACACCATCTCCGCGCTCTGCCGGATCGGCGGGTGGCTCATTCCCATGTATGGAGCCGGCCGGCTGGAGTGGCACA
>Ga0134123_10000825_pt1 | contig 20387 bp, 17 predicted proteins | sample KB303_FD_96460 | JGI IMG/M metagenome (GOLD analysis project Ga0134123, IMG submission 96460) | Terrestrial soil microbial communities without Nitrogen fertilizer from Kellogg Biological Station, Michigan, USA - KB3-0-3 | ecosystem: Environmental > Terrestrial > Soil > Unclassified ...
GATCGGAACGGCGAGCTTGCCGAAGATCAGGCCGGTGGGCTTTTCGAGGATCCTCACCGTCTGCGCGCCCGCCGAAATCGCGCTCATCAGCACGAGGAACGCCGCACACGGAACACGGAACACGGTCATGACACGATCCTGAACAAGTCCACGCGCTTCTTTCCGACCACCGGCTTCCAGAGGTCACCGATCTTTTTCAGCCGCGCCAGCGCGTTGTCGATGCGGAAGTCCTCGACTTTCACGCCGCGCTCGACTTCCTCCCACGTCACCGGCATCGACACGCCGGCGAACGGCGTCGGGCGGACGGAGTAGATCGACGCCAGCGTATGCCCCCACACATTCTGGTTGTAGTCGACGAGCACGCGTCCGTGCGGCCGCTTCACCTTGCGGTATTCGGCGGTGATGATGTCGGGATGGCGTGCCTCGAGCTCGAAGGCGATCGCCTTCGCGAACGCCCACACTTCCTTCTGCGTCGGCCCGTGCCGGATCGGGACGTAGAGGTGCATGCCCTTCGAGCCCGTGGTCTTCGGGTACACAGGCATCTTCAGCGCGGCGAGGATGTCGCGCACCTTCAGGGCGGTCGCGCGCACCTTGTCGAACGTCGCGCCGGGGCCGGGATCGAGGTCGAAGTGGAGGAAGTCAGGGCGGTCGACGTCCTCGCAGCGCGCGTACCACGGATTCAGATCGATGCACCCGAGGTTGATCAGCCAGAGGAGCGACGGCAGGTCCTGCACGATCGGATAGTTGACGAGGCCCTCGGTGTGCGGGATCGCGCAGATCTCGATCCACTCCGGCCGCGGCTCCGGCGCGCGCTTCATGTAGAAGTAGTCGCCCTCCGCCCCGTTCGGGTAGCGCTTCATCACCATCGCCCGGTCGACGAGATGCGGCAGCAGCCACTGCGACACGTCCGCGTAGTACTGCAGCAGATCGCGCTTCGTGATGCCGAGCTTCTTCCAGAACGGCTTGCGCAGGTTCGTCAGCCGCACCTCACGCTCGCCGAACTTCAGGATGACCTCGTTGATGTCGGCCGGGATGGCGACGCGCTTCACGGCCATGCGCGCTCTCCGAGATGGCTCTCCAGCTCGCGCAGTACCGCGGTCGCCGGCGCCTCCGCGTTGCGAATGCGCTCGATGTCCTCCGCCGTGACGGCGTACGCGTCCTCGCTCGATTTCACGACGCGGTCGCGATCGGGATTCAGCAGCAGCCACACGCGCCCGCCGTCGTGGCGGATGCCGACGTGCATCTTGTCGCGCGAGACTCGGAACATCAGCCGGTCTCCTTCCTCGCCGCTCGCCGCGAGCCAGCTCACCGTCTCTCTTTCCTGATCCCACTCCTTCGGCGCCAGCCACGCCATCGAGACGAAGAATTCATCCTCGAGCACGGGCAGGAACGCGAGAGCGGTGCCACGGTTGCGAATATCGTTCGCCTCCATCCACCGGCGCAGCCGCGCCAGTTCCGGCGCGAGATCGTCGCACGGCCGGCGCACTTCCCAGTAATGACCTTCCTCGAGATGCGAGACGACGATCTCGCCGAACGGCACTTCTTCATCCACGCGCTCGCTCTCGAGCGCCTCGAGCAGATGGTGATCCGCGATCACCCCGCATTCGCGCAGGTATGCGGAGAGCACGCCGCGCATGCGGTCGTAATGCGCGTACGCGACGGCCATCGAGAACGTCGACGTTCCTTCGCCGATGTCGAGCGCGAGCCAGCAGCGCTCGGTCCCGATCGCGAGCCGCACGAACAACGGCACGCCGCCGCCGTCCGGCATCGGCGGCAGCGTCAGCGGCCCCGGTTTCAGCGCGACGCGATGCTCATGACACCAGTCGGTGAGCTCGCGTTGCAGGCGATGCAGCTCGGCGAGCGACGGAAGCGCGATGGCGCCGCGTACCGGCGGTTCGGCGTTACCCGCGACGGAGACGTGGGCGGTGAGTGCGCCGTCAAACGAGACCGACAGCGTGATCGTGCCGTTCTTTCTCCACCGGTGGCGGCCGAACATGCCGCCGAGTTTACGGCAGCGCCGGCATCTTGCCGGTCGCGCCCGGAGCGCGATGCCTCGGCGCGTCGAGCGTCGTGTACGCGAGCTCGCGTCCCTCGCGCGCGGCGCGGAGCATCAGCCCGCCGCGCGACATATCGCCCAGCCCCGCGAAGAGCGCGGGGAAGCGGAGCTGGTCGCCGAGGATCGGGCGCAGGACGTCGACATACTTGCCCGTCGCCACGCTGCCGAGGAGCACGACCTCCGCGCCGGCGTCGAGCGTGCTCGCGAGCAGCTGCGCATGCTCGCGCAGCGGCTTCGTGTAGCTGCGCGCGGATACGTCGACGTCGATCTTCTTCATCCGCTTCATCCGCTCCTCGGTCAAAGCCCAGTCCTGCGCGACGAGCCCGTACCCCGAGGTGATGACGAAGATCCCGTCCCCGCCCACGGCCGGCGACGGCACCGCGAACCGCCGCGCATACGCGATCTTCCCGCGGAAATAGAGAGAGCTCATGAACGCAAACGCCTCCGCGATCGGCACCCCCTGCTCCGAGCGGTACAACCGCGCCGCCTCGAACGTCGCCCGCGGCGACGCCAGCATCTTCGCCCGCAACCCCGTCAGGTTCGCCGGCGAGAGCAGAAAGAGTTTCGTGGACATTCCGCCGGAAAAACCGCGATTCGCCCAGGCCTTATGCCCGTCGCGACGCATCGACGCCCACGCGCGACGCATGAGCGCCACCGCGCGACGCATCGATGAAAACCATGGATTGCAGCCACGTCAAAAATTTCCGCATCGATACTAACCATGGACGCGTCGACGCGGAAATTTACCATATCAATGCAATCCATGGGCGGCAGCAATGCCACCGAACGACGCGTGAATTGCACAAAGGGTCGCATGGATGACAACCATGGATCGCATCGACGCCATCATTTTCCGCGTCGATAACAACCATGGACCGCATCGATGCGTGGATTTTCGCATCAATGCAAACCATGGATATCATCGATGCCACAGCGCATGGCATGAACGCGACGAAGGCGTAGGTAAAACCCGTTTTCGGACAACTCCATAGGTGATGGCTACTCGAACCAGACCAGAAGCAGCAAGTTTGTGATTGAGCGTCAGCATTCGCGCTCGTCGCCGCTCGTGGCAACGCTCGCCTGGCCGCTGCCGGCCAATGCCGCACCGGCTATACTTCTCCAATCCGCACCGGGCCGAAACCTTGCCGGATTCGCCGTTGAATCCATCCACGAACCGGAGGAATCCCGCATGAATCAGATCGCGCTCGACCCCAACGCCGAAGCCATGATCGCGCTGTTCTCTGAAGAGAGCATCAATGGCCCGAACCGGGAGGCGTTACTGCGGGACCCGCTGGCGTCTCTGGCAACGCTGGGAATCGAGGTCGCCCCGATCCATCGGGTCGCTGTGGAACAGGGCCTGCGCTCCCTGATTCTGGCCCATTCGGCCCCGGCCGCACCAACCGCCGGAAAAAATCGAGCGCTCGCCGCAAAACGCGCCGAGAACCCGTTCGAGCAATATGTCCATGTATCCGTCGAGCTTTGGGGAGTGGTCGTTCGTATCGATCATGAGGCGATCGCCCAGTTACCAAAGGGGATGTCGGCGATCGAACCGCTGGCCGAGGGCATTGGCGCGGTGATGGCGGTTTCAGCGGCGCTGGGTCCGGCCGCACTGGTGATCTTCGGCGCGCTGTCCTTCTGGTCGGCCGTCCTGACTGCGTATGTGCTGGTCCTTCCGCAGATCGATCGGGGCAAAGGCATCTACCTCACCATCACCTGGCCCCAGGTTGCCGCCGCCGTGGCCAGCGGCGGCATTCTCGGGTTTGCCTTGCTGCCGATTCCCACGGCCGTGGTCTGAACATCATGGGCGGCTCCCCAGCTCCGCGGCGAGGAGCTCCTTCACGTCCGCGCTGTTCCGCGCCCGCGAGCAGCGCAAGAGGGCGATGAAGTGATATACGAGGGAAGTCGTATGGATCTGCAACGGGAACAGCTGGTTGTGGCGGCGGAGCGTCTGTTTGGCGCGATCAACGAGCCCGCGCTGGCGAAACTCGAGCGGCTCGCGCAGTGGGTGCCGGTGCGGCGCTCGGAGTTTCTCTTTCACCAGGGCGATCGCTCCGACGCGGTTTACGTCGTCGCGAGCGGGCGGATGCACGTCGTAAACGAGCGCCCGGACGGCACGTGCACGGTGATCGGCGAGGCGATGCCGGGCGAGACGATCGGCGAGATGTCGTTCTTCACGCACGAGCCGCGCAGCGCGGGCGTCTGCGCCGCGCGCGACACGATGCTGATCCGCTTTCCCAATGACGCGTTCGACGAGATCATTACCGCGCATCCCGAGGTCGTGCGCGAGCTGATGCGGGTGCAGGTTGCGCGGGCGCGGCGCAGCGCGGCGGAGGTCGCGGCGAAGTCGGCGGTCGACGTCGCGGTGGTGGCTCTCGGCGACGATGTGCCGTTGCGCGAGTTCGCGCAGCAGCTCGCGGCCGCGACGACGGTGCTCGGCTCGACGCTGCTGCTGGATCCCGACGACGTCGACCGCCAGCTCGGCCACGAAGGCATCTCGCGCGTCCCCGAGGATGATCCGAAGGACGCGCCGCTCGTGGCGTGGCTGAACGTGCAGGAGTCGAAGTTCCGCTTCGTCATCTATCAAACCGACGCGGGCGTTTCGGAGTGGACGGAGCGCTGCATCCGCCAGGCGGACCGCGTGATCCTGCTCGCGAACGCGGACGGCGATCCGGCGCGGCATCCGGTCGAGGGGCTGCTCGACGACACGACGCGCGTCGGCGCGCCGCGGCGCGTGCTCGTGCTGCTGCATCCCGACGGAGACTGCGTGCCGTCGCAGACCGCGCGCTGGCTGCAGCCGCGCCACATCGACGAGCACCATCACGTCCGCCGCGGCAACGCCGCCGACCTGGGGCGTCTCGCGCGCTTTCTCGCCGGCCGCGCGGTGGGGCTGGTCCTCGGCGGCGGCGGCGCGCGCGGCTTCGCGCACATCGGCATCCTCCGCGCGCTGCGCGACGCGAACATCCCGATCGACATGGTCGGCGGCACGAGCATGGGCGCGTCGATGGCCGCGCAGTTCGCGCTCGGCTGGACGCCCGAGCACATGCTCGAGCGCAACAAGCACATGTGGGTCACCGTGCGGCCGCACAAGCAGTACACGCTGCCGATGGTGTCGTTTCTGAGCCGGAAGTTGTCCGATCAGTGCACGCAGGAGATGTACGGGGACGTGCAGATCGAGGACCTCTGGCTGCGCTTCTTCTGCGTTTCGAGCGATCTCGTGACCGCGAGCGCGATCGTGCATCAGAGCGGGTCGCTGATGACCGCGCTGACCGCCTCGGCCGCGGTTCCGGGCGTGACGCCGCCGGTGCTGATGGAAGGACGCCTGCTCGTCGACGGCGCGTTCCTGAACAACGTGCCGGCCGACGTGATGCGCGAGCGCGGCTGCGGCCGCGTCATCGCCGCCGAGGTGACGGTGGAAGAGGATCAGAACTTCACGTGCGAGCGCGTGCCGACTCCGTGGGAGCTCCTCGGCAGCAAGATGCCGTTCAGCCGCGCCGCCCTGAAGTTCCCGTCGATGATCGAGATCCTGCTGCGCGCGTCCTTACTCGCCAGCAGCCGCCGCCAGACCGACGCCCTCCGGACCGCGGACCTCGTCTTCCACCCGCCGATCAACGAGTTCGGACTCCTGGAGTTCGAAGCGATCGAGAGGCTGGAGGCCGTGGGGTATGAACATGCGGTCTCGCAGATCGACGCATGGCGGGCTTCGGGGACGTTGTGAGTGGTTGGTGAATGGTGGCTGGTAGTTAGGGGCCCAACTACCAATCACCAACTACTAACTACCGGTAACCACATCCAGCTCATCCACGATCTCATGGATCGAGTGATACCGCAGCGAGTCGGGGTCCGCGATGAGGGCGTCGAGCGCGGGGGTGGTGAAGCCGGCGGCGGCGAGCTGGCGGGCGAGGGGGAGGGCGGCGTCGCGCAGTTCGGTGGGCGGGTGCGGGGGCGGGGTTTCGGGAGTGCCTTCGGCGCGGTACTGGTTGCGCTCGATCGCTTTCGCGCGCGTGCGGAGTTTCTCCTGGAGCGCGCGGATCGCGGCGATCAGTTCCTGCGGCAGTTCCGTCGATGCGCGCAGCGCGGCGGTGTCGTGCTGCAGCAGCGCGATGGCGGACTGCATTTCGTCCGAGCCGCCCGCTTCGTCGACGGCGGCGGCGAGATCGTTCAGCGCGAACTCGAGGTCGTTCACGCGCGCGGCGTTGATGCCTTCCGCCTTCGCGGCGGCGATGGCGTTCATCAGCACGTCCGCGCCGATGCGGATCGTGGTCTGCATCGGATCGTCGGTGAGGGCGGCCCTCAACTGAAAGAGGGCCGCCTCCATCATCGCCAGCTCCGTCATTCCTTGTTGGCGAGCCGGGTCACTCCGGCGATGATGTCGATCGGGAGCGGGAAGACGATCGTGGTGTTCTTCTCCACGCCGATCTCCGTGAGCGTCTGCAGGTAGCGGAGCTGAATGGTGATCGGCTCGCTGGCGATGATCTTCGCCGCGTCGGCGAGGCGCTGCGACGCCGCGAACTCGCCCTCGGCATGAATGAGTTTCGCGCGCTTCTCGCGCTCGGCCTCGGCCTGCTTGGCCATCGCGCGCAGCATCGACTCCGGCAGATCGACCTGCTTCACTTCGACGTTCGCCACCTTCACGCCCCACGGCTCGGTGTGCTGGTCGAGGATGGTCTGGATGCGCGAGTTCAGCGCGTCGCGATGCGCGAGCAGGTCGTCGAGCTCCACCTCGCCGAGGACCGAGCGAAGCGTGGTCTGCGCGAACTGCGAGGTCTGATAGCGGTAGTCGAGCACTTCCACGACCGCGCGGCGCGGCTCGACGACGCGCAGGAACACGACCGCGTTCACCTTCAGCGTCACGTTGTCGCGCGTGATGATGTCCTGCGGCGGCACCTCGAACGCCTCCTGCCGCAGCGACACGCGCACCATGCGGTCGATCGGCGCGAAGACGAGAAAGATGCCCGGCCCCTTTGCCTCCGGCAGCAATCGCCCGAGGCGGAAGATGACGCCGCGCTCGTACTCGGGCAGGATCTTGATCGAGCTGAGTAAATAGATGCCGATGATGATGACGATGACCAGCGTTGGCATTTCCATGGCGCGATTCTCTCACTTCCGCCGTTTCGGCTTTTCGACTTCCTTCATTGCTTCCGCGATCTGCGAAGGCACGTTCTGGCGCAGCGTATCGATGCTTTTGAACGCGACGCCGCCCTCGAACTTCCACTCGTGTTTCGGGCGGTAGACGCCGACGTCGTGCACGCGCGAGCCGACGACGACGCGGAGCACGCCGCGGCGGTAGTCGAAGGCGCGGCCGTTGCGCGTGTGCACGGCGGCGTCGATGCGGTACGTGCCGGCGACGAGGTCGAGCGACGGCATGACGAAGCGGATGCGGGCGTTCGCGTCGAGGAGCTGCGGCGCGTAGCCCTCGACGTCCGTGTTCGTGCCGTACACGCACGAGCCGTCGGCGTGATAGATGCCGAGGCCGAACACGAAGTCCTCCTGCGGCGCGCGGACCTCGACGTCGATGTCGATCGTGACCGGCGTCCCCGCGCCGATCGCGACGAGCTCGCGGCCCTGGTGGTCGGTGAGCGCGACGTGTTTGAGGAGGATCTCGCCGGAGCCCCAGCGCTCTTCTTCGGTCGAGGACTCCGGCGCCGGGGACGGCGCCTGCTCAGCCGGCGGGGACGCCGGCGTTCCGCTGACTTCCTGCAGGTAAGAGTCCACAACGCGCATGGGGTCGCCGATGGCTTCGAGCATTCCGTGATCGAGCCATACGGCGCGGTCGCAGAGGTTGCGCACCTGATCGAGCTGGTGCGTGACGAACATCAGCGTGACGCCGCGGAACTTCATCTCCTGGATCTTCGCGATGCAACGCGCGGAGAACTCCTCGTCGCCGACGGCCAGCACTTCGTCGATCAGCAGGATGTCGGGATCGACGTGCACCGCGACCGCGAACCCGAGGCGCACGTACATGCCGGACGAGTACGTCTTCACCGGCTGATCGAGGAACTCGCCGATGCCCGCGAACTCGACGATGCGGTCGAAGCGCTCGTCGATGTCGCGGCGCGTGAGCCCGAGCATGATCCCGTTGATGTAGATGTTCTCGCGCCCGGTGATCTCGGGATGGAACCCCGCGCCGAGCTCGATCAGCGCGGCGATGCGTCCGTTCACGGCGATGCGTCCGCTGCTCGGCTTGAGGATGCCCGACACCAGCTTGAGCAGCGTCGACTTGCCCGACCCGTTGCGCCCGATCACGCCGAACGCCTCGCCGCGATCGATGGTGAACGAGACATCCTTCAGCGCCGGCACCGATTGCTCCGGCGTCAGCTTCAGGTCGCGCTTGAGCAGTGCACTCTTGAGCGTCGCGAACTGCGACCCGCGTCCCCAGAGGCGATAGGTCTTGGAGACGTTCTCGAGCGAGATCGCGAAGTCGGGGGCCATCAGATCGCCTCCGCCAGCGTGTCCCGCAGGCGATCGAAGACGAAGAAGCCGACGAACAATGAACCCGCGGCGTAGGCGACGATCAGCACCATGTCCGAGGTATTCGGCATGCGGCCGAAGAAAAAGATGTCCTGATACGCGACCACGAACGGCGTCATCGGATTCACGCGCAGCATCGCGCGGAGCACGCGCGACTGCACGTTGTCGATGAGATAGATGATCGGCGTGACGAAGAAGCCCAGCTGCATCAGGTTGGCGATGATGTCGCGCAGATCGCGGAACAGCACCGACGCCGACGACACCGTCAACGCCACGCCGGCCACGAACAGCGTCTGCAGCAGCATGAGCACGGGCGCGAAGAGGATGCTCATGCCCGGCGTGAACTTGCCGAGCGCCGCGAACGCGCCGACCGCGGCGAGCAGGATCGGCACGGCGAGCGCGAAGTGGACGAGGTGCGAGAGCACGACCACGATCGGCAGCGCCTCGGCGGGGAACATGACCTTCTTGATCAGCGCCGCGTTCGCCGAGATCGAGCTCGTCGACTCCAGCACCGCCGCCGCGAAGAAGGTCCAGGGCAGGATTCCGGAGAAGAGGAACAGCGGATACGGCTGCACGACCTGCTGCGGAAAGAACTTGGTGAAGACGATCGTGTACACCGCCAGCAGCAGCAGCGGATTCGCCAGCGACCAGAAATAGCCGAGGATCGAGCCGCGGTAACGCGCCTTTAGATCGCGCGCGGTGAGCGCGGAGATCAGTTGACGGTGGCGGAGCAGATTGGAGGAGTTGGTCACCTCGTTCTACGCATCATCCGTTACGATCAGCATCAAGGTGGTCGCCCCCACCAGAAACTCCGACTTGTCCGACAGCTCCACCGTCCCGGCGATCTTCTCGCCGCCGATGAGCGTCCCGTTCGTGGAGCCGAGGTCGGACAGGGTGATGAGTTGTTCGCGGATCTCGATCACGGCGTGCAGGCGCGAGGCCTCGGTGTCGTTGAGGGTGAGGTCGGCGGCCGAGCGGCCGATGGTGATGCGCGGCTTCTCGATGCGGAACACCGTGCCGGCGTCCGCGCCGTCGAGGACGGCGAGCGAGAGGCGCTTGCCGGCCGGCAGGCGCATCGGCTCGCTCTTGCCGGTCGCGCGCGGGTTGTCGGGGATCGGCGACTGCTCGGTCGTGTCGGCCGGCACCTTCGGGCGCTCCGTTTTTCCCGTGAACGTGCGGTCGCCGGCGGGCGGCGCGGCCGGCGCCTTCGGCTCGAAGGCCGGGTTCCGGATCTCGAAGACATTCGCGCAGCGCGCGCACTTGATCTTCTTCGACGGCTTCCGCTCGAAGCGCTCCTCGTCGTACTGGTATTTGGAGTGGCAGGCCGGGCACTCGATGATCACGGGTGAAAACTTAGCACGATTAGGGTTGCGCGGTTGCGCGGTCACGCGGTCACGCGGCGAAACCGATAGAATCCGCGCGTCATGAAGAAGCTCGTACTGCTCCTCCTCATCCTTCCATTAATCGCCTGTCAGAAGACCGAAACCGCGACGCCCGCCACCGAAACCACGTCGTCCTCGAAGCTCGAGGTGAAGGCCGACGTGCCGCAGCGCCTCGCGCAGCTGCCGAAGACGGCCGTCGACTACGACCGCACGCTGCTCAATGAGAACGAGCAGCAGGTCGTGGCGAAGCTGATCGAGGCCTCGGCGTTCATCGACGAGATCTTCTGGCGCCAGGTGTCGGAGGACAATCCGAAGCTGCGCATGCGGCTCGAGCAGCAGGCGGCGGAGTCCGATCTCGATCGCGCCGGCTACGAGTACTTCCTCGCCAGCAGGGGGAAATGGGACCGCCTGAAAGAGGACGAGCCGTTCATCGCGCCGTTCGACAAGAAGCCGGAGGGCGCGGCGTTCTATCCGGCCGACATGACCAAGGAAGAGCTCGAGAACTACGTCAAGGCGCATCCCGACCAGAAGGAAGCGCTGGAGGGACTCTTCACCGTCGTCCGCCGCGAGGGCGGCAAGCTCGTGACCATTCCGTACTCCAGGCAGTACGCGGAGCAGCTCACGCCCGCCGCGGCGAAGCTGCGCGAGGCTGCGGCGCTGACGACGAACGCGTCGCTGAAGAATTACCTGACGAAGCTCGCCGACGCCTTCGGGAAGGACAACTACCGCGACAGCGACATCGCCTGGATGGACCTGCAGGGCCCGATCGAAGTCGTCATCGGACCGTATGAGGTCTACGAGGACAACCTCTTCAACTACAAGGCGTCGTTCGAGTCGTTCGTGACCGTGGTCGACAAGCCGGAGAGCGACAAGCTCGCCGCCTACGCGCAGCACCTGCCGGACATGGAGATGAATCTCCCCGAGCCGGACGAGTACAAGAACAAGAATCGCGGCACGGAGTCGCCGATCCGCGTGGTGCAGGAGATCTTCACCGCCGGCGACGCGCGCCGCGGGGTGCAGACTTCGGCGTTCAACCTGCCGAACGACGAGGCCGTGCGGGAGATGAAGGGCTCGAAGAAGGTGCTGCTGAAGAACGTGATGGACGCGAAGTTCCGGCAGAGCGGCAAGCCGATCGCGCTGCGCGTGCTGGAGCCGTCGCTGCGCGACGCGATCTCGTTCGACGCCTATTTCAACCACACGCTCTTCCACGAGCTCTCGCACGGCGTCGGTCCGGGGCTCATCCCCGATCCCGCCGGCTCGGGCAAGCGCGTCGACTCGCGCACGCTGCTCAAGAACCTCTACTCGGCGATCGAGGAGTGCAAGGCGGACGTGGTCGGGCTGTGGAACATTCTCTATGCGCGCGACAGGAAGCTGCTGACCTCGATCGACGAGCGGCAGCTGTGGGCGACGTATACGGGCCTGATGTTCCGCTCGATGCGCTTCGGCGTCGATGAGGCGCACGGCCGCGGTACGGCGGTGCAGTGGAACTGGCTGCGCGAGCACGGCGCGGTCACGCCGGCCGCCGGCGGGACGTACACGATGGACGCGGCGAAGTACCGCGAGGGCATCCGCACGCTGGCGACGGAGCTGCTGACGATCGAGGCCACCGGCGACTTCGCGCGCGGGCAGCGCCTGCTCGACAAGTACGGCGTGTCGAATCCCGAGATCGAGGGCGTGATCGCGAAGCTGAAGGACATTCCGGTGGACATCAATCCGGTGTTTCCGGCGGCTGGTGAGAAATGATGGCGTGATCTTCCAGAACGAGGCCGCCCGCTGCACCGCGATCCTGCGCGGTGACATCGGCATGATCGGCTTCTTCGAAGCGTCGAACGAGCCGGCGCGGGTGCAGGAGCTGTTGCGCGAGGCGGCGGCGTGGCTGCGTGCGCAGGGCGCGACGCAGGTCGTCGGTCCGATGGACGGCGATACGTGGCATCGCTACCGCGTGAACGCCGGGCCGTTCGAGGAGCCGGCGTTTCTGCTCGAGCCGGTGAACCCGCGGTATTACGCCGCGCTCTGGTCGCCGTTCGAGATCGTCGAGCGCTATTCGTCGAAGCGCGTGCGGGACGTCGCGCCGCTCGCCGCGCAGCTCGCGCCGATGCACGAGCGCGCGATCCAGCGCGGCTATCGATTGCGTCCGTTCGACGTCGCGCGCCTGCGCGAGGAGCTGGCGCTGGTCTGGCAGCTGTCGCTCGAGATCTTCCGCGGCAACGCGTTCTATTTCGACATCCCCCTCGACGAGTTCCTGAAGCTCTACGCCGGCATCGAGCGCCTGCTCGTCCCCGAGCTCGTGCTCTTCGCGGAGACCGCGGAGGGCGAGCCGGCCGGGTTTCTCTTCGCCTATCCGGACAGCGCGGCGGGCGCCGTCGATTACAAGACGATCGGCGTGGTCCCGGCGCACCGCCGCGGCTACCTCGGGTGGGCGCTGCTGCATCGCGCGTACGCGAGCGCGCTGGCGATGGACCGCCCGATCGCGAATCACTGCCTCATGCACGAGAACAACGCCTCGCAGTCGATGGACGCGGGCCACGGCGTCACGTTCCGCGAGTACTATCTCTACAACCTGTGAACGCAGCCGCGCTTTTCCGCGACGCCGCACGCGCGTATCCGGAGCGGATCGCGTTCCACGAAGGCCGCGGCGCGATCACGTTCGGCGAGCTGTGGGAGCGCGTGCTGCGCTTCGACCGCGCCGGCGAAAACGACCGCGCCCTGATCATGCTCCCGATGTCGGTCGACCTCTACGTGGCCCTCCTCGCCGTCCTCCACCGCGGCGGCGTCGCAGTGTTCATCGACCCATGGGTCGGCCTCCGCAAACTCATCCACCTCGTCCGCCTCGCCCACCCCAGCGCCTTCATCGGCAGCTGGAAAGTCCAGCTGCTCCGTCTTTCAGGAGTGCGGCGGCAAAGCCGCCGCTCTGGGACGGACGCCCTCATCACCTACACCACCGGCTCCTCCGGCACCCCCAAAGCCGTCCACCGCACGCACTCGATCCTCATCGCCCAGCACCACCGCCTCGCCGAAGCCTTTCCTCCGCAGCCGAACGACATCGACCTCTGCACCTTCCCGATCTTCGCCCTCAACAACCTCGCCCTCGGCGTGACGACGGTGATCCCTCCGATCGACCTCCGCCGCGTCGACGCCGCCGACCCTCACAAAGTCGCTTCTGCCGCGAGAGACCGCGGCGTCACCACCGCCACCGCCTCGCCGCCGCTGTTCGACGCGCTCGCGAAGATCGAAGACCGCCCGCGCTTCCGCCGCATCCTCACGGGCGGCGCGCCGGTCAGCGACGCGCAGCTCCGCGCCTGGATCGCCGCGTGGCCCGAGACGGAGATCGTGGTCGCCTACGGGTCCTCGGAGGCGGAGCCGGTCGCGCACATCGGCGCGCGCGAGCGCCTCGCGGCGGGCGGCCGCGGCTACCTCGCCGGCCGCATCGTGAACGGCGTGCGCACGCGCCTCGACCTGATCGACGACCAGGTCGGCGAGCTCCTCGTCGCCGGCGATCACGTCGCGCACGTCGCCGGCGACGACAGCGAATGGCATCGCATGGGCGACACCGGCTGGTTCGACGAGGAAGGCCGCTTCCGCATCGCCGGCCGCGTCCACTCCACGATCTGGCGCAACGGCACCGCCGTCCACGCCCAGCTCGTCGAGCAGGCCGCGCGCGGCGACGACCCGCGTATTCGCCGCGTGGCGGCGGTGGGGGTGAATGGACGGGTGGTGGTAGTCGTCGAGTCGTCGAGGGATCGAGTCGTCGAGGAGAAGCCGCTCGAAGACTCGAAGACTCGACGACTCGAAGACTCCGTCCGCGCCCGCCTCGCCGGCTATCCGGTCGACGACGTGATCGTCACCAGCAAGCCGCTACCCGTCGATCCTCGACACAACTCGAAGATCGATTACGCCGAGTTGCGGCGAACGATGAACGATGAACGATGAACGATGAAGGATGATCGATGAACGCGCCTGAATCCTCTTCATCGTTCATCGTTCATCGTTCATCGCTCATCGTTCGGTTTGGTCAGTACCTCAACGAGCGTTTCCCCCCGATCGCCAACGTCCTCCTCATCCTCACCTACTACTCCTCGAACCAGTTCCTCGCCTTCGCGCTGACCGAGCCCGGCCCGGTGATGCATTACGACCGCTGGTCCTTCCTCGGCATGCTGATGCTGGTCTCGTTCTTCTTCCACATCCGCGTGTTCGACGAGCACAAGGACTACGAGGAAGACTGCCGGCACTATCCGCAGCGCGTGCTGCAGAGCGGGCGGATCACGCTGCGGCATCTGAAGATCGCGGGCGGGATCGCGATCGGGGCCGAGGCGGCCATCGCGGCGGCGCGCGGCCCGCAGGCGCTGACGGTATGGGCGATCGCGTTCGGGTTCTCGCTGCTGATGCTGCGCGAATTCTTCGCGCCCGCGTTCCTGAAGCGCTGGTTCCTCCTCTACGCGACGTCGCACATGCTGATCATGCCGCTGCTGTCGCTGCTGGTCTTCTCGTTCGCCACGCGGCGCTGGCCCTGGGAGGCGCCGCCGTGGTTCTGGATCTACGCCTTCGTCGGCTTCTTCGTCACCTTCAACTGGGAGGTCTCGCGCAAGATCCGCGCGCCGGAGCAGGAGATCGAGGGCGTCGACTCCTACACGAAGCTCTTCGGCACGTTCGGCGCCGCGTACATCGTCCTCATCATCCGCGCGATCGACACGGGGATGGTCGCCGCGGTCGGCTGGCACCTCGGGTTCAGCCGCTGGTTCTACATCGCGCTGGTCGTGCTCTACGCGGTCTGCCTCTTCGCATTCTTCCAGTACCGCTTCCGTCCCACGCCGCGGCACGCGAAGATGATGGAGGTGTACGCCGGGATGTACATGATCGTCTTCGATCTGCTCGTGGCCATCGAGCTGGCGAGGAAATATGGTTTGCGCTGAGCCGCCCTGTCATCCCGAGCGTGAGCGAGGGACCTGTGCGGGCGGGGCGCGAAACTCGTGCCTGCCGCCATACCCCGCCCGGGTCCCTCGCTACGCTCGGGATGACAGGAGAGACCGATGACTGGTAAGGCCGCCAATCTCGCGCGTCTCGCCTCGCGCGGTTTCCGCGTGCCGCCGTTTTACGTCGTCACCGACGCGCCGGTTCCGCACACCCTGCCGGGCGAGTTCTTCGCGGTGCGCTCGTCGGCCGCCGGCGAGGATGCGGCGGGGCTGTCGTTCGCGGGCATTCATGAGTCGCTGCTGTTCGTGCGGCCGGACGAGATCCCCGCCGCGATCGAGCACGTGCGCGCGTCGGCGATGAGCGAGCGCGCCGTCGCGTATCGCCGCGAGCACGGCGTCGCGCTCGATGACAAGCCGATGCCGGTGATCGTGCAGCAGATGATCGACGCCGACGTGAGCGGCGTGGTCTTCACCGCGAACCCGACGACGCAGGAGGTCCACGAGCTCGTCATCAGCTCGCTCTTCGGCCTCGGCGAGGGTCTCGTGAGCCAGGGCTTCGACGCCGATACCTTCATCGTGCAGAAGCAGATCGGATTCGCGATCGCCGCGGAGATCGCCGACAAGACGGAGGCGATCGTGCGCGCGCCGGGCGGCGGCACGATGCGCGTGCTCGTCGGCGATCCGAAGGCGCGCAGTCTGAGCGACGAGCAGGTTCGCGAGCTCGCGCACGCGTCGCTCGGCATTGAGAGCGTCTTCGGGAAGCCGCAGGACATCGAGTTCGCGTTCGACGCGAGCGGGCTCTGGATCCTGCAGGCCCGTCCGATCACGACGATCGACGAATACGGACCGGCCGCCGGCTATCACCTTCTCTGGGACAACTCGAACATCGTCGAGAGCTTCTCCGGCGTCACCTCGCCGATGACGTTCAGCGTCATCCGCCGCGCGTACGCGATCGTATATCACCTTTTCGCGAAGGTGATGGGCATCCCCGACCGCGTGGTCGGCGAGCACAAGTTCGTGTTCGAGAACATGCTCGGCCTCTTCCGCGGCCAGGTGTTCTATCACCTGCAGCACTGGTACGCGCTGGTGCGGCTGTTCCCCGGCTACGAACAGAACCGCAGGTTCATGGAGTCGATGATGGGAGTCAGTGTCACCCTGAGCCGCGCAGACGGCGAAGGGTCCCCCGGGCGCAGGGGATTCCTCGCTCCGCTCGGAATGACACCGATCATCCTCCGCATGATCCGCAACTTCTCGCGCATCGACAAACTCACCGCGGAATTCGAAGCGAACTTCAAAAAGCACTACGAAGGCTGGTCGCGCGTCGACCTGGACTCGCTCAAGCCGTGGGAGCTGATGGTCCTCTACTCGCAGTTCGAGGAGAAGGTGCTGTGGTCGTGGCGCGCGCCGATCGTCAACGACTTCTTCGGGATGATCTTCTACGGGGTGCTGAAGAAATGGTCGGCGTCGTGGTGCGGTGACGAGAACCTGCAGAACGATCTGCTGTCGGGCGAGGGCGGGATCGAGAGCGCGGAGCCGGCGAAGATGCTGCTCCGGATGGCCGAGGATGCGCGTCCGAATGCGGCGTTGCGCGAAGCCATCGAGGCCGGCGATCTGAAGCGCGCGCGGGAGCACCCGCAGTTCGCGCGCGACTTCGACCGCTACATGGAGCTCTACGGCTTTCGCGGGATGAACGAGCTGAAGCTCGAAGAGCCGCCGCTGCGCGACCGGCCCGACGTGGTGCTGACGTTCATCCGCAACTACCTGCTGACCGAGACGAAGCCGCAGCGCGAGCTGGAGATCCGCGCCGACGCCGAGCGCCGTGCATTCGGCGCGCTCTCGCCGTGGCGCCGCCTGGTCTTCCGTTTTGTCCTGAAGCGCGCGCGCATCGGCGTCCGCAACCGCGAGAACATGCGCTTCGCGCGCACGCGCATCTTCGGCCTCGTGCGCGAGGTCGTGCGCGCGATGGGCCGACACCTGGCCGCCGAAGGGCTCCTCGATTCCGCGGAGGACGTCTTCTACCTCGGGCTCGACGAGCTGTGGGACTACGTCAAAGGCACCGCGCTCACGACCGACCTCCGCGGCCTCGCCGCGCTGCGCCGCAGAGAGTTCGACGAATACCGCGCGAATCCCGACATCGATGAGCGCTTCGAAACGTGGGGCATGGCCTACCACCGCAACCGCTTCCGCGCGCGGGGCAGGGCCGGCTCTCAGGCGGCCCCCGACGGCACCCTCAAAGGCATCGCCTGCTCCCCCGGCCAGGTCACCGGCGCCGTCAAAGTACTCCTCTCGCCGAACGACGACCTCCGCCTCAACGGCGAGATCCTCGTCGCCGCGCGCACCGATCCGGGCTGGGTGCCGCTCTATCCGTCGATCTCCGGACTGCTGATCGAGCGCGGCTCGATCCTCTCGCACTCCGCGATCGTCGCGCGCGAGATGGGCATCCCGACCATCGTCGGCATCCGCGGACTGACGGAGCTCGTGCACAGCGACGACGTCGTGAAGATGGACGGCTCGACCGGCGTCGTGGAGCTCTTAAAACGCGAGCAGGGCGAGACCCGCGGCGAGTGAGAGCAGAAACGTCGCCGCGGCCCATCCGCGAATCAGGGCGACGCGGGGGTTGAGAAGCGTCGCGAAAATCATCACGAACACCACCGCGCACGCCGCCAGATACGACGGATAGAAGCGATCGAACTGCGAGGTCGTATTCGCCGCCAGCAGAAAGAGGAATGGCACGATCACCGTGCGCGCCACCGCGGTGACCTTCAGCCGGCGCCGGTCGCGCCGCCCCGCGAGGAGACGCGCGATCACGAGCACGGCGAAGCCGATGAAGACCGGGATGACCCAGCGGAAACGCGGCCCGAGGGACCAGGCCGCGAAGACGAAAAGAATGAACGTCAGCGACCCGCCGGCATTGAACCATTCGATGCGCGACGCGATCAGCAGGACCAGCGCGACGATGCCTACGAGCGCCACGTTCTGCCATGCGATGTGCTCGACCGGCTTCGTCGTGATCTTCTGCAGCACGAACACCACCGCGATCGGGACGAAGAGGTTGTCCGTCCCGCGCAGCGAGATCGCCTCGAAGATCGTCACGAGGGCCGACACCAGCAGCGCGGACAGCACGCACACCGCGCGCGGCAGGTCCGTCATCAGCAGCATCGGCACGCACACCGCGATGAAGGCGATGACGAAGAAGACCGCCGACCCCTCGACGCTCTTGAACTCGTCCTCGACCTCATACCGATGCCTGCCATACCGGCTCCCGATCAGCGCCGCGAACGCATCCGCCACCGCCAGCACGAGCACCGCGCTGAGATAAAGCCACGGCCGGTCCGCCGCCAGCACGAACACCAGCCAGATCGCCAGCGGGTAATACTCGCTCCCCCGCGTCTTCCGCTCCACCTTGTGCAGCGACTTCAGAAAGTTCCACCGCTCGCCCAGCACGAACAGCGCCGACAGCGACGCCGTGAGCAGCAGCACCACCAGCGGCGACTCCACGAGCCACGGCAGCGACAGCCCGATCAACCCCCCGCCGAGGTGCACGAGCTTGCGCGTCCATTCGGGTTTGGGGTGGCCGAGGCGGGCCCACGTTTCGGCGGCTGCCAGGAGGAGGAAGAAGAGGGTGGTGATGAGGAGGGCGCCGATGAGGTCGGTAGTTGGTGGTTGGTAGTTGGTAGTTGGGGAAATGTCGTTCGGGCGAAGAAGCCCCATGAACCAACCACCAGTCACCAGCCACGTCACCTGGCCTCCTCCACCACAAACGCGCTATAGAAAAACGCCAGATCCCGCGCAAACAACGCCCCAGCCTCCTCCTCCAGCGCGATCACGCGCTCCGGGGGGCCGCGTCGGGGCACGAGCAGGTTCCAGTAGGCGAAGCGGGCGTGGGGGCTCGCGGACTGCAGCAGGCGGTCCCAGATCGTGCGGGTGGTGGCGGGGTCGATGTACTCGAAGATGTCGGAGAGGTAGAAGCCGTCGAATTTGCCGGTCGCGGCTTCTTCGATCGAGCCCTGGACGAGCGTGAGCTGATCGAGGTTCGCGCGCAGGGGCGGCAGGTCGCGCAGGTAGCGCGGCAGGACGGCGCGGTAGTTGCCGGTGAAGATGAACGCGAGGTAGGGATTCGCGTGCGGCGGCAGCACGCTCAGCGCGTATTCGGCGCGTTTGAAAATGCGCTCGGCGACGGAGCCTTCGACGTAGCGGAAGAACTCCGGATCGCGTCCCGTGCGGCCCATCACGAAGCGGCTGAAGAAGACGCGGAACATCGCCCGCCACCGCCACGTGTTCCATTCCTCGCGATAGAACCGCGCGCGCTCCTCGTCCTCCTTCGGCGCGAGCAGCTTCTCGACGTCGCGCTTCGAATGCACGAGCGGCAGCACCCATTTGCGGAAGAGGCGAAAGTAATTCTCGAAGCGGCCGCTGTGAATGACGCCGCTCTCGATGGCCTCGAGGTTTGCGTCCCAGTACGCGCGGGTGTCGGGAGGAAGTTCGAGCGAGCGGTAGGTCGTCAGTCGCGGAACGCCGGCGTCCTCGCCGGCTGGTCCGCCGGCGTCTCGCCGGCCCCCCGCGGCGGGACGCCGCCCGTTCAGCCGCCGGGACGGCGGCGCTCCAAGAAAATGCAGCAGCGCGTCGTCGTCGAGCTGGCGGATCGCGGCGCGTTTCAGCTCGACCAGCGCGAGCTGCGCGGCGCTCAGGTCCGCGGCCACGACCTCGGCGCCGGCGGCGAGCAGCGCGAACGCGTTGTCGCCCGCGGAGGCGATGGCGAGCATCCGCTTGCCGGGCGCGGGGCGCAGCGCGGCACACAGCACGTCGGCGTCTTCCCACGAATTCGCGTAGCGGATGATGTCGAAGCGCGCGCGCGCGTCGATTCGGCTCATTGTTTCCGGCCGAATGCCTGGTGGGCCTGCGCGAACTCGCCCGCGGCGAGCGCGCCCGCGATCGAGACCTCGCCGCACAGCACGACCGCCGCGCAGATCTCCGCGAACTTCTTCGCGCCGCCCGTGCCGTAGCAGCCGAGCATCTCGAGACACGCGCGCGCGGTCGGCAGGTGCGTGCCGCCGCCGACCGTGCCGACGATGAGGTTCGGCAGCGAGATCGAGCAGTAGAAGTCGCCTTCTTTCGTCACGTCCATGCGCGTCAGTCCCACCGACGCCTCGGCGACGCACGCGACGTCCTGCCCGCAGGCGATGAACAGCGCCGCGAGCGCGTTCGCGTAGTGGCCCTGCATCCCGATCGAGCCCGACTGCAGGCTGCCGACGATCGCCAGCTGCCAGTAGCGGAAGATCTGCTCCGGCTCGGCGTGCAGATACTTCACGACCAGCGCGCGCGGGATCGTGACGTCGGCGACGACCTTCTTGCCGCGCGCCGACTGGAAGGCCAGCTGCGTGGCCTTCTTGTCGCCCGACATGTTGGCCTCGATGAACCACGTGATCGGCTTCACCGGCGAGGTCTCGAGGAGCTGCGTCACGAGCGCGTTCGTCGCGAAGGTGACCATGTTCTGTCCCGCCGCGTCGCCGGTCGTGTAGTGGAAGACGAGGTAGACCTCTTTGCCGGAGATCACCGGATCGATCTGCATCA
>Ga0134123_10000827_pt1 | contig 20345 bp, 21 predicted proteins | sample KB303_FD_96460 | JGI IMG/M metagenome (GOLD analysis project Ga0134123, IMG submission 96460) | Terrestrial soil microbial communities without Nitrogen fertilizer from Kellogg Biological Station, Michigan, USA - KB3-0-3 | ecosystem: Environmental > Terrestrial > Soil > Unclassified ...
CATGTTGTTTGTCACGCTTCCTGGATCATGGGTAACATGATTATAGGCGCGGAGTATTCATCCCGCGGACCCTGTTCACCTCGCTGAAACATGTTTGGCTCACTCGGCATCCAGGAACTGGTCCTGGTTTTTCTCGTCATCCTGATCGTCTTCGGTCCTCGGCGCATTCCCGAGATCGGCAGAACGCTCGGCAAGGCGCTGGCGGAGTTCCGCAAAGCGACGGACGATCTCAAGGGCACGATCGAGCGCGAAGTGCGGCTCGAGGAGCTCCAGAAGATCGCCCCCGCAGTGATGACTCCGTTCGAGGTCGTATCAAGGACTGAGCCAGAGAGTCTTCCAGTCGACGAGTCGACGACTCGGCCGGAGGAAGACGCCGTGCCTGCTTCGAAGCCACTCGACGACTCGACGGCCTGACGACTCGACGACTTCCAATGGCTGCCGAACCCCAAACCGAGCCCGAGCGCGAACTGCCGAAGATGTCGTTCCTCGATCACCTCGAGGAGCTGCGCCGCCGGCTGATGTGGTCGATCGCGGCGGTCGCGGCCGGCTTCTTCCTCTGCTGGGCGTTCGCGGAAGAGATCTACGGGAAGCTGCAGCAGCCGCTGACGCAGTTCCTGCCGCCGGGCGACAAGCTCGCCTACACGCGCCTCACCGCGCCGTTTTTCCTGTACATGAAGGTGGCGTTCTTCGCCGGCCTCTTCGTGGCCGCGCCGTTCGTGCTGTATCAGCTGTGGCTGTTCGTGGCGCCGGGGCTGTACAAGAAGGAGCGCCGCCTCGCCGCGCCGTTCATCATCTTCGGCTCGCTCTTCTTCATCGCCGGCGGCTACTTCGGCTATCGCTTCCTGCTCCCCGCGACGTGCAGTTTCTTCGTCGAGACGGGCAAGCAGTTCAAGCAGATGATCACCGTCGACGATTACTTTTCGTTCGCGAGCGTGATCATCCTCGCCACGGGTCTGGTGTTCGAGACCCCGATCCTGATCTTCTTCCTCGCCCGCCTCGGCATCGTGACGCCGGCGTTCCTGATGCAGAAGTTCAAGTACGCGGTGGTCCTCGCCTTCGTCATCGCCGCCGTCGTGACGCCGACTCCCGACATGGTCACGCAGTCCGCCCTCGCCGTGCCGATGATCCTGCTGTATCTGATCGGGGTGGCGGTGGCGTATCTGTTCGGCAAGCCGCGCGAGTAGTCGCGATCACCAGCCACGCCAGGGCAGCGCCAGAGCGGCACCGCCGCCGAGGAGCATGAGGGCCAGTGTTCCGGCGGCGATCGTCCGGAACCGGCCCCGCCCGAGGATCAGAGCGATCGCCATCTTCATCGCGGTGTTGGACAGCACGCCGGCGGCGATCGCCAGCGCCGCAACCTCCAGCGACGAGGTGCGGGTGACGCTCCTCGCCATGGTGGCGGTGAGCGCATCGACGTCCGTGAGACCGAGAACCGCCGCCGAGGTCAGAAGACCGGCTTCTCCCCACTGGCTTCGCGCGAGATGGACCAGCATCAGGACCGCCTGGAAGATGATCACCATCTGCAGCGCCGCGCCGAGCTGCAGAGGGTTGGCGGGAGGAGGAGCGGATTCGCCGTCCTCCTTCGACGATCGCAGTCCGAAGAGCGTAACCGTGGCCGCGATCAGGAACGGCACGACCAGATACGGCGCGAGCGGGGCTGCCAGCGGGAAGTTGAGCACGGCCGTGGCGATGAGCACGCGCGGATAGAGCAGCGCGTTGGCGGCGACGGCGCCGAAGCCGAGATCGCGCGCCGCCGTCGTGTCGGCCCGGCTCATGCGAGCGAAGGTGAACGTGACATTCGTCGATGAAATGAGCCCGCCCAGCGCACCGGTGACGAGGTATCCCCGCCGCGTGTCGACGATGCGCCGCGCCACATACCCGGCGAAGCTCAGTCCCGAGAAGAAGAGAACGAGCGCCCACAGCTCGCGCGGACGAATCCCTCCCCAGGGTCCGAACGGTCCGCTCGGAAGGAGCGGCAGCACGACCAGCGCCATGACCGCGAAGTGGACGCCGGCGCGGAGTCCCACGTCGTCGATGCGCGCGACCAGCCCGTGGAGACGCGACTTTTCGACGAGGAGCAGCGAGGTGATGGCGATGATGCCGCTGGCGAGCTGATAGCCTCCGGTGCCGGCCAGAAACCCCGCGCCGATGACGACCAGCGCGGCGACTTCGGTGGTGCTGTCGAGGTCTGTCCGGCTGCCGGTCAGGTAGGCCGCCGCGACGATGGCCACCGGTCCGGCAAGAAGAATGACCGCGGGCCACGTCAGGCCGTTGACCCACAACATCCCGGCCAGCCCCCCGAGCCCTCCGAGCAGCGTGAACGTGCGAATCCCGGCGAAACGCCGCTCGGCTCCCCGCGCGTGTCCCGACCACTCCCGCTCCAGACCGACCGCCATCCCGCCCAGCGCGGCGATGATCAGCCCGAGAATGTCGTAACCGCCGGTCATGAGACGCCCTGGATCGCCCTCCGCAGCAGGACGAACGCGAGAATCGCAGCGTAGTCGTACAATTGTACATGTGACGGAGATCGTCATCGATACCTCGGCAATCGTCGCAGTCATCACCGACGCACCGGAAAAAGCCGCGTTGATCAGGATCACGGAAGACGCATCGCTCGTCGCTCCCTCCTCCGTTCACTGGGAAGTCGGCAACGCCTTCACTGCCATGATCCGGCGGGGGCGCCTGACCTCAGAGCTCGCCGCCCGGGCGATCGAGATTTACGAGTCGATCCCCATTCGGTTCATCGACGTGAACCTGACGGCCAGCCTCGCGATCGCGTCGGAACACCGCCTCTATGCGTACGACGCGTATCTGATCGAGTGCTCGAGAGCAAGACGGGCCCCGCTGCTGACGCTGGATCGCGCGCTCGCTCGAGTAGCCGCGAGGATGATGATCGACGTGGTGGAGGTGTCATGAAAACGTATAAGTTTTCGGAAGCGCGACAGAATCTGGCGGCACTGCTCGACGAAGCTGCGTCGACCGGCGAGGTGCGTATCAGCAGGCGTGACGGCCGCAGCTTCGTTCTTCGCCCGGTCAGGACGAAGCGCTCGCCTCTCGATGTTCCCGGGATCGACAGCGGCTTGTCGGGCGAGGAAATCGTCAGGACCGTTCGAGAAGGCCGGCGGCGCGTTCGCTGATATCCGTCACTACGGGATCGGACGCACGTTGCGCTGGCCGATGCCGTTGTCGTTGGGCACGAGTCTCCAGTCTTCGATGGATTTGCCGGTGAACAGATCGGCGTTGCTCGGGTCCTCGGCGGCGGTGACGATCATGAGCATCGCGTCCTCGCCCGAACCGTTCGCGACGGGCGTCCACTCGAAGGGGCCGACGGTCGTTGTGGCCGTGTTGTTGCCGGCAAGCGTCCCGACTGCGATGGCAGCGGTCGTCATGGGCTGAAAATCGGCCGGCCAGATCCGTCCCGCTCCGCCTCGCGAATGGAAACCGCGAACACGAACACCCGTCGCGATCTTCGGACCACGATTTTTGATTTTGACGTACGCGTGGTTGGAGACGCCGAGCTTCGGCCGCTGATGCGTCTTGCGGCCGTCGGCCGCGAGCCGGTTCCAGATCGCCGCGGTGTTCGCGTGATTCGGCTGGAACTGGTACTCGCCGCGTCGTCCGTCGTCGATATAGACGTCGACATCCGGCGGCGCGCCCTCGGTCCTCACCGCAAACGGAGCGGGCGCTCCCGGCGGTTGATAGAGCCCCTGCTTCTCGAATGCCCAGCGGATCACCTTGCCGTACGCGCCACCGGCGACGACGGGCACCGTCGTCCAGTCGAGGAGATCGGCCGCGATCAGCGCGTTTGCGAACTTCATCGCATGATCGGGATTGGTCTGCGGTGTCAGCGAGCCGATGGCGCGCAGGATGAGATACATCATCATGCGTGACGCGAAGACGCGCCGCGCGCGGTCGGTGGACTGGCCGCCGATGGAGAGATAGGCGCGAAACATCGTCGTGGCGAGAATCTCTTCGCTGAAGTAACCCTTCTTTTGATCTTCCGGTCCGTCCCACGCCCAGCCGTCCCCCACAGCGCGGTTGTTTCTTCGCTCATTGCTGACGTTCCAGGGCGCGTAACGGCGACGGTCCGGCGCGCGCGAATCAGGGTCGTGAAAGATCGCCGAAAGGCTGTCGCCGGCGCTGTGCGCGAACTTGAAATTCGGGCTGTTGACGAACTCGTAGAGCACTCCGTGTCCCCCGAGCTCGTGCCAGAACACGCGCGAGTCGCAGGCACGTCCGAGCGGGTTCGCCGTGTCGGTCAGATCGCCGAGTGCAAAGCAGAGGTGTCCGATTCCGCCCACTCCATTGGTGTCGCAGTGAGCATTGATCTCGATCCCGTCCGTGGTGAGGATGGCTGCGCGGTGATCGACATCGATCGGAAACGTCGTGCCGTTGAAGTACTGGCTCAAATCGAATCCGAGACCTTCCACGGTCCTGAAGAACTGCTCGACGTGGTAGTAGGCGCTGACGGCGGCGAAATCGTTGGAGCGCACGTCATAGTCGAAAGCCTGTCCGGTCGGCCGCGTCGGCGCCGCGATGGGCGGCGGATGACGATTCGTGAGCTTCGCCCGCGCCCCGCGCAGCGCCTGGGTGCCGTTGGCCGGCGCGACGAGATTCGGCAGGACGACGGACGTGCGAAGCGGATTCAGCACCGTATTGGGACGGTCTGCCGTGTTGGTCGCGACGCCCGTCGCCGTCAGCGGGTCGACGAGAAAGACCATGCCGTTCACCGATGCGAACATCGGACGGAGATGCAGCACCGCTTCGGTTTCGAGCTCGATGAGCGCCAGCCACACGAGACCGCGGTGGGAAAACGTGACCTCGGCCACCATGTAGTACTGCCACGGCACGATCGACGGCGGGACGGGCGGCAGATCGAATGGAATCTTCGCGGGCTCCTCGCCCGATTCGGATGCCTCGGGTTTCGGCAATCGCTTTTCCGGATCGTATCGATAGATGAAGAACCGGCCGCGGATCAAATACACGTCGTTCGCGACGCCGAAGACTCTTCGCACGAAGTCGGCGGTCTGCGACTGCGGAGCGTCCTCGGATTCGGCGGCGTCTCGTGTTCCCCGTTCCGCTTCCGCGATCGCGAACAGGCTCTGATACCGCTCGATGACTGCAGGCGGCGGCAGTTTGGGATCCGGTTCATTTTCCGAGGGGTTGTGCTCCGCGCTGACGACGCGATAGGGATCGTGTTTGACGAGAACGCTGATTCCCGACTCCCAGACCGGGATCTCGTGCACGGTCTGGGCGAAGCCCACGGTGGTGGCATCGAAGAGCGTCTTCTCCTGCGCGACGCGATACTGCACGGACCGCTCCTGGGGCGCGTCAAACGCCGGTGACTCGCCCAGGGATTCGAGCTGCTCGGACGGGACCTGGAGGAGAGGAGCGATTTTCTCGACGTAGGCGACGGCGACATCACGAGCGGTCTGCGTGTCGGCTTCGGCTCCGCCCAGCGTTTGGAGCCCCGGCTCCGGCGCCGATGGCTCGAGATACGTGATGTTGCGAACGCGGTTCTCGTCGTCGAACGTGATCTGCGCGCCCAGGTCGGGATCGTACGTCGTCCTCATGCCTCAGCCTCCCGGCTCAGAAGAGTTGTGAGAATGTGAGAGCGAAGACTTTGTGCTTTTCGACTCCGAGTTTCAACTTCCGCCCCGCCTTGAAGCCGCGCGAGATCGTCACCGAACCGGTGTCCTCGCCGTCGATGTCATTATCGAAGGTGTAGTCCACTCCGAAGGTCCAGGCTGCGGAAGGCCTCAGCTCGATGCCGACGCCCGGCTGCAGGTCGGACACCGAGCCCGCACCATCGACGTCGAGCGTCGCCCACTGCAGGTTACCGGTTGCGGTCAGCTTGTCCTTCACCAGCGAGCGCTCGACGGCCAGCGCGGCGCCGGCCATCTGGAACAGATTCGGATCGTAGGCGCCGAATGCGACGAGGGCCATGGGAAACGGTCCGTCCGGCACGATCCCGTACTGCGCGACCGCGGTCACGCGGTTCGCGCTCCCGCCCCGGTCGTTGTCGACATACGAGTACTTTCCCTGGACGAAGAGATCCCGCTTGTTCACCTGGGTGATGTATCCGACGCTCAGATTGCCGTTGCTGGAGCTCGCGGAATCGCCGGCGCCGAGCGCGACGAGCATGAAACTGGTTCGCTCCTCAGGCTCCGCGGCCGCCTCCGCGTCCGCAGCAGCAGGGGCAACCGGCCGTTCCGGCCGGATCCGCGCACTGAAAATGCGGCCGAAGGGGTCGATGGATGAAGACAGCGACTGCGCCGAGGCAGGAAGTACGATCGCGAAGACAAAAACCACGATGAGAAAGCGGCAACTCGATTTCATGGATTCCTCCCGCTGAGTGAGAGGAACACGCTGTCGATTTTCCTAGCGCTCGACTTCGAAATCCGCGGCGGCTGTGGGCTGGGCCTCGTTGAAGATCACGACGGTCTCGGCGATCGGGAACAGGACGGTGTGGTTGCGCGACTGCACTTCGAGCACGACTTCGTAGAAGCCGTAGTCGTTGATCGCGATCAGCGTCCCCGCTTTGCCCTTGACCTCCAGCGTACGGTTGAAGATCGAGACCTTGGACGGAATCTCCATGGCGCGGACGATACTACAAAAGAAAAGGCCGGTGCTTTTCGCACCGGCCTGCCGCGTGACCGCGCAACCGCGCGACCGAGGTTACGGCTTCTTCGTCGCCTCCGGCGCGGCCGGCGACTCCGGCGCCGGAGCGGGAGGCGCCGGCGGGGTGAAGTACTTGTCGTTGTAGGTCGGGTTCGCGCTGGCCTTCATCGCGTCCAGCGTGGCCTGCAGCTTCGTCTGGCGCTCGCCGCGCTCGAGGAACGCCTTGACCTGCTCGAACGGCGTCTGACCCTTCTTCTCGACCTTGATGATGTGGTAGCCGTACTGCGTGCGGACGGGCGCGGTGATCTCGCCCTCCTTCGCCGCGAACGCGGCCTGCTCGAACTCCGGCACCATCTGGCCGCGGTTGAAGTCGCCGAGCTCGCCGCCGTTGGCGCCCGAGCCGGTGTCATCCGATTCCTTCTTCGCGAGCTCTTCGAACGACGCGCCGGCGACGATCTGCTTGCGCAGGTCTTCCGCCTTCGCCTTCGCCTGCTCCTCGGTGATCTCCGGCTTGCCGGACTGCGCCGCGGGGCTGCCCTTGAACGCGATCAGGATGTGCTTGGCCGTGACCTGCTCGTATTCGCCCTTCTTCGCCTCATAGAGCTTCTTCAGGTCGTCGTCGGTGACGGCGATGCTCTTTTCGATCTTCTGCAGCTGCGCGTTGGCGACGAGGTTCTCGCGCATCAGGCCCAGCTGGCGGACGACTTCCGGATCCTTGTCGAGTCCGGCCTTCATGCCCTGCGAGGCGAGCAGCTTCATGCGCAGATAGTCGTCGGCGAACTGGCGCTTGCCGGCGCCCGTCGCGTACTGCTGATACTCCGCGGGAAGCGTCTTCAGCGCATTTTCGAATTCCGACTGGCGGATCATCACGTCGCCGGCGGCGACGACGATCGGATCCGCGGTCGCCTGCGCCACGGCGGCGGAAGGCGCGGGCGCGGCCGGCTTCTCCTGCGCCATTCCCAGCGTCGCCGTGAGGGCGAGCGCGATCATGGTCGAGATTGTTTTCTTCACAGATTCTCCTTCATTCGGGGTTGACCGCGAGTCGGAACGGGCAGGGGTCGCCGGAAAATTTCGCGGGGCGCTAGAGTCTGCCCAGCGCCGACCGCATCCGCGCCACGCCTTCGTGCAGGCGCTCCATCGAGGTCGCGTAGCTGATGCGGACGAAGTCGTCGGCGCCGAAGGCGCCGCCGGGGACGACGGCGACGCGCGCTTCGTCGAGCAGGTACGCGGCGAACGACTGCGAGTCGGTGATGCCGTTCCTGCCGTAGAACGCGCGGATGTCGGGGAAGACGTAGAACGAGCCGTCGGGATCGGTGCAGCGGATGCCGGGGATGTCGTTCAGCGCGGGCACGAGCCACGCGCGGCGCTCGCGGTAGGCGTCGTGCATCCGCTGCACGTCCTCGGCGAGGCCGGTGAGCGCCTCGAGCGCGGCCTGCTGGGCGATCGAGCTCGGGTTCGAGGTCGAGTGGCTCTGGATCTTGCCGAGGGCGGCGATGATCTCGGGATGGGCGATCGCGTAGCCGAGCCGCCAGCCCGTCATCGCGAACGTCTTCGACATCGAGTTCACGATCACCACCGTCTCCGGATACTGCTCGAACCAGCGGAACGCCGACACGTGATCGTTGCCGTCGTAGACGAACAGCTCGTAGGTCTCGTCGAAGACGAGGAAGGCGTCGCGCGAGGCGCACCATTCGACGATGCGCGACAGCTCCGACTCGCGGATCACCGCGCCGGTCGGATTGCAGGGCGAGTTGATGATCACGCCGCGCGTCCGCTCCGTCGCCACGGCCTCGAGATCCTCGAGCGTCGGGCGGAAGTTGTTCTCCGGGCGGGTCTGCGCGAACACCGGAGTGCCGCCGGCGAAGGCCACCTGATCGGGGAAGCTGACCCAGTAGGGCGACGGGATGATCACCTCATCGCCGTCGTGCACCAGCGCGAGCGCGAGGTTGAACAGCTCCTGCTTCCCGCCGCAGCCGGCGATCGCGTGCTCCAGCCCGAGGGACGAGCCGTAGCGCTTGTTGTAGCGCGCGGCGATCGCCTCGCGCAGCGCCTTCGTCCCGCTGGCGTTCGTGTACTTCGTGAAGCCGCGGTCGATGGCGCGCTTCCCCGCCTCCGCGACCGAATGCGGCGTCGCGAAGTCGGGCTCGCCCGGACCGAAGTCGACCACGTCCACGCCCTGCGCGATCAGCGCCGTCGCGCGATTCAGCACGGCGAGCGTCGGCGACTCCTGCATCGCTGCAACGCGCTGCGTGAGCCGGATGGTCGATCGGGCGGTGGTCATGGTCATTGGCGTGCCGACATTATCCTTCGAACCGCGCCTTCCAGGTGTGCACGAGTCCCGTCCATGCCGCGGGCGGCTTCCGCGCGAACAGCAGCTTGAGGATCTCCAGCGCGCACCAGCCGGCGTACACCCAGATCATTTCCTCGCGGATCGACGGCACGAAGAACTGCACCGCCCAGAAGGTGAAGAGGACCAGCGCCTCGTACATCACCAGCTCGAGGTTCAGCAGCAGCAGAAAGCCGAGGAAGCTCTGGAGGATGGTGAGCAGGATCTCGTGGCGCTGCATCTCGTCGAACTGCAACGGCCGGATCTCGCCCGCGCTGATCACGAAGAGGATCGGGATCATCGCCGAGAGGATCGACCACTGGTTGATGTTCGACGACACCATGTTCATCAGCGCGACGCTGGCGGTGTTGACCTTGCGCGCCCAGTAGAAGGCGCTGATCTTCTCGGGGAACTCGGAGAGGAAGGGCGCGACCCACTGCACGAAGACGAAGGTCGAGACTCCCATCGACGCGGCGATGGCCAGCATCGAGTCCAGGAACGGATGCGCGGAGAAGAAGAGGATCAGGCCTCCGGCGATGAACAGCGCCCAGATCGCGGCGTTGCGCATGCGCGGCTTCAGCGAAAGGATTTTTCGCGGGACGAGGCCGAGGTCGTCGAGCGACTCCTCGGTCTCCTCCTTCGGCGGGATCTTCCAGAGGACGAAGAGGTAGAAGAAGTAGAAGGACGCCAGAGGGAACGCGTCCCACATCGAGAGCGAGCCCTTCCACCAGATGAAGACGAAGTAGAGGATCGGCAGCAGCAGGCCGAAGACTTCGACGGAGTGCTCGCGGTCGAGCTCCAGGGTCACGAAGCGGCGCTGCTTCTTCCAGCCGAACGCCGCGGCGACGAAGTAGATCATCGGCCACCCGAGGCCGACGAGGAGGCGGAGGCTGCCGGTGAAGTTCGCGATCGCGAGATGCGTCTGCGACGGGTCCTTGCCGGCGTTCCATGCGATGACCGCTTCGACCGCGAACTCCGGCAGCGTCTGCAGCCAGGCGAGGATCGCCAGCGCCAGCCCCTGCGAGATCAGGAACTGCGCGGCCTCGGCGCCCCACGCGATCACGAATGCGGAGGCGAGGATGGAGGGAAAGGTCCATAGCGCGGACCACGGCGAGGCCTTGACGGCACTCGCGGTCGCGATCTTGATCAGCTTCAGTATCATCGGCGGCGCATTCTAATGAAGAAAGCGATCAGCAGCCGGCAGAATCCGCTTTTTCGCCGGATTCGCGAGGCCATCCGCGACCACGCCGGCGAGATCGTGCTCGAGGGTCCGAAGCAGGTCGCGGACGCGATCGCGGCGGGCTGGAGACCCCTGGCTGTGGTTGCTCGGTCACGCGGTCACGCGGTTGCGCAGCAGATCGAATTCGCTCCTGAGCTGTTCGACGCGCTCGCGGAGACGAAGTCGCCGCAGAACGTGATCGCGCTGTTCGAGCGACCCCGCGCCAGCGCGCGCGACATCCTCGACCGCCGCGACACGGTCGCCATCGCGCTCGACGGCGTGCAGGATCCGGGCAACGTCGGCACGATCGTGCGCCTCGCCGCGGCGTTCGATGCCTCGGGGGTGCTGCTCCTTCCCGGCAGCGCGGATCCGTTCGGGCCGAAGGCCATCCGCGCGTCGGCCGGCGCGATTCTGAACGTGCCGGTTGCGAGCCTCACCGCGCGCGAGCTGCTCGACGCGCAACTGCCGCTCGTCGTGGCCGACATGCACGGCGCCACCGCCGATCCGCCCGCCCGCAACGCGGTGCTCGTCTTCGGCAACGAGGGCGCGGGTGTGTCGGACGAGCTGCGGCGCGCGGCGACCGCGGTCGCGATTCCGATGTCGGATCGCGTCGAGTCGCTGAACGTCGCATCGGCGGCGGCGATTTTGCTCGCGAGCAGCTACGCACTCCGCCAACTGTCATCCCGAGCGTAGCGAGGGACCCGGGCGGGCGGGGCGCGAAAGACATGGCCGTCGCCCCGCCCGCACAGGTCCCTCGCTCACGCTCGGGATGACATACTGGCCGCGATGAGCGGGAAGCTTTTCCTCGTCGGTACGCCGCTCGGGAATCTCTCCGACATGCCGCCGCGCGCGATCGAGGCGCTGAAGTCGGCGGATCTGATTCTGTGCGAGGACACGCGGCACACGCGGAAGCTGCTCACACACTTTGGCATCGACCGGCCGACCGACAGCTATCACGAGCACAACGAGGACGAGAAGGCGGCGACGCTCGTGGATCGCATCGAGCGCGGAGCAACGATGGCGCTGGTGAGCGACGCGGGGATGCCGGTGATCTCCGACCCCGGCTACCGCATCGTGCGTCTCGCGCGCGAGCGCGGGCTGCGCGTCGAGCCGGTTCCCGGTCCGTTCGCGGGCGTGCTCGCGCTCGCGGCCAGCGGGATCGCTCCCCTGCCCTTCACGTTCCTCGGCTTCACGCCGCATCGCCAGGGCGAGCGCCTCGACTTCTATCGCCGCGCCGCGGAGCTCGGGCATACGGTGATCGTCTACGAGTCGCCCGAGCGCGTGGTGGCGTCGCTCGAAGACGCGCTCGCAATCCTCGGCGATGCCGAAGTCGCGGTCGCGCGCGAGATGACGAAGATGCACGAGGAGATCGTCAGCGGCACGATCGCCGAGGTGCTCGGCGTGCTGCGCGCGCGCGACCGCGTGCACGGCGAGATCACGCTCGTCTTCGCCGCGCCGGCGCGCGTCGCCGCGGAGGTGTCGCCCGAAACGCTGCGCGCGGAATTCGAGCGCCTGCGCGAAAGCGGGATGCGCCGCAATGACGCGGTGAAGGCGGTGGCGGAGAAATTCGGGATGCGCCGGAACGACGTCTACCGCTTGCTGGCATCGTGACCCGCGATCACGACGCGCGCGAACTTGATGAAGTAGTCGATGCCTGACGCGAGGGCGAAGAGCATGACCGCCCAGAGCGCGATCGTGCCGGTGAGGCGCAGCTCGCCGAGCTCGTAGCCGAGGATCAGCAGCGAGATCGCGATCACCTGCGAGATCAGCTTCCCCTTGCCGAGCGGCGACGCCGGAATCATCACGCCCTGCTGCGCGGCGATGGAGCGGAGGCCGGAGACCGCGAACTCGCGGCCGATGATGATGACGACGATCCACGCCGGGACGTGCTTCGGATCCATCTCCACGAGCGAGATGAACGCGGCGGACATCAGCAGCTTGTCGGCGATCGGATCGAGCAGCGTGCCGAGGCGGGTGATCTTTCCCTGGCGCCGCGCGAGGTAGCCGTCGAGGAAGTCGGTGCCGGCGGCGAGGAGGAAGATGCCGAGGCCGACGTACTCGCGTCCCGTGAACTTGGTGAGCAGCACCACCACGAGGAAGGGAACGAGGAAGATGCGGAACAGCGTCAGCGCATTCGGGAGGTTCCAGACCTCGGTCGAAACGCGCTCGAGGACCGCAGGCGCGGCGTGGTCCGGAGGAGCCGACATGGACGACTCAGGATATTCGTTTCGGCCGGAGGTGGGAAGCATCCGGATGGAATTTGCAGGAGTGGATTGACATTCCTTCAGGCGCCACTAGAATCCCCCAACCTCGAGCCCGGGTGGCGGAATTGGTAGACGCGCAGGTTTCAGGAGCCTGTTCCTTCACGGGAGTGCTGGTTCGATTCCAGTCCCGGGCACCAGTCTGGCAGTAAGCTCTCCCCGATGAGGCGCTTTCTCATTCTCGCCATCTTCCTCGCCGCCTGCTCGGATGCTCCTCCCCAGCAAACGTCCGCCCAGCGCGCGGAGCTGCGCACGATCGACTCCGTGCCGCCGAAGCCGGCGGTGATCGATCCGCCGCCGATGCTGAGCGACGAGGCGCCGCCGCCGAAGCCGAAGGCGTTGCCGTGGGAGACGGCGAAGCCGATCGTCTTTTCCGCCGAGGATGAAGCCGTCCGCGCCCAGCTCCCCTTCGCGCCCGCCATCGCCATGGACCCGATCGACGGCAGCAAGATCTCGATCCGCGCCAGCACCCCCACGTTCGAGTACAAGGGCAAGGTGTATTACTTCTCGAACGAGGCCAGCAAGCACCTGTTCGCGGCGAACCCGGAGGCGTATTTGAAGGGCGGGTATATGCGGTTGTAGTTGCTCAGCAACCATCCGCCCACGGCCGAAACGCCGCAACCACCTCCCCGTCCCCGCGCACCGGGCGGCGCGACTCACGGTCCAGCCACATGTGCGAGCTGAAGCCGCTTGCGCGGAGGTCGGTGGCCTCGGCGTCATAGAGCTCGTAGGAGAAGCGCATCGCGCGGCTGGCGATCTCCGCGACGGACGTGCGGATCAGGATCTCGTCGTCATAGCGGAAGGGGGTGCGGAAGCGGCAGCTGATTTCGGTCACGACGAGGATGTAGCCCCGGCGCTCGATCTCGGCGTAGGGAATGCCGACGGCGCGGCAGAGATCCGTGCGGCCGATCTCGAACCAGACCAGGTAATTCGAGTGATGGGCGATGCCCATCTGGTCGGTCTCTTTGTAGCGCACGCGCGTGCGTGACTCGACGTACATGGTGCCATAATGATGCATGCGCAGACGCAGGCGAAACTCGCTGGCTGACTTAGTCGCAGTGCCGCTCCTCATCGGCGGCGCGCTCGCGGGCGCCGAGATCGGCCGCCGCATTTTCCGCCGCACGCAGCTCTTCTGTCCTTCGCGCGAGCCGCTGATCAGCTGGGATCCCACGGACTACGGGATTCGGCCGGGCGCCGTCGAGGAGCGCTGGTTCGAGTCGCCGGACGGCGAGACGCTGCACGGCTGGTATTGCCGCGCCGAGCATCCGAAGGCCTCGGCGGTGTTCTGTCACGGCAATACCGGCAATCTCACCACCAGCGCCGACGTGATCCCGCATCTGCTCAATGCCGGGTTCAATGTCCTCTTCTTCGACTATCGCGGCTTCGGCAAGAGCAGCGGACGCGCGTCGTTCGGCGGCGTGGTCTCCGACGGCATCACCGCGTCGCGCTTTCACGAAGAGATCCGCCCGAAAGATCTCCCCTCGATCCTGTACGGCTACTCCCTCGGCGGCGCGGTCGCGGCGCAGGTCATCCGCCGCCATCCCTTCGACGCGCTGATCCTGCAGTCGACGTTCACCAACCTCCGCGATCTGGCGCGCGTCGCGTGGCAGAAGCTGCCCGTCTATCTGCTCGCCGGCCACGATGTCTTCGAGACGACCGACGTGATCCGTCAGCTGCACGTGCCGCTGCTGATCCTGCACGGCAACGACGATCCGACGTGTCCCGTGTGGATGGCGCGTGCGCTCTACAACGCCTGCACGACGATGAAACGCATCCATATCGTCGAGGGCGCGGTGCACAAGGATTGTTTCATCGTCGACCCCGACGCCATGGTCTGGGCGATCTCGCAGTTCATCGCCGACCTCCCGCCCGGCCCGCGCGCCGTGCCGGTGGAAGAGACGCCGGCGATCGAGCAGTGGACGGACTCGGCCTTGCGCACGGTGCGCAAATTCGTGCGAAAAAGAGCGGCCGAGCACGCGTGATAGCATCACGCGCGCCTCATGATTGCCGTCGTCAAAAGCGCTCCTGCTGACGGTCCCGCGGGGACCGAAATCCGCGACTGTCCCGTTCCGAAGCCGGGCCCCGGCGAAGTTCTGATACGCGTCGGCGCCGCGGCGATCTGCGGGACGGACAAGCACATCTATCACTGGGATCCCTCGATCCAGGATTCGGTGCAACCGCCGCGGATTTACGGCCATGAGTTCTGCGGCTTCGTCGAGGAAATCGGCGAAGGCGCGCAGCGCAGCTACGAAGGCGAGCTCGCGGTCGGCAACTACGTTTCCGCGGAGATGCACGTGATCTGCGGCGAGTGCGCGCAGTGCCGCTCCGGCAATGGCCACATCTGCATCCGCACGCGGATCTACGGCCTGCACGAGGACGGTGCGTTCGCCGAATTCGTCAAAGTACCGGCGTCGAATGTCGTGAAGCTGCCGCCGTATGTGCCGCTGCGCGTCGGCGCGTTCCTCGACGCCCTCGGCAATGCGGTGCATACGACGCAGGTCGTCGACCTCGCAGGAAAGAGCGTCGCCATCACCGGCTTCGGTCCGATCGGTGCGATGACGGCCGCGATCGCGGAGCACAGCGGCGCGTCGGTGGTGATCGTCACCGACATCAGCGACGACGCGCTCGAGACCGCGCGGCGCTGGGCCGCCGCGCGCGATTTCGCGAACTTCCACGCCTTCAACGTCCGCACGACTCCGGCCGCCGAGGTGAAGAAGGCGATCGCGGCGATCACCGACGGCGTCGGCGTCGACGTGGTGTGCGAGATGTCGGGATCGTCGGCGGCGATCAACTTCGCGCTGGAGATCGTGCGCATGGGCGGCACGCTCTCGCTCCTCGGCCTGCCGGCCGGGCACTCCGTCACCATCGACGACTACACGCGCAACATCATCTTCAAGGGCGTGACGATGCACGGCATCATCGGCCGGCGCATGTATTCGACGTGGCAGCGCACGCTCGCACTGCTGCGCTCGGGGCTCGACGTGGAGTGGGTCGTGCAGGCGACGTACGACTCGTTGCAGGACTTTCACGAAGGCATCGCGAAGTTCGATCGACATGAAGCGCTGAAAGTGGTTTTCTTTCCGGAGGGCGAGAGCAGGGCACAGAAGCGCATGCCATGAAGCGCATCGGCATCCTCACCGGCGGCGGCGACGTTCCCGGTCTGAACGCGGCCATCAAATCGTTCGTCTGGCGCATGCTGGACGCGGATTACGAGATCCTCGGGCTGCGCCGCGGCTGGACCTCGCTGATCAACATCATTCCCGATCCCGCCGCCGACAACTCGGAATGGATCACGCCGCTGACGCGCGCGAATACGCGCGCGATCGATCGCACCGGCGGCACGATCCTGCACACCTCGCGCATCAATCCCGAGATCCTGAAGCCGGAGCACGTCCCGCCGCACCTGCAGGACCAGAAGGGCGCGCCCGACGAGCGCGGGCGGTATGACCTCACCGAGGCCACGCTGCAGGTGATCGACTTCCTCAACCTCGAGTACCTCGTCGCCCTCGGCGGCGACGGCACGCTGACGTTCGCGCGCAGGTTGCACGAGGAGCGCGTGCCCATGGTCGCGATCCCGAAGACGATGGACAACGACGTCTTCGGCACGGACTACTGCCTCGGGTTCTCGACCGCGGTGACGCGCTCGGTGATGTTCATCAACGACCTGCGCACGAGCGCCGGCTCGCACGAGCGTTTCCTCGTCGTCGAGCTGTTCGGACGCAACTCCGGCGAGACCTGCCTGCTGGCGTCGTATCTCGCCGGCGTCGACCGCGCCGTCATCGCCGAGGTGCCGTTCGATCCGGAAGAGCTCTACCAGATGCTCTGCCGGGACAAGCTGGACAACCCGAGCAACTACTCCGTCGTCGCGGTCTCGGAAGGCGCGCGCACGACGGGCGGCGTGACGATCGAGACCGGCGTTCCCGACTCGGCGGGCCAGCGCAAGCTCGGCGGGATCGGCGGCATGCTCGCCGAATTTCTCGAGAAGCGCGGCGGCGACAAGGTCATCTACCAGCGCCTCGCCTACCTCATGCGCTCCGGCGCGCCGGACTCACTCGACCTCATCGTTGCGAAGAACTACGGCGCCCTCGCCGCCGACATGGTCCGCCGCCAGCAGCCCGGCTGCATGGTCGCGGTGGTCGACGGCCGCTACACCGCCGTCCCCCTCGCCATCACCGGCCAGGCGAAGAAGCGCGTCGACGTCACCCGCTTCTACGACGCGAGCGAGTACCGGCCGAAGGTGGCGGAGGTGATGGGGATGCCCATGTTCCTGCATTGACCTCGGTTACGCGGTGACCGAACAGAAACACGGAACGTATTACTATTCAGAACCGTCAAACGACCATGAGAGCCGCCACACTCATCACCACCCTGCTCCTCACCACCGGCGCCCTCGCGCAGACGGCCGACTACTCGCGGCCGACGCTGCTGCGGATCGTGGTGGAGGCCGAGCGGGAGGCGGAGCGCGGGCTTCGGTTCGAGGATGGGGCGATCCGGTTCGTGGCGCTCGGCACGCGCTGGAGTTTTCCTCAGCTGATGATGCCGCTGCCGGGCACGCGCTTCACGACTACGCGCGAGTGGCCGGATGCGTTCGCGCTGACGAATACACCCATCGCCTACCGGCCGGGCACGTATCCGCTGCCGACGCGGAAGGAGATCGCGCGCGAGCTCAAGCGGATCAATCGGGTGACGAAGATCAAAGTCAGGGCGAAGACAGACTGAACGCGCCCGGCTTCCGCAGGCCCCACGACGTGTCCTCGAGCCATCGCGTCAGCTCGTCTCCCGGCATCGGCCGTGCGATCCAGTAGCCCTGCGCGAGGTCGCACCCGAGCTCGCCCAGCATCCGCCACGTCGCCTCGTCCTCCACGCCCTCGGCACACACCTGCTTCCCGAGGTCGTGCGCGAGATGGATCACCGTCCGCACGATCGCCGCGTCGGCCTCGCTCACCGTCATCTGCCCCACGAACGACTTGTCGATCTTGATCTCGTCGATCGGCAGCTCGCGCAGATGCGTCAGCGACGAATAGCCCGTCCCGAAATCGTCCACCGACAGCCGCACGCCCATCGACTGCAGCATCGAAAGGATCGCCAGCGCGTGCGCGGGATCGGCCATGATGCTGCTCTCCGTGATCTCGATCTTCAGGAAGCGCGGATCGACGCCCCAGCGGTCGAGCGCGCCCTGCACCTTCCGCGGCAGCTCCTGATCGAGCAGGCTCTTGGCCGAGATGTTCACCGCCACGTGCACCGGCGCGCCGGCGTCCTGCCAGCGGCGGCACTGCTGCAGCGCATGGCCGAGCAGCCAGTCCGTCAGCGGGCGGATGAGACCCGTGCGCTCCGCGAGCGGGATGAACTGCGACGGCGAGAGGAAGCCGCGCTGCGGATGGTTCCAGCGCACCAGCACCTCCGCGCGCGTCACGAGGCCGCTGCGGAGGTGCAGCTTCGGCTGGTAGTACAGCTCGAGCTGATCGCGCTCGATCGCGACGCGCAGCTCCGCCACCAGCGCCAGCTGGTCGGGCGAGCGCGTGCCGGTCTCGCGCTGCAGGAAGCTGTAGCCGCTCTGGCTCTGCTTCGCCGCGTACATCGCCACGTCCGCGCCGCGCATGAGCGAGCGGACGTCGGTGCCGTGGGTCGGATAGAGCGCGATGCCGATGCTCGCGCCGACGTCGAGCACCTGCCCCTCGACGACGAACGGCAGCTCGAGGGCGTTCAGGATGCGGCGCGCCGAGGTGGCGACGGAGTTCGCGTCCGGCGCGTCGGGCATGACGATCGCGAACTCGTCGCCGCCGAGGCGCGCCACCATGTCGTTGCCGCGCAGCTGGTTCTGCAGCCGGAACGCGACCTGCCGCAGCAGCGTGTCGCCGAAGTGATGGCCGAACGTATCGTTCACTTCCTTGAAGCGATCGAGGTCCATCAGCATCAGCGCCAGCATCGCCTTCCGCTCGCGCGCCGCCGAGATCGCGGACTCCAGCGCGTCGAAGAGCAGCGTGCGGTTCGGCAGGCCGGTGAGCGCGTCGTGCGTCGCCTGATGCCGCAGCGAGACGACCTGCGACTTCTCCATGGTGATGTCGCGCACGAACGCGACCCAGTGCGTGAGCTGTCCCGCGTCCTCCACCGGCACGAGCTGGATCGAGATCTCCAGCTCCGTGCCGTCCGCCCGCTGCGCCGTCGCCTCGGCCTCGAACGGGCGCGTCTCGAACACGTGGCGCAGCAGCGCCGCGGAGATGGAGCGGTGCCGCTCGACGATGCCGAAGATTACCGGCGACTCACCGATGATCTCGTCGCGCCGCCGTCCGTACATCGCGCAGAAGCCGTCGTTCACGAACGCGACGCGCGGACCGACGGCCTCGACCGCCGGCGTGAGGATGGCGATGCCCTCGTTCGCGACGTGCACCGCCGTCCCGAGCAGGCGAAGCTGCTCGCTCTGCAGCCGCTGTTCGGCGAGCTTGCGCTCCAGCCCTTCCCTCGTGTCGAGGGTCGTCGTCCACGACGTGTGGAGCGATGTCTCGGGGTCGACGGGGATATCGGACATTAAGGCCGGAATGATACATCTCAATTCGCCTTTGCTTTTGCGGTCGCCGTCACCATCGCCGTCGCCGGGAACTTCAGCACCGTCACGAGCTCGCCGGCGAATTTCTGCGCCGGATTGAGAGCCTCCGGGTTCGCGGTCACAGGCATCTCCGGATCGCCGAACAGATTGAAAAGCTCCAGCGTGTACTGGCTGTATTCGTTCCGATAGTACTTCTGGGTATGGATCTTCGCGTACTGCACGATCTCGCCGACGGAGCGCGGCTGCTGGGTGTCGGCCAGCTCGAAGTCGAGGACGAAGTTTGGCCAGATCGCGTTGATCAGTCCCTCGGCGAACTTGTCGTTGTAGCCACTCCAGCTGATGCGGGAGGCTCCCACGACGGCGCTCGCTCCGTTGCGGCTGCGCATCAGCGAAAGCGCGAGCGAGTGATCGTCGCCGCCGTCGAAGTCGTACCAGCCGGTCTCGCAATTGATGCTCAGCACCACTGGCGCGAGCGAAGGAGGAGGTAGTTGCGCCACCTGCTCCATCGCAAACGAGGGTGTGGCCCATCCGCCGGAGGTGGAACTGCGATACCCGTGATCGCGGTGCAGTACCAGCCGGAGCGTTGATGCCCATCCGTCGTGAATCGCGCGCACGGCAGCGTCATTCATCACGAAGTTCTGGATCGCGGTCGCCGGCACCTCGGAGCCGTCGCGGTTGTACCACGGCTTCGGCAGCGCCTCGGATCGGGCGACATAGAACTGCTGCACGCGCGAGAACGCCGACGGACTTCGCGTCACGAAATCGCCGATGTTGTACGCGGTCTGATGAAACCAGCGGCTCGTGCCCGTGCGGGGCTGGCCGTTGACCAGCTGCGACTCGTTTTCGTACTCCGCGGTGACGACCATCCCGCCCCATGACGCCGTCGCGGCGTTGCTCCGGACCACCGTGCCATACGTCAGGATCTTCCCGATCATGACGCTCAGCTCGTCCTTCGAACGCGCGGGCAGGCGTCCGACGAGAATGTCGGGCAGGATGTCGTCGCCGTCCAGGGTTGAATAATAGAGATCCGTCGGGATCCGCTTCGCCATCTGATACGTCGGATCGGGATGCGTCGACCTCATGAACGGAGGAATGGCCGTGGAGTCGCCGACGAGCAGCAGGTACCGCGGCGACGGCCGTTTCCTATACTCCTTCTGAATCTGCGCGAGGATCGCCTGTCGCCTGGCCGCGGGATCGCTCGCCGTCGTCAGCTGCAGTTTCGAGAACGTAATCACGCGCGTCACCAGACCTCGCGCGCGCTTCGGCGCGAGCAGGCGCTCAAGCTCAGTCGTGTATGCGTCGGGTGTGATGACGAGGTAATCGCAGCCGGTGATTGCATCGTCCATGGCGTCCGCGGCGGCCTGCGGGCGATAG
>Ga0134123_10000831_pt1 | contig 20315 bp, 23 predicted proteins | sample KB303_FD_96460 | JGI IMG/M metagenome (GOLD analysis project Ga0134123, IMG submission 96460) | Terrestrial soil microbial communities without Nitrogen fertilizer from Kellogg Biological Station, Michigan, USA - KB3-0-3 | ecosystem: Environmental > Terrestrial > Soil > Unclassified ...
CAACGTTTTCTTCGGTATTCACATATTCAATACTTGCTTCAACGTTTTCTTCGGTATTCACATATTCAATACTTGCTTCAACGTTTTCTTCGGTATTCACATATTCAATACCTGCTTCAACGTTTTCTTCGGTATTCACATATTCAATACTTGTTTCAACGTTTTCTTCGGTATTCACATATTCAATACTTGCTTCAACGTTTTCTTCGGTATTCACATATTCAATACTTGTTTCATTGATTAATGATTTATTATATATCATTAAATCCCAAGCTTTACCAAAATGTTGGGATGCGTAAAGTATTAAATCTGATAAATTTTTGTTTTTTTCTTTTAATTTGTTAATATCTTCTTTTAATTTATTCATATTTTTATTATATGGATAAAACATTTTATTATCAAAAGAATGCTTTTGTTTAAATTTATATTGTTTTGACATTTTCAAAAATGTTTTAGACTTGATTTACGTAGTATATGTATATATTTATATACGTATCTTTAATTTCATTTTATGGATAAATTATTTAAGCGAGGTAACACATATATTATTTGTATCAAAAAATAATTAATAAATTTATTATTACGTATTACGTATTACGTATATGTAATACAAAACACGATTATCGAGTTAACTGTATACGTACAGTGTTTAAACATTTGCTTTTAAATAATTGAGTATTTTTTGGGTAACAGTATTTAAATGTTTTTTTTCATATATACAATTTTTTAATATAAAAAAATACATTATAATCTGGTTTATAACATTGCATCATTTGTTTATATTTTATCTTAGAACATCGTTCGTTCATGTTAAGTTTATTATTAATAAGTTTTCTATATTGTCGACGTTTGTAAATTTCGCAATTTGATAATGTATGACCTTTTTTATTGATATTTAGACAATCACAATCGAAAAAATCGAGATAAGGAATTTTTTGAAAATCATTTTTGATATGATTTTTTCCTTTTAATATGTAACTTTTGTCGAAATTGATTTGTTCTTTTGATATACCATGTCTTCTAGTTCAATCTTCATGAACGATGTGATTTTTATTATTGTTTCGAAAATAGGAATGAGATATTATATTTTTCATATTTACGTAACATGAATATTTTTTTTTTTAACAACTATTTTTATAAGATAATAAATTTTCAATAAAAAATCAATAAGGAAAATTATTCAAACAAGTAAGTTACATTTGGTCAAGTAACATATTTTTTTATAACAAATTAAATAAGGAAAATTACTCAAACAAGTAAGTTACATTTTGGTAACATATTTTTAAATAAGGAAAATTACTCAAACAAGTAAGTTACATTTTAAAAAGGAAAATTACTCAAACAAGTAAGCTACTAGTAATAAGTAAAATCAAAAGGTTACATTTTAATAAGATCTTTTTTAAATGAGTAGATATTTTATTAAATTTATATTGGTTAAAAAATTTCTATAAAAGAGATGCCTAAATTTTCTTCAAAGATTCCACATCAAGTTATCGAATTTAATAAAAAATAAACACAATAATATAATTATTATAATAATTTACACTCGAAATGTCTAAAAAACGAACACATCAAGTAATCGAATGAAACAATGAATCTGAAAATTCCAACGTGAACGAATCACCTGAAGAAATTCGTGAAGTGAAGAAACGAAGGAATGAACAACTAAAGAATGAAGAAATAAATGAAGAAACCGTACAGGATAATATAAAACGATTTGATAAGACGTATAAATTAATGAATTATGTTAACGATCGTGCATTTAACGAAGCATTTAAAGATAAAGATGATTTGTTTAACTTTTTGAAATTATTAATTATATGTTATGAAAAGAAACAAGATATATATAAAGAAATCCGTTCCAAATTTCTGAAAAAAAATACTGAAAGATCTGAGAAATTTTGTAAATGGAAAAATGATATTTTCGACATGTCTCAACGTAATGTTGATATCGATATTTTTAAATTTAAAAGAATATTAGATGATTTAGAATATGATATTTAATTTATTTATTTTAAATTTGGCTGATATTGCTCATGTTTGTATAGGAATTTTGTTACAAATTCACATCGAAAGATTTTTTTGTGAAATTTTTTTTTCGATTAACGATTTTGATTAATTTATATTTATTCATTATATTTATTCATATGTATTATTAACTTATTATTAACCCTATCCAGTGCTTTCGAGCACCGGATAGGGCATTATTTGCGCAATTAAATATGACGTTAGAGCGAAGACGTTTAGAAAATAAAATTACTGATGCAATTCTTTTCTGTTTAAATGACATTTGTCACACACACACATACACATATACAAATGCGATTCCTCTTTCCGAATTTGTCAAACAGATTCTTAAATTTTCAAGAGCAACTTATTACTCAACGATAGGAGTATTGATTTTACTTATTCGCATCAAACACAATCCAAACATATGTAATCGCAAATTATTCTTGGCATCTGTCATAGCGAATCATCGTATGATATACGATAAAACATTACCTTACCAAGCGTGGGTTAAAATCACAGGTCTTCCGAAAAAAAAAATCGAAAGTATTTTTAATGATTTCGTTAAATTTATTGATTACAATTTATATGTTAAACAGGAAGAATATTCTAAAGTTGATACAATATTAAGATCGAATTTAGATTTTAAATTATTATATGATATCTAATATTATACATGTAAATTATTATATTATTAATATTGTTATTATTGAATCCTATCCAGTGCTTTCGAGCACCGGGTAGGATATTATCTGCGTAATTTTTTCAAGATGTCTCTTTTTGATTTGAGGTTAATAAACAACCAAAACGAATACACTTCACGATTTAAAATTCCAAAAAAAACTTATGAAGTTTATTTGTTCTTTTACGACAATGACAATTTCATACTTAAAGAATTATATTACGATGTATGGGATACGGTTCATGGATATCCTAATATCGGAGAAAACGATCTCGATGCGCTATCTCAGTTTACCGATAAACAGTTCAATATTAGTATTGATATTGATAAATTGAAATTTATATCGAAAGATCGTCAAGATAATAGATTTTATTTTTATAATGAAGATATTCAAGGAAAACGAATTAATCATTCTAATTATTCTGAATATACGAATTCTATTGATTTTTTTATTTATATGAATTTAACTACATTATTTTGTGATCTTTCAACAATACAACAAACCAAACAAAATAATCGAAAGGAACGATTGATTAAATTAGGATTAATTAGACATGATAATTTATTATGTGATCGATGTGAATCGTATCATTGTATTTGTAATAGTCGTAGAAAAACACGAACCTCATCCAGTGTCAATCGACACCGGGTGGGGTATTGATTGCTCAATTTTTTTTTCCGAGATGTCTAAGAAACCGGTAAGTATTTTTACTTACTGAGTATTGTTTAGTATTATATTTGGGTTGTAAGTTATGCTGCTGGAGTGAGGGTGGAAAAGTATTAACTGAGATGCATGAAAAGTTCACCAATCGCCAGTGTAGAACCCAATATCTCTATATCCGTTCATGATTAGGTTGATATGATGACGACATGTACTCATAAAAAAAATTATATATTTTAGATGACCAACATAGAAAAAGGTAATGAATATGAGTTCAAGATTCTTCGATTACTTCGAGAAAACACTATCGAATGTAACTCTACGCGAACATCGTTCGGTAATCAGTTCGTTGGTGATGGAAATATTGATCTATTCGGAAACTATCGAACGATGAATTTCGTTATGCAGTTAAAATTTAAAGATCTCAAATATAAAGTTGGTCCAAACGATATACGCGAATTTGTAGGAACTGTACATAATCAACAAGAAGGAACGATTGGTATTTTTGTAACAAATAGTTCATATACAGATAATGCTAAAAATATCGCAGAAAATTCAAAAGTTACTATAATATTATGTAAAGAAGATAATTTAATTGAAAGTATAAAATATGCATTCGAAAAATATAAAAATAAATCTAAAAGAGGATTTTCTATGGATGATGTTGAAGAAATTGAAATTGGTGAATTCGAAATACGTGATATCAAGATATCAGGTATAAAAATGAAAGGAGTTAAACGTCTTAAAATGACTTTATAAGTAATATTAAATAAAATTTATTTATAAATTATTTTACTAGTTTAATTATTTTTATTTAACATTTTATTTATAAATAAATATAACCCTATCCAGTGCTTTCGAGCACCGGGTAGGGTTTTATCTGCGTAACTTTGTTTAAAATGGAAAATTACATAGCTTTTCCCTTCCTTGATGAATTGATAACTATTAAAAATTCAGACTTCATTTACGAAGAAATTATGAAAGATGGGAAATCCGTTGCGATTTGTATTTTAATCGACGAAAACAAGAAAATTTGGATCAGTTGTAATCCCCACCAGAATTTTTCCGATAATGTGAAAAAATCTTCAGAAACATTAGAACAACGTGCCATTCGCAAAATTTACGAGGGTACAGGGGTCAACATTCAAATTGATCAAATTGTTCATATAACAACATCTCATTATATTTCTACTGTAAAATATGAAATAATCAGACATGATATATATTTTACGTGCATTCGTGATCTAAAAAGTCCATGGTTTAAAATTGAAATTGAAAAATTAGGTGATTATATAAAATATCCGTCAAAAATTCTTCAAGAAATTAAAGATAAAATTGATAAATATGAGATCAAACGTGTTGTAAAGAAAAATGAATCCAATATCACAAGATAATTTTAAATTTTATTGATTATATTTAGCAAAAATATTTGTTATTTCATTTATTTGTTATTTTAATTATTTTTTATTATAATATATTTTTATTTATAAATAAATAAACCCTACCCAGTGCTTTCGAGCACCGGGTAAGGTCTTATCTGCGTGATTTATAAAGAAAAACATGGATTTGAAACAAGTAAAAAAACGTTTAGGGATTAATCAAAAAATTTTCTCAATCGATTCAAACTCAAATTTAAACTTAATTAATGAATCTAATGAATATTCTGACTTAATTTTTCAAAATCTGGTTGATTCGATTATCAAAGATCAATCTGTAGATAATTTTATTAGATTAAATAATGAATTAATAATGTTTGAATTTGAAAAAAATACAAATAATTATTCAGTAATATGTCCATATTGGCAATTCAGTGATAAAACATGTAAATGTTCTTATATATGTGGTGCATATGTTCCTTCTAAATGGAATAAACAATGTAAAATTACTCAATTTAAAAGATGTGAATCAAATAATATTGAACATGTTTGTTCTGGATATTTGATAGAAGTAAACATCAGTTTAAGATTAAAATATGATAGATTACTATCAGATAATAAACATAAAACATAGTGAAGAAACACCGAAATTAACGATAATAATAATCGGTTTTATTTGTTACATTTTAGGGAGTATGAATTTATGGTTATACATGTAATATGAAAATCTTTTCATTTAATATATAATATGTACATAGTAGAAATTTTTTACGTACTTTATTTTAAAAAATGTTTAAACAAGTTCAATTTAAGAAAAAAAACATATCTGATCTAAAATCTTTTAATCTATATAATAAAAATATGAACAAATTAAAAGAAGATATTAACAAATTAAAAGAAAAAAACAAAAATTTATTAGATTTAATACTTTACGCATCCCAACATTTCGGTAATGCATGGGGATTGATGTTAAATTCATTTAACGCAAATAGTAGTAAAGAAGAATTTATGAACGGTAATGAAAATAAATCAATTATAAATAAATTAACCCTATCCAGTGCTTTCGAGCACCGGGTAGGGTCTTATCTGCGTGATTTTATAAAAAATGGATTCTAAACAGACAAAACTTGATTATTACAAACAAATCAACGATGAATATAATACACTTTTGAAAAGATTAAATGAGACATCATCTCTTTTAGATATATATAAATTTATTGAAAATAAAGGTTATTATACCAAAGAAGAACTTATCACCGTTTATACGGTTAATCAACGATCATTAAATAATATTTTGTCGACTTTAAATGATATTAAAAAAGATATTAGATATTTTTCAATCGCTGTTATATTTGATGGTAATAATAATATTTATCTTTCACAACGTGTTAACCCCGATAAAGATTTATTTGGTTATTATGGTGTTGCTGGTGGAAAAAGGGAAGAAGGAGAATCGTTCGAACAATGTGCGATCCGTGAAATTAAAGAAGAAGCTGGAATTGATATCAAATTAGATGATTTATTTTTTATATCAATTCATGAATATATTCCAGATCATGAAGATCTATTATTTAATTGTGCTATATTTATAGCGTATATTCGTGATCAGATTCCGAAACGTACAGAACCTAATAACCATGACGATTGAATTTCGGTAGAATCGAAAAAAATGGGCAATTATGAATTAATACCTTCGTTGAAACATTATTTGGAAAATATTAAAAATGAAATTAATAAATTTAATAAAAATAAACGTAAAAGTAGAAAACGTGTTAGAAAAGATGAACACGAAGACACAGAATTAAATATAATCGATTCAAATGGTAGAAGTAGAAAACGTGCTAAAAAAGATAAAGATGATAATAATTCAAATGGTGATGTAAAATTAAATTTGAATGATAATTTAGTTTCAGGTGATAATAATTTAAATGGTGATGTAGAATTAAAATCGAATGATAATAATCTAATTTCAGGTGATGATGATAAAGTAATGGTTATGGTTGATAATTATAGTTGTAACGATGATGTTTTATCACAAGATAATTTCGATATTTTAAAGGTATAAATTTATTTTAGTAAAAGAACATATTTTTAAATAAATTATCGTTCACGAATTATTTTTTATTAGTTTAATTATTTTTTTATTTTATAATATATTTTATTTATAAATAAATTAACCCTATCCAGTGCTTTCGAGTACCGGGTAGGGTGTTAGTTGCGCGTCTTAGAAATGTTTAAAAGAAAACGAGATAACATTGAAATCGATATACGACTCGCAAAAAAAATAAAACTAGATTATATCAGTATCATATGTTATGATGTTATATTCATAATATTTGATTTTTTATCGCTTAAAGATGGATATAATTTCGCACGAACTAGTAAAACATTTTATTGTCATTATAAAGAAAAATATAATATGAATATTAGGTTGACTAAAATATCCGAAATGTGGTTCAATATTTTTTCATTCATGGAATATGATGATTATTCTAAATTCAGCACTTTAAATTTTGCAGCATATAAAGCATATCGTAAAAAGATTAATATTATTTGAAATTTAAATTGTAAAACTGATATATTATGTGCACATGATTATCATGATATATCAGTTTGTTTGATAAAAAAAGTTATAAAAAGAAAAGATGGAAATTGGGTTACAATAGAAGATAGGAAAGGAAGATTATTTAACAAAAAAATTAAATATGAAAGAAATCAACCGTATATTAAAAATAAATCTAATAAATATTACAAGAAAGATAGAAGAAAAACATTTTCCAATCTTGGAAAGGATAAATGTCGAATATGTGGTAAAGTCGATTATTTATTTTCTGGATACATTTCAAATTCAAAATGTAGTTGTGAACCTGATTACTCATATTTAATAAGATTGAGTTCGTATAATACTATTGATTCGCTTAAATATCATCATCATTATGATGTTTGTATTGGATGTTTAAAGGAATCGATTAGTGAAATATTGGATAATTAAGAAATAGTTAGTTTAATTATTTTTTATTTTATAATATATTTTATTTAACCCTGTCCAGTGCTTTCGAGCACCGGATAGGGTGTTAATTACGCGTCTTTAAAGATTTAAATCACCAGAGAGTTACGTGACTTTACAAAATATTATAGATTTTTTTATATAAAGGAGGTGTTATTTACATAATTTTCACGATTCAATAAAAAAAAATACGATGTCTATTAAACAAGAGATTTTTAAAAAACTTGAAAAAATTAGTTCACGTTCAGATTTAGATTTAATTCTTATGTTAATAATATATATATCGATGAAGATGAATTCATACCGGTGAACGATTATATCCGATACAATAAAATCAACTCTCAACATTTTTTTCAAAAACATAACAACATCCGCAACAGTAAATTTGCATATATTTTTGAATTTTCCGAAGGTCTACATTGTGTTGCGTGTAAGCGACATGCTCGTTTATATGATTGTGTATATATTTGCGGTTTATCTAAACCAACTGGTCAACGTGACAGGACAGGAAAATATAATCAGTTCGTGAAGTGTAAATTTTATACAAATAATAAGGATCATATTATTCACAATTGTCGTGGGGTTGTTAATGATCATATGGTATATGAATTTTCATCAAGAGATTCTCGTTCTTATAAAACAAAATCTTTGGTTAATGATTTTGATGAATTTGATGATGTGATCAATTATATTAATAATTATAATAATCACCATTTTTAAATTAGTATTTATGTTTTTTAATTATTGTATTATTCGTATTATTTTATTATATTTATTAAATAAATTATAACTCTACCTAGTGCTTTCGAGCACCGGGTAGGGTGTTATCTGCGTGTCTTTAAACATGTCTAATGAATCAACAACTTCCAAATCGGATGCAATTACATTAATTGATAGAAATGAAATTCGATCCAGATTACCAGATATTATCGAAGAAACCGAAGAAATCGATGAAGAAAAAACTATTATAGTAGAAATCAAAAAAGAAAATGATGATGAAAAGAAAACTGATCACGAGAATAATGATGAAAAGAAAACTGATCACGAGAATAATGATTAGTGGAAAAAAATAAAAAATATCAATGCTTCAAAGAATATTATAAATTGTCGACGAATTTAATTTGTTTTGTATTACTTGTTATTATTTTCGCGTTGGATATTTATCAAATTGATCTTTCGACAAAGAGAATTAATAATTTTAATTGGAATCACAATGACAAATCGTTAAATATATTTATTATCATTTTTTTGATTTTATCGGTATCTACTATTTTGATTAAGTTCTTTGTTACTATTTTTTATTTTAATAGTCCAAAAGTTACAATTTTCTCTTTAAGCGCTATTTGTATTACATTTTATCTTAGTATTTCTATTGCAGGGTTGAGATGGTTTAAATTATATCATGGTGATGATGACGATTTATACTTAGATGTTAAGCGTTCGTTAGTTATAGTTTGGTTTAATACTATCACATTCTTTTATTTTTTAATCGTTTCACTTATTCATGTTGTTTTCTTTTTAGATTAGTTTAACGTAATTATGTTTTATTATGTATTGTTAAATCAATGAGATTATTATTTTATCAAAGTTTATTTAAAGAATAAGTACATTTATAATTTATTACTATTTTTTTACTATTTTTATATTTTATTAATAAATTAACCCTATCCAGTGCTTTCGAGCACCGGGTAGGGTGTTATCATCTGTCTTTATTCGCGATGAAAATGTTATCGATTATTTCAGAAATTAATTTTACATTGTCAATTATGTTTTCTTTTATTTTTATCGCGTTAATTTTAAAAAGATATATCGTAAGACGTAAAACTAAAATTATTATCTTAACTGGCGCGATTGGGGTTGGGAAAACCACACTCGGCTGGATGTTAAAGGATTATTTAATCTCTCTCAGAAAACGAGTGTACATGCCAGAGGAGATGTCTTAATTGTTAAACCCGAACTGAATTTATTTTACAAAGATAAAGAAAAAAATGGATTATTTTTTCAAAATGTACTTCTTAATGAATATGAGAAGATGATGAAATATATTTTTAGCATTATTGGTCATTATGATTATATTATTCTTGATAGGACGCATTTGGATACTGAATTTTTCACAACATTAAGCATTAAGGATGATGATTATTGTGAATATCTGAAAATTAGACGTGATCAAATTAAATACCCAATTGATAATATTCGGATAGTTATTTACGTAAAACCGATAGTTGAAAACATGTTAGAAAGACAACAAGAACGAAATCGTCCCGGTGAAACACGTGATGAAACTTATCTTAGAGATGTTTATGATATATATGAAGAATTAATTTATAGTATTTATCCTGAACATGTATTAATTGAAAATAATTTTGATACTAGTGAATATTCTAGATATTTTGATTATTTAGGATTATATTATCTTTAGTATAGTATTAAATTCATTTTTATGAAATCTAAATATTTTATTATTATATTTAATAAATAAATCAACCCTATCCAGTGCTTTCGAACACTGGGTAGGGTGTTATTTATGTAAGTTAAGGGTTCTAAAAAATGAAATTTAAAATAAATGAAAGTGATGAATATCAAACGGGAGGGATTAGCGCTGACGAATAGAATGACGCGTATGACTAGAGAAAAGATAAAATCATTATATCGAGAAACAGGAACGGAAATGTGGAGAGTGAAAAGAAGATACCAAACAATTTTTAATGAATTACAAAAGAATTTTATTCATATCCAACAATTAATGGATACCATTAGACGTATCGAAATAGATGGAATATTTATTGGAAGACAACTGCTTCACGCGTTTTCAGAATGGATTAATTACATAGAACCACAAAGAATGGTGATATTAAAAATGTTACAATGTGATAATATTTTTATTGAGAATATAAATGAAGGACATCGTGAATTTATAACAATGGAAATTGAATTACAATATTATGTTGAAAAGGGAAATAAGATGGAAACGAAAATAGCATTAACACGAGCAATATTAAATGAAGAATCATATTTGGGATTATTATCATCACGACCATATTCGGTTATAAGACATGATGCAATGATCAATAAACTTAAAGATAATGGATTAAATTACGAAAAAATGCAAGAGAAATTGAAAATAAAAGCTAATAAAGATAAATTACGTGAAATTGAATTATTAAAACATTATCATAATAATTATACGAAAGTAAATCCATTTTTTGTAATGGGATGAAGTATAAGTTTATTTTATTAATAAGAATTAATATTTTAATTTAAATTAAATATTTTATTATTATTCATCATATTTTATTATAAATAAATCAACCCTATCCAGTGCTTTCGAGCACCGGGTAGGGTGTTATTTGCGTAAATAACAAACGTTTAAAATGGATATAAAAAACAAAAATAAAGATAATGACATACCTTTACGAGAAGATCTAATCAAATCATATGATTTTGAAACAGATCATTTCAATTTTTTACCAATTACTATTCAAGAATCTGTAGACTATAACACTTCGGAGTATGTGTTGAGACTTCATGGTATATTGGAAAATAGAAAAAAGATTAGGGTGGATATTTATGGTATAAAAGTATTTTTTGATATTCTTATCGATGATCGCGTGGTTGATGAAGATGTATTGAAGATGGCTTACGAACCATGTGAAATAATTTATAAATACCCTATCATGGGATATAATGATGAAAAGAAAAAATTTTTACGCGTTTATACGAAAAATCATCACGAGAGATTGAAAGAATTAAAATTAATCAAAGATGTATATAAAACATATTCTGATGATTTAACGTCTCATTATCGAAAGGTTGCACGCGAAAATAAAATTAATTTAACGCAGTGGAATATCGTACAATCACCTTTAACATATTGTGATCGTAATCAAATCAAATTTAAAAAGGTTATAAAGATAATGTTAAATGATATTGGTTTAAGTCCACAACCACCAAAAAATGAAAAAATGATGATATTCACATGGGATATCGAAACATATAGTGATAGGGGTGATGGTGATATACCACAAGTTGAATTTGATAAAGATGAGGTATTCATGATATGTGTTGCGATATTTTGGAAAGATGAAAAGCAACCAATATTACAAATATGTTTAACGACTCAAGAATTAGACGGAGATGATAACTGGATAGTTAGAGAATCAGATTCCCAACATTCGTTAATATTAGATTTTGCATATTGTGTAAATCATCTCAATCCTGATGTGATAACAGGATTTAACGATACAGGTTATAATTGGCCATTCATCTTAGGTAAAGCTGAGAAATTAGATATATTGAAAAAGTTTTCGCGTTTGATGTTAGATAAAGATTGTGATATTGATGATATTGATACGATAAAAAAACATAATATCAAAACAGATATAATCAAGTATGATGATGAATGTAAAAATACAAGATATAAAGGTGAAGCCAAAGATAATTTCAACATTCCAATAAAAAAGGTCAAGATAAATTTTGATGAATACGCTGAAAGCAGGTATTTTCATCGACCGGAAAGTATAGTGATTGATACGAGAATAGCTTTAAAAAAATTATTTCCAAAATCTGAAAAAAGTTCTCTTAATTATTATTTAGAATTTTTGAAACTTGATAAAAAGTTAGATTTACCACATAAAACGTTGGCAAAATATTATCATGATGCAAAAAATAATGTAACCCCAAAAATAGAATCTAAACAAAACATGTACGAGATAGCAAAATATTGTATGGTTGATGCTAAAAGATGCCAAGAATTATTATTAAAGATGATCGTGGTAGATTGGTATAGGATGACATCATTTATATCGTACGTTTCATTGTCTGATTCTTATTATTATGCAAATGGAATAAAGGTGCGTAATCTATTGGGAACACGTGCAAATGATAGGGATACATTAATCACGATGATAAGAAATGAAGAATTTGAGAATGGAAAATATCCAGGTGCATATGTGTTTAATCCAGAGAAAGGATTGGAAAATTGTCGTCCTGTAACCGGATTAGATTTCGCATCATTGTATCCAAGCTTGATGATGACATATAATCTTTCACCGGAAAAAATTATATTGGATGAAAAAGAATATAAAAAATACTGTGATAAATATAAATTACACAAGATTAAATTCATGTTTAATGGAAGGGAAATCAAGGCATGGTCAGTTGAACATAAAAATATTCAGGGAAATATGGGATTATATCCTGATGTTTTGTTAGATTTGTTAGATAGACGTAATAAGATGAAAAAAGAATTAAATCAACTTAAAAAAAAGATTGAAGATAACGCATTGACAAATAAACATGATGATGATGATTTATTATTTAGATATAACTATGTAAACTTATCACAAAACGCGTTAAAAGTCTACATGAATAGTTTCTATGGTGAAGCCGGAAATCCATTATCACCATTTTTCCTACGCCCACTAGCTGGAGCTGTAACATCGGCTGGACAATATAATATAAAATTAGTTGCAGATTTCGTTCATAATTTAGGATTTTCAATTAAATATGGTGATACTGATTCATTATATCTCACATGTCCTAAGGATATATATGATGAATGTGATACGGAATATTTGAAGAAAATTAAATATTTTGATTTAATTAATGATGGACCTAATAAGAAAAAATATTTAGATTTCTTAAAAGAAGAATATTGGATTGAGATGGTTAATTTAACAATGTGTATGATGAACAAATTACGTGATGATGTTAATGAATATCTTTATAAAGACAATAATACACGTTATCTTAAGATGGCCTATGAGGAAGTATTATTTCCTGTTGTTTTTACGTTAAAAAAAAAATATTATGGAATCGATCACGTAAATATTCCAAATTTTCACCCGAAAAAATTGTTCATCAAAGGTATAGATACGGTGAAACGAGGTCAATCAGAATTTTTCCGCGTTCTTTGTAATGAGATAATGTGGAAAGCTGTTGATATCAAAAATGATAAGAATATGAGAGATATAGTCGAAAATGTGATAAGAAAATATCTGGAGAAAAAAAACGATAATATAAATATGTTTGTTTTATCAGCAACTTATAGACCATTAAAACAAAATAGGTCAGTAAATAATTTCATAGAACAAGTAAACAAAAAGTCCATAATTATTGAACCTGGGGAACGATTTGAATATGTTGTTATTAAACATCCTAATAAAAACGCGAAAAAATACGAGAAGACGGTATTATTAGATAATTTTGACAGTTCAAAGATGAAATTGGATATGGTATATTATTTTAAGAGTTTAATTAGCACATGTACTAGATTTATTAATTATCACGAAGATTTTAAACCATCTTCATCAATTATTTTTCAATATGAAGATGAAGAAGAACGAAACAAGAAAATTGATGAGATATCACAGAATAATGCGGAAAAATATTTAACTAAATATATAGAATCAACAGATGATAACATTAAATATGATATCTCGAGATATGTACCTATTCCAGAGAAAACCATACGTAAACGTGTAGGAGAAGATTTGGTACGATATAAGCAAACGAAGCTAATAAAAATTTCGAATGAAGATTCAAAGGACTTGGATAAAGAAATAAAGAAAGAGGAAGTTGTAACTCCTCGAAATAATGAACTAAAACGTAAACCCGACACGATAGATGATAAAAGACAGACGAAAATATCAAGATATTTTTTATAAAAATTAATTTTTATTAATATTTATCAGGTAAAATATTGTAAACTGTATTATCTTTCGAAGATAATTCAGTATATAAATAATAGTTTAAATTTAAACCTTGTTATTTTTGAAAGTTAAGATCTTGATGGAGAAATCGGAATAATTCTATTTTTAAAATAATAATTTAATAAGTAAAATCATTTGTAATAAATAAACATATAACCCTATCCAGTGTCTAGGCACCGGATAGGGTGTTAATTACGTGTTTTTGTTTAATATAGAAAGTTTCAATTTTTAAATGAATATTTTCAAATATAATCTTTCTACTGAAATATGGTACGAAATTTTTGAATTTCTACCTTTCGAAGATAGTTATAAATATCAATTCATCAACCGTGAATGTCGTGAAATTTTTTTAAAAAAATATGGAAGATATATACACATCTGAAGTAGAATATTTTCATTTTTATCACCAAAAGAACAAAAGGAATGTAATTCGATATGTAAGAGTGCTTATTCCGCATATAAGCAATATAAATATAATCACCTGTTGAATTTAGACCCCAAAAAATACGTATTTTGTAAAGCAGGAAGTACTAAAATATTCGAATTTAATAAGATTGAAACTAGAAAAAATAATATGAAATATGTTATTTTTGAAAATGAAAACAAAAAATGTATTAAAAGAAAATTAAAACTTGATAAAAACAATATTTATTACTGCAAGAGTCCCGTTGATAATCAAATTATTAAAAAGATCAAGAGAGATCATATTCGAGAAATATATAAAGACTGATGTGATATTTGTTATAAATTCGATTATTATAAAGTTAAATCGATCTTCGATACTGAATGTAATATTTTTTGGTGTGATAAAAAAACCGATGAAGAAGATGGTTTTTTCGATTCAGATGGTAGTTACGTTGATATTTTAAATTTATCAGGACATAATCACAATATCTGTAACCTATGTTTAGGTGATCAAAGAATAAATTTAACAGATGTATTTTATACGAATTACTAAAAAATTATTTGTAATAAATAAACATATACGCAACCCTATTCAGTGTCTAGGCACCGGATAGGGTGTTAATTACGTGAATACCTTTAAATATTTTAATATAGCGATAGTAAATGTATTTGATAAAGCAGATCATTTTAAAAAAATATATAAATACCAACATTCATTAATACACAAAAAAACAATCACAATTATTTAAGGCAAATGTAAATCTTTTTAAAATTGATATGATTTTCAATTTATTTAATATTGAAATAAATATTATTTTTACAAAATTTTGCTAATAACTTTTGTTTTTATATAATAATTGCATATAAGAGTATATATAAAATTTATATACTAATTAATATGTTTCATAAAGTGATTATTGTTTTTTTATTATATTTTATAGGCAAAAAGGATCTTTAACCAAAGTTATTAAAAAACTTGTGTAACAGGATTATGCTGATCAAAAAAAGTTTCACATTATTTTCCCACCAAATGCATTTACATATACAAAATCGAATGTAAATCTTCACCGTTCATATGAAAAAATACAAAATAGATAGATTTATCCTATAACTAGCTTTTGTTTTTATAAGTAAATGCACATTAAAGAATAAATAAAAAATAATCCATATAATTTTATATATTAAACAGTAATTGTAATTTTTTTAATACTTTGATAGACAAAGAAGGATCTTCGTCTGAAGTTAATGTAATGACAGAAAACAAATTATCACTATATAATGAAATCCCTATATCTCATATTCAACATGATTTTTTTGATGAATCTGATAATGAAACTATTCGTTCTGATAGTGAAATCAATGAAAATAATAATTTAGAAACAGTCTCAGTCTTTACCTTTAATAATGAGTCATTACATGCATGCAATTTAGCAGGAGAAAAAGAAGAAATAACAGATGATGAATTACTTTTACTTGAAAGTTTTAGTGATACTGATGATGAATTACTTGAAAGTTTTAGTAATAGTAATAAATCAATAATCAATTTTGAATCTAGCTTGCCAGAAACTGAAGAATCTTTAATTTTATTTAAAGATAATAATATATCTCAAATATTGACAGCTTGTTGTGTTATTGATACTATAAATGGTAACATTCAACATTGCAATGCTACAAAGGATCTTAAAAAACTATGGCAACTTGTTGATATGTGGGAAATTGCAGAAGATGCAGTACAGGAAGTAAAGGGCAATATTCAGCAATTGGGAATATGTAATATGCATTTTCACTTTGATCAAAACAAATTACATGAAGAAGGTCTTAAAAAAAAAACCCAAACTATTGATAGTTTAATTCAATATAAAAGATGTCTATTTTGTGGCATTAATAAATATTTTTATAGTCATGGAAAAATATGCCTTCAACATTCATGGAATCTTTTAGGACGAAATTTGCAAATTCCTTGTATTGGACAAACATATTGTCCTGCATTAAAGGAACAAAATTATTCTCCAATAATTTATTCTACTACCAACAGTTCATGACCACGTTATGTCTGTTGCAATTGTTTTGAAAAAAATGGAGGTCATTTACATTGTCAACCTGGAAAAGGCAAACCTATTAAAACTTGTCAAGAAACTGGATTACATAAAGAAGATACTACATTAGCTCTTAAATTATTTAGTAAATTGATATTAAATATTGCAGAATCTGAAAATACTGATATGAAAAAAAATCTTTTACATTATTTAAGTCCTACTTTACAAATATTTATAAACAATGATTTATCTTCTCAGTCACATACAATTCATTCATCAACATCAACATCAATAACATCACTATCAAATTTTAAATTGTATAATACTTTTAGTCCTTTTATTATTAAAACAGCTATCAAACTAAAGCATATTAATATTGATGATAATAAAACAGCAAAAGATTTATTACCTGAAGATTGTATAGAATTTGGTAATGCACTAGCTAATAAAATTTGGACATCAAAAACATATCTTAAAGAAAATTATGAGAGTTTAGAAAATCCAAAAACATTAAAACAATATTTTGATGTATTGCCTAGACATTTGACAGGTTTTTTTGATGCATTAATATATAATTTAACATTAAAGCGTTATACTATAGCCAGTAGAAAAGCTAAACAAGAACAAAGACAAATTAAATCTGTTAATTTGTTAAAAGTGCATAAAACTTCAGCATTTTTATCTTCAATTATTCTAAATACTGCTTTTAAAGGTATAAATATATGGCTTACTCATACAATGGCTAGTCTATGTCGAAAACCAAGGCTTATATCTTCACTTTACAATCTTTTAAGAGAGGTTAATGTAGTTTCTCATACAGATTAATGGGAGCGACATCTTGAAGACCTCCGTAAAAAAGCTGCTAATCCTTGTAATCGACTTCAAATTGGTTCTAATATTTGGAATATAGCAGTAATTGATAATATTGATATTATGGCCAAATCATTTCCATTTGGAAATATATATAATACAACTCGACAATCATCTCATACAACATTACGAATGGTATTTCAGTATAATTTATCTGTACCTCTTACCTCATTTTTAAATATTAAATTAAATAATATTGGTTCAGTTTTAGGTCCCAATATAACATCCAAAAATATTTTAGAAATATTTAATAATATATTTGATAAATTACTTTTTGAAAATTTATTAGGAAATAATTATAATACAAATTTTTGTACAGATACAATACATCAAGAAATAATTACACAAGTTGAATATGGATATCAATGTAAATCTCCTAATGTTGTTATACTTGAAGCTGGAGGAATACCAACTATGAATGATGGTATTTTTTTATCATTGGATATGTATCGAAATGATGTTGGACTTACAACAAATGGAAAATTAGATGTTTCTGGAGATGAAGATATTTTTCGAAGAATGGCACAATATAAAAATAATGATTTTCGAATTTTACTTGGTCAATGGCATACAAGTAAAGATATGTGTAGTGCAATAATAACTATATTTTCAGGTTATGGGATATTCAATTTAGCTGCAGCACTGGGAGTACGATTTTTAGATAAATTAGAATCAATTGTAGATTACCGTTCTACATTTAAGGTTTTGGAACTATTATGGGTTGATATTATTTAAATTTTAAAAAATGAGATGATTTATTTTTTTTACAAAATATTTTTTATTATATCCCTTAAATTACAAAATATTTTTTTTTTTAAATTACTTATTTTTTTTTTGTTTTCTTTTATTTTTTTATTCTTTTTTTTCAATAATAAAATATATTAAAAAAAACTTGATTTAAAAAATAACCACATTTAATTCATTCATACGATCTATTTAAAATGGTTTACTTGACGCGTCAAATTAATTGTTTACTTCATTGATTATTTAAGTAAATTTGCTCACGCGACAAGTAGCAAATCTCATGTTTATTACTTATTCTGTAATTAAATATGTTTTATAAAATGTGATTCAAGATAAGTAAATATTTTTTGTTTTTTTTTTCTATAATTTGTTAAAATGTCATCAAATGTTGCTAAAGATGAAGATTTTGAATTAGAAATTGTAAGATATTTAAGAAGTGAAGAACTTGAAGTTGAACATACAGGGTGAGTTATTTTCTCACTGAATATTTATTGAGTTATTGTGTATTCGAAATTACGCTGCCACATTGGTCAAGAGAATCGAAAGCACTTCGTGGCCACGTTATTTTTAGTGAACGTTCTTCTCTTGATTTAATGTTCCTGTATGTACCTGGGCACTGGGAATTTATGGTGAATAGGATACACTCTAACATCGAAACACATCATCGTTGAATATTCCGACGTGTATTCTTTGTTTAGTTGATAGCAATGATATTAGTATTCATAATTAAATTATTTTAGTGGACCTGGTGATAAAGGTATTGATGTCATTTGTAAAACGCGAGGAATTACATTTGTTATTCAATGTAAAAACTGGAAATCAAAAGATATAGGCAAGTGTTATGTTTATATTTTTCATTTATTTATTTTATCTATAAACTGAAAATATTATATTATATAGCGCGTGAAATTATCTATGCACATGAAACCGTCGTTTGTAGATACGCCCGTGATAATGGAGGAACTATCATAGGTATAGTGGTAGCTCCTTCCATGAGGAGTTTTGCAAAAGGTGCTTTCGAAGCAGCGGCTGATACAGAAGCCGGGAATATCGTTCTCTTGACAGATATAAACAATTTATCTCTTTACATTCTCCATGTTATTCTTTATGAATGGCATGGAAGACCCTTCGAATATTTCTGTTTACCCTAAATAATTCTACTTACTGTCTTGAGGATGGATTTTATGTTGTTAATTTCAATATTTTTTATTATAAATATTTAAAAAAATCCTTGAAGAAATCCATATCATGGTACACAGGTCACGAAGAGCATTAACCTCCTCGCGGTGTGACCTGGATAACCAACCAACAAATGCTCATTTTTTAGAAAGAAAATTTATATTCAAAGTATATTTTATTAAAAAAATAATAAACAGTATTTTTTAACATTATTTTTTTTTGTTGTTCGTTGATATTGTTGAGACATTTTGTTGTTTTTGTTGTTGTATTGCTTTGCGTAAATCGATATGGATTTTTTTTTTTAAAAAAAAAATATTTTTATAGTTTAAAATAAATATAGAAAAAATTTTTTAAAATAGAAATTGTAAATAAATAAATAAAAATAAAATACTTAGTATTCGTTTAAAATTCCTCTTTAAACTCATAATTACTATCATCGTTTTCTTGATCATTATCTACGTAATCGGCTTTACCTAATATATTATCTATTTCTGAAAATATGTTACTATTTTTTTATCACGATTATATCCAAAAATATTTTTATCTTTGAAAATAGAAAATTGCATCATATCATGAAATTGAAGTATCTTCTTTTCTTGATAAAAAAAGTATATCTAAAAAGATCAGTTCCAACA
>Ga0134123_10000833_pt1 | contig 20309 bp, 16 predicted proteins | sample KB303_FD_96460 | JGI IMG/M metagenome (GOLD analysis project Ga0134123, IMG submission 96460) | Terrestrial soil microbial communities without Nitrogen fertilizer from Kellogg Biological Station, Michigan, USA - KB3-0-3 | ecosystem: Environmental > Terrestrial > Soil > Unclassified ...
CGCAATCGCGCGGTCCAGGATCTCTACGAGCCGGGTTCGACCTTCAAGATCGTCACCGCGTCCGCGGCGGTCGAGGAGAAGCTCTTCCCGCTCGACCGGCCGATCGACGTCGGCGGCGGGCGAATCCAGATCGGCAACCGCGTCGTCCACGATACCCACGACTACGGCGTGCTCTCGTTCACCGACGTCATCGTCAAGTCGAGCAACGTCGGCGCGATCCGGATCGGCTTCACGCTCGGCACCCATCGGCTCAGCGACTACGTGCAGCGCTTCGGCTTCGGCAGGCCGGTGTCGCCCGATTTTCCCGGCGAGAACGGCGGCATCGTCTGGGATCGCGACAAGTGGACCGAGAGCGCGCTCGCCTCGGTGTCGATGGGCTACCAGGTCGGCGTGACGCCGCTGCAGATGGCGGCGGCGGCGAGCGCGATCGCCAACGGCGGCAGCTACGTCGAGCCGCGGGTCGTGCGCGCGATCTACCGCGACAATCGGCGCCTCGCGATTCAACCGAAGACGCTGCGCCGGATCATCACCCCGGACACGGCCGCGGCGATGACCGGCATCATGGAGCAGGTGGTCGAGCGCGGCACGGCGACGCTGGCGCAGATTCCCGGCTTCACCATCGCCGGCAAGACCGGCACCGCCAACAAGCTGGTCAACGGCCGTTACTCGTGGGACACCTACGCGTCGTTCATCGGCTTCGTGCCGTCGCAGCAGCCGGCCATCACCATCATCGTCGTGCTCGATTCGCCGCGCGGAAAGAACGGCCACTTCGGCGGACCAGTGTCGGCGCCGATCTTCAAGCGGATAGCCGAAGCGACGCTGCGCTACCTCGGCATCGGACCGACCATCAACCCGCCGGCGCCGGTGCTGGTCGCAGCGGATGCGCCGCCGCGGGAGGCGCTCGTCGATCCTCCAATCGTCCGGCTGGTCGCCGACGAAGGCACGATGCCCGATCTCACCGGCATGGCCGCGCGTGAGGCGGTGCGGACGCTGGTGAAGCGCGGACTGAAGGCGCGGCTTTCGGGCGACGGCGTCGTCGTCGCGCAGGCGCCCGACCCTGGCGTGCCGGTTGCCCCCGCGACCGAGTGCTATCTCGTGCTCGAGCGCCCGTTCGATCCCACCACGGCAAAAGCGCCGGCGACGCGCGCGGCGGCGGACCATCGATGACCTGGGCGGAGCTGCACGGCGCGTTGCGCGGCCGCGGCCTGATCAGGGCCGACGATGCGCTGCGCGCCGAAGCCGCCGTCGGCGTCGTCACCGGCATTGCCTACGACTCGCGCGCGGTGACGCCGGGCGCCGTGTTCGTCGCGCTCAAGGGCCAGCATGCGGACGGCACCGCGTTCGCGAAACAGGCGATCGAACGCGGCGCCGCGGCCATCGTCTCGGAGCAGCCGGCGCCGCCCGACGTGCACGTGCCGTGGGCGATCGTCGAAGACGCCCGCCGCGCCCTCGCGGTGCTGGCGGCCGCGTTCTACCGCGAGCCGAGCGGCGACATGCGGGTGGTCGGCATCACCGGCACCAATGGCAAGACGACGACCGCGTACCTGGTTGCGTCGTTGTTCGAATCCGCCGGCGTGCAGTGCGGCCTGCTCGGGACGGTTGGCTACCGGATCGGCCCCGGCGAAAGCGGCACGCGCGAAGCGGCGCGGACGACGCCCGAGGCGCCCGACCTGCAGGCGCTGCTCCGCGAGATGGTCGATCTCGGCTGCGGCGCCTGCGCGATGGAAGTCTCTTCGCACGCGCTGTCGCTGCATCGCGTCGACGGGATGCAGTTCGCCGCCGGCGTCTTCACCAACCTGACGCGCGATCACCTCGACTTCCACGCCGACATGGACGACTACTTCCGCGCCAAGCGGAAGCTGTTCGCGATGCTGCCGCGCGAGGCGCCGAGCGTGATCAACGTCGACGACCCGCGCGGCGCGTCGCTCGTCGACGCCGGCGGCAAGCCGGTGACCTACGCGATCAACCGAACCGCCGATGTGACACCCGGCCAGCTGTCGTACTCCCTCGAGGGGCTCGACTTCGAGGTACGCACGCCAGCCGGCGCCGTGCATGTGCGCTCGAAACTCGTCGGCCGGCCCAACGTCTACAACATCCTCGCCGCGGTTTCGACGGCGGTCGCCTTGGCGCTGCCGATCGACGCGATCGAGCGCGGCCTGCAGTCGCTGGACGGCGTGCCGGGGCGGTTCCAGGTGGTGTCGAGCCCGGGCGATCGCGTCACCGTGGTCGTCGACTACGCCCATACCGACGATGCGCTCCGCAATCTGCTCGAGACGGCGCGCCCGCTGGCGACCGGTCGGCTGATCACGGTGTTCGGCTGCGGCGGCGATCGCGATCGCACCAAGCGGCCGCTGATGGGCGCGGTCGCCTCGCGCCTCAGCGACCTCATCGTCATCACCTCCGACAACCCGCGCAGCGAGGACCCGGGCCGGATCATCGAAGAGGTGCAGCGCGGCATCACCGCCGACACCGTTCGCGAGGGGACGCCTCGGCCGCTGGCGATTGCCGACCGGCGCGACGCCATCGTCAAGGCGATCGAGCTGGCACGGCCCGGCGACGTCGTGTTGATTGCCGGGAAGGGGCACGAGAAGTATCAGGCGATCGGCAATCGAGTGCTGCCGTTCGACGACGTCGCGGTGGCGCGCGAAGCGCTGGGACGCCGTGTGGTGTCATGACGGCGCTGCCGCTGAGGGCGGCGTGGGTCGCCGCGCGGATGGCGGGCACGCTCGCCGCCGGGGAGGGATCGACGGAGTTTGCCGACGTGTCGATCGACACCCGGACGCTGAAGCCGGGCGATCTGTTCATCGCCATCCGTGGTGAGCGGTTCGACGGCAGCGAGTTCGCGGGCAACGCCGTCGACGCGGGAGCCGCCGGCGTCGTCGTTCCGCGAGGCTGGTCGCAGGGGGCGGGCAAGACGCGGGCGGCACGCGCGGCGGTGATCGAGGTCGATGACACGACCTCGGCGCTGCAGCAGCTCGCGAATGCGATTCGCCGCGAGTCGGGCACGAAGGTGGTCGCGATCACCGGCAGCGCCGGGAAGACGACGACCAAGGAAGTGACGAGCGAGTTTCTCGGCCTGCGGCACCGCGTGGTACGCAACCGCGGAAACTTCAACAACCACATCGGGCTGCCGCTTTCGCTGATCGAGCTGAAGCAGCGGCCGGAGATTGCCGTCGTCGAGCTGGGGATGAATCACGCGGGAGAAATCAGCACGCTGGTGCGGATCGCCGAGCCGGAGGTCCGCGTGTGGACCAACGTCGGCGAGGCGCACGTCGGCTTCTTCGCGTCGGTCGACGCGATTGCCGACGCCAAGGCGGAGATTCTCGAGGGCGCAGGGCCTGCGACCTTGCTCGTCGCCAACGCCGACGACGCGCGCATCATCGCGCGGTCAGCTAACTTCCGGGGCCGGACGGTGACCTTTGGCGTCGAGCGCGACGCCGACGTGCAGGCGACGCAGATCCAGGATCGCGGGATCGAAGGGACCAGCGCGCGGGTGGCAACGCCACGCGGCGCGGCCGAGATCACGACACCGCTCGTCGGCCGCGCCAACCTCGCCAACATTCTCGCCGCGATCGCCGTGGCGCTCGAATTCGACGTGCCGCTCGCAGACATCGCCGCCAAGGCCGGCGAGCTTCGCCCCGCCTCGCATCGCGGCGAAGTCGTGCGGCTGGCTGGCGGCCTCACCGTCATCGACGACAGCTACAACGCCAACCCGACGGCGACCAGGCGGGCGCTCGATGTCCTCGCTGGCGCGCAGGCGACGCGGCGCATCGCGGTCGTCGGCGAGATGCTCGAGCTCGGCGATCACGCCATCGGCCTGCACGAAGGCGTTGGCCGCGCCGCCGCACAGGCGCGACTCGACCGGCTGATCACGGTCGGCGGCCCGGCGGCGGCGGCGCTGGCGGCGGCCGCGGTGGCAGGGGGGATGGCGGCGGCCAACGTCCAGCACTTCGCCACCAGCGACGAGGCCGCCGACGTCGTGCTTGCGCTGGTGCGGTCCGGCGACGTGGTCCTGGTGAAAGGGTCGCGCGGCGTCAAGACCGACCGCGTGGTCGAGCGGCTCAAGGCGGAGCGAGGCTGATGCTCTATCACCTGCTCTATCCGTTTCACCTGCAGCTGTCGGTGCTGAACGTCACCCGCTACATCACGTTCCGCACCGCGGCGGCGACGCTCTCGGCGCTCGCGATCAGCCTGGTGTTCGGCCCGTGGCTGATTCGCAAGCTGCGCGAGTTCCAGATCGGCCAGGTGATCCGCGCCGAGGGTCCGCAGACTCACCGGCCGAAGGCCGGCACGCCGACGATGGGCGGCCTGCTGATCCTGACGGCGGCGCTGGTACCGACACTCCTCTGGGCTGACCTGACCAACGTCTACATCTGGATCGCGGTGCTGACGACGATGGGGTTCGGCGCGATTGGCTTCGCCGACGACTACCTGAAGATCATTCGCCGCTCGCACCACGGCCTGCTGCCGCGCTACAAGATGGGATTTCAGATTCTCATCGGCCTGGCCGTCGGCGTCGTCCTGCTGGTGCTGCAGAACGAGAGCCTCTACAACACGCGGCTGGTGTTCCCGTTCTTCAAGCGCATCATCCCCGACCTCGGCTACTGGTATCTGCTGTTCGCGGTGTTCGTGCTGGTGGCGGAGTCGAACGCCGTCAACCTGACCGACGGCCTCGACGGGCTGGCCATCAGCGTGTTCGCGATCGCGGCGTCGGCGTATACCGCGCTCGCCTACGTCACCGGTCATCGCGTGTTCGCCGAGTACCTGCTCCTTGTGCGCTTTCCTCAGGCCGCCGAGTTGACGGTGTTCTGCGGCGCGCTGGTTGGCGCCTCGCTCGGCTTCCTCTGGTACAACTCGTACCCCGCCGAAATCTTCATGGGCGACGTCGGCTCGCTGGCGCTCGGCGCCGCGCTCGGCATCGTCGCGATCCTCATCAAGCAGGAGCTGCTGCTGCCGATCGTCGGCGGGGTGTTCCTGCTCGAGGCGGCGTCGGTGGTGCTCCAGGTCAGCTACTTCAAGGCGACGAAAGGGCAGCGCTTGTTCCGGATGGCGCCGCTGCATCACCACTTCGAGTTGATTGGATGGAGCGAGCCCAAGGTGATCACGCGGTTCGTGATCATCGGGATCATCTTCGCGTTGACCAGTCTGGCGACGCTGAAGCTGCGGTGACGAAGACACATCGATGCCTTTTGACGTGCGGGGCAAACGGGTGACGGTTGTGGGGGCGGCGCGGAGCGGCATTGCCGCCGCGGAGCTGCTCGCGCGCCGCGGCGCGGTCGTGACGCTGTCCGAAGCGCGCAGCGACGTCCCGGAGACGGAACCGCTCGTGCCGCTCGGCGTCCGCCTCGAGCTCGGCGGTCATCAGGCGGCGACCTTCACCGACGCCGATCTCGTGGTGCTCAGCCCGGGCGTGCCGCCGGAAACGGCGGCGGTCCAGGCGGCGCGCGCCCGCGGCATCCCGGTCATCGCCGAGATCGAGTTGGCGTCGCGCTGGCTGCAGGGACGGATGATCGCGATCACCGGCACCAAGGGCAAGTCGACCACCACCGCGTTGACCGGCCGGATGCTCGAAGCGGCCGGCTTCAAGGTGACGGTCGGCGGCAACATCGGCGCGCCGCTGAGCGCACAGGTGTCGCAGTCGACGCCAGACACCTTCCATGTCGTCGAGACCAGCAGCTTCCAGCTGGAACAGATCGACACGTTCCACCCGTGGATCGCGGTGATGCTCAACTTCTCGCCCGATCATCTCGATCGGCATCCGACGGTCGAATCGTACGCGGCGGCGAAAGCGCGGATTTTCGAGAACCAGGACGCGCGCGACTTCGCCGTGATCAACGCCGACGACCCGGCGGTGCTCGAGCTGGCGCGGCGCGGGCGCGCGGCGGCGCGCCTCTTCGCCCGCAGCGGCTCAATCGATCGCGGAACCGTCGTCGAAGACGGCTGGATCGTCGACCGCCGGCGGGATGCGACGTCGCGGCTCGTCCCGTTGGCCGCCATCCACCTGCTCGGCCCGCACCTGGTTAACGACGTCATGGCGGCGGCGACGGTCGGCGCGATTGCCGGCGCGGCGCCGGCGGCGATGACCGCAGCGGTCGACGGCTTCCGCGGCCTCGAGCATGCGATGGAGCTGGTCGGCGAGCGGCAGGGCGTGCGCTTCGTCAACGATTCGAAGGCGACCAACGTCGAGTCGGCGCTGCGCTCGATCGAGAGCTTCGATCGCGATCTGGTGGCGATTATCGGCGGCAAGTTCAAGGGAGGCGACCTGCGGCTGCTGCGCGAGCCGCTCCGGCAGCGCGCCAGGGCGGTCGTGGCCATCGGCGAAGCGCGGCCGCTGGTCGCCGAGGCGCTGGCCGATCTCGTGCCGGTGCACGAGGCGGCGACGCTTCGCGACGCGGTCGAGCGTGCCTTCGAGCTGGCAAAGCCCTCGGGTGTGGTGCTGCTGGCGCCCGCGTGCGCGAGCTTCGACATGTTCCGCGATTACGCCGACCGCGGACGTCAGTTCAAGGAGGAAGTAGGAAGGCTGATTGAGCGGTGAGCAGTCGTCAGTCGGTTCTTGCGGTAGAGGATTGGCTGCTGGGAACCCGCGCTGCCCCGGCGCGGGAAGCTGATGCCTCTTCCCGAAAGCCGACTGATGACTGCTGACCGCTCACGGCGATCCTAATCCGGTACCGGCGGATGTTTCGGGCGAAATGGAGTGAACCTTTAGGGTGGCGAGAAAACTCAAGTCGGACAAGGTGCTGTTCATCACGACCATCCTCCTGGTCGCGCTGAGCGTGGTCATGGTCTACAGCGCCTCGGCTGCGGTCGCGCTGGATCGCTTCGGCCGCGCTTCGCGCTTCCTGATCACCCAGGGAATGTGGGCGGCGCTCGGCGTGGCCATGCTGTATGTGGTCATGCGGATCGACTACCGCTGCTATCGCGAGCCGGTGTTCATCTGGACCTGCCTCGCGCTGGTGACGCTGGGGTTGATTGCCGTGTTCCTGCGCGCGCCGATCAACGGCGCCCGGCGGTGGCTCGGCGCCGGCGGTATCGGCGTCCAGCCGTCGGAGCTGGCCAAGCTGGCCGCCATCTTCTTCATCGCCGCCCACCTCGAGCGCCGCGGACGCCGCATCGACGACCTCGCCTACGGGGTGCTGCCGGTTGCGGTGGTCGTGCTCGGGCTGGTCGCCCTGATCCTGCCGGAGCCGGATTTCGGGACGTCGATGTCGCTGCTGCTCATCGCCGCGGTGATGGTGTTCGCCGCCGGGCTGAACTACCGCTACATCGCCGGCGCCGCGCTGCTCGCGCTGCCGGCGCTCTACATCGCGGTGATGGGGTCGCCCTATCGCCGCCGCCGCACGCTCGCCTTCCTCAATCCCTGGGAAGACCCGCTCGGCGACGGCTTTCAGATCATCCAGTCGCTCATCGCCGTCGGCACCGGCGGCGTGTGGGGAAAAGGGCTGATGAACGGCGTGCAGAAGCTCTTCTACCTCCCGGAACCGTACACCGATTTCATCTATTCGGTGATTGCCGAGGAGCTCGGGCTGATTGGCGCGACCGCGGTGGTCCTGTGCTTCTGCGTCATGACCTGGCGCGGGCTGCGGATCGCGGTCAGCGCCGAGGATTCGTTCGGCGGCTACCTGGCGCTCGGCCTGACCGCGATGGTGGCGGCGCAGGCGTTCGTCAACATCAGCGTGGTGCTCGGCCTGATGCCGACCAAGGGTCTGCCGCTGCCGTTCGTCAGCGCCGGCGGATCGTCGCTCCTCATCAATCTGGTCGGGATGGGGATTCTCTTGAACGTGTCCCAGCACACGTCTTCAGCGGAGGCATGACGCCTCGCGCAGGTATGCATGGCTGTCCGCATGGTCATCGCCGGTGGCGGCACCGGCGGACATCTCTATCCCGGCATCGCGGTGGCGCGCGAGCTGCTGTCGCGCCATCCCGACGCGGTGGTGTCGTTTGCCGGGACGGCGCAGGGGATCGAAGCGCGGGTGATCCCGCGCGAAGGGTTTCCGCTCGACCTGATTCGCAGCAGCGGCGTGAAGGGGAAGTCGTTCGCCCTGCGCGTGCGCGGCGCGCTGCTGGTGCCGGTGAGCCTGGTCGACGCCTGGCGCATCGTCTCGGCGCGGCGGCCGTCGCTCGTCGTCGGCGTCGGCGGCTACAGCTCCGGGCCGGTGGTGATCGTCGCGGCGGTGCGCGGCGTGCCGACGATGCTGCTGGAGCAGAACGCGGTGCCGGGGCTCACCAACCGGCTGCTCGCGCGCGTCGTCAAGGCGGCGGCGGTGACCTACGAATCGACCCAGGCGTTTTTCGGTGCGAAGGCGTTCGTCAGCGGCAACCCGGTCCGGCCCGAGTTCTTTCGCGCGGCCGGGCCCAACCAGGAGTCGGCGAGCGATGACGCGACGTCGGTCACCCGGGTTTTAGTCTTTGGCGGCTCTCAGGGCGCGCACGCGATCAACATGGCCATGGTGGAGGCAGCGCCGCAGCTGGCGGCCGGCCGTCCGCCTGTCCGTCTCACACACCAGACGGGAGAACGGGATGTGGAGATGGTGCGAACCGCCTACCGGCAGGCGGGGGTGCAGGGCGACGTCGAGCCGTTCCTCTACGACATGGGACGACAGCTCGCCGGCGCCGATTTGATCGTCTGCCGCGCGGGCGCGACGACGCTGGCGGAGATCATGGCCGCGGGCAAGCCGGCGATTCTCATCCCGCTGCCAACCGCGACCGACGATCACCAGCGGAAGAACGCCGAATCGCTGGTGGCGGCGGGGGCGGCGGAGGTGCTGCTGCAGCGCGACGCGACCGGTGCGGCCGTGGCCGCGCGAATCGCCGCGCTCGCCGCCGACGCGCCGCGGCGGCAGCGCATTGCGGCGGCGGCACGCGCGCTGGCGAAGCCGGATGCGGCGCGGGTCATCGTCGATCGCGCGCTGGAGCTGGTGGCGCGCAAGCAGCTGTGAGCACGCGGAGGTTCGGGGTTCGGGGTTCGGGGTGTGGGGTTCGCTTGCGGTTCAGCGTTCGGGGTTCAGGGTTGGTTCGGGGGTTCTGGGTTCTGGGTGCGAGGGTCCATGTTCGAGGATTCGAGGGTTCGAGGTTCAGCGGTTCGGGCACTTGGAACCGAGAACCGCACGCGAACCCCGAACCCCGAACCCCGAACCCCGAACCTCTGCGTGAAAGGCGGCCGGTGCTTGGTAAGACGCGGCACGTCCACTTCGTCGGCATTGGCGGCATCGGCATGAGCGGGATCGCCGAGCTGCTCGCCAATCTCGGCTACGCGGTCAGCGGATCCGACGAGAAGCGATCGCCGGTCACGGATCGGCTCGCGAAGATGGGCATCCGAATCGCCTCCGGCCACGACGCCGCGAACGTCGGCGACGCCGACGTCGTGGTGATCTCGTCGGCGGTGCGGTCGACCAACCCGGAGGTGGTCGAGGCGGCGCGGCGGCAGGTGCCGGTGATTCCGCGCGCCGAGATGCTCGCCGAGCTGATGCGGCTGCGGTTCGCGATTGCGGTCGCCGGCGCGCACGGCAAGACGACGACCACGTCGATGATTGCGCTCGCGCTCGAGCGCGCCGGCCTCGATCCGACGGCGGTCATCGGCGGCCGGCTCAGCGCCTTCGGCAGCAACGCGCGTCTCGGACGCGGCGAGCTGATGGTGGCTGAGGCCGACGAGAGCGACCGATCGTTCTTGAAACTGTTTCCCTCGATCGCGGTGATCACCAACATCGACTACGAGCATCTCGAGAACTACGGCAGCTTCGAGGACCTGCAGCAGGCCTTCGTCGACTTCGCCAACAAGGTGCCGTTCTACGGCGCGGTGGTCGCCTGCCTCGACGATCCCAACCTGGCGCAGGTGCTGCCGCGGATGACGCGTCGCGTCGTCACCTACGGGCTCGAATCCGCCGACGCCGACGTGACCGCGACCGGCGTCGCGCTCGGTCCGCTGAGCGCGACCGCCACCGTGCAGCGGCGCGAGCGCGGCAACTACGCGGGCCGCGGCTTCAGGGGCGCCGACGCCGAAGCCGGCGGCGGCGATCGCCGCAAGGCACGCGTCACGCTCGGAACGCTGACGCTCACCGTGCCCGGACGGCACAACCTGCTCAACGCCCTCGCCGCCGTCGCCGTCGGCCTGGAGCTCGGGCTGTCGTTCGACCGCATCGCCTCGGGGCTGAAAGACTTCCGCGGCGCCGAGCGCCGCTTCGACGTCCGCGGCGAGCCGAACGGCATCCTGGTGGTCGACGATTACGGCCATCACCCGACGGAAATCGCCGCCGTCATCGCCGCCGCGCGCACGTTCGGGCGGCGGATCGTCGTCGCCTTCCAGCCGCACCGTTTCTCGCGGACCGCGGCGCTGATGGACGCCTTTGGCCCGGCGCTCGGCGGTGCGGATCACGTGGTGCTCACCGACATCTACGCAGCCGGAGAGGATCCGATGCCCGGCGTCACGCTCGACGCGCTCGGCGACGCCGTGCGCAAGAGCGCGTCGATCCCGGTCGACGTCGTCCCCCGCCTCGACGACGTGGTGGCGGCCGTGGTGCGGGTGGCGCGGCCTGGAGACATCGTGATCACGCTGGGTGCCGGGTCGATCGGCAGCGTGCCCGATCGCCTCGTGGAGGCGCTGACGTCATGAGCGCGGTCTCGGCTAGAACTGATCGGCGCTTCCGCCGCGCGCACGTCAAGCCGGGGCGCAAGCGGCGGTGGTATTCGGCGGTGAAACCGCTGCTCGGCTGGACGGCGCTCCTCGCCGGGCTCGCCTACGGCGTGTACCGCACGTCGATCGTCGCCGCCCAGGCGCACGTGCTGAGGGTCGACCGCATCGTCGTCCGCGGCAACGGGCGGCTGACCGACGCGCAGGTGATGACGATGCTCGACGGGCTGCGCGGCGAGAGCCTGATGTGGACCGATCTCGAGGCGTGGCGCGCGCGGCTGCTGGCCTCGCCATGGATTCGCGACGCGGCGTTGCGGCGGTCGCTGCCGTCGACGGTGGAAATCACCGTTACCGAACGCACGCCGATCGGCATCGCCCGGATCGACGGCGAGCTGTACCTGGTGGACGAGAGCGGCGTGCTGATCGACGAATACGGGCCGCATTTCGCCGAGTTCGATCTGCCGATCGTCGACGGGCTGCCGGCCGCCGCCGGCGGCACCGGAGCGGTGACCGACGAGGCGCGGGCGGCGCTCGCCGCCCAGGTGATCGCGGCGGTGAAAGGGAAGCCGCAGCTGGCGAACCGGCTGTCGCAGGTCGACGTCAGCGACGCGCACAACGCCCGCGTCATCCTGACCGGCGACGGCGCACGGATCCAGCTGGGCGAGGACCGATTCCTGCCGAGGCTGCAGTCGTATCTCGATCTGGCGCCAACGCTCCGCGAGCGGGTCGCCGAAATCGATTCGGTGGACCTGCGCTTCGACGATCGCATCTACGTCCGGCCGACGGCGCGCAAGCGTCAGTCGGGCGGCGCGCAGCCTCAGCCACGAACGGGCCGGAAGCCGGAAGCCAGACAGAACCCATAAGGGGAACCCGATTGGCGCGAAAAGAACGATACCTGGTGGGGCTCGACGTCGGCACCTCGAAGGTGACGGCGGTGGTCGGCGAGATCCTGAACGGCGACGGCATCGACATCGTCGGCATCGGCGCGGCCGAGTCGCGCGGGATCCGGCGCGGCGTCGTCGTCAACCTCGAGGCGGCGGTCGACTCGATCAAGAAAGCGGTCGAGGAAGCCGAGCTGATGGCGGGCGTCGAGATCGACTCGGTGCACCTGGCGCTGTCGGGGCCGCACGTCAAGGGGTTCAACAGCCGCGGCGTAATCGCGGTCGCGGGCAAGAACCGCGAGATCACCCGCGAGGACGTGCGGCGCGCGATCGATGCCGCCAAGGCGGTGTCGCTGCCGACCGGGCGCGAGATCCTGCACGTGCTGCCGCAGGACTTCGTCGTCGACGAGCAGGACGGCATCGGCGCGCCGGTGGGGATGACGGGGGCGCGGCTCGAGGTCAACGTTCACATCGTCACCGGCAGCCAGAGCTCGACCCAGAACATCGTCGCCTGCGTCAACCGCGCCGGCGTCAATGTCGCCGAGACGGTGGTCGAGCAGCTCGCCGCCAGCGAATCGGTGCTGACCGACGACGAGAAGGAGCTCGGCGTCGCGCTGGTGGACATCGGCGGCGGCACCACCGACATCGCCATCTACGAGCGCGGCAGCATCTGGCACACGGCGGTGATCGGCGTCGGCGGGGATCATTTCACCAACGACATCGCCGTCGGCCTGCGGACGCCGGTACCCGACGCGGAGAAGATCAAGCGCAAGTGCGGCTGCGCGCTCGCCGCGATGGTCGACGAGGAAGAGACGATGGAAGTGGCGAGCGTCGGCGGGCGCAAGCCGCGGGTGATGGCCAGGCGGATCCTGTCGGAGATCCTCCAGCCGCGGGCCGAAGAGATCTTTCACCTCGTCTGGGACGAAATCCGCCGCGCCGGCTACGAGAAGAGCCTCAACTCGGGGATCGTGCTGACCGGCGGCGGCGCGATCCTCGACGGCATGCCGGAGATCGCCGAGCAGATCTTCGACCTGCCGATCCGCCGCGGCTGCCCGGGCGGAGTCGGCGGCCTTGCCGATCACGTCAACAGCCCGACTTTCGCCACCGGCGTCGGGCTGGTGCTCTACGGCTACCGCAACTCGATCGGCGAGTCGCGCGTCCCAGTCGGCGCCGGCGCGCTGGTGCGCGTGGCCGGGCGGCTGCGCGGCTTGTTCCGCGAATTCTTCTAAGGCGGGACGGACCCGCCTCTTCCAGGGAGCGACGCATGCACGAATACCTGAATGATGGGACACAGGACGCGCCACGGCCGCGGCTGCGGCTCGACGATCCGCCCGGCGCCGGTGCCCGCATCAAGGTCATAGGGGTCGGCGGCGGCGGCAGCAATGCCGTCAACCGGATGGTGATCGCCGGCTTCGACGGCGTCGAGTTCGTCGTCGCCAACACGGACATGCAGGCGCTGCGCACCAACGCCGCGCCGGTGAAAATTCAGATCGGCGCCAAGCTGACCAAAGGGCTCGGCGCCGGCGCCGATCCCACCGTCGGGCGCCAGGCCGCGCTCGAGGACACCGACAAGATCATCCAGGCGCTCGATGGCGCCGACATGATCTTCGTCACCACCGGACTCGGCGGCGGCACCGGCACCGGCGCGGCGCCGATCATCGCCAGCCTCGCCAGCGAACTCGGCGCGCTCACCGTGGCGGTGGTGACGAAGCCGTTCAAGTTCGAAGGGCGCAAGCGCCAGCAGCAGGCCGAGCGCGGGCTCGAGATGCTGCGTGAGTCGGTCGACACCATCATCACCATCCCCAACGAGCGGCTGCTGACGATCATCGATCGCACCACGCCGATGACCGATGCGTTCGCCACCGCCGACGACGTGCTGCGGCAGGCGATTCAGGGCATCTCGGACCTGATTCTCGTGCCCGGGCTGATCAACCTCGATTTCGCCGACGTCAAGACGATCATGGCCGGCATGGGCCTGGCGATGATGGGCACCGGCGTCGGCGAAGGACAGGACCGCGCGATGGAGGCGGCGCGTCGCGCGATCTCGAGCCCGCTGCTCGAGGGCGCGTCGGTCAACGGCGCGCGCGGCGTGATCATCAACGTCACCGGCGGCCCCGATCTCTCGCTGGTCGAAGTCAGCGAGGCGTCGTGCATCGTCCAGGAGGCGGCGGACGAGGACGCGAACATCATCTTCGGCGCGGTGGTCGATCCGGCGCTCAAGGGGAAGGTGAAGATCACGGTGATCGCGACCGGGTTCGGCGCGCCGGCCGCGTCGCGCGCCGTGCCGTCGACCGCGCAGACGCCGGTCGACATGTCCGCCTACTCGGAGGTTGCGCGCGTGCGCGCCGACCCGGCGCCGGCGTCCGCGGGTGCGACGCCGTCGCGGCTGTCGATTGCGCGGCGCCCGCCGCTCGATCTGCCGATGGCGGCATCGATGGGCGCCTCCGCGCCGCCGATCGCGGCGATGGCGTCGTCGAACGCGCAGCCGTCGGAGACCGCCGACGACACGCTGCGGATTCACGACGGCTCGGAGCCGCTCGCAGGCGATCCCGACTTCGAGCTGAGCTCGGCGCTCGACGTGCCGGCGTTCCTTCGGCGGCAGGAAGGCTGACGCACAGAGGCTCAGAGGACGGGAGGCTCAGAGAACGGAGGCTCGGAGAGCGGGAGGCTCACAGTCATCGCTTTAGGGGTGCCCGCTCTCGCGGTGATAGAGTAGGTAAATCCACGGCACGCGTGAACGCCGCCGGTGGAGCGTGAGCCGGCGAATGCCACAGCCGGGCTCGGCGCGTGCAGCACCGCATGAAGTCCTGGGAACAACGGGAACGGGCACAACAAACCCTCGCGAAAGAAGTCGGTTACGTCAAAAAGCCGCATGGCGGACGCCTGCGCGTGGCGCTCGCCTTCCCGAACACCTACTGGGTCGGGATGTCGAACCTCGGCTTTCAGACGATCTACCGCCTCTTCAACGACGAGGAGGACATCGTCTGCGAGCGGTTCTTCCTGCCGCCGAAGCAGGAGCTCGCCGAGCTCTCCGCCGCAAAGGCGCCCCTCCTGACCCTCGAGTCGCAGACGCCGGTTGGCGAGTTCGACGTCATCGCATTCTCCGTGTCCTTCGAGTGGGACTACGTGAACGTGCTGACGCTGCTGCGGCTCGCCGGCGTGCCCGCGTACGCCGCCGAGCGCTCGCCGCGGCATCCGCTGGTCGTCATCGGCGGCGCGGTGACGTTCGTCAACCCCGAGCCGCTCGCGCCGTTCGCCGATGTGATCGCGGCGGGCGAGGGCGAAGTGCTCGTGCCCGGCCTGCGCCGCGCGATCTCGGCGGCCACCGATCGCGACAGCCTTCTGCGGCTGATCGCGAACGAGCGCGGCTTCTACGTGCCGTCGTTCTACGACCCGCAGTACGACGACAACGGAACGTTGACCGGCTACACCGTGCGGCCGGGCATCGACGCGCCGCTGCCGGTGCGAAAAGCGGCGCTCAAGGTGACCGATGCGGTCGACCCGCCGGCGACCGGGATCTTCACGCCTGACACCGAGTTCGGCTCGCGTTTCCTCGTCGAGGTCGTGCGCGGCTGCGCCAACCTGTGCCGCTTCTGCTGGGCCGGCTACAACTACCTGCCGGTGCGCGCCTTTCCCGCCGACCGGATCCTGCAGCTGGCGCGCGAGGCGCGATCGCACTCGAGCCGCGTCGGCCTGGTGTCGATTGCGCTGTGCGATCACCCGGAGATCGATCGGATCCTCGCGAGCCTGCTGGAAATGGGCTACGCGATCAGCCCCGCGTCGCTGCGCCTCGACGACCTGACCGAGTCGATCGTCCGCGTCCTGCGCCAGAGCGGAGAGCGGACGATCACGATCGCGCCAGAGACCGGCTCCGACCGGCTGCGCCGTGTGATCAACAAGACGGTGACCAACGACGAGATCCTCGACCGCGCCGAGCTGATCTTCGCCAACGGCATCGAAAACCTGAAGCTGTACTACATGCTCGGCCTCCCCACCGAGACAGACGACGACCTGGTGGCGATTCGCGAGCTGACGCTGCAGATCCGCGAGCGGATGCTGAAGTACGCGCGGCCGAAGGGACAGCTGGGGCGAATCATCGCCAGCGTCAACCCGCTGATTCCAAAGCCAGGCACCGCCTTTCAATGGCTGCCGATGGAAGACCCGGCAACCGTCGACCGCAAGATCAAACGGCTGCGCCACCTCACCGCCGGCATCGACAACGTGTTCTTCAACATCAAGTCGGAGCGTCACTCCTACTATCAGGCGCTGCTGTCGCTCGGTGACCGCCGCGTCGCGCCGGCGATTGCCGCCGCCGAGCGCAACGGCCAGAACTGGCGCGCCGCAGTCGCCGAGGCCGGCATCGACGGCGACTTCTACATTTTCCGCGACCGGACCAGCGACCCGATGCTGCCGTGGGACATCATCGACGGCGGCATGAAGCGCAGCTTCTTCGAGAGCGAGATGGAGAAGAGCCTGCGCGCCGAGTGGACGCTGCCGCCGAAGCGCGCGCAGGAAAACGCGCGGCTCCTGCCAATGATTCCGTAGGGGCCGAGCTTGCTCGGCCCCCGAGCGCGGGCAGCCCTGAAGGGCTGCGCTACGTCGAACGCGCGTCGTTCAAAACCCGGTCGTGACCGCGGACTGCTCCTCCCAGTTCTGAAACGCGCTCAGGATCAACTCGCGCAGCTTGTTCTGGCCCGTCGAGTCGGTGATCGGGCGGAGCAGCGCGAAGCTGCGGCGCTCGCCGTTGACGGCGTACTGCCGTGCGGGGAACGTGACGTTGCGGCCCGTCCCGCTCTTCCGCTCCCAGATCGAAAAGCCAATCAGCTTCAGTCCCTCGAGCGGGCCGTCGCTGAAATGGAGCTCGGCGTCGGCAAGTTTTCCCGGCGGGTTTCCGCGGTCGTTGGGCGTGATGATCACGTTCATCGCGGCACTCCTTTCCTTGAGCCGTTCGCCTTCGCCTTCACTGCTTCGGCGACGGGCGCCTGTTCTCGTTGTCAGACGCTGCATCAAGCGGAATGCCGGCGCCGGGCACGCGCAGGGCGTGGGCGCAAGCGGCGGGGAACAGGAGACTTGGACGCGGCGGCGTGCGGCCCGAGACGATCGCGCGCGCGGCGGTGGCCGGAGATGACGCCGCGAGTTGCCCTTCGACTCGCGGTGAATCGTGGCGCTCGGTCAGGGCAGGCGTGCTAATCGCCGAGAATCAACACCTGCGCAATCGCCAGCTTGTCGGAATGGGTGATGGTCAGGAGCGACGACCGGCCGCCCATCGCCTCGAAGCGCCGGGCCGCGCCGCCGTGCAGCTTCAGCTGCGGCGGCCCGCCACGGCGGATGACCTCGACGTCGCGCCACAGCACGCCCTGCGAGTGGCCGGTGCCGAGCGCTTTCATCGCCGCCTCCTTCGACGCGAAGCGGCCGGCGAGGTGGATGGCCGGCTCGCGCCGCCTGGTGCAGTACGCCACCTCGCCCTCGGTGAAGATCCGGCGCAGGAAACGCTCGCCGTAGCGCTCGAGCGTATCGGCAATGCGTTCGATGTCGGTGGCGTCGAGGCCGAGGCCGATGATATTTGGCATGATCGTCGGAATGCTTCCCAAGCCTAACGACGGCTTCGGCTGGCTGCAACTCGACGAGGGGCCGGCCCTCGTCTGCCGGGCGCTCGCGCCGCACGCCGGCCACCTCTTCACCACCCGCCAGTGGCGGCTCGGCGCCGGCGACGATGGGCACCGCGCGGAGGCGTGGGGCGACGTCGCGCGCGCGCTCGGCGTCGAATCGGGGCAGCTGCAGCGCGCGCATCAGGTGCACGGCAACGCGGTCGTCGTCCGGCGCGCCGGCGAGCCGCGGCGAGACGCTGCGCCGCTGCCGGATGCCGACATTCTGGTCTCGAACGATCCGGAAACCGTGCTGTCGATTCAAACCGCCGATTGCGTGCCGCTCCTCATCGCCGATCGCCGCACCGGCGCGGTCGCCGCGGCCCATGCCGGATGGCGCGGCCTGGCCGCTCACGTGCCGGCCGTGACGGTGCAGGCGCTGACGCGGGAGTTCGGCAGCCAGCCGGCGGATCTCGTCGCCGCCGTCGGGCCCTCGATCAGCGGCCCGCGCTACGAGGTCGGCCCCGAGGTGCGGGAGCGGTTCGAGGCGAACGGCTTTTCCGAGGCCGACTGCGATCGCTGGTTCGCCCCGGCCTCGCGTCCCGGGCACTGGTGGTTCGACGGGTGGGCGTCAGCGAGCGATCAGCTCGCCGCGGCCGGTCTCGCCAACGCGGCAATCCATCTCTCCGGGCTGTGCACGGCGAGCGTTCCGGATGTTCTCTGCTCGTATCGGCGCGACGGCAAGGCGGCGGGGCGAATGGCCGCCGCGATCAGGGCTTTGCCGCGTCGTCCATAGCCTGGTTGGCGAGCCGATCGGCGTGCGCGTTGCTCCCCCGGCCGACGTGCTCGAACGCGACGTCGCCGAGCTGCTGCGCCAGGAGCCGTGCCCTGGCGTGCAGCGGCTGGAGGCCGGCGTTCTTCACCTTGTAGTTCCCGAGCATCTGCTGCACCAGCAGCAGCGAATCGGATCGCACGAGGAGGCGGCGATGGCCGTGATGCGCGGCCCACTCGAGCGCGGCGATCAGCCCGGAGTATTCGGCCACGTTGTTGGTGGCGACGCCAATCGAGCGCGCGAATTCCTCGACGAGCTCGCCGTCGGGGCGCTCGATGCGAACGCCGAAGCCGGCCGGCCCGGGATTGCCGCGCGCGCCGCCGTCGGTGTAGGCGACGAGGCGATCGGGCGTGGACGCGGAGTCGAACGGGAGGCCGGGGGAGGCGGCGGGGCGCGGCGTTTGCCCTGACCCGCGTCGAAGGGTCACGATGGCTGCGGCGAGGCGTCGGATGCCGCCGCCGATGACGGCGCCGCCGCGAAGTAGAGGACGCGGTTGCAGCTGTCGCACTGCGTGATCGCGTCGTTGCGGCGGACGGTGTTGAAGACCTGCGGCCGCAGCCGGACGTGGCAGATGGTGCAGATGCCGTCCCTGGCCTCGGCGACGGCGACGCCGTGGCGCTTTTTTGCGACCTGCTCGAAGATCGCGAAGACGCTCTTGTCGAGCGCGGCGACCAGCTGCGCGCGCTCGCCGGCGATGCGCTCGACCGAGGCCTGGAGCTCGCCATGCTCCGCGGTCATCGCCTTGCGGTCGGCGTCGGCGGCCTTCTGCTCGGCCGCCAGATCCGATTCCGCTTTCTTGAGCGCGGCGTTCAGCTCGTCGGCCTCGAGCATCCGCTCGAGCACCTTGTCCTCGAGCGTCTTGATCTCGCCCTGCGCGTAGCCGATCTCCTTCTGCACCGCGTGGTACTCGACGTTGGTCTTGACCGCCATCGCCGTCTCGCGGAACTTCGAGAGGCGGCTCTGGTGCATGGCCACGTCCTTCTCGATCTCGCGCCGCGCCGCCTGGTTGGCGGCGACGGCGGTCTTCGCCGCGGCGACGCGCTGGCGCGCGGCCTCGAGGCGCGCCTCGAGCACCTTGGCGTGCTCGGGCTCGTCGGCGAGCTTCCGGCGCGCGGCCTCGGCGGTGGTGTCGAGGCGCTGGAGGGCGATCAGGCGTTCGAGGTCGGGATGCATCGGTGCTCGTGGACAAACAAAAAAGGCCCCGCCGAAGCGGAGCCTGAATTTTAACTTCCGCGCGATACTTCGCTTGCGGTCCACCTTCGCTGCTTCGCAGCTACGGTGGACACCTTCGCGTGGGCTTGCCCACCGGAGCTCACGCGTGTCTGTTCGCAAGCGTGAGCGAAGGTGGGCCCACCAGGATTCGAACCTGGAACGGGCCGGTTATGAGCCGGCGGCTCTAACCGTTGAGCTATGGGCCCGCTCGCAAGTATGAACGAAGCGCGACGTCCCGTCATCAGGAGGTTCGGCCTTCGAGGAACGCGCGCAGCTTGCGGCTGCGCGACGGGTGCCGCAGCTTGCGCAGCGCCTTGGCCTCGATCTGCCGGATGCGCTCGCGGGTCACCGCGAAGCTCTGGCCCACTTCCTCGAGCGTGTGCTCGCTGCCGTCGCCGACGCCGAAGCGCATCTTGATCACCTTCTCCTCGCGCGGCGTCAGCGTCTTCAGCACCGACTCGGTCTGCTCCTTGAGATTGAGGTTGATCACCGCCTCGGCCGGCGAGACCACCTGGCGATCCTCGATGAAGTCGCCGAGATGCGAATCTTCCTCTTCCCCGATCGGCGTCTCGAGCGAGATCGGCTCCTGCGCGATCTTCAGCACCTTGCGCACCTTGGACACCGGGATGTCCATCCGCTTGGCGATCTCTTCCGAGGTCGGCTCGCGCCCGAGCTCCTGCACCAGCGCGCGCGAGGTGCGAATCAGCTTGTTGATCGTCTCGATCATGTGCACCGGGATGCGGATGGTGCGCGCCTGGTCGGCAATCGCGCGGGTGATCGCCTGGCGGATCCACCAGGTGGCGTAGGTCGAGAACTTGTAGCCGCGGCGGTACTCGAACTTGTCGACCGCCTTCATCAGGCCGATGTTCCCTTCCTGGATCAGATCGAGGAACTGCAGCCCGCGGTTGGTGTACTTCTTGGCGATCGAGACGACGAGGCGGAGGTTGGCTTCGACCAGCTCCTTCTTCGCCTGTTCCGCCTGGTACTCGCCGCGGAGGATGACGTCGAGCGTCTGCTTCAACTCGTCGGGCGACTGCTCGAGGCTGTCGGTCAGCGACTTGATCTTGAGCTTCAGCTCCTTGATCTGCCGCTGGATGTTCTTCTTGTCCTCGTCCTTCAGCTTGATCTTCTTGTTCTTCGGGTTCAGCATCCGGTCGTAGGCGTCGACCTCGCGC
>Ga0134123_10000835_pt1 | contig 20296 bp, 17 predicted proteins | sample KB303_FD_96460 | JGI IMG/M metagenome (GOLD analysis project Ga0134123, IMG submission 96460) | Terrestrial soil microbial communities without Nitrogen fertilizer from Kellogg Biological Station, Michigan, USA - KB3-0-3 | ecosystem: Environmental > Terrestrial > Soil > Unclassified ...
CCCCTCACACCGGCGCAACGGGCCGATCGCGCCGACCGGCTCCTGCAGGCTGGCGTGCCGGACCAGGCGCTGAGCGAAGCCGAGCGGCTGCTCGACGAGGTCAAGCAGGGCCCGATCGCACTACGGGCGCTGCGCATCATGGCCGACAGCCAGCAGCGGCTCAGGCGCTTCGACGCGGCGGCGCGCACGCTCGGTCAGCTGGCGGATCGCTCGCCTACCGAGCGGCGTCCCGCGCTGCGGCTCGAGCAGGCGCGAGTGCTCGTCAGGACCGGCGACAAGCCGCGGGCTGTCGCCACGCTCGACGCCGTCGTTGCCGCGGGCGGGGACGCCGACAAGGCGGAAGCCCTGTACCTGAAGGCGCGCGTGCTCGAAGATCAGTCGCGCGAGGCGGAGGCGATTGCCGTGTATCGCCAGGTTGCCGCGAATTATCCGACGCGCGAGGCAGGGGCGGCGTCGCTCTGGCGCCTCGGCTGGCTCGGATACCTCAAGAAGGACGCGCAGGCCGCGCAGCAGAGCTGGACGCGCCTCGCCGAGCTCGGCGGGGCCGGGACCTACCGCTATCCGGCGCTCTACTGGGCCGGGCGTGCGCGGGAGCAGGTGGGCGGCGATGCACAGAAGCTCTACGGCCGCATCCTTGCCGAGGCGCCGCGCAGCTACTACGGGCTCCTCGCGAGCGCCCGCATCGGCCGCACCAAGGACGGCGGTGTGACGTCGTCCATTTCGCTGCCGGCCGAGCCGCGCGAGGCGATTGGGTCCGATCCCGGGTTCGCGCGGGTCGAGACGCTCAAGCGTATCAATCTCGCGGAGGATGCTGCCCAGGAGCTCGAGTACCGCGTTCAGAGCGCGGGGGCTGATCCGGTTCGCCTCTACGGGCTCGCGGGCGCGTGGATCGAGGCCGAGCGCTATCACATGGCGCTCCGGATCATGCGGCGGCACTTCCAGCTGGCGGCGGCGACCGGTGATCCGGCGCTGCCGCGTGCTTTCTGGGAGATCTACTACCCCTGGGGCTGGCGCGACGACGTGCTGGCGGCTTCGCAGGGCGTGAAGCTCGATCCCTACCTCGTCGCGGCCGTCGTGCGCGAGGAGTCGAGCTACTATCCGCGCGCCGTGTCGCGGGCGGGCGCGCGCGGGCTCATGCAGCTCATGCCGACGACCGCGCAGCTCCTGGCTCCGGCCGGCGACCTCGACGATCCCGCGTTCAACATCCAGCTCGGCACTCGCTTCCTGGCCGGCCTTCTGCGCGAGTTCAACGACCCGCGCCTGGCGCTGGCCGCCTACAACGCCGGGCCCAACCGCGTGAAGCAGTGGTGGGCGTCGCGCCGGAGCGACGACATCGAGGTGTTCGTCGAGCAGATCCCGTTCGACGAGACCCGGCTCTACGTCAAGCGGATCGTCATCTCCTGGGACGAGTACCGTCGGATCTACGCCGGCCCCTGATCTCCACGCCAGGTAAGCCGGACTCACGCTCGTGAAGCGCTGGGCGCTGTCGGTGCCGCTCGACGGCTTCACCCTGGCCGAGCACGCGGATATCGCGCGGGAAGCCGAGCGGCTCGGCTACACCGACGCCTGGTCGCTCGAAGCCGACGGGATCGACTGCTTCGCGCCGCTCGCCGTGGTCGGCACGGCCACCTCGATGCGGCTCGGGACGGCGATCGCCAATGTCTTCACGCGCGGCCCGGCGACGCTGGCGATGTGCGCAGCCGGCATCGCCGAGGTCGCGCCGGGCCGTTTCTGCCTCGGGATTGGCGCGGGCTCCCAGCCCATCGTCGAGTCGTGGAACGGCGACGTGTTCGCGCGACCGGCCACTCGCGTGCGCGAGATGGCGCAGTTCCTGCGCCAGGTACTCTCGGGCGAGCGCGTCGTCTTCCAGGGTGAGACGTTCGCGGTCAACGGCTTCCGGCTGACTCGCCCGCCCGCGCGACCGATCCCGATCTACGTCGCCGCGCTGCGCCCTGGAATGCTGCGGGTCGCGGGCGAGGTGGGGGACGGCGTGATCCTCAACTGGCTCTCGGCGAGCGACGTCCCGCGATCAGTCCAGGTCGTGCGCGAGGCGGCGGCGCGCGCCGGGCGGGATCCGGCCGCCGTCGAGATCACGGCCCGGCTCCTGATCAACGTCGATCCGCCGGGCCCCGCCTCGAATCTAGCGGTGCGCCGGCACGTCACCGCCTACCTCAACGTTCCGGTCTACCAGGCGTTCCAGGCGTGGCTCGGCCGCGGCGAGGCGCTCGAGCCGATGTGGAGCGCGTGGCGGCGCGGCGACCGCCGGGCCGCCGTGTCCGCGGTGCCCGAAGACGTCATGAACGATCTGATCATCAGAGGCTCGATGAGCGAGATCGCCGCGCACGTCCGTCGTTATCTGGACGCCGGGATCGACACGGCCGCCCTCGCGCTCTCGACCGTGGAAGAGGACCCGACACGACGCCGCGAGATTCTGCTCGATGCGGTGCGGGCCCTAGCTCCCGACCGAGCAGCCTGACTGGAATGGCGGAAAAAAGCGGCGCGCCCCGCCACAGACCGCAGATGCGGGGCGCGCCGTATCGGTCAGCCGCGCGTCCGCGCTATCGCGCGAACGGCGGTGGAGGTGGCGGTACCGCCGGGACCCATACGTACCGATGGCCCCGGTACACCCGCTCGTACCGCCCGTGCGGGTACTGCGCGACTACCGGGTACGCGCGCGGCGCCGGCGGCGCGTACACGACAGCCGGTGGCGGCGCCACCACCGGCCGATAGACGACCTCGGGGCGCACGACCACTACGGGAGGAGGCGGAAACAGCAACGGCGCGACGAAGGCAGAGAACATCACATGATGGAAGGCCGCGAACGAGGCCAGCGCCCGCGCGGCGTCGTTGGGACCGCCGGCGTGAGCCGCCGGCGCGACAGTGCCGATTAACAGCGTGGTAGTCACGGCAACCGCGGCGATGAGGCGTCTCATGGCTCTTTCCTCCTTCGTCCACTAAGACGAAGGGGGCCCGGCTCTTATTTACGCGGCGTCAGCAGGGGGCGGAGGTAGGGCCACAGGCGGTCGGCGATCACCTGGTAGCCGGCCGCGGTGGGATGGATGCCATCGGGCTGATTGAGCCGGGTGTCGGCGGCCACGCCGTCGAGCAGAAACGGCATGAAGGCCGCGCCCGTGCTCCGGGCGACTTCCGGAAACACTGCCTGGAACTCCGTCGTGTAGTCCGCCCCGTAGTTCGGCGGCAGACGCATGCCGACCAGCAGGACGCGCGCCCCGGCGGCCTGCAAGCGCTTGACGATCGCCGTGAGGTTCTCGCGCATCGCCTGCGGGCTCTGGGCCCGGAGCCCGTCGTTGGCGCCGAGCGCGACGATGGCGATTTCGGGCTTGGCGCGCAGGACCCAGTCGACACGCCTCAGGCCGCCGGCGGTCGTGTCGCCACTCACGCCGGCGTTGACGACGCGATAGGCGTAGCCCTCGCGGGCCAGCCGCGCCTCGAGCAGCGCCGGATACGCTTCGTCCGCGGCGACGCCGAGGCCCGCGGTCAGGCTGTCGCCGAGCGCGACGATCACGCGCTCCGCGCGCGCCTCGCCCACGCCGACGAGCGAGAGCGCGAGCGCCGCAAAGAACAGCGCGCGCGCGACGAGAGCGATCATGCGCCCAGTGTAGTATGAGTTTCGTGATGATCCGGGTGCGCGACCTCGTCATGCGGCTGCCGAGCGGCGGCCGCTCGCTCACGATTCTCGACGGGATCACGCTCGACGTCGCGACGGGCGAGCTCCTGGCGATCACCGGCCCGTCGGGTAGCGGCAAGTCGACGCTCCTGGGGCTGGTCGCCGGACTCGATCGCCCGAGCTCGGGCTCGATCGTCGTCGGGGGCGTCGACATCACGCGGCTCGACGAGGACGCGCTCGCGCGCTTCCGGCGCGAGACGCTCGGCTACGTCTTCCAGTCCTACCATCTCATTCCGACCCTGACCGCGGTGGAGAACGTGGCCGTGCCGCTCGAGATCGCCGGCGCGCCGAACGCGCTCGTCCGGGCGCGCGCGCTGCTGGACGACGTCGGGCTGGGCGACCGCGCGCATCACTATCCGGTGCAGCTCTCGGGAGGCGAGCAGCAGCGCGCCGCGCTCGCCCGCGCGGTCGCGCTCGATCCGGGTCTGCTCCTGGCCGACGAGCCGACCGGCAACCTCGACTCGGCCACTGGCACCCGCATCATCGAGCTCCTGCTCGAGCTCAGGCGCCAGCGCGGCGCCACGCTGGTGCTGGTGACCCACGACGACGCGCTGGCCCGCCACGCCGACCGCGTCGTCGTCCTGCGCGACGGCCGCGTGAAGAACGGCGCCGCGTGACGGCCGGCTTCGCGGTGCGGATGGCGTGGCGCGAGACGCGGGGCGCCTGGCGACACTTCGCGGTGTTCTTCGGCTGTGTCGCCGTCGGCGTCGCGGCGCTGGTCTCGGTCGGCACCCTCGCAAAGAATCTCGACCGGACGCTGGCGCGCGAGGCCAGGACGCTCACGGGTGGCGATCTCGAGCTGCGCTCGGCGCGGCCGCTCGACCCGGCGGAGCGCGATGTGCTCGCCCGGCTCGAGAAGGCCGGAGCCGTCAGCACGGTGGTGCGCGACGTGGCGGGGATGTCCCGCAATCCGGCGCGCGGGTCGACGCTCCTGGTGGAGCTGCGGGCAGTCGAGGGCGCGTACCCGCTCTACGGAAGCGTGCAGACCACGCCGCCGACGCCGCTCGCCGAGCTCCTGGCCGACCGGGGCGGCGCGGGCGGCGCCGTGGTCGAGTCGAAGCTGCTCGACCGGCTGGGCCTGGGCGTCGGTGATCCGCTGATTCTGGGCAGCGCGCGCTTCGTCGTGACCGGCGTGCTCGTCCGGGAGCCCGATCGTCCGACCGGTCTGGTGAGCCTCGGGCCGCGGGTGCTCATCGCGGGCCCGGCCCTCGAGCGCACGGGACTCGTGCAGGTGGGCAGCCGCGTACGCTACCGGACGCTCGTGCGCCTGACCCCCGGCGCCAGCGCCCGCGCTGCCGCCACCGACCTCGACCGCGCGCTCGCCGACCCGGCCATTCGCGTCGCGGCCTACGACGAGTCGCAGCCCGGGCTTCGCCGCTTCTTCGTGCAGCTCGCGACCTATCTCGGCCTCGTCGGGCTCGCGAGCCTCCTGGTCGGCGGCGTGGGCATCGCGTCGTCGGTGGCGACGTTTCTGCGCCGCCAGCTCGGGACCATCGCGATCCTCAAGTGCCTCGGCGCGGGCTGGCGCGCGCTGCTCGTCACGTATCTGCTCCAGACCCTCGCCGTCGGTCTCATCGGGAGCCTCGCGGGCGCGGCGCTGGGCGCGTCGGTCCAGCCGCTCCTCGTGCGGGCCCTCGTGCCGTTCGCCCCGTTCGCCCTCGAGGCTCAGTGGGACGCCGGCACGATCGTACGCGGCCTCGCGCTCGGTACCCTCACGGCCGTGTTCTGCGCACTCTGGCCGCTGCTCGCGGTCCGGACGGTGCCTCCGTCGCTGATCTTCCGTCGCGACGTCTCGGCAGGAGCGTGGCGGCCGCGCCGGCCGTGGCCGGCGGCCCTGCCGATTCTCGCCGGGCTGGCCGCGCTGGCCGTCTGGCAGGTCGGCTCGTTCCGTCTCGGCGCGATCTTCCTCGGCACGTCGCTGGCCGCACTGGCGATTCTCTTCGGGCTTTCGCGCCTGCTCATGAGCCTCGCTCGGCGGCTTCCGCCTCTGTCCGGGCTCGCCTGGCGCCAGGGCCTCGCCGGCCTCGGTCGTCCCGGGGGCCACACCGCCCGCGTGGTGGTGGCTCTCGGAGTCGGCGTCATGCTGCTCGTCGCCGTCGCCTTGCTGGAGGCCAACCTGGGGCGCCAGCTCGCCTACGAGGGAAAGCGCGAAGCCCCGACGTTCTTCTTCATCGACGTGCAGCCGGACCAGCGCGAGGCGTTCGCGCGTCTCGTCGCCGGGGTCGGCGGCGCCGAGCCCGTCCTGACGCCGATCGTTCGCGCGAGGCTCGCGGCGATCGACGGCGCGCCGGTCACGCGCGCGCTCATCGAGCGCCGGAAGCGCGCGACGCCCGACAAGATCTGGTACCTCACGCGCGAGTATGTGCTGACCTGGGCGGCCGCGCCGCCGGCGGCCACCGTGATCGTCGACGGTAGGTGGTGGAGCCCGAGCGAGGTGGCGGCCCGGCCGCGCGTGTCGGTCGACGACGAAGCCGCGAAGTATTTCGGCGTCCGCGTGGGCGGGACGCTCACGTTCGACGTCCAGGGAGTGCCACTCGAGGCCGAGGTGACGAGCCTGCGCAAGATCGACTGGCAGACGCTTTCCGCCAACTTCTTCATGATCCTCTCGCCGGGCGCGCTCGACGGAGCGCCGGCCACCTACATGGCGACGGCGCGCGTCGCCGCCGCCGTCGAGACCGAATTGCAAGATAAGGTGGTCGCGGCGTTTCCGAACGTGACGGCCATTCCGCTGCGCGGCGTGCTCGAGCGCGTGGCCGAGGTGCTCGACCAGATCGCCTTCGCCGTCCGCTTCATGGCCGCGTTCACGATCGCCGCCGGCCTCGTCGTGATGGCGGGCGCCCTCGCCGCGACCCGCTACCAGCGCCTGTACGAATCGGTCATTCTCAAGACGCTCGGCGCCACGCGCTGGGCCATCGCGCGCGCGTTCGCGGTGGAATACGCGTGCCTCGGCGCCACCGCGGGCCTCGGCGGCACGGCTCTGGCGGCGCTCCTGGCGTGGATCGTCCTGCGCTTCGTCCTCGAGACGCCCTGGACGCTCGAGCCCGAGACGCTGCTGCTGGGCGTGGTGCTGACGACGGCCGGCTCGCTCGCGATCGGCCTCCTGGCGACAGTCCGGCTGATCGGCCGCTCGCCGCTCTCGGTGCTCCGCCAGGAGTGAGCCGCGCGAAGTGCGCGCCGCAGGCCGTCGCGGGGCTGGGGCCCCGCCGGCCGAGGCGCGGCTACGAATAGGCGCGGCGACGAATAATGGTAGTCTTGGGCCCGACGGAGGTGGCGATGTACAAGCCGCTCGGCCTCGATCACGTGGTCTTGAGGGTCACGGACCAGGCGCGCTCGCGCCGGTTCTACGAGGACATCCTGGGCTGCACGCTCGCCAAGCACAACGAGCGGATCTCGCTGATGCACCTGCGCTTCGGCGACGCCCTGATCGATCTCCTGCCCGCGGCCGACAAGGGCCCGATCGGACCCGAGCACTTCTGCCTGTCGATCCAGTGCGACGACCTCAAGGCCGTCGCCGAGGATCTGCGCGCCAAGGGCGTCGCGCTCGAGGGCGATATCGTCCAGCGTTTCGGGGCCTGGGGCGACGGCCCGTCGATCTACCTGCGCGATCCCGACGGGCACATGATCGAGCTCAAGCCGCGCACCTGATCGCGGCCGGCGCGCGGCTCAGCCGCTCAGGAGATCGCCCACCCGGCGCGTGAGCGCGTCGGGCGTGAAGGGCTTTTGTAGTAAAGCGGTGCCCGGATCGAGCACGCCGTGGTGCACGATCGCGTCGTCCGTATACCCGGACATGTAGAGCACCTTCATCTCTGGACGCGCCGCGGTGAGGCGGTCGGCCAGATCCCGCCCGCTCATCTCCGGCATGACGACGTCGGTCAGCAGGAGATCGATCGCTCCGGCGTGACGCGTGGCGATCTCGAGGGCCTCGCCGGGAGCGCCCGCCGACAGGACGGTGTAGCCGGCCATGCCGAGGATCTCGGCGGTCAGCTCGCGAAGATCGGCCGCGTCCTCGACGACGAGCACCGTTCCCGACCCGGCGACCGGCGCCGCGTCGCTCCCGGCCGACTCGACGCCGTCGCCCGGCGCGGCGACGCGGGCGAGATAGATGCTCACCGCCGTGCCGGCGCCCGGCACGCTCTCGATCGCGATGTAGCCGCCGTGCTGCTTCACGATGCCGTACACGGTCGCCAGTCCGAGCCCCGTGCCCTTGCCGACGCCCTTCGTCGTGAAGAACGGCTCGAAGATGTGCGCCTGAACCTCGGGGGTCATGCCAGTCCCGGTGTCCCGCACGCGGAGCAGCGCGTGCGGCCCGGTGCTCGCGCCCGGGTAGATCTCGACGAAGTCGCTGTCGAGCTCGACGTTGGCGGTCTCGATGGTGAGGCGCCCGCCCTGCGGCATCGCGTCGCGCGCGTTCACGGCGAGGTTCACGACGATCTGCTCGATCTGCGCCCCGTCGGCCTTCACGCGGCCCAGCGTGGGATCGAGGCGCGTGACCAGGTCGACCGTCTCGCCGAGCAAGGGCTTGAGCATCTGCGCGAGCCCGGCGACGACGCCGTTGAGGTCGAGCACGCCCATCTGGAGCATCTGCTTGCGGCTGAACGCCAGGAGCTGCTGGGTGAGCGCCGCGGCGCGGTCGGCGGTGCGGCGGACCAGCTCGATGTCGCGCCGCCGCGGATCGTCGGCGCGGCTCCGGAGCAGCAGGAGCTCGGTGCGCCCAGTGATGACGGTCAGGAGATTGTTGAAGTCGTGCGCCACCCCGCCGGCGAGGCGGCCGACCGCGTCCATCTTCTGCGACTGGCGGAGCTGCGCCTCGCTCTGGCGCAGGGCCTCCTCGGCGCGCTTGCGCTCGCTGAGGTCGCGGAGGAATCCCGTGAACAGCGGCGGGCCGTCCGAGGCGATCGCGGTGATGGCGATCTCCGCCGGGAATTCGGTCCCGTCGGCGCGCATCACCGTCAGCTCGAAGCGGCGGCCGATCCCGAGGCCCTCGCCGGTCGGCAGATAGCGCGACAGCTCGCGACGGTAGCGCTCGCGCAGCGACGGGGGAATGATCAGCTCACCGAGATCCCGGCCCAGCGCCTCGGCGCCGGTGTAGCCGAAGGTCTTCTCCGCGGCCGGATTGAACTCGACGATGCGTCCCTCGCCGTCGATCGTGATGATGCAGTCGAGCGCCGCGGTGACGATCGCCCCCTTGCGCGCCTCGCTGGCCCGCGCGGCCTCGGCCAGCACCTCCGACTCGCGCCGCCGCCGCTCGCTCTCCTCGTAGAGACGCGCGTTCTCCAGCGCGAGCGCCGCCTGATCGCCGAACGCTTGCAGGAGCTCGACCTGACGGTCCGAGAAGGGCCCGGGCTCGTCGCGATAGGTGACCAGGGCGCCGAGCACGCGATCGCCGACGAGAAGCGGGACCGACAGCACACCGCGATAGCCCTCGGCCTCGACCGCGGCGCGCGTGGACGGCGTGAGATCGAACACCGGATCGTTCAGGAGATCGGCGGACCACACCGGCTTCCGCTCGGCGATCGCCGCGGGCGTGGTGCCGTCGCGCGGGTGCAGCGGCCGTAGCGACCCGAACGCCCGGCTCATGCCGCGGCTCGCGATGAAGAGCCCGGGTGTGCCCGCCGGCTCCTGGTCGAGGAGCGCAACCGCCGAGCGCTGCGTGCCGAGGAGCGCGCATGAGCAATCGACGACGAACGACAGGATGCGCTGCAGATCCAGGGACGAGGCGATCGCGCTGCCGAGCTGGGCGAGCGCTTCGGCCTCCTGGCGCCGGGCGGCGTTGTCGGCAAAGAGGCGCGCGTTGTTGATCGCGACCGCGGCGTGGTCGGCGAGCCGCAAGAGGGCCTGCTCCTCGGGGTCGGCCAGCGTGCGGTCGTCGCGGTTGGCGACCCCCAGGAAGCCCTCGACGCGCTCGTCGATCGTGATCGGCACCACCATGTAGGCGCGAATCCCCTCCGCGGTCACGACCGCCCTGAACTCAGGCCCGATCCGGGCGTCCTCCAGATAGGAATTGGTGCGGAAGGGCCGTCCCGTCGCGAGCACCTGCCCGGCGGCGCCCTGGCCGGGAGCGATGCGACAGGACGCGTATGACGCGTGCCGCGCGCCCGGCCACTGACGGAAGACGACGGTATCGAGGGCGGCGTCCCGAAGGCCGATGAACGCCATGTCACAGCGGCAGATCTCGCGCGCGCCCTCGGCGATGCGCGGCAGCACGGTCTCGAGGTCGAGCGAGGTATTGATCGTGCGCACCACGGCTGTCAGCAGCTCGGCCTCGCGCCGCCGCCGGCCCGCGTCCTCGTAGAGGCGGGCGTTCTCGATGGCGATCGCCGCCTGGTCGGCGAGGAGCCCGGCGAGATCGCGTTCCTCGGCGGTCACGCCGCCGCGCCGGCCGAAGGCGACGATCAGCGCGCCCACGGCCTTGCCCTGGTGGATCAGCGGCAGGGCGAGACAGCCGTGCAGATCGCTCCGCTCGGCCAGATCGCGATGGCGCCAGCGCGGATCTCGCTGGATGTCCTCGATGTACTCGACCCGGCGCGCGGCCAGGACGGCGCCGGCGAGGCTCGCGTCGCGCGGCACGGGATCGGTGTGCACGCTTCGGCCCGCGAGCTCCGGCCCCGCCCAGAAGCTCCCGCCTTCCCGCAAGGTTTCGCCGCCCTCGTCGACCCAGACGTAGGCCGTCTTCGCTTTCAGGAGCGTCGTGGCCGCCTCGGCGATGGCGCGAAACGCGGCATCGCTGTCGGTCGCCGACGCGATCGAGCGCGTGAGCCCGCTGAGCGTGGTCAGCCGCTCGGCGCGCTCCTCGGCGGCGCCGGCGCGGGTGGGCCGCCTCGCTCTAGGCAATGTCGAAGCGCAGTCGGGCGTGCGCTTCGCGGAGCGCCCCTTCGACGGCGGCGGGTGTCTCGGCGCGAGCGAAGATGAATCCGAGGTACTGCCAGCCTTCTGGAAGGGGAATGACCTCCTGACCCGGGTGCATGGTGATCACGACGTCCTCGACGGCCCCGACGGCCCGGGCTTCCTCGACACCGCTGACGGAGACGAGACAGCCGGCGCGCGGAATCGGGATCATCATGACGCCGGCCGCGCGACGCTCGCGCTCGAGCGATTCGAGCGGGCGGCCGAGCGCGTGGCAGAGGATCAGGTCTTCGAGGCTGAGCCCCGTTCCGAAGGTGAGCGTGCGCGCGCAGAGCCCGCCGATGGACCGCGCCGCCACCTCGAGCACGAACGGGCCGCGCTCGTTGACGCGAAGCTCGGCATGAATCGGCCCCTCGGTGAGGCCAAGCGCCGAGCACGCGTCGCGGGTGACCGCGGCCACGCGGGCCTGCGTCGGCGCCGGCAGGCGGGAGGGTGTGACGTAGATCGTCTCCTCGAAGAACGGACCGTCGAGCGGATCGGGCTTGTCGAAGATGGCGAGCACGTGAAGGCTTCCGCCCACCAGCAGGCCCTCGAGGGCGATCTCGCGCCCGGGGACGAACTCCTCGACGAGCAGCGCCCGGCGCGCCGCGTCGGGCTCAGCGAGGATGGCCGCGATGCGCTCGAAGGCCGCGACGAACTCGCGCGGGTCGTTCGCGCGGATGACGCCGCGGCTCGCCGAGAGCATGAGCGGCTTGAGCACGCACGGGTACTCGACCTTCTGGGCGGCGCGCGCCGGGTCGTCGGAGAGCTCGACCAGCTGAAAGCGCGGCACCGACACTCCGGCCTCGGCGAGGCATCGGCGCATCGCGTGCTTGTCGCGCGCGGTGGTGACCGCCGGCAGCGCGTTGGCCATCAGGCCGAGCCGCTGGCTGATCGCGGCGGCGGTCACGGTGGTGAGGTCGTCCACCCCGACGACGGCGTCGATGGGGCGCGAGCGCGCGAACCGGACGATCGTCTCGGCGCTGCCGTAGGGATCGGCGAAGTCGAGGGTGACGAGCGAATTCGGGCTCAGCTCTTCGAGCGTGCTGGGCCGCTCGGAGGCGCACACGAGCTCGACGCCGAGCCGGGTGGCGGCGGCGATGAACGCCTCGGTGCGATACGTCCTGGTGGGCAGGAGGAGCAGCAACCGGCTGGCCGAAGTCGGCACCGACCCCTCTCCCTGCCCGCGCGTGGGCGCGGGACTAAGCTTTGCCGGGCGTGTAGTAGGGGTTCTGGCCGGAGGCGTGGTCGGTCGTGTCCAGGACCTCGGCGACCTCGGGAATCTCTTCCTTGATCAGCCGCTCGATCCCGGACTTGAGCGTGATGTCCGCAGCTCCGCACCCCTGGCAGCCGCCCCCCATCTGGAGGTACACGCGGTTGTCCTGCACGTCGATGAGCTCGACGAATCCGCCATGGCCGGCGACCGCGGGGTTGATCATCGTATCGATCAGCTCCTGGACGCGCGTCTTGAGTTCTTCGTTCATGTGACCACCTCTCAAATCGTTACTTTACCCGAGTTTCCGCGCAGGGCCAACTGGCCCTCGGTGGGCTCAGCTCAGCAGAACCAGGGCTCGGTGAGCCGGGGCGGCCGCTTGCGATCGCGGGGAGGCGCGGCGAGCGCGCGGACCGCTGCGCCCGCGGCCCGGTCGGCGAGCTCGCGGACCCGCTGAAACGTGAGGGCCGCGTCTTCGCGTCCGTCGGCGGCGTGCGCGACCGCCGCCGAGACCTCACGCTGCAGCGTCTCCATGCGCGGATCCGGATGCGTCCAGGCGTGATGGAACTGATCCTTCACCAGCGCGCCCAGGTACGGGCGCAGCGCGGCGCTGTCGAGCAGGAGCGAGCCCGGCGGGACCAGGAGGCGAATCGAGAACTGGACCGGATCGATCGCGTCGACCAGTCCCTGCGTCTCGACGAAGTCGAGAAGCTCCCGGTAGTCGTCGAGCGTCGTCCACGGGGTGAACGCGACCCAGGTGGGGCGTAGAGTCATGCCGGCCGCCGAGACGAGCTTCACCGCGCTCTCGATGTCGGCGCGCGTGTGGCCCTTCTCGAGGTGGGCGAGCACCGTGTCGCTGAGCGATTCCGCGGCCGAAACGATGAACGCGCAGCCCAGGCCTGCCAGCTCGGCCAGGCGCTCGCGATGGCGCAAGAGGTGCTCGATCTTCGCGGTGAAGTCGAAGGTCAGGCGCGGAAACTCGGCGTGCAGCGCGCGGGCGACGGCCAGCGCGTGCCCGGGCCCGTTGAGAAAATCGGGATCGCCGAACGTGACGTGCGTCGCGCCCGCCTCGACCTGCTGGCGCACGTCGGCGAGCACCACCTCGACGGGCACCACGAAGAAGCGCCCGCCGTAGACCGGTGGGATGGGGCAGTGCCGGCACAGGTGCTTGCAGCCGCGGCTCGCCTCGACGTAGGCCACCAGCTCGAGCTCGCCGTCGCGTTCCAGGTGCGCGTACTTCTTCAGCGAGGGAAGCTGCGCGCGGCTCGGCACCGGGAAGCTGAGCTTCTCCAGAACCGGCAGCGTCCGCGGCGATCCAGTTGCGCCGGTGGACGCCGAGCCAGGCGCCTCGAGCTTGCCGATCAGGCCGACCAGCGCGGCCTCGACCTCGCCGCTCAGCACGGTGTCCGCGGGGCCGGCCAGAAGATGCTCGGCGTTGAGCGTGGCGTAGAGCCCGAAGAACGCGACGTGACAGGCCGGATTGACCGCGCGGACGCGCTCGGCCACCGTCACGCCCAGGCGGAGCGCCGTGTGCATCGGCACCGAGATCAGGACCACCCTGGCCCGCCGGACGCGCTCGGCGTCGAAGGGCTCGACGGAAACGTCCATGACCGCCGGCTGGTAGCCCTCGCGCTCGAGAAATGCCGCCGGCCAGGCGACGGCCAGGGGCTGGTGGCCGAGCTCGTAGCAGGCCACGAGGAGAATGGCGCCCGGTTCCTTCACACCCAAGAGTGTACCCCCGCGGTGGTATGTTGGTGGGCGCTGCTCAAACTTTAAGGAGGGAATCCCCGATGAGCGTGAAGATCACGACGCGGCCGAACGGTCCGTACCTGGTCGAGGGCGAGGTCGAGCTGCTCGACCCGACCGGAGCCAAGATCAACACGGCGGGTCAGCCGAGAATCGCCCTCTGCCGGTGTGGCCAGTCGGCCAACAAGCCGATGTGCGACGGGACTCACAACAAGATCGGCTTTCAGGCCGCCGAGGCTGCGAAGAAGTAGGTCAGTCCGGGCGGGCGTCGGGCTCGACGTCGGTCAAGAGCACCCAGTCGTCGGGGGCATCAGGATCGGGTCGCGTCCCTGGCTGGGAGGTGACGGTCCGGCCGCGGCTGGGCGAGAACCACTCCCACACCCCGGTCGGCGCGCCGGTCTCCGGCGCCTCGCCGATCTCTGGCCCGACGGCCCCGGACTCCGCCCGCTCCGTCTTGCGCTGTCGCTTCGCTTCCTGCTTCGCCTTCTGGATGTCGGCGCGGCGCCGCCGCTCGAACCCGTAGTGGCCGGCGCGGCTCAGGCAGCACTCCCGTACGGTGGCATTGCGGGAATTCTAGCACGCCCTAGTAGCAGCGAAGCCAGCCGCTCCTCCATGCCCACCAGCAGCCGGCATACGGACCTGGAGGGTACGGATACGGATACGGATACGCGTACGGATAGGGTCCCCAGTAAGACCAGCGCTCGCTCTCCAGCGTGCGCCAGGCGTCGACTTCCGCGGCCAGATCCGCCGCGTTCTCGAGACTGGAAGCCGCGAACGCCCGGGTCTCCTCCGAGAGCGGCCCCGAGCGGATCATGGCGATCGTGCGCTCCGCCTGTGCCGCGACTCGCCGATCGGGCTTGAGACCGATGAATGTGGTGAGATGCTCGTCCGTTTGGGGCAGCTCGTTCTTCCTGAGGTAGGCGAGGGCGAGAAAGAGCCGCACGGAAGGCTCGGCCGGGGCTCGGGTCCTAGCCCGCTCGAGCAGCTCGATCGCGCCGTCGAGGGCGCCGAGCTTGTAGCGGACGATCCCGAGCTGCACGATCGCGTCGAGCCGATCGGGATTGCGGGCCAGCGCCTCCTCGTACAGCACGGAGGCTTCCGCGTACCGGCCCTGTCGGGCCGCGACGAGACCCTGACCGTAGGGTGTCGCGCAGCCGGCCAGCGTCAGGACGACGAGCGCGGCGGCGAGCGCGCGCCACGAGGACGCGATTGTCATCGATCGAGTATAGATTCCTTGACAGATCTCGTGCTCGCGCTGTAGTCCGGAGCACGATGCCGTCGTCACTCCGTACGGCGATCGTCTCGGCGTGGCTGGGCATCCTCTTGCCCGGCTGCTCGACGACCCTGTATTCCTGGGGCCACTACGAAGAGCGGATTTACGCTTCGTACGCGTCTCCCGGCACGACGTCGCTCGAGGCGCAGGCTGCCGAGCTCGAGCGGGACTACGAGAAGGCCCGCGCCGAGCGCAAGCGCATGCCGCCCGGTTTCCACGCCCAGCTGGGCTATCTGTATGCCCAGCTCGGCAAGCTCGACCAGGCCCGGCGCGAGCTCGAGGCCGAGAAGGCGGAGTTCCCTGAGTCGGCCGTCTTCGTCGATCGCGTCCTGGCGAGCCTGAAAAAGCTGTGAACGCGCGCACGCCCGTCGCCCTGACCGCATGCGCGCTGGTGCTGTTGGTGCTGGCCGGCTGCGCGAAACCCTACGACTACACCAATTTTCGCCAGCATCGGCCGCGTTCGATCCTGGTCATGCTGCCGCGGAACGAGAGCCAGACCGTGAACGCCGCGTGGAGCTATCAGTCGACGGTCACGCGCCCGCTGGCCGAGCGCGGCTACTACGTGTTCCCGGTCGCCGTGGTCGATCGGCTCATGAAGGAGGACGGTGTCTCGCCGAACAAGGCGGCGGAGATCCTCGGCGCCGACGCGATCCTGTACGTCACCCTGGAGCAGTACGGGACGAAGCAGCAGGTGCTGAACGCCGCCACGCTCGTGAAGCTCCGGGGCCAGCTGGTCGACGCGCGGAGCGGTGTCCTTCTGTGGGAGCGCCGGTTCGCGATCCAGCACAACTCGAACCTGGGATCGGGCGGCATCCTCGGCGACAGCACGGACGCCGCCCACAATCTCGCCGGGTCGGCGAACGTCCGCTTCTTCGGTGACCGCGATCTGGGTCTCCTCTACGGCCCGTATCACCCTCGGTACGGCAAGGACGAGTAGCGTCGCTCCCGGAGTCGGGCTGAGTGGTCGAGGTGTGATCAATTCGGGTCACATCAGTGCGGTAATTTACCTACCAGTTCGGTCGTCTTCGCGGCCCGTCGATCCCGAGAAAGTCTGTCCTTCCAGATACTTAGGATTTACCGGAGGTTGGTATCGCCTTTGCCTTATCAGGGGGTGGGAGGCAGAAGACAATGATCAGCACGATGGTTCGAACGCTCTCGAGAGTTCCGATGCCGCTCCGGAGCCTCGCCGTCTGCGTGGCGTGCGAGGAGTGCTTCGACCTGGGCGACCCGACGTGCCCGTCCTGCGGCAGCGATGAGTACGTGCCGCTTCTGCATCAGCTCGAGGGGCGCATCCTCAACATGACGAGCAACAACTAAGGCTGGCCGGCGGGTCCGCCACACGACACGGTCGCCCGCCGCCAGCCCGTAGTCCGAATCTCGCCCGCCTCAGCGCCCCTGCCAGTCCGGCTTTCGCTTCTCGAGAAACGCGCGCACGCCCTCGTGGAAATCGCGGCTCAGATAGCACGACAGGATCAGATCGTCGAGATCGCGCGGCGTCAGCACCGCCAGCATGCGGCGCGTGGCTTCCTTGGTCGCCGCGAGGGTCAAGGGCGCCAGCTCGGCGAGGCTCGCGGCGAGCTCGCGCGCGCGCCACTCGAGCTCGGGCGCGGGATGGATCTGGTCGACGATCCCCGCGGTCTGCGCCTCGGCGGCGTCGAGCACGCGGGCCGTCAGCACGAGCGCGCGGGCGCGGCCGGGCCCGAGTGCTGAGACGAGCAGCGCGAGACTCACGGGCGCCAGGAAATTGCCGAGCGTGCGGGCCACCGGCACGCCGAAGCGCGCGTGCGGGGCGGCCAGCCGGAGATCGCACGCCAGCGCGATGAAGAGCCCGCCGCCGATCGCGTCGCCCTGCAGCATGGCGACGGTCGGCTTGCTCATGCCCGCCAGCTTGGAGAGGACACGCGTCAGGCGGGCCTCGTAGCCGAGCGCGTCCTCGGCCGTCTTGAAGTCGACGAACTGGCGGATGTCCGTGCCGCTCGCGAAGGCGCGGTCGCCGGCGCCCTTGAGCACGACCACGCGCGTACGCGGATCGGCGTCGAGCTCCGCGCAGGCGTCGTGCAGGGCCTCGTACATCGCGAACGTCATCGCGTTGCGGGCATCGGGGCGGTTGAAGGTGATCAGCGCGACCGGCCCGTCGCGCTCGACGCGCAGGTCGTCCGTCATCCGTGCCGCCTGGGCGCCACGGCGAAGCCCCAGTCGCGGAGGTCCTGGTCGAGCTGCTCGCGCCGCCGCTCGGCGCGCCGGCGCTCCTCGGTCAGATCGTCGAGGCGCTGGCGCTGCTCGCCGCGGCGCCGGTCGAGCAGGACACGGATCTTCTCGGCGCCCACCAGCTCCTGCGACAGGAAGTCGTAGAGGTCGGGCTGCGAGCGGGCCACGATGAAGAGGTGGCCGAGCTCGGTCACCTCCTGCTCGGCCTGCTCCTGCCACGAGCGCATGTCCAGCTCGTCGAAGATCTGCTGGGCCATCCTGCGCCGCCGCGCGGCCGCCGTCTCGTCGCCCGCCAGGAGGTCGAGCGAGCCCAGGCTCGACTGGCACGACGCTACGAGCGGCTGCAGCCCGAGCTCCTCGGCCAACCGCATCGCGGCCGCATACCGCTCGCGCGCGTCCGCGACGTCCGGCCGCGGGCCGTGCGAGGCGAGGTCGCCGAGCATCTGCAGAGCCTGGGCCTCGTGGCCGCGCTCGCCGCACTCGCGCGCGAGCTCGAGCGCCTGGCCCGCCGTCTCGCGCGCCCGCGACACGTGGCCGGCGGCGAAGAGGCCCTCGGCCAGGTTGACGAGCCACGCGGCGAGATACGCGCGGACTCCCAGCTCGCGGCTGAGCGCGACGCCCTCCTCCAGGAGGCGGAGCCCTTCGACGATGTGACCCATGCGGACGAAGGCCAGGCCGAGTAGTGACAGCGGGATCGGTAGCCACACCGTCAGGTGCTTGCGCCGGCACGCCTCCATCGCGCGCTCGAGGGGCAGCACGGCGCGGGCCAGACGTCCTCGCCGGATCCAGACCAGGCCGATGAGGGTCCAGGCGATGAGCCGGCTGTAGGCGTGCTGGGTCGTCTCGGCGGCGCGCTGGGCCTCGGCCAGATAGAACGTGGCGGCGTCGAACGCGCCGCGGTCCGCCAGGCTGAAGGCGAGCCAGCCGCACGAGGCCACGTACGAAGTGGTGGCCTGGTCGCGCGCCGACATCTCGATGTTCTCCCGGAGCGTGCGCTCGGCCTGTGCGTAGTCGCCGCGCGCATGATAGCTCTGGCCCATGTACTGGCGGGCCAGGCCCTGGAGCGCGGTGTCGTCGGTGGAGCGGCCCACCGCGAGACAGCGCTGGCCGTACTCGATGACCTCGCGCGTCTCGCCCTTGAGGTAGTGATAGTTGATGAGATACGTGTAGACGCGCGCGAGGCGCTGCTCGTCGCCCAGGCTCGTGGCGAGCCGCTCGGCCTCGCGCGAGACCGTCAGGACCTCCTCGAGACGGCCGAGCTGGAGCAGGGGAGGACGCAGGTCGAGCCGCAGGTCGATCGCGGCCTCGGTCGTCTCGCGAGTCTCCGGCAGGTGGCGCAGCGCCGCGAGCGCGTCCTGGAACGCTCGCACCGCCTCCGCGTTGGCCGCGTGCAGCACCGCCCGGATACCGACCTGCCGGTTGTAGAGGAGCGCCTTCGCCCACACCTCGCCGCGCGAGGCGTGGAACGCGAGCTGATCGGCGTGGCTCGTGCGCCGGTCGTGATAGAGCCGCTCGATCGCCTCCACGATGCGCGCGTGGTGAACGCGGCGCTGCTCCCGGAGCAGGCTCGCGGACGCGACGTCGCGGGTGAGCGCGCTCTTGACCCGCTAGACGACGTCCGGGAACAGGCTCGCCTCGTAGAGAAAGCCCCCGTTGCGCAGGCTGGTCAGCGCCTGGCCCACCCGGTCGGCCGGCACCTCCGCGATCGCTTCGAGCAAGGCCTGCGGCACGTCCGAGCCGATCACCGCCGCCGACTGGAGCAGGAGCTTCTCGTCGAGCGGGAGCCGATCGATGCGCGCGGCCAGCACCGCCTGGATCGTCGGCGGCACCTGGAGCGCGCCGAGCTCACCGGCCAGCCGATAGGCGCCGCGCTCGCCGACCAGCACCTTCGTCTCGACGAGCGCCCGCACGATCTCCTCGAGGAAGAACGGGTTGCCGCTGCCTCGATGGGTGAGGAGCTCGCGGAGTGGACGCATCGCGCGCGCGTCGCCGAGCAGCGTGCGCAAGAGCTCGTCCGCGTCGGCCTGCGGCAAGGAGTCGATCCTGAGCTCGGTGAAGCCGGGCCGGTTCGCCCACCCGTGCTCGTAGTCGGGCCGATAGTCGACGAGCAGCAAGAGGCGCGCGCTCCCCATCCGCCCGAGGAGCGTGTCGAGCAAGGCCTGTGTTTCGGGATCGATCCACTGGAGGTTTTCGAGCAGCAGCACGAGGGGCTGGCGCTCGCTCTCTCGCACGATCAGGCGCACCAGCGCTTCGAGCACGTGCTCGCGCCGCTCGTGGGCATCGAGCGCGCGGAATGCATCGTCCGGCGGCAGCGCGTCGAGGAGCGACAGGATCGGCGCGATCGCGTCGACGAGCCCGGGATCGAGGTCGCGGAGCGTCGCCGCCACGCGCTCGGCCACGCGCGACGCGGGATCGCGCGCGTCGACCTCAAAATAGGTGCGGAGCATCTCGACGATGGGCAGGTAGGACGCGGCCCGCTCGTAGGAGAGCGCCCGGCCGTCGAGGACCCGCCACGACTGCGTCTTCGCCGACCGGAGGAATTCGTAGACGAGCCGCGTCTTGCCGACGCCGGCCTCGGAGCAGACGGCGGCAACCTGGCTCTGGCCCAAGCGCGCGAGCTCGAGCAGGTCGTGCAGGTGATCGAGCTCCGCCGTGCGCCCCACGAAGCGCGAGAGCTGCTGGGCGTCGGTATACCGGGCCTTGGACCGCGCCGGCGCGCCGCCGACGAGCGCCGAGACCTCGATGGGCTGGTCGAGGCCCTTCACCGCGCGGGCCCCGAGCGGCATGACCTGGACGGCGCCCCCGGCGAGGCGGAGCGTGCTGGACGCAGCGAGGATGGAGCCGGGGTCCGCCATCTGCTCCATGCGCGCCGCCAGGTGCGTCGTCTGACCGACCGCCGTGTAGTCCATGTGCAGATCGCTGCCGATCGAGCGCACGACGACCTCGCCCGAGTTGAGCCCGACCCGGATCTTCACCGAGATGCCCTCGGTGCGCTGGATGTGCTCGGCGTAGCGGCCGACGGTCTCCTGCATGCGCAGGGCGGCGTAGCAGGCGCGGACGGCATGATCTTCATGTGCCAACGGTGCCCCGAACGGGGCCATGATGCCGTCGCCCATCACCTGGTTGACCGTGCCCTCGTAGCGGTGGACCGCCTCCATCATCCGTTCGAGCACCGGATCGAGGATGCGCTGCGCCTCCTCAGGATCCCGATCCGCCAGTAGCTCCATACTGCCCTTGAGGTCGGCGAAGACGACGGTGACCTGCTTGCGCTCGCCTTGGAGGGCGG
>Ga0134123_10000836_pt1 | contig 20294 bp, 19 predicted proteins | sample KB303_FD_96460 | JGI IMG/M metagenome (GOLD analysis project Ga0134123, IMG submission 96460) | Terrestrial soil microbial communities without Nitrogen fertilizer from Kellogg Biological Station, Michigan, USA - KB3-0-3 | ecosystem: Environmental > Terrestrial > Soil > Unclassified ...
CACGTCGCTGAACGCCGCGAGAGTGCCGGCCCCGCAGTTCGTCGAAGTCGTGCGCTACTCGCCGGTCGTCCTCGTCGACCGGACCGAAGCACCGCAGTTCGTCCAGTTCGTCACCACCGAGGTCGATCGCGGCATCGTCGGACGCCCGCTGGCGCTCGCCGTCGCCGACCGTCTGCGCGATACCGGAGCGGACATCAGTGTCGTCGCACCGCGCGACGTGATCTTCGAGCCGGTCGCTGTGAAACGCCTTGCAAAGGTCCACCCGCATGGCGGACCTCCGGGCCAGCTGAAGAAGCAGCGCGGACTGCAAACCGGAGCCGAGGTCGTGCACCGCGAGCCCCGCCGCCCGATCCGCGTCCAGCCGCAGCCCAATGTCGTCGTCGCGCCGCCCGTCGTCGTCGCGCGCCCGAAGCACGACCCCGGCGCCGGCCGGGTCGAGCGCCATGGCGGAGGCGAAGGCCACGGCCGCGGTCACGGCAATGACGGCGGCGGTGGTGGTGGCAAAGGAAAAGCGAAGGGCAAAGGGAAAGGATGACCATGCGAAACGTACTGGCAGTCACCATGGTGCTGCTCGCATTCGCGGGCGGCTGCAAACAGAACCAGACACAGACCGCGTCGTCGGAAAAGACTCCGGAGGCCGTGACGCAGAACGCGCCGGAGCTCACCCCCGAACAGCTGGGCGAGCTAGGCGCCCAGATCAAAAAGACGCCCGACCGCGCCGGCGACCTGCTCGCGCAGCACGGCCTGACCGAAGCGACCTTCGAAGCGCAGATCCGCAAAGTGACGGAGAACCCCGACGCCTCGAAACGCTACGCCGAGGCCTACCGCAAAGCCAGCGCGTAAACAAGTTGGGGTCACATCTGGAATTTCAACCTTTTTTCCACAGGCCGTCGCTCTGGCATTCCGAGCCCCGAAGAGGGCGAGGAATCCTCTGAATACGAGGGCTAAGTTGAAATTCCAGATGTGACCCCAACTTAACCGACTTAACGCGAATTCGCGAGGCGACGCCGCCGCGCGGAGCTGACCTCGCGGGGTGCGATGCGCAGCGGCGTCCGCGAGTAAGATTCTCGCAAACGAATGCCTCAGATCAGCCGGTTCTTCGGAATTGTCATCGCGATGTACCATGACGAACATCCACCGCCGCATTTCCACGCTCGTTATGGCGGGAAGGAGATTCAGGTCGGAATCGCGGACGGACGAGTAACCGGGGACTTTCCGCCGCGGGCTCGAAGTTTGGTGCTGGAGTGGTGGAGCCTTCATCGGGAAGAGCTCGAGCGAAACTGGCGGTTGGTGACGGAAGGGAAGGAACCGGCCTGGATCCAGCCACTGGAGTAACACGATGAACGACGTCGTCGAAGTCCGCTATGTCTGTGACTACACCGTGTGGTTGCGGTTTCAGGACGGCACGTGCGGTGAAGTGGATCTGCGGCCGTCGCTCCGCGGCCCGGTATTCGAGCCGCTGCAGGACCCCGAGTATTTCAAACGGGTCAGCGTCGACCCCGAAATCGGCACCATCGTCTGGCCGAACGGCGCGGACATCGCGCCTGAGACTCTCTACCAGCGTGTTCACGTAGCGGTCTGATTCATCCGCCGGAAGAGCTGCGCCCGCACTTCTTCACACCACGCTGCGCGACTCACCTGCGCATCGCCGACACGCGCCGCGGTAGCGATCGTTTGCTCGGGGAGCTCGGGCGGAGCTCAACGACCTCCGACTCGAGTCGGTCACCCAGCCGATCGCGCTCCACATCGAGGTCGTACTCGGTCTGAAGATTCAACCAGAACTGCTCGGATGTTCCGAAATACCGTCCCAGCCGCAATGCCGTGTCAGCCGTGATCCCGCGCTTGTGGAGCACGATCTCATTCACACGCCGGGGCGGGACGCTGATGTCTTTCGCAAGCCGATACTGCGTAATACTCATCGGTTTTAGGAACTCTTCGAGGAGAACTTCGCCCGGATGCACCGGTGGCAGGCGGTCCGTTCTCGATGCCCTCCGCGTCTTAGTGGTAGTCGACGCCATTGACCCGCGCGATCACCTTTCAACTTCTCGAGCCGGTTGCCGGGCGGAACGAGCAGATCATTGATGCGAGTCGCTGCGTTGAGCATCTTGAGCTTTCTTCACGCTCGTACAAGCGCTGCGTCTCCGCGTCCGCCCAACTACGAATCACGTAACTAGCGTAACGCGTTCCGTTATGCCTGGTCAACGGGAGTCTTTGCCCCGCCTCCCAGCCCCCAAAACACCCCATACCCCACAATCAGCCCCACCCCGTACAACACCGTAATCGCCATCGTCCGCGGATGCGCGAGCGGGTTCGCCACGCGCGCGAGCACATCCGCCAGCAGCGCCAGCGGATCCGTCACCACCTGCCAGCTGTTCCAGCGCTGGAAGCGGCCGAGGTAGATGCCGAAGCCGCAGAGGAACAGCGCCCCGGTCGCGCAGAGCCAGGAGGGTGCGTCGCCGAAGCGCCGGCGCAGCGCCGACTGCACCTCCGCCACCGACACATAGCAAAGCAACAGACCCGCGATCGTGCACGACAGCAGCAGCGCCGCATCGAACCACAGCGGCACCGGCGGGCGGGGGCGGAGGTGCACGAAATCCGTCGCGATGTACGGCGCATTCGGCAGGAACGCCAGCCACGCCAGCCCGCAGACCAGCGGCAGCGCCACCGCACCCTCGCGGCGGCACGCACGGGCGAACGCCGACGCCGCGGCCGCCGGCACGATCGCGAGGATCAGGTTCCACACCAGGAACACGTACGTGACCTTCCCCGAGTGCACCACGCGAACGAACAGAAGCGCGACGCACCACAGCAGCAGCAACGCGATCGCGGCGGCTCGGTTCATGACGAGTACTTTACTGCATCAAGCGCGCCCGGCCAAATATCATAATCGGGGTAAACTTCCTGCCATAGTGGTGGAGATGACGATGGATTCCGAGTCCGCAGACGCGTTTGCCACCGCGCCGTTTTCGCGCGGCGAGATCCGCTTCCACATCGCCGGCGGCGTGCTCAATGCCCTGGTCTGGATCGCCGGCCTGGCCTGGCTGGCCGCCCACTGGAGCACCGCCGCGCCGCGCTGGCCGTGGCTGGTCCTCGCGGTCCTCGCCGGCATCTACGCCGCCGATCTCGTCTCCGGCCTGTTGCACTGGGCCTTCGACACCTGGTTCGACGAGGACATCGCGTTCCTGCGCCGGATGGTCGTGCAGGTGCGCGAGCATCACGTCCATCCGAACCGCATCTTTCGCTACCACTTCCTCCACGACGCCGGCACGTTGTCCTGGATCGCGATGGCGCTGGCCGCTCCCACCATGTTCATCGCCGTCCTCTTCGACGCCGGAGCATTCATCGTCGGCGCGGCGGTGTTCGACGTCCTCCTCGTCGGGATGCTCTCCTTTCACAAGATCGGACACCGCGCCCGCCAGCCCCGCTGGATCCTTCTCCTGCAGAAGAGCCGCCTCATGATTTCCGCCACGCACCACGGTCAGCACCACGGCGGGAACCACGACTTCAACTACTGCCTCATCAACGGCTGGGTGGACCACACGCTCGGGCGCGCCGGCTTCTTCCGCGCGCTGGAGTGGGCGATCGCCCGCGCGACCGGCGCGCAGCCGCGCCGGAACGACCACGAATGGCTGCGGCGATTCGAATACCTGCGGACCGGGCCCTGATCCGCACATGCGCTCCCTCATCGTCACGCTCCTGCTCCTCGCGGCCCCGCTGGCCGCGGACGACGTAGGCCAGGTCTCGTTCGCCAACTCCGGCGCGCCGGAAGCGCAGGAGCCGTTCCTGCGCGGACTCGCGCTGCTGCACAACTTCGAATACGACAGCGCCGCCGAGGCCTTTCGCGAAGCCCAGCGGCGCGACGCATCATTCGCCATGGCCTACTGGGGCGAGGCCATGACGTACACCCATCCCATCTGGTTCCAGCAGGACGCCGCCGCCGCGCGCGCGGTGCTCCAGCGCCTCGGCGCCACCGCCGACGAGCGCCTCGCCAAAGCGAAGACCGAGCGCGAGCGCGACTACCTCCGCACCCTCGATGTCCTCTACGGCGACGGCGCGAAACAGGCGCGCGACTTCCTGTACGCCGGCGCCATCGCCGCGCTGCACGCCCGCTATCCCGACGACGTCGACGCCGCCGCCTTCCACGCCCTCGCGCTCCTCGGCACCGCGCACGCCGGCCGCGACTTCGCCACCTACATGCGCGCCGCGGCCATCCTCGAGGAAGTCCTGCCCGCGCATCCGCGCCATCCCGGCGTGCTGCACTACCTCATCCACTCCTACGACGACCCCCTGCACGCGCCCCTCGGCATGCGCGCCGCGCGCGTCTACGGCTCCGTCGCCCCGAACGCCGGCCACGCGCTCCACATGACCTCGCACATCTTCATCGCCATGGGCATGTGGGACGACGTCATCGACGCGAACCGCCGCGCGATCGAAGTCGTGAACCGCGAGCGCGCCGCGAAGGGAAAGTCGCCCGCCGACTGCGGCCACTATCCGACGTGGCTCCACTACGGCTACCTGCAGCAGAAGCGCACCGACGATGCGCGCAAAGCGCTCGACGCCTGCCGCGCCGCCGCCTTCGCGCCGGCGATGCGCAACTGGATCGAGGCCTACGCGACGATGCGCGCGTATCACGCCGCCAGCGGCTACCCGCTCACCGCCGCCGACGCGGCGGTCGCGATTCCGGACGGGGAGGACTACGCGCGCGCCCGATACATGGTCGCGTACGGCGACGTCCTCGGCGCGCGCGACACCGAGGCGATGACCCGCGCCGTCACGCAAATGCGTGCGCTGCAGAAAGGCGCGCTCGCGGCGATCGCGAAGGAAGACACGGCCGCGAATCCGGCCGAGCGCATCGCCGCGGACGTGATGCAGCAGGAAGCCGAGGCGCTGCTGCTCGTCGCCACGAACCGGCGGGCGATGGCCATCCCGATCCTCGAGACCGCCGCGAACGCCGAGCGCGCGATGCCGCTCGAATTCGGCCCGCCCGTCGTCCCCAAACCCGCCGCCGAGCTCCTCGCCGAACAACTCGCCCTCGCCGCGCGCCTGCCCGAAGCCCTCGCCGCGTACGAGCTCGTCCTGCAGCGCACCCCCGGCCGCACCGTCGCCGTCGAGGGCCTGCACCGCCTGCAGACCGAGGGCGTGAAACGCGAGCCACCCGCCCCGCACGTCCACGTGCACTGACCCCGTACCATACGCGCATGAGCCATCACTACGCAGCGCACCTCATCTGGGACGGCAACCGCGGCGACGGCACGGCGAGCTATCAGACCTACGGCCGCGAGCACCGCGTCCTCATCGCCGGCAAGCCCGACCTCCACCTCACCGCCGACGCGGCCTTCCGCGGCGACGCCAGCCGGCTCAATCCCGAAGACCTCTTCGTCGCCGCCATCTCCTCCTGTCACATGCTCAGCTACCTCGCGCTCTGCGCGAAGTACGGCATCCGCGTCGACGCGTACGAAGACGAGGCGACAGGGACGATGGAAGAGGACGGCCGCGGCGGCGGGCGGTTCACGTCCGTCCTGCTGCGGCCGTCGGTGACGGTCGCCGACGCGAAGGACGCCGAGCGCGCGATGCAGCTCCACGAGCGCGCCCACGCCACCTGCTTCATCGCGAATTCATGCAGCGTCCCGATCCATCACGAGCCGACGGTGCGCAAAGCCACCGCTTTGGAGAGACCATGAAACACACCAGACGCTGCTCGGAATGCGGCTCGACGGACATTCGCACGACCACCGTGTGGTCCGGAGGCGGGCACTCGCCCGATCTGCTGCCGGGCGCACATCCGTGGTTGCTCAGCGGCAGGATCGAAATCTACATCTGCGCCGTCTGCGGCTACTTCCAGTACTTCGTCCCGCCCGAATACCTGGCGAAGGTGCGTGAATCGAAAAAGTTCACGCCGTACGTCTAGCCTTTCGTATCCGCGGTCGGGCCGTACGTCGACGGCACCTTGCCGCCCATGGGGCGGATGTAGACCGTGAGCTGGCCGCGGTGATGGATGGCGTCGAAGAAAAAGTCCCAGATCGTGTCGCCGAGGGCCGCGCGCTTCACCAGACGCTCCCCGAAGTACATGCTCGCGTCCTGCTCCCACTTCGCATCGTCGATCGACACGAGCATCATCTCGAAATCGGTCGCCGCATCCTCATACGCCGCGGCGATGGCGTCGAGGTTGCCCGGATTCGGGAGCTGCTGCCAGTGCATCTCGCCGGTCTTGCCCATCTGCTCGAGCGCGCGCAGCTCGAGCGCGAGGAACCACGCGATGTCGCCCGCGGAGCTGTTCCGCTCGTGCGGCTTGTAATCGAGCCTGTCGGGCGGCAGCGCCCGGATCACGTTCACGAATGCAGGCCGCTCGATCTGGAACCGCTCGAGAAAAAACTCGCGTGTCGACATGCGCGCACGATACAACTTTTAGGAGTGCGGTGGCACAGCCACCGCCTGGGTATGGCAGGCGTCCATTGAGAACCACACCGCAGCCGCGCGATCCAGGCGCGTTACCGCGCGAGCCCACATCCTTACCGCGCGAGCCCAACTCGTCGCCACGCGAGCCTGCCTTCTTACCGCGCGAGCCAGCACATTTACCGTGCGTGACAACCATGGTTGTCGCGCGAGCCCAACCGTTTACCTCGCGAACCAAGACTCTAACGTCGCGAACCAATCCGACTCGCTCGCGAGCCCACCCGTTTACTTCGCTCGGTAAGACTTTCACCACGCCCACCAAACGTCTTCGCTCGCCTGACAACCATGGTTGTCACGCGAGGCAACGATGTCGGTTCGCGAGCCAAACCCTCTGGTTCGCGAGGTAAACCATTGCGAGGAGTCGCAATGACGAAGTCATCAAACCGTCATAAAATGGGCCGCGACCTTTCGGCCGCGGCCCGGGTTTCCTGGGATGTGGACGTGAGACGCGAATGGGGAGCCGGGGAGGCGATGTCCAGATCAGACCCTCCTCCGGCCCCTCGGTTTACTTCTTCGGCGGCGCCGGCGGTTCCGGCTGCGCGGAGGTCTTCCGGCGGCGCGGATTGAACGCCCGCTTCATGTCGGCCACCCGCGAGCGCACAGGCTCTCCCACCTCCAGCGTGGAGTAGCTCTGGGCCATCCGGTACAGCCCGCGAGCCTCCTTCACCGCCTTCAGCTTCCGGCGCAGAATGGCTTCGTCGACGCGGCGGGCCAGATCGCGCGCCTCATCGCGCACGCCGCCGTACGCCAGCTCGAAGGCGATGGCATCGCGCATCTCCGCCGTATTGGCGGCCGGTGCGCCCACCGCGGGCCCGCCCTCGGCGAACACCGCCGCCTTTTCCAGCGCGGTGGCGGACGTCTGGCGGGCGATGCGCCTCTCCGCCGGCGTCAGCCCTTTCGGATCCGACACGTCGGGGAACTCGGCGGCCATGGCCCGAAGACGCGCCATCCGCTCCTGGGCGTCCGGGGTGAATCGGTTTGCAACCGGCTCCTGCGCCCCTGTGGCGCCGCTGGCCGGCTCGTTTACGGTAGTAGTCATATATCAAGTCCTTACATTCGTTGTTCGTAGTCGAAAAATGGATGAAACATGGCGTTAACTAAATGACAGTCATAGGTTTAACTCCTTTCTGCCGAAGACTCCTGCGCAGTAGGGCCGCGAGCACGACCACAATGGGGCCGGGTGCTTTTTCGAGTCAAGGGAGGGAGTTTCCAAAGAAATAGTGCGCGACTATTTCTTTTTGTCACGAAACCGTGAACAGTGAAGATTGGGTCGAAAAGCGAGGCCACGCGCGGGCGAGGGAAGGCCGGCGGCTGACGGAGTCAGACAAAAGCCTGACGACGGAAGCAACCGAGTTGAGATTTCAGGAAATTTGCTGACGAACTCAGAGAATTTGCTGGCGATCTCAACAAATTTTCTGAAATCGCAGCAAAATCTCTGAGATCTCAGCAATTTTGCTGGCGATCTCAACAAATTTCCTGAAAACGGAGCAATTTCCCTGAAATCTCAGCAAATTTGTTGAAATCGTCAGCGCGGACGCTTACTCCGGCCACTGCAACGCTTCCGCGAACCCCGGAACCTCGCCCGACAGCCACGGCGCATGCACCGACGCCAGATCGAGCAGCTCCCGCGCGAGCACCGCGTCGACCGACTTGCCCTCGCGCCCCGCCACCCGCTCCAGCGCCACGATCTCGAACCGCGGCACGTGGACCTCGAGCCTCGCCAGCCGCACCAGCTCCGGAATCACCCGAGCGAGGTCATCCCCGAGCGCTTCCTCGACCACTTCCTGCGACCAGAAGTCCATCGCGAACGAGACCACCTCCGCCCACGGCAGCACGAGCCCGTCGTCGGTGTCGATGCCTTCGAGCTCTCCCGCCTCCACCCCCCGCGCACCTCCTGCCAGTCCATCCCGAGCACGACCGCCGCGTCGGCGATGGGGTAGGTGGGGCGGGGGTGGAGGAAGAGTTCGCGGATAACGGATGTCGTGGACATTGATGGTCTCCCACATGAGAATTGAATGGAGTTCCGAGCGGATGAGGGCTATCGAGAGTCGCCTCTCATGCGAGCCTCCGCTCGAGTTGCTGCTTCCGGTCACGCCAGTCGGGCATGATTCGGGCGAGGAGCCGCGTAAATTTCGACGAGTGGTTCGGAACGAGCAGATGGCACAGCTCGTGTGTGATCACGTAGTCGATACACGCGCGCGGTGCGCGGATCAGCGAAACGTTCAGCGTCAATCGTCTCGTCGGGCTGCAGCTTCCCCAACGCTTCCTGAGCGCCCGGATCCGCACTTGTGAAGGCTGCGCGCTGCGAAGCAGCGGATGTACCAGGCACGCCTCTACACGTTGCGGCAATACGCGTTCTGCATGTCGGCGGTACCAATCATCGAGCAGCGCCTTTTTTGCCTCAATCGAACCCGTCGCGTTCGTGAATATATGCAAATATCCAGAGTCGAGCCTCACTCCTTCAGGGCCGTCCGCTGCACGAATGCGGAGCCGGTACTTCCGGCCAAGATAGAGATGCGATTCGCCACTCACGAAGCGCCGCGTAGGCGTGTGCGGCAGCAGATCGGCAAAGTATCGACACTGCCGCAGAATCCAATTCGCCTTCGAGTGGACAACCTTCCCGATCGCCTCCGTTGTTGCATGCAGCGGCGCACTAACGATCACGATCAGTTTCGGATGGACCTCAATCGAGACATGCTTGCGATCCGCACGGGTGACGATGTATGGGATGGTCGTCGTTCCGTACTCGACGAACTGCGGCTCGAATACGCGAAGGGTCGTGAAGTCGGATTCGCGATGGATCGTCCTCATATCGCTAGGCCCGTCGCGATGCTGCGATGGTATCCACGATCGTGTGCGACGCTCGTTCGATGTCGCTCCAGTTCTTCGGCAAATCGTGCTCCTTGCAGAAGAGATAGAACGCATCGTCGATGCTCTGATACATCCTGTTCTTCACGTCGTTCTTGCGAATCCAATCGACGCTGCGTTCCCGATCGATCGCAGCGTCCACGTCGAGGGCGAGACGCGCGATCGCGTCGCGATCGTCGAATCCCAGGCCGCCCGCCCATTCGCGCAGCACGCGGTAGTAGGCCTGAGCGGTGTCGTGCGAACGCAGACCGGACGGAAGATCTGCCGTTCCGCGCTGCTCGACCTGTTGTGCGATATCGCGGACCCGCTTCAGATACTCCAGTGCCAGGATCGTCCGGTCACGGAACTTGGCGATGACTGCTTCGAGCATGTCCGAAAACTTCTTGAAGAGAACCGGATCGCTCTCTGCGAGCTCCACTTCGATGCGGCGTTTCATTGCGCTGGCGATGACATCTGCCTGCGCGCCGGGCTCGCCGAGTTCCGCCAGCACTTCCTGGCGCCGAGTGTCATCGAGCATGTGGAATTGTTCCGGAGTCAGTTTCTGCACGTCCTTCGCGTCGACGTACTGATTCAGCAGGCGCCGGATCTGCGGCTCGATCTCCTTGAAGTTGACGCGATCCTGATAGCGCAAGCTCACCTGTGCGCGCAACTTGATGAAGCGGACCAATTCGGACTGCAGATCCTGAATCTGGTCACGACTGAACTCCTCGAAGAATCGCGGCGAGGTTTGCGCCAGATGGAGCGCCTTTGCGAACGCTCGCAGCCGGTCGTAGAACTCGTACCGCCGATCCTCCGGCGCGAGAAAGCGTTCCAGCGCCTCAGAGTCGTGTGTCGCATCCCAGAGTTCGTGAAAGAGACTGATCAGGTTTGCGCGCGCCTGCCTCAGATCGTGAAAAGCGCGGCCATAGTCGATCACGGCGCCAGCAACATCCTCCGCGTCATATCCCTCCAGCGCCGTGTACGCTGTCAGCGCCTCGTCGAGGCTGCCGAGGTTCGCGGCGTAGTCGACGACGATGCCGTTGTCCTTATTTTCATAGCGGCGGTTCACGCGCGCGATCGCCTGCAGCAGCGAGTGCTCTTTCATCGTCTTGGCGAGGTAAAGCACGCGTGCGCGCGGAGCGTCGAAGCCGGTGAGCAGCTTGTTGACGACAATCAGGATGTCGATCGTTCCGCCGTCGCGGAATGCCTCGATGACGTTCTCGTTGTACGTCTCCTCGGTGCCGTGCTCGGCCATTTTCTCCGCCCAGAACTTCAGCACGCGCGCGTTCGTCGACTCGTCGATGTCATCGTCGCCTTCACGCTCGACTGGCGATGAGATGAGCACCTCGCAGCGGATCGGTTGCTCCGGCTCGTCGTCGCTCACCTTCTTTCCGGTCCGCGTCTCCGTGGCCGTGAAACCGTTGAGGACGTCGCGGTACTGGATGGCCGTCTCCTTGCGCGGCGCGACCAGCATCGCCTTGAACCCTGTGTCCTTCCAATTGCGCCAGTAGTCCTCGTAGATGTCCCACGCCACGACCTGCACGAAGCGGTCGATCTGCGGCAGCACGTCCATGCGCGACCAGCGCTTCTTGAGGTCCTTCTTCTCTTCGTCGGTGAAGCCCCGTGCGTAACGGTCGAACCATATATCGAGCGGATCCTTGTTCACTTCCTGTTCGACCAGCCTGCCGTCGTAGAAAATCGGTACCACCGCGCCATCCTCAGTGGCCGTGCGGATGCTGTAGACGTCGATCGAGCCGCCGAACTTCGTGAACGTGTTCTTCTCGCGCTTGAGCAGAGGCGTGCCGGTGAAGGCTACGTAGCACGCCCGTGGGAAAGCCAGGTCGACCTTCGACTTCATCGGCCCGTACTGCGAGCGATGACCTTCATCGACGAGTACGAAGATATTGCCTGAGTCGTCACGGATTGGGTTCGGATGATTGACCGCCGCCGCGAACTTGTTGATGACCGTTGTGATGACGCGCGACTTCCGCTCTTCCAGCTTCTCGCGGAGGTCGTTTCCCGACGTCGCCCGCACGACCTCGGCGCCGGTGTTCCTGAACGTCTTGCGGATCTGCTTGTCGAGGTCAATGCGGTCGGTGACGATGATGATCCGCTCGTTGACAATGGATGGCTCCTGGGCGATTGCCTTGGCCAGCATGACCATTGTCAGTGACTTGCCACTCCCCTGGGTGTGCGCGATAACCCCGCCTGTTCGCCGCCCGTCGGCATCGACATGGCGTAGCCGAGCCATGGCCTGTTCCACCGCCCGAACCTGCTGGTAGCGCGCGATCTTTTTCACGTTCGCGTCGAATACGACGTAGCGGCGCACCATCATAAGCAACTGCTCGGGACGGAGAAGGCCGTATAGCAGCCGGTCCTGGTCCGTGATCGTCCGCCGGTCGGGCTCCAGCGCCTCGTACCGTTCGCGCCACCGGCCAGAGACGGAGAAGACCGTCGCGCTCTGGGTCCGTGTGAGTGGACGTGACACGACGCCAGCGAGATCGGCCTCGGCCTCGTCGTCGCTGCGCCAGCGGGCCCACAGATCGAGCGGAGTGCCCGTCGTCCCGTACAGCGCTCGCTGCCCATTGAGCGCGGCGACCACTTGGACGGTTTTGAACAACTCGGGAACCCCATCGCGCTTCTGGTATTCGAGGATGTCACGGATCGCCTCGGTTACGTCAATGCCTCGCGCTTTGCATTCGATCACCGCAAGCGGAATGCCGTTGACAAAGAGCACGAGGTCGGGCCGGTGAGTGTCGCGGCTGCCAGTCCGCGGCAGCGCAAACTCGGCCGTGACGTGGAACATGTTGTTTCTGGGCTCCTTCCAGTCGATGTAGCGGAGCGAGAACGCCTTTGTTTCCCCGTCGATCGTCTCCTCGAAGCTCTCGCCTAGGGTGATAAGATCGAACGCATCCTGTGCGGCCGCGACGGAGCCCCCCACGAGTGAGATGTCTTTTACTCTCTGTATGGCGTGTGCGATCGAGCCGGCGCTGAAAGCGCGCTGTTTGCCCTTGTATGTGATCTGGTTAATGCGTGCGAGTTGGTCGCGAACGACGCTGTCAAGCAGGACTGAGGAGGTGCGCCCGCCGCGCTGTGCCGTCGCCTCCTTAGACGGAAGATAAATCCACCCCAGCTTCTGCAGCAGAATAATGGCAGGGACATGCGACTGGAGAACCTCGTTGTCGTCGAAATCTATCTTCGAAGCGTCCATGACGGTCTCATTCTCTAGGCGCCACTGTTCAGCCGGATCGCACCGGTAAATAGTTTGTGTATGACGGCGCGCTTCTGTTTTTCTAGGAGCACACGTTGACTGTTGAGAATCCGAATCTCGTTGTCGACCGTGTCAAGAACGTCGGCGATCCGTGTTTGCTCGACGACGTCAGGTATTGATACCTTGATTTTGGCAAAATGCGTGAATTTCAGATTCCACGTGTCACTAACCAGTCCTTGCGAGTGCCGATAGAACAGGTGAATGACGCTGGGAAGCTTGAATAACCGCGCCGCAAACCGTCCGTCAATTTTCGCTGTAGGTGTGCAAACAGTGTACGCTGGGCTAACAATGCCATCGATCGATGAACGTCCAGATACGCCTTGCCACATGCGCATCGTGTTGTAAACGATATCGCCGCTCCTGACGCGAAGGTATCGCGACTTGTCTTCCGGTGAAGTGTCACGGCGGCCCAGCGTGGATCGCATCACGACGCCATCGTTAGCAGTGATAGCGAGTAGAGGAAGATCGTCATATCCGACTTCGCGTCGTTCTACAAACAGGTCTCTGAGTGCAGACTCGCACCACTTTTCAATAAACCCGCGAAATCTAAGTTGCCCGGTGAGCAAACCGTCGATCAGTGCGTTCTTATGGCTGCTCTTAGCAGCCATAAGTTCTGTCAAGGCGCTCGACGTGTTTTCCCAAGCCTGAATTGCACTGACAATTCTTTGTTGTTCATCGATTGGAGGAAGGGGGATCGGCGTCTTCTTGAGCTGCGTTGAGTTGATGCTAGCGAGATTTGTCGACCGCTTTGCACATCGAATGAAGTGCTCGCGCCCGCGCGGGCTGGCCGCGAAATATGCGAGGAAATGCGGATCGAGCAGGTCTTGCTTTGGTCGAACAGCAAAGACGTGATTTTGATGAACGCAGGGCTCGATCTCGCCCGTCCAAACGTGACCGCGCCCGAGCTTGTCGAAGTCTCCGCCCTCCGTCATTAACACATCACCGCGTCTTAGTGAATAGCGGTCGATATCATCCGCCGAGATTGCGATGTCTTTTACCTCAGACAGGTCAAAATGCCCATCTTGGACGTTTGCAACACGAACATAGGGCAAACGCACGGCGTTATCCGGAATTCGTTGGCTTTTCGCGACGCCTGTGCGTACTTCAGCGACTTCAGCTAGAAGGACATTGCGCCAGTCGTTAAGGCGCTTCTTCACGCAGTGAGCTCCCGTAGGTAAGCATGTAATTGGTGCCGAACGTCAGATAACTGCTTCTCAAGCGTCTCGATCTCGCGCTGCACGGTAGCAATATCAACCACTTCTTCGCGTTCAAAAGTATCGACATACCGGGGAATGTTCAGGTTGTAGTCGTTGTCGCGAATCTGCTCCGGCGAAGCCAATGCAGAGAACCGCGGGATTATTTTCCTTTCTCGGAATGTCTCGACGATGGTCTCGATGTGCTTATCGTCAAAGAAGTTTTGATTTTTCCCTGGGGTGCAGTATTCGCTGGCGTTAATGAAGAGCACGTCTTTTCGTTGTGCGAACGGTCCACCCGGTTCGCGGCGGCGATCGAAAAGAAGAATAGCGGCGGGAATGCCGGTGCCAAAAAACATATTGTCTGGCAATCCGATCACTGCATCGAGAAGATTCTCGTCGAGCAGTATCTTTCGGATCTTTCCTTCGCTTCCGGCTCGAAAGAGAACGCCGTGAGGAACGATTACGCCGACGCGTCCCGATTTCGAGAACGCCGTCTCGATCATATGCAGGATGAAACCGTAGTCGCCCTTGCTCTTTGGCGGTACGCCGCGGCGAAAGCGGCCGTGTACGTCGATCGCGGCGTGGTCCGCGCCCCATTTGTCGAGGCTGAAGGGCGGATTGGCGACGACGATGTCGAACTTCATTAATGAGTCGCCTTCGAGCAGCTGCGGGTTGTTGAGCGTGTCGGCCCAGCGGATGTCGGCGCCGTCCTTCGAGTGCAGGAAGAGGTTCATACGGCCGAGAGCCCATGTGGCGCCGTTCGACTCTTGGCCGTACAGCGAGTAGTTGCGGCTCGGCGTGCCGTCGGCTTCTTGGATCTCGTCGGCGGCCCGAATGAGGAGCGAGCACGAGCCGCAGGCTGGATCGCAGATGCGGTCGCCGGGCTGTGGCGCTAGGAGCTTGGCCAGGAGCTTCGAGACGGTTGTCGGTGTGTAGAATTCGCCGCCCTTCTTTCCGGAGTCGGCGGCGAAGCGCTCGATGAGATACATGTAGGCGTTGCCGATGACGTCCTCATCGATGACCGATGGACGGAGATCGAGCCGCTCGTCGCTGAAGTCCTCGAGCAGATTCTTGAGGCGGCGGTTGCGGTCCTTCGTCTTGCCGAGGTTGTCGCTGTTGAAGCTGATGTTGCGGAAGACCCCTTCCAGCTTCGCGCGGTTGTCTTCTTCGATCCGCTCCAGCGCGATGTCGATCAACTCGCCGATGTTGTCGGCGCCGCGATGCTCGTAGAGGTACTCGAACGTGCACTCGTCGTCGAGCACGAAACGCTCGCGCTTGAGTTGACGGGCGACCATCTCCGGATCGTCGCGATACTTCTGCTCGTACTGCGTCTTGTGGTCACGCCAGACGTCAGAGATGTACTTCACAAAGAGTGTGACGAGAACGTAATTTTTGTAGTCGCTCGGGTCAACGACACCCCGGAACGTGTCGCAAGCGCGCCACAGGATGTTGTTGATCTCGGATTGGGTAGGGGGCATTCGTCACTCCTTCGGCAATACGTGTGCGGCTGCTGAGAGGACCAGTGCCGCATGCACCTGTTTCAAGTGAGAGATCCGTTGCTCGAGTTCGGCCGCCTGCCGGGCAAGCGCCGCCGCCTGTACGATGCGCCGCTGGCGTTCGAGCGGTGGACGTGGGACGATGATCTTCGAGAGATCTTCTATGTTAAGCGCCTGCACGGTCGACCCTCGCGTCGCGCGAACGAGGATTCGCCGCACTTCCGGCGACTCATTGATGAGCCATTGCAGGTACTCCGGCAGGACGCGGTCGGCATCGGCACGGAGGATGATGAGCGGCGCCGCTGCCATTGTTGTCACTCCGTCTCCAGCAAAGAGTGCGACCTCGAAACGGAAACCCCGGGTTCGGAGGATCAGCTCTCCTCCTTTCAGGTACTGGCGATCGGACTGCGGCCGCTCATCGACGAAATCGACGTTTGAGAGGTCGATGAGGGGGCCGGCTACGATGGAACGGGGCTGGATGAGCCGGACGGACCCTCCATCGACGATCTCGGCACGATTCCGGATCGTGAGAGCGGTGAAGATGTCGGCGACATGCGTGAGAAGCTTTAACATGTAGTCTTTGTACAGCGCATAGTATACAGCGATTGTTGCAGGACGCAAGATATAGCTGTACGTAACATATAGGTTGCTTATCGTCTGGACCTTTGCTACCGTCGTCTCCGACGAAGGAGGCGCGCATGCCCCGACTTTCAATCTATCTGTTCAAAGATGACGCGAAGAGCTTCGATTCGGCCATCCGGGTCAACGCCAGCGGTTACCGAGAAGTGCTCCCCGTTCACTCTTTGTCGTATCCGGCGCGACTCCTTGTTCGCGAGTCGTCGCCGAAAGCACCAAAGTGGGCTCGTTTTTTTGAATCTCACTACGAAGTCACCGACTTCGGACAGCAACTTGCGACCGGCGCTATCCTCCTCGTCGAGATCGCCGGACGCATGTTCGCCCTGACGAACGGCGTGGGACACACTGCGATCGACCGCTCGAAGATCGAGCCCCGGTTCGGTCTCAAAATCGCTCTGAACACGCTCGATCGGAAGGGCATCCGGACCCTCGACACGCGGACGATTGATGTAAAGACCCAGAATCGCCGGACCGAGTTCAACCACGGCAGCGAGATGAATGACTTCGGAGTGAATCCGAGGACGGATTGGGTACGCGGCGTCAAGGGACGTCCCGCGTTGATGGAATTCGCTCGAATGCTCTCGGGGTACGACCCGGCCGCAATTACCTGCGATTGCGACCTCGAATCGCTTCCGGAGAAGTTGCAGGAACTCCTGGAGGCGTACAGATCTGATGCCTACCAGGCTGACTACGGTTTCATCGACTACACGCAACCGCTCGACCGAAAAGACCCGCGTATTAAGAAGCTGAATGATGCGCGCGATCTGCTGTTTCAGACGCGGCAGGAACAGCGCATCGCGCTCGCACTCCCTGAGGTGGAAGACCGGCGGGTCGAGACTTATCGTGCCGTCTATAAGCAGCAATCGTTCGAATTGCTGGAATTGAATCTTCACGATTTGTACAGTCAACTCGATGAGGCGGGGCTCGGCCTCGCTACGCCCGACAACATTCGTGTGACCGGCTACGACGATAGCGACGAGCCGGTGACCGACAACCGACCGCTTCGGGACTTCATCGTCTGCGAAGTCGAGTTGGGTAAAGATCTTTTTGTTTTTTCTCTGGGCGGTTGGTTCCGACTCGAACGCGATTATGTCGAGCGGGTCAAGAACGAAGTACGCGCGATTCCTGATCTGACGGGCGTGCTGAACATGCCTTGGATGAGGGCGGGCGAGCACGAGGGCCCTTACAATACGCGAGTCGCAATCGCGAAAGTGTGGAAAAATCTGGACCAGGACTTCTTCCGCATACGTTCATATGACAAAGTCGAGATCGCAGACCATTTGACGCCGGCGAATGAGTTCATCGCGGTCAAGAAGATGACCTCGTCGGCGACGTTGAGCCACCTCTTTTCGCAGGGAAGCGTTTCGGCGCAACTTCTCCGTGGGAACGTTGAGTACCGAGAAAAGGTTGAAGAGGTGGGTAAGTCGATGAATACCGGATATCAGCTCGACATGCCGACGCCGACATTTGTCTATGCCGTTGCAACAGAAAAACCCGGCGATCTGGTGGACTCGCTCTTTTTCTTCAGCCTTGTGAATCTCGCCGATCGGGCGCAGGCCATCCGCAACGCCGGATATAAAGTTGCGCTCTGCCGGATCGAAATTTCATAGCTTCGGGTCGCGTAACGTCGCGCCGCGCGCTCGGGTCGCTTGACTCTCACCCGATCGCGGCTGTAATCGGCTTTAAGGAATGGTAGCCTACCTCCAGCGAGGACGAGATGCGGCTTCTGGACCTTTGGCAATCCGACCCTTCAATCGAGAATAAGCGCCTCGAACAGATCATCGCTTTCGCGGGCGACGGTCGCTTCTCCGAGGACAACGAAACATCACGCGAGTTTCGCGAGTATCTGAATCGCGTCAGTCCCGAGAAACTCAAAGCATACTGCGCAGAGTGTCTTTCCGGAGATAAGTTCACCTCTGCTCCGTATGCTCTGCAGGATGTGATCAACGAGATTGGCAGACGGCTCGGGTTCGTCGTGCATGCAGGCCGATACCGCGGTGTGACGGGCGAAATCGGCTACGACGGGCTGTGGACATTGCAGAGCGGGCATGTCCTGGTCGTTGAGGTGAAGACTTCTGATACCTACCGGATCTCGTTGGATACCATCGCAGGTTACCGGAAGAGTCTCATCGAGAACGGGACCATTCGGGCAGACGAATCATCGTGTCTCATCATCGTGGGTCGTTCGGGCACCGGTGGCCTGGAAGCAGAAATACGGGGATCGCGCTATGCGTGGGAGATGAGGCTGATCAGCATTGATGCTCTGCTCAAACTGCTGGACCTTCGGCAGCGGCTTGAGCAACCGAGCGTGGTCAGAAAGGTGGGTGAGATTCTCATCCCGCACGAATTCACGCGTGTCGATGACATCGTGGATCTCGTCTTCGAGACGGCGGAGGACACGCTTACCGAGCAGCCGGCCGTGGCATCTATTGCCACTGGCTCTGCCGAAGCGGACGATGATGAAGAAGATGATGAGTCATCTGGCCCGCGGATGGACATCCTTGCGGTGGGGCGTGAATCCGCCTCGCGGGTCGCCGCGAAGCTGAACGTTCCACTCATTCAGCGGTCGCGAGGGACGTTCTCTTCAGTGGATGACTCGGTGCGATTGGTTAGCTCATATTCCCGAACGTATGGCTCCGCGCCGCAGGGTGGGTTCTGGTTTGCGTTTCACCCGCACCAGAAAGAGTATCTTGCTGACGCGACACAAGGCTACGTTGCCTTTACCTGTGGCGACGCCGCGACGGTCCTGCTGATTCCAATTTCCGAGTTCGAACACTGGCTGCCGGGGATGCATGAGACGATCTCTCCCGATCGCCGTTACTGGCACGTCCGTATCAAGAGAAATAACGGGCGGTTCACGATGAATCGGCGCAAGGGTCACGAACGGATCGATCTCACGAAGTATCTTGTGTGATGGCTATGCGCGGCTTCGTCGCCAACACGGACTACGACTGGTTCACGCATCTCCGCGCGATCGAGCCGCCGATCGATGAGGTGAACTTCTGGAGGCCGGGGTCGGGGACAAACTTCGGCGCGCTGGTGCCGGGTGAGCCGCTCTTCTTCAAGTTGAAGGCTCCGCACAACGCGATTGCCGGGTTCGGGTACTTTGCGCATTTCTCGCGGCTGCCGGTGTCGATGGCGTGGGAGGTCTACGGGGAGGCGAATGGCGCTCGGACATTCTCGGAGATGCGCGAGCGGCTGGTTCGAATTCGCCTGCGCTTCGATCGAAACACGGATCGCAAACAGGACTTCTGGATCGGCTGCATTCTGGTGAATCAGCCCGTGTTCTTCGAGGAGCAGGACTGGATTCGCGTTCCGTCCGACTTTAAGGGTCCAACGGTGCAGGGAAAGACGTACGACCTTACAGCAGGCGAGGGTGAGCGGATCTGGATTGAGTGTCTTGCACGTGCCGCCCGTCGCCCGAACTGGGCCATGCCGTATGCGATCGCGCCGGCGGCGCCGCGTGGAGATCGCATCGCCGATGCTCCGATTCACTCGGGATACGGAGCACTGGCTGCGATCCGTCCTCGCCTTGGCCAGCGCAGTTTTAGGGTCGTGGTGCTCGATTCGTACGGCAGGCGCTGTGCGGTCACGAATGAAAGAACGCTACCGGCACTCGAAGCCGCGCACATACGCGAATATCGCGATGTGCAGGAGCATGCGATCAGTAACGGCATCCTGTTTCGAGCGGACATTCACAAGCTCTTTGACTCCGGGTACGTGACCGTGGCGCCGGATTACCACTTCCTCGTTAGTCGCCGGATCAAAGAGGAATTCGAGAACGGACGCGATTACTACGCGTTGCATGGCTCGGCGATTCGTCTTCCGCAGGACGTCGTTGATCGCCCTGCCGCGGCATCGCTGATCTGGCACAACGAGCAGCGGTTTCTTGGATGAGAACGGGGGAATCATGAAACGTGAGGAACGCGCCGCGCAGATCTGGCCGCTGCTGACCTTTGCAGCGTCGCTTCGGGCGACATTGACGTATGGCCGGCTCGGCGAGCTCATTGGAGCGCCGCCCGTGGCGCTCGGCGACTGGCTCGAACCGATTCAGTCTTACTGTCTTCTTCATAACCTGCCAGCGCTCACGGTTCTCGTCGTGAGCGACGCGGATGGTTTGCCGGGTGAAGGATTCACGGGTGCGGAGAACGTTCCACGGGCTCAGGCTGACGTGTTTCGCCATGATTGGCCGCGCCAGCATGTTCCAACGCCGCATGAACTGGCACTCGCCGTGGCGGAGCGCCCGTCGAACGCCGTGCGACCTGCCGTGCGGCCCTGAGGGCGTCGCACGGCGCGAATGTAGTGCGGCAATCTTCCGTTTAGAATGGGGTAGCGATGCAAGTGACACTCGATTTGCCCGATGATATTTCGGCCGCTCTCGAGGGGCGCTGGCCC
>Ga0134123_10000842_pt1 | contig 20251 bp, 29 predicted proteins | sample KB303_FD_96460 | JGI IMG/M metagenome (GOLD analysis project Ga0134123, IMG submission 96460) | Terrestrial soil microbial communities without Nitrogen fertilizer from Kellogg Biological Station, Michigan, USA - KB3-0-3 | ecosystem: Environmental > Terrestrial > Soil > Unclassified ...
ACGTACGAGGGGGCGGGCAAGGCGTCCAACCGCGCCACCACCCTAGGGGTCATCAACAGCACGGCGGGGGACGACTACTATCGCGCCCTGTCTGGCCGGTACGGCCACATCAACGCGACCTCCGCCCCAGAACTGCGATACATCCTGGACGCGGAGTCTCCCGAAGCCCTGATAGCCTCCCTGAGGGACGTGGAGGCCCCAGAGGCCCTTAGGATGGCCGCCCAGCACTGGGATACCGGGGAGGGCGGTTTGGACGTTGTAGCGGCCCGTGTGTGGGATTACGTCCACAACGTGGTTCCCGGCACCGGGAAGTTCTCCGACGAGATTCGCTACGCCCTGAGGGCTGGTAAGCTGCCGGACGGTACGCGGGTGGGCACCATCGAGTTCGCCAACCGCCTCCGCGACGAAGCCGTGGCGGGACGCTGGCTCCCCGGGATTACGGATGTTCACGGTAAGTACGCGGTCGGGCTGAACTTCGCCACCGACCAACGCCTCATCCCGAAGATTAACGACCTAATGTTCCGCTGGCTGTACAGCAAGCCGGAGGCGGCCCTCGGCCGTGTCCCGGCCTACCGCCAGCGCGCGGCCTCCCTCTATAGCCGCCTCATCAAGATGGGCTACCCGGAGGAACTGGCCGTGGAGGTCTCGAAGGCCGCCGCTTCCCGCGACGTGGCGGACACATTCTTCCGCATCGGCGCCCACACATACGGCGAAGCGATGATGCGGAACGTGGCACCGTTCTTCCCCGCGTGGCGAGAGCTGTCCAGCACGTACCTCCTGAAGGCCCCAGAGCGCATCGGCGGCGGGAGCCGCATCCTCGGTGGGCTGTACATGGCGAACCGCACGCGGCTGATGTTCGACGTGATGCAGCACCTCGGCGTGGTCGCCACGGCCCCGGACGGCAGCCTGCGGGTGAACCTCCCATTCCTGGACCCCATCTTCAACGCCATTCTGCCGGGCGATGGGCGCCACGTCACCGCCTCGTTCGACAGCCTCTTCGGCATCCTGCCGTTCCCGAAGTTGGACGCGGAGTCCTGGACCGATGCAGTGGGGTCTCTGCTCCCCTCACTGGGCGGTGCGGCCATCCCCGTGCAGCTTCTGGCCCTCGCCTCGCTGGACCGCGCGCACCCCGGCTGGCAGAAGGACATGGCCGACCTCATCGCCCCGTTCGGCGTGGGGAACCTGGGTGGGAACTGGTCCAACCTGTACACAGCCTTCGCCCTCCAGACCGGGATGGACCCGGTGCCGCCCTGGGAGAAGCTCTCCAACGGCGACTTCAAAGAGGCGATGGTCAACAACTCCATCGACGACGCCCTGCGCTTCCTGACCGCCAGCGGCGACCCGAAGTACGCACCGCCTGTCGCCGCGGACTTCGACCTCAACTCGAAGGAGGGCGCGGTCGCCTACGCCAAGGCGTACAGCGGCTGGCAGGAGACCCTCCTCACCGATGCAGAGCACCTCGCCGGTGCTAGCCTGATGACTCGCAGCGTCCTGAGTATGTTCCTTCCGTTCGGCGCCAAGCCCACGACTAAGGAGCAGGACTCCATCACCGCCATCTGGGCGCTCCTCAACGGGGAGGGCACGCCAGAAGGAGTCAGGGAGGCCGCCACATCGCCGCTCCTGGAGGCGTTCAAGGCGGCGTACCCGGAGGCCGACTGGTACACCACGGGCAAGTCCAATGCCCTGGGCGCCCGCGGGCACACCGAGCAGACCGACGACCTGGAGGCGCTCTTCTCTGAGGGCCTGCTGAACATCCGCAGCCCGCAGGAGTACGTGGTCTGGGCGCAGGGGATGGCTTCCTACAGCGCCTACCTGGGCCGCCGTAGTGCCATCTACTCCCAGTTCGAGAACAACCCCGTCGAGTACCTGCTGAACGGCGACGACGCACGCAAGAAGATTGCACAGATTTCCGGGAGTTGGCAGGCGTATCTCATCACCCAGGACCAACTTGCCAAGAAGGAGGGGCTGCCCTCGTTCACCGAGTTACTGTCCCGCAGCCAGGCTACGCGCATCATGGCAGCGGACGACGCAGCGCTTCAGGGCCTGACCTACAAGCTGCCCCTCATCCAGGACAAGTTGGAGAGCCTGGCGCCCGACGAGTTTGCTAAGTTCCGCGCGAACCTATACGACAGCATCAGCGCCGCGGCGCAGAACGCCAGCAGCCCCGAAGAGAAGTCGATGTTCGACACCATCGGGAAGTATTACAAGAACATCGCCGACCCCTACTACAAGCACCTCAACACCCTCTACGACCAAGTCAACAAACTGCCGGACGGCAGTCCCCAGCAGCAGGCCATCTACGACGAGATTCGCCACTACAGCAATACGGCGAAGCCGCGCGCGGTCAATGGCGTGAAGTTCCCGACGCCGGAGATGGTCTCCTTCTACACCAAGACGCCGGACGAGCAGGCCGCGTGGGCCGCCAAGAAACTGTCCTACGGCCACCCGGAATGGCTGACCTCGTTCCAGCAGGACGTGCTGAACCTGGGCGGCACCAAGAAGGTCACGGAGTTCACGGACTGGGTCTCGCTCCAGGAGCAGGAGTTCAAGAAGCGCTACCCGTCCTACTTGATGAGCGGCTACTCCGACGCCCGCGAGCGGCTTGACCGCCTCGAAGGGCAGGAGGCGCAGTCGCGCGGGCTCGGCAAGACGTGGCAGAACTGGAAGGCGCCGCTCTACCGCAAGCTGGACAACGCTGGACTGGGCTCTGGGCAGGCGTGGGACAACGCCGTGCACTACGCAGACCAAGCCGTTGCCAGCCTGAAGGCTCGTGGCTACGTTAGCGACTCCTCCTCTCCGAACGCGACAGCCGACCAGCGCTGGCTATTCGACAGGCTGGAGGCGCTGTACAAGACGGACGCCGGGTTCGCCACCACGGTGAGCACTATCGCCACCGGGCTTGGTGGGGACGAGGGTCCCGTGTCTCGCCAGCAGGTGTTCTGGACGGTCTTCCTGGATGGCTACGGGACGCCTCCACCCACTCTCTACTAGGAGCATAGATGCCACAGGGACAGGACGTTGGCACTGTTGGTGCCACCAAGAAGCCACCGTGGGAAGCATTCGGGGAGAAGTACGGTCTCAGCCCCCAGGAAGCCTATGCTATCTGGCAGAAGGCGGAGCAAGCCGGGGACGGCAGCCTAAGCAGCACCGCCACGCTGGCGGTCCAGGCTATGCAGACGGCGCAGGCCGAGCAGCCTACGACCACCGCCCCTCCTGGGGGGCCGAGCAGCACTAGCGGTGGCAGTAGCGGCGGGAGTGGCATCTCGGCCGCCGACCGCGCCAAGCAGATTGCTGCGGCCGAGGCGACCTACGCGGCGATGGTCCGCACGTGGGGCATCGAACTCAGCCCGCGCCTTGAGCATCTCATCCACCAGGCTGCCACCAGCGGCTGGAACAGCGCCCAGTTCACGCGGGCACTGCGGGGCACCAAGGAGTACCACATCCAGTTCCCCGGCATCCAGTGGCGCCAAGGGATGTCCGAGGCGACCTACAACTCGCAATACAACGCCTACCGGATGAAGGCGCAGGACGCTGGCTACAAGCTCACCCGCGAAGGCTTCGCCCACGCTCTGAAGAAGGGCATCGACGGGGCGGAGTGGTCGCTTCGTGTTAGCGCCGTCAAGCAGATTAAGGCGAACGCGCCGCTGCTGGAGAACTTCCGCGAGGAGTTGGTGGACCGCGGGCTGATGAAGCCCAACGAGAAGCTGCCCCCGAAGGAACTGTACAAGTTCGTCACCGGCCGTGGGTCTCAGGTCTGGTCCTCCATCTGGAACGAGGCCAGCGTCGAGACAGGGCTGGAGGGCATCGGGGTTACTGTCGGCAAGGGCGCTGACTCAGACCTCACGCGTAAGGAGCTGCTGGGCCTGCTCCGTGGCCCCATCTCCAAGCTCGACCCCGGCAGCACCGTGGACGTGGATTACGCCAACCTGGCCGCCACGATGTCCAAGGTCCTGCCCGCCTCGCAACTGTACCGTGCGGGGCTCACGAAGAAGATGCTGGTGCAGGAAGCGCTCGGCGACCCGAAGGCCGCTGGCGTTCGAGACACCATCACAAGAGTTTTGGCTACAGGCGTGGAGCGCTTCAACGAGTCCACGCAAGCCCAGTCGCCGCGAATGGCGCCCGGTGGGGGAACCCAGTCCGGTGCCCAGGCCGCGCAATCGACTGAATAGACTTGACCAGGACTGTCACTAGCCTTCCCAGGCCCTGGCAAGTAACACTGGGACCGACACCCGCTCGGAGTGATAAAACAGGCCGCGGTTGCCAACCCCTACCAAGGGAGGAGGTCAGCAATGCCTGACCAAACTGTAGAAGAGATGCTCGCCGCTCTGGCAGAAGGCGAAGAGCAGGAAGCCCCATCGCAGGAGCCGAAGGAAACCAATGCTATGCGACAGGTCCGCGAGGCCCTGAAGCGCGCGAAGGCGACCGAAGCAGAGCTGCGAGCGGAGCGAGACCAGCTAGCCGAGACACTTCAGGCTAAGGTCGAGGCAGAGACGACGGCCGCGCTACAATCTGCGGGCCTCTCCCCTCGCCAAGCAGAAGTGTTCCGCAAGGCTTACGACTCGGTCACGCCGGAGAATATCAGTGCTTTCAAGGCTGAGGTCCTCGGGCAGGCTGAGGAGGGAGCCCCCGCTGTGTTCGCCCCGCTCGTCCTTAACGGTGGAGAAGCACCAACCAAACGGTACACGCGCCAAGAGTTCGAGAGCATCATGCGTTCCAACCCCGCTCAGGGTACTCAGATTGCTGAGGCGGGGCTGGTCGATTGGGACACCCGGGCTCACGGTCACGCACATTAGAAAGGAGCCATGATTACTCATGGCCAACGAGACAGTATCAGGCGGCCAAACCGATTCCATGTTCTTCTCGAACTGGGTTGGCTCGACGATTCTGGACGAGATTCGACCGTTCAACGTCATCAAGCCGCTGCTCAACTATGAGGGGCGTCGCCCCGGGCTCGTCTTCAACTTCCCGATTATGGACGACCCGGGTCCCGCTGCCTCGAACCAGGCTGAAGGTACGGCGTTCGCCAACACGGCGCTGACGACCAGCTCGCAGACCGCGACTGCCCGGCTTAACGGCCAGGTCGCCACGGTCACCGACGTTCTGGACGCTATCTCCATTGTTGACGCCGTCGCGCACTTCTCGTCTGTCCTCGCCCGCTCCGTTGCTGAGGAGCAAGAGAACACGATGGGCGCGGTCTTCGCCAACTCCACTGGAGCTTGGTCGGCCGCCACCCTCGCTGGTTTCTACGACGCGATGGCGGACCTGGAGGCGGCTGACGCGACTGGTACGTTCGTCGCGGTTATCAAGCCTTCAGCGCTTGCTACCATCCGCACTGACATTCAGACTTCGACCGGCGCTTTCCAAGGCCGCGAGAGCCTGAACACTGCGGGCGTGGTTGAGGCTCACCCCTCGGGTGACCTTGGCCCCATCGGTGGGGTTCAATCCTACTTGACCTCCGCCGCTGGCACGTCGTGCATGTTCGTCAAGGGTGTCTCCCACGGCCTCTACGAGGTCTGGGACGCCAAGACGGAGACGCACCGTGACGCGTTCCAGCCGGGCACGCAGATTGCAGCCACGTCCCTGTACGGGGTCTGCACCGTCCGCGCCGCCTGGAGTACCGACATTTAGGTCAAAAGCTCCCCACCGCGGGGAGGCTATTGGTGGTAGGGGGCGCGAGCCCGGCCACCCGCTTGGTACTCGGGTCCCCTACCTCCGCCTACGAAAGGAAGAGAAATGGCTTTCAACCGAACCAGGGTCCAGTTCACCACGACCGGCACCACCGGCTCGGCCACCGTCCCGCTTTCTTCGGACGCCGCTGAGTTGATTGGGTTTCGCTGCCTGTCTACTGGTGACACTTCGACCCGCGTCAAGCTGACGGAGGGCGCCTCGGGTGCTTCACCCATCCCGACGGTTGTCTATCTGGACGCCGCTGACGTGAACTACACAGTTCAGAAGGACACGCTCATCGCCCAAGACGACACGGCCACTGGTCTCGGTATGACCACTGGTTTGCTGGACTCGACGGGCGCCGCGGCCACCATCGCTGGTGGTAACGGTGTGGCTGTCCGCTCACCGATTCAGGTTGACTGGTCGAACGGAACTTCCGGCGACGCTGTCACCCTGGACCTGTTCTACCGCTACCCGCTGTACGTGGCAGAGCGCACCATCACGGTGCCCAACCCTGCTGCGACGGTCACGGACACCTTCGCCCTGCGCGCCAAGTTCGCCCGTATCCTCGGCTTCACGGCCCTGGCTTCGGCGGACACCTCGACCCGTATCGGCATCGCCGACGCGGACACTCGTACCGTCTACCTGGACGCAGCGGACAAGGACTACACGACCACCCTGAAGCGGATGACGCTGACCTACGACGACACGCTGACCGGCCTCACGCCGCAGCACCTCGACGCCACTGGCGCCGCGGCTACTGCGACCTCGGCTGCTCCGCTGCCCGTCGTGCGTTCGCCGCTGACGGTCACGTACAGCAACAACGCTACTGCCGGTGCGACGCTGACCCTCAAGATTTTCTACGAGGCGTAAGGTCGCACACCAAAGCGGACACGTCTCCGCGACGTGCCGGGGCGCTACCCCGGCTTCTACCTGGAGGAGACCAGGATGGCTACGACAGAAAAGCAGAAGTACAACCCAGCAGAAATCCCGCAGAGCACCGGTGGCCTGAATCATCCACTGAAGATGGTGAAGATGATTCAGGCCCGGTGCCGGGAGTGTAACCTGATGGGCAAGGGTAAGGCTCGTTGGTGGGAGACATGCCCCCACGACCCGTACTACTCCTTCGTCCCGCTGGGACCGCCCCAACAGAAGTTCGAGATTCAGGAGGACGGTTCCTACGAGGCGACTGGGGAGTACGAGAAGCCGAGATATGTCCGGCGCCCCAACTGGAAGCAGGTTGCCGACGACCACAAAGTCACGTCCGGCCGCATGGTCCGCATCCAACAGGAGCGGGGCAGCAAGTTTCCAGAGGAGTTGGGCTACCCGCCCATCTGCGACTACTACAACTGCTGGGAAGTTAACCCCAGCGTTCACGCTAACCGGATGATTGCCGCCGAAGAGACGGACGTTCGCATCCGGGTCGGAGACTACCACACCGAGGAGGAGGCTCAGATTATGACCCTGCGTTTGTCGGGCACGCCCATCTACGTGGGCCAGACCGACGCCGTGCGGCGTGCTGAGCAAATCTCTAAGGTTGCCCTCTGATGAGTAAAGAGAAGCCGTGGGAAGAGGTCGTCGTCGACGGCGATACTCTGGAGAAGCGCCGAGAGCAGCGCCAAGAGCAACTCTTGCGCTTCGTCGAGCGGCTCTCGCCGGAGGACCGTAAGGGCATCTCCGGTACTGTGAACCAGTGGACTAAGGAGACGGGTACCAGGGTGGTGCCCGCCTCCCAGTCCATGTACGACCTGACCAGCAAGGAGAAGAAGCTCAAGCAGGTCATGGCGCAGCACACATTCACCGCCCCAGCACCGACGAAGCGAACGGCTGAGCAGCGTCTGGACTCGATGGTGCAACGCCTGATGGTGGCGCACCCCCAGGACCAGGAGTACCTACTCAAGCAGGTTGCCAGCGAATACTGGAAGGCGGGAGCACCCGTCACCGTAGAAGCGCTACGCACGGCGGCGGCCCATTATCTCAACCGTGCACAGCGAAGGGGCGGAGGATGACTCACAAGGACGACGACACTAAGGACGCGAGCAAGGGCTCTAGCGTCGCAGCGATTGAACTAACGGCGGCTCTAGCAGCAGTGGCTGCGGGGACCCCGGGAGCACTCAAGCGGCTTAGCCGCGCACAGGAAGCCAAAGCACAAGCCGACCGCCGCAAAGCGGCACTAGGAGCATAGTATGCCAAACATCTTCGAATCGTTCGGGGGGCCTGGTGGCGACGTCCCCGGCGGTCTGCCTGGCTCTAGGGTCGGCATCGCCGAGACATTCCCACGCATCCTGGCCTCAGGGGTCTTCACCCCAACCACGGCCCACTGGAACGCCACGGCCATCTATCTACCCGCCGGTCTCAAGGTCTCGGGCATCACGTTCTTCGCCCAGACCGCGCTGGGCACCGGCACGCACCAATGGTTCGGTCTGTGGAACAGTTCACTGGCCCTCCTCCGGGGAACCGCCGATGACACGTCTACGGCGTGGGCGACCGGCACCGCGAAGCGGCTAGCGCTGACCTCAGCGTTCACCACCACGTATACGGGGCTGCACTACGTCGGCATCGAGGTCTCGGTCTCCGCCGGTAACGTGCCCTCCCTGGCATCTCTGGGCACTGCGGTGGGCGCCGGTCCGCTGCGGGCGCTGACCCCAGCGATGACAGTGCTGGACACCACCACGGCTGACACCGCCATCGCGCCCACGCTTACTCAGGTGGCCTCGACTACGGCCTCCAGCCCGGCCCTCTACGCAGTTCTAGATTAGGAGACACCATGCCATCAGGAAAGACTCAGTATTTCACGGCGGACGGTCAATCGACCGTTCGGGTAATGAGGTCTCTGGTGTTCAACAGCACGACGGCGGACACGCTAGACCTTCGGGACGGCAGCTCTGGTGGTGCCATCTTCATGACCATCCAGTGTTCCGCTGGCGGCACCACGTCCCTGGACTTTGCCCAGGGAGTGGCGGCACCAACGGGCGGGCTGATTTACGTTGACGTGACCACCACCGGGGCGCCCAAAGTTACTATCATCGGAGACTAGCCGTGGCAGTTACAATCGTCCTCTACGGCAAGACCCCCATCAACATAATGGGTGGGGAAACTGCCGCCGAAACAAAGAAGATTGACTGGTCCTCGGACACCATCAAGGCTGCCCTGTTCACCTCCGCCTACACTCCGGCGCAGGACACGGACGAGCTGTACTCGGGCATCTCGGCGAACGAGGTTGCCAACGGTAACGGCTATACCACTGGCGGCAACACGTGCACCAGCATCGACCCCGCCTATACCGCGGGTACCAACACGGGGAAGTTCGATGCGGCAGACCCCACGGTGTGGACTGCCTCGGGTGCCGGGTTCTCGTTCCGCTACGTGGTCATCTACGACGCCACCTCGGACGTGCTCATCGGCTACCTTGACTATGGGTCCACGGTCACAATGTCGGGCGCTAACGCTGACACCTTCACGCTTACCTTTGACGCGGCTGGAGTCTTCACGACCACGGTGCCGTAATGGCAATCGCTGAAGTCCAGAAGGCCCACTTCAATGGCACTGGGGCGAGCGGCAAGGTCGTGGTGACCTTCACGGCCCCGACCTCCGGTAACACGCTGGTCGTCCTCATCACCACGGAGTCGGCAGGCACCGACACGTTCGTCACCCCAGCAGGCTGGAACGCCGGTCGGGTGCAGAACGAGGCGGCGCTGTACTGGAGGGTCAGCAACGGCACCGAGACCTCCACCGACTTCACGTGGAGTGCAGGGTCCGTCACGGTCCACGCTTGGGGCATCGAGTTGTCTGGGACACACGCCTCGGCCCCGTTCGACAGCAGTGGCTACAACACCTTCACCACTAATACCACCGCCACGCTGACGACCGACGCCACGGCTGCGGTTGCCGACGAATACGCTGTCGGCCAGGTCGGGATGAACGGCGCGAACGGTGGCAGCGAGACGGCGTCCAACTCCTACACGCTACTCACCACGGGCAACACGCGGGACATCGCCGCCAGCCGGACATACTCCGGGAACCAGGGAGGCGCGGTTACCACCGACATCGGCTGGCTGACCACGCGCGTGGGACGCTGGATTATCGGCTCGTTCAAGCCAGCGATTGCCACGCCGACGAACTACACGATGGACCACATCAAGGCTAACATCACCTTCACCGGCAAGAGCCACACGCTAGACCCCCACATCTCAGGTCCAGTGGACCTACAGTATATCGCAGGCCCCGGCTTCGTTCACACACTCCGGGAACACCGGACCCCGTACTAGGAGAATAGATGGCTGACGGCATTAACTATAGAGACTCACGTCCGCCCTTCAGGGTGGCGGACGACGCTGGCATCACGGCAGCGACAACGATGAAGGCCCTATGGGCGCCTGCTGTGTCCAACAGCCCGACCCTTCTTCCGGCCAACTATTTCACGGTCGGCAAGATTCTGAAGTTGACGGCGAACATCAAGCACACCGCCGTAGCGAACACAAACAACATTACGTGGGGGTTCGGACTTGGTACCGCCGACGCGGCTGCGTGCCACGTTACCACAGTGGCCTCAGCAGCGCTGTCTTCTACCACCACGTTCGACTATGTGATGCAGGGTTGGGCGACGTGCCGCTCCACGGGTACCGCTGGCACCATGTCGCTGTTCGGGTTCCTCAACCCGCCCGTCGGTCTGGTGGCCTCGACCGTGGCGACCGGCCTGTCGTTCCCGTCGGCCGGTGTCACCGTGGTCTCCACCCTCGACACTACGGCGGCAACCACGATATGGTTCGAGTTCCAGCGTGCCACGACGGCTGGTGACACCATCCTGGCTACCAATATTATCCTCGAAGCCCTGAACTAAAAATGCCCCTGCTTAAAAGGCTGAAGGGGCCGCTCGCTGTTAAAGGCCCTCCCATCCTGCTCACGCTGGAGCCTGGGGGACCAACAGCAGCCGTAGCGTTCACGCTAGACACCCTCGCCGCCAATATCACCTTCACCGGTGGCGCGCACACCCTGGCGGTGGCGCACAAGTTAGCTACCACCGCGGCAAACATAACATTCACTGGCGGGGCTCACATCCTCTCGGTGGCGCGCTTCCTCACCACCACCAAGGCAAACATCACGTTCACGGGTGGGGCACACACCTTCGCAGTAGCGCACAAGCTCACCACCACAGCAGCGAACATCACGTACACCGGTGGAAGCCACGGTATGTCGGTCGGCCGCTCCATCACCACGGTGGCCGCCAACATCCAGTTCCTCGGGAAGAGCCACATCCTCGTGTATGTGAACAACGCTGACCCAGCTTCGGACGTGAGGTACTACGGCGCGGAAGGCTTCATCCATACCACAAGCAGTTACTACAAGCCGTACTAGACAGGAGAAGGAATGGCAGACGTAAGCATCTCGGACCTCGTTCAGCGAGTCCGCGACCTACTTCAGGACACCTCCGCCTACCAGACCACCTCCACGACTACCACCACCTCAGCCACGGTGGCGGTCCCGGACGGCACGCTCTGGACCCAGGGAGACGTGCTGGAGTGGCAGACGGGCACGGTGGGCTATGAGCAAGCGTGGGTCAGCGCCGCCCCTGCGGGAAACAACCTAACCACGGTGCGGGGTTACAACGGCACCACGGCAGAGACCCACACCTCCGGCGACATCATTGTGCAGAACCCCAAGGTCCCCGGGCGCGCCATCCAGCAGGCGCTGACGCAGGCGGTCTACAAACTCTGGCCCCACGTCTACAAGACGACGGACATCTCCCTCACCCCGGACACCACGAAGGTCTGGTACGACCTCAACGCCTCGACCCGTGGCATCGTCCGGGCGTTCCAACAGTACGGGTCCTCGCCAGGTCTGGTCGTGGGCAACTACACCGGCTACGCCAACGAGGCGCGGCAAGGCTACCGCTGGAAGCCTATCGCCTGGGACTTCGACCTACCCGCTACCACCGTCGCCAGCACCAAGGGCGTGCGCTTCCCGGGCGGTCTCTACCATACCACCAACACCATCCACGTCAGGGACGCCAGGGTCATCACCGGCACGTCCGACATCCCCGACGACAGCGAGTTGCCGGTGGCGGAGTACGTGGTCTACGCCGCGGTCGCGCGCCTGATGCGCGGGCTGGAGATGAACCGGGATGCCGTGGGACAGAACATCGAGACCACGGGGACGGTCAGCACCGGCGTCCGCCTACAGTCCGCCAACTACTTTGAGAACTTCAGCAAGGAACTGCTTGACGACCTCAAGCTACGGATGATGAACAAGTACCAGCCGCTTAGGATGTGGCAATGACCATCCCTGGCGGCGGGGATGTCTCGATTGGCGGCTATGTCTTCGACCTAGACGACTCGGTAGAGAACCCGTACCAGCACGTCTACGAGTCCCTGTACTCGGACACCACGCAGGTCTTCGGCAAGGACGCGAACACCGCCAACCCCTACGTCCTCATCTGGGACAACGACGACTTCGCCGGGGGCGCCGAGACCAAATACTTCAACAAGCTCATCCCCGACAACTACTGGTACGGCAAGGCGAACCCCCGCATCCGCGGGTCCGTGCAGTCGGTGCCAGCGCAAGCGCAGGCCACCACCACCCTGACGACTGGGTCGCCCACGGAGATTCACGTCACCCAGGTTGCTGGCAAGCTGTGGTACGGTGTGAACCGGGACGTGTTCTACTCCTCGGACTCGGGCGCTACGTGGTCCCAATGGAACAGCACCTCGTTCTTCGGGGCGGGCTACGTCATCAACGGGATGACCAACGACGGCAACTATCCGTGGGTGTGCGCCAGTAACGGTACGACGCGCAAGGTCTCACGCATCGACTCCACCACCACCAGCACCACGGCGGTCTCAGACGTGACCACGGCCGTCAAGACCTTCGGGATGGCTATGCTGGAGGGGAAGATTTACCTTTGGACGGGTGGCTCCCTCCTCGAATACAACGCCCTGTCCACACTTCCCATCACTCACAGGGACCTGGCCTCGGGAACCAATGCAGCGAACAAGGTACACAGTCCCTTTACCGATACTCCCGCGGGAACCTTCTTCGCGGGCATCTGCTCTTCAGACAACAGCATCTTCTACTTCATCTCAGGAGGTGGTAGCACCTTTGTCTTTGAATACAAATACAACGCTGCCACAAACATCTTCGTCGGGCGTCCCGTCTGGAACACGGGCCTCGGCTTCACGGCGCGTAAGATTGCGTATTCTCAGGGCGTGTTGTACCTCCTCGGGGAGTACGGAGACCAGGCCGCTCTGTACGGCATGTCGCTTACGGACCGCGAGCCTTACCTCCTGTCGTATATAGGACAGCAGTATGGGGCCAACGGGGTTACGCTGACTCCACGCGCCCTGGCTCCATCGTATGGGTCCCAGGCCCTCCTGGCCGTAGACGACGGTACCACCACATACCACTTCATCTACGACGCAGAGACCGACTCGCTGTCGGAGTTGGACCAGCGCACTATCTCAGCCGATGGCACGTGCTACGCGATGACCACGTATGGTAACCGGCGCCTGAGTTTCGCCAATAAGGCGGACACCACGGGGCGCATCAACCGCTGGAACCAGGATTACGATACACCGACCGGTGCTTTCGAGTTGGTGACCACGGGCTGGGACTTTGACTATCCTATCGACAACAAGAAACTCTTCGGCCTAGAGGTGGTACAGGACCCCAGTATCGCCGCGGGCACCATCTCCGTGGCCTTCCAACTAGACGAGAACGGAACCTGGATTACCACCGACTACAACGGTGCCGCCATGACCACGGGGGCGGGCGTGAAGTACACCTCGTTCCAGGTCTCGGGTCCTTCTACACAGCGCGACTTCCGTGTCCTTCGCCTGCGTATCCAGGGCGCTAGCGGCGCTCGCCTTCTCTCCCTTCGGGCGAGGGCCTACGTCAACTCCTTCCAGGAGATGTGGCGGCTGGCCCTGAAGGCGCGCGGCAGTGAAGAGCGCCCGCGTAACGCCCCCATCAAGGCCGAGACGGTGCGAGACCAAATCAACACGCTGGCAACGGCCAAGAATGTGGTCGCCTTCCTCGATGGTACCCGTTACCCACGCCGCGGGGCAGACACCGCGGGATACACAACGCATACCGTGGTGGTGGAGTTTCCTCGGGACGGTGGCACGTTCACCAACCGCGCCAACGGTAAGCGCGAGGGCAGTGTCGAGGTCGTACTTCGCAGCATCCAACCTTAGGAGGTCCCGTTGGGTCGTAAGAAGGTACGGGAGGAGAAGTCGAAGTTGCAGGGCACGAAGAAGCAGCTTCGCCAACTCAACCAAGCCGCACACTCGGAGTCGCATCAGGTTGCTACGCACGGTAGCCCTGGCGGCACCACCTATGTCTCCGTCGCCAAGATGGGATGGGGAGAAAGTAATCTCTCAAGCTGATGCCTGATAACCCCAAACGTATCTACGGTCCCGCAATGGTGTATAGCGCCAGCGGTCTTTCTCTTTACACCGTTCCTAGCGTACCCTCGACGAAGGCGTTCATCCGGGACATCACCATGTGTAACTCTACCGGCGTTGCGCTTACGGGGCGTGTCGCCATCGGCGATACCACGGACCCCACTAAACGACTCATCAATCAGTCGGTAGCAGCTAACTCAACATTCAGTTTCCGCGGATTGTGGATTATGGATAGTGGTGAGGTTCTGCAAGGCCAGCAAGTTACATACGCCGCCGCGCCTGTATTCACCACCGTAACAGACGGAGCAAATGCCGGGGCTAGCGCCACCCGGGTTACCGCCGCCTGGACGCCCGCGGCCAACACTATGTATATCCTGTACGTTGCTAATATCAAAACAGACGCCCCCACCGCAGTGTCGGGTATCACGGGCAACGGTACTTGGACCCAGATTAATACGGCTACGACCGGAAGCGTAGCGGCGGAAGTGGATGTTAGGGTTTCTGCCTACTATTGGTTCTCAACAACAGCGGGTACGCTCGGTACCACAACCATCGCCTTCGGTGGTACCAGCCAGGATGATATTCGGGCAGGAATCGCTTCCATTACCAATGTTCTCGTTAGCCCGTCTGGTCCCTATGCCTCTGCCCCCATCGTTCAAAGCGGGACCGCCAATGACTCCGCAGCCCCGGGGGCTACGACTGCTGGGCTTCCGGTTACACTGGCGGCACCACTAACCGGAGGAATCACTTTCATGTTCCAGGCGCGGGGGGAGACCGGCACCAGTTCACCGCCTACTGGGTATACCGAGTTTGCAGACACGGCGGGGAACTTCGCCAACACGGTGTATAATGTTACCACCCCCCCCGCCTCAAGTGCAACCATTCCCGCGAACACATGGAACAGCAACCTTGATACCGTCCGCGCGGCAGTCGCCTGGGAGATGGCCCCCAACGTTGCCAGCGATGGCCTGGCATTCACCGTCAATGCAGTGGAGGTAACATGAGCAGACAGGACATCAAGACCCAGTACGGAGTCATCCACGTCTCTAGTCCTGGCCCCGTCCAGAAGTACGACAACGTCAACGTCCTCAAGCGGCGGAAGGGTAAGCCTGCGCTGCCGGGCTTCGTCTACACCGAGGACGCCGACGACGTGGTCTTGCAGGGTCCCGCCCTGCGCTCCTTCCGTGAGGCTGAGCGGCGCGCTACGCCCCGCAGGCTGCGGAAGAAGGGGAAGATTCGCCCTATCAAGCTGACGGGCGTGGGCTACCGGAGCTATGACGAGCAGAAGGGGCTGTGGCTGTCGGACCCGAAGCGCTACGCCAACCCGGACGGCTCGATGCACGTCGAGGCCCTTGCCGTGGACGTGTACCAACTGGGCGGTCCGGCTGGGTGGCTTCGCGTGCATCGTGTCAACAAGGCCCTCCTCCTGGAAGGCTGGCACTTTGGAGTGTCGGGAGAGCCCTGGCATGCTAGCTTCACTGTGACGGGTTAGGATGTAATGGATGCGTGGGTTCAGATTGTTTTGGCGGTTGTTGCCCTCGGGGGTCCGCTATTCGCTTATCTCGCGGCAGTTCGCAAGGCTTCGGGACGAATCGCGTCCTCGGACGCCACAGAACTATGGGATGAAGCCCGTTCAATACGTACCGAATGCGCTGAACGGGTACGGGTACTGGAAGAGAGGCTCCGCTGGGAGGAAGAGCGATACATGGCCCTACTCCTAGAAAATCAACGCCTCCAGAGGGAGGTGATGGGAGATGCCTGACCGAGACCCCGATGTCCGAATCGCCATCGAGCACAGCATCAGGGTGCTGGGCCGCTGGACTGCGGGCCTATACCTTGTCGTGGCCGCACTGTTGGTCGCTGCTGTCATCTGGGGCGCGGCTCAGCGAGCGCAACTCATGGACATCCAGGACCAGACTGTGGGTGCGCTGTGTACCTTCACCCTGGACCTACAGCACCGCTACGATGAGGGGGTGCAGTTCCTCCTGAAGCACCCGGAGGGCATCCCCGGTATCTCCGCTGCCGACATCCAGCGCAGCCTGCACAACCAGAAGGCCACCCTGGACTCACTCAAGGGCCTACCCTGCGAGGAGGAAGCATGATTCCGCTACTCATATTCATAGGCTGCGGCTACTGGCTAGCCCTCCAGTACCGAGGCGACCGCCCCGCCAAGTGGAAGCGCCGGGTGGACGCCTGGGCGCCCATCGCGCGCCACGTCTGGTGGGACATCCAAGCCTGCCGTCCCCGCAAGGGGCAGCGGGTCTACACCGACGACGAGATTCGGAGGATGCTGGACCTATGAGGAAACTACTCCTACTCCTGCTCCTCGTACCGCTCATCTCCGCGGCCAAGCCTGCGCCCACCGGCGAGTTCACGCTCGCCATCTCGGGCTACGACGTGTCCGTCACCCTGGACAACATCACGCACCTTACCAAGAACGACGAGACCACCCTTGGGACGTGGTGCTTCCGCGCGGACGGCACCCAGATTCTGATGGGCAACCGGGCGAACCCGTACATCTTCGAGGTGAACTGGTTCGGCGGCTGGACCCCTGTCACCTTCACCGTCCCCAGCGACGCCGTAACCTGCACCTCGGAACTCATCGCCGCCGACTGGTTCAAGGGTGTGGTCCAACACGCCTGGGTCCTTGATGGCCCCGACACATACGCGGTGCCCCAGTGAGGGCACACTCGTGGCACGCGCTAGGCTGGCTGGTCTGGGCCATCGTCTCCCTGGGCTTCTTCGCCATCTGGGAGTACATTGGACTAGCCAACCGTGAGGACGACAAGCAGCCGCTCACCTTCTACATCCGCAAGATGGTGGGCAACTGGAACAACCCCGTGTGGTGGATTCTAGGGGGCATCATCCTCTGGATGTTCGTCCACTTCCTTATCATCCACGACTCAGCCTAGGAGGTGAGTATGGACGCAACTATCGCTGCATGGATTGCTGCTGCGGTCTTCGCCGCAGTCGGTGTCATCCGCGCCTTCCAGAAGGAGGCTGTCGGTGTTGTTTCATCCGCTGCCGGACTGCTGCTAGCACTGGCCGCGGCAATCGGCAAACTCTAGTAGTTAGGGGAAGTGATGCCCAAGAGGGAGCACGTCCAAGCATCGAAGCAGGTCAAGACGAGGGAGGAAGCCCCCGCGCCGGAGGTCAAGAAGATGGACACCGCAGACCTGCTAGCCGAGATTGATGTCGCTCTCCAGGGCATCGACCAGAACCTCGCCGCCAACTACATACAGCACGGCGGCGAATAGGGAAGTCCACCCGACAAGGACAGCAGAAAGCCCCGGCCTGAGAGCCGGGGCTTCTGCTTTGTCGCGGCCGCCGCGAACTAGATGCGGGCCATGTACATGCCGAGGGCTAGCCCCAGCAGGAACAGGCCGATGAAGTAGTTTCGGTACTGGTTCAGCAGGTCCCTAATCATCACAACGCCGCCCGCACGCCGACCGTAATGACGAAGGCGTAAACGAACAAGAACAGCGCGTTGAACCCAACTGCTGCGAACGCTTGTCCCAGCATACCCATGCTGTCGTTCGACGGCTTGGCAATATAAAACGGGAATAGCCTATCCATTGTTCTTCTCCTTCTTCCGTCCTGCCCACAGAAGGCCCATTCCGGCCGTCAGGAGCGCCAGAGAGGCCCCAACGATGGGCACCACGTCCTCTACCCCAGTGAACGCCAGCCCGCCGTCCTGGGGCTTCTCAGGGCCTTCCTGCGAGGGTGACTTGCCGCCCGGTGAGGAGGTCTGAGATGGCGGCGAGGTACCCGGCGGTGTAGTCGTCGTCTCTGACGAGGTCGTCGATGTCGAGGTACCTTCCGTCGGGGGGGCGGAGGTAGTCGTAGTCTCCACCGCTGTGGTCGTGGTGGGGATAGTGGTCGTGGTGGTGGTCGTCCCCGGTGAGGTCGTCTCCGGTGTCGTAGTTGTGATGGTGGTCGTGGTCGTAGTCCCCGTTACCGTGGTCGTGGTAACTGGCGGAACGGTGGTGGTCTCCTGTGGTAGGCAATGGTCCTCGTTAACCCCTCCCGCATTGCCGTGCTCTTCGCAGTCCTGCCCGTGCGTGGGCTGCGGGTCTGGCACGCACGTCTGCCCTGAGTTGCCGTGGCTACAGTCGCCCTGCCCTGGGGGACCACCGGCTGGCGGCGTAGCCGCAGCCATTCCTCCGAGGGTCAGCGTCCCTGCTGCCATCAGCATGATGGCTACCTTCCTCACTACTCCTTCTCCAGTCTCTCCCGACCGGGGTTTACCAGCGTCGATTCCACGCTGACTCTACTGCGTGTTCTGTGGTGCAGGTGGTACACCGTAGTACCACGATGTGGCGGCAGTTGTCGCCCTTCTTATGGCATAAGCTCCCCGCCTCCTGGTTCAATGGGTCGGTCACCACTGCCCCATCCGTCTTCTTCTTGCACTTCGGGCAGAGGAAGCCTGTGGCTTTCTTGCTCATGCTGGTCCACCACCTCCTGCATCCTAGCCTTGGTCTCTGGGTCGGCAGCCTCCGTGAGGATGATAAGCAGCGGCTCGGTGAGGTCCAGAGCGTGGCCCACGTAGTCCAACTCCAGGCTGGTGAGAGCCAGGAACCTGGCACACTGCGTCAGGATGCCAGCCAGTTCCTTCCATTCTTCCGGGGTGGCGGGCGGCTCTCCGTCCCGCATCCTGGTTACAACGTCGGGTACCGCCATCACCTCTCCTCTCCGGCACCGTCGAACCTCTTAGTTCTCCATTCCCGGCGCTCAGCATTAGACTTTATGTTGTGGCACGTTCCACATAGCACTTGGATATTAGGGTCGTTGAGTACCCGTTCTAGCTCACGAGCGGAGCGTCCCGCTCGCCCCGCGCCCCGGGTCCCGTTGCGCCTTGCCCTCCGCTCCGGTTCGATATGGTCAAACTCCAAACCGTCTCCATCCTCGTTGTATCCACATATAGCACAACCGCGTTCCTTCTTCGCCTCTCGCATAGCATTCGTTCGCTTAGCGTTGAATCTGGCTATGCTTTCTGGTGATGCGCGGCCCCCCATTATTCTCCGCTCCCATCCCACCACATTCTCGTCCGCTTAGCCAACTCTTCCAGGGTCATTTCGGCCGAGAACGTGACGTTTCCGTTTCGGTCCATCGGCCCTGCGACCACGGGTCCTTCACCTTGCACCAGCCACACGTCGTGGCCTTGTCGCACCAGCGTTTTGTACAGTATGCGGCTGCCCACGGACAGCCCACCGCCCTTGGGTTTGAACTCGATGAATAGGAAGCGTCCATTTCTCTCCAATGCAAAGTCGATATCTGATGGTGCCACTCGTCCTGGAAGATGCTTCACTACCCAACGGAAATCCCGGGGTCCGAGGTTGGCCTCCTTGACCGGAGTCCCGCACGTCGGACATTTCCTTAGGGGTTCGTTCATCCTAGCTCCTTAGATAGTCCACCAGCTTCGGGTTATCCCGAAGCAGGGACAGCAGGCTGCTAGCCAGGGGGCGGATGACCTTCTCCTCCGCCTCCTTAGCGTCGCCGTTGTCGTCCTTGGGCAGGGCGGCTCGGGCGTCGGACAGATGGAACACGGCGTGCAGCACCTCGTGCAGTACCGTGTCGCGCTCCATGTCCGGCCCCATCAGCGGGTCGATGAGGATGGTCTGCGTATCTTCCCCGCAGGTGCCGTTCGCACCGGCGATGGTAGCCAGGTTCTCCTCGTACCGTACGGTGTACCGAGCATGGCCCACCTTCACCTTCTTAGGAAACATCCCACACCAGCCCCTTCGGGTAGCGCTTGGCTACGCAGTTGAAGTAGCAGAGCGGCGGGCCGGGGCACTCCCAGCCTGCGTCCCCACCCCAGAGTGACTCGGCACCCTTGGGGAACTCGGGGTACACTTCCAGCGCCTGCTGGAATAGCTCGGCGCGTGGACCGAACTCCTTGTCGATGGTCTCGTCGTCCCAGATGATGGGCTCACCCTTGCTCTCCACCCGCAGCGTCTTCGGGAACTTGGGGCCGAGGTAGCAGAGCACGACCTCGGTCACTGGGTTCGCCGTTGGGTCGAAGGGCAGGTGCGCCTGCACCCCCGTGATAGATGCCGGACTCTTCGCGGTTGGAATCTGAAACCACTCAGCGTTGCGGCAGATGAAGGCGTTGAACTCCACCTGCTCCTTGTGCTCCACCCAGGGGTAGCTGAAGGGTGGCTGCTCCGTCACCTTGTAGTCTGTGA
>Ga0134123_10000843_pt1 | contig 20250 bp, 16 predicted proteins | sample KB303_FD_96460 | JGI IMG/M metagenome (GOLD analysis project Ga0134123, IMG submission 96460) | Terrestrial soil microbial communities without Nitrogen fertilizer from Kellogg Biological Station, Michigan, USA - KB3-0-3 | ecosystem: Environmental > Terrestrial > Soil > Unclassified ...
ATGAGTGGCCTTCCGTTGTCCGAAGGCGCATCTCCTTCCCCGGTCTTCCGAGGCCGCCCCGCCCTCGGAAGCACGCGCAGACGGTGACCAGACCCATCCCGCCGTGTACCATCGTCCCCGGAAGGCGATGACGGGAAGAAGTAGGAGGGATCCCGAGCCCGAGCGAGCCGGGGATGGTGTGAGCCCGGCGGCGAGGCCCCTCCGAACATCATCTCCGAGCCGCCGCCCGAACCGGGCGCGCGCCACGCGCCCGCAGTAGACGCGGCCGGGTCCGCCCGTGACAGCGGCGGGCTGTGGATGCAGCCGATGAGCGGCCGGGCCGGCGGGCCTGGCAACGCGGGGTGGTACCGCGGGGCACACGCCTCGTCCCTGCAAGGGGGCGAGGCGTTTGGTGTTTCGGAGGTGACGATGTTCGAGCCGGTCGATCAGAAGGCGGACTTCCCCGAGCTCGAGCGCGCGGTGCTCGGGTTCTGGCGAGAGGCCGACGTGTTCCACCGCCAACTCGAGCTGCGCAGGGAGGGTCCGCTCTGGGTCTTCTACGAGGGTCCGCCGACCGCGAACGGGCAACCGGCGATCCACCATACCGAGTCCCGGACGTTCAAGGATGTCTACCCCCGCTTCAAGGCGATGACGGGTCACTTCGTTCCGCGCAAGGCCGGTTGGGACTGCCACGGCCTCCCGGTCGAGCTCGAGGTCGAGAAGGAGATCGGGACGAAGACCAAGCGGGACATCGAGGCGTTCGGGATCGCCGAGTTCAACCGGCTGTGTCGAGAGTCGGTCCAGCGGTACGTGGGCGAGTTCGAACGCCAGACGGAGCGGCTGGGCTTCTGGATCGACACGGACGATGCGTACTGGACCATGGACACCGAGTACATCGAGAGCGTGTGGTGGTCGCTCAAGCACCTTCACGAGAAGGGGTTGTTGTTCCAGGACGATCGCATCACCACCTACTGCCCGCGATGCGGCACGCCGCTGTCCGACGCCGAGGTGGCGATGGGCTACGCCGACGTCGAGGACCCGAGCGTCTACATCCTGTTCCGCATCGTCGAAGCGCCCCATCCCTCGCTCGTCGGAGCCTCGATGCTCGGGTGGACGACCACGCCCTGGACGCTGATCTCCAACACCGGGCTCGCGGTCAAGGCCGACGCCGGGTACGTAGTGGTCGAGTGGGAGGGAGAGCGGCTGGTCGTGGCCGAGGCGCTACGCGACGCGGTCCTGCCGGACGCGCCCGTGGTGGCCGACCCGATGCCGGGAAGCGGGTTGGTAGGGATCCGGTACGAGCCGCTGTACCCGAACGTCGAGGGCGCCCACCGCGTCGTGGCCGCCGACTTCGTCTCCCTCGAGGACGGAACCGGCGTCGTCCACCTGGCGCCCGCCTTCGGCGCCGAGGACCTCGAGATCGGCAGGCGGGAAGGATGGACGACGTTCAAGCCCCTCGACGGCGAGGGCAGGTTCACGGACGAGGCGCCGGCATTCGTCCACGGCACGTTCTTCAAGGACGCGGACGAGGCCATCGTCGCGGACCTGCGGTCGCGCGGGCTGCTGCTGCGGGCGCAGACGATCGTCCACAGCTATCCCCTGTGTTGGCGGTGCGAGACGCCGCTGATCTACGTCGCGCGGAGCTCCTGGTACGTGCGAACGACCGCCGTCAAGGACCGGTTGCTCGCAGTCAACGAGGAGGTCGACTGGTATCCGGAGCACATCAAGCACGGGCGCTACGGCGACTGGCTCGAGAACAACGTGGACTGGGCGCTGTCGCGCGAACGCTACTGGGGCACCCCGCTGCCGATCTGGCGATGCGACCAAGGACACGACACCGCGATCGGGTCGCTCGCGGAACTCTCCGACCTTGCACGCCGCGACGTGACCGGGATCGACCCGCATCGTCCCGCGATCGACGAGGTGACGGTCCCGTGTCCCACCTGCGGCGGCACCTCGACCAGGGTCCCGGAGGTGATCGACACCTGGTACGACTCAGGCGCGATGCCCTACGCGCAATGGGGCTATCACCCCGAGCTCCAGCGGGGGTTCGAGACCTTCCGGGAGCGCTTCCCGGCCGACTTCATCGCCGAGGCGATCGACCAGACCCGCGGCTGGTTCTACACGCTGATGGCCGAGGGCGTGCTCCTGTTCGACGCTACGACCTATCGGACCGTGGTGTGCCTCGGGCTCATCGTCGACCGGGACGGACGCAAGATGTCGAAGTCGCTCGGCAACACCGTGGACGCGTTCGAGGTGATGGACCGGCAGGGTGCGGACGCGCTCCGCTGGTTCCTGCTCACGGGCGGCTCGCCCTGGTCGTCGCGCCGGGTCAGCATGGAGATGTTCGACGACGTCGTCCGGCAGTTCCTGCTTCCGCTGTGGAACGTGTACGCGTTCTTCGTCACGTACGCGAACGCGAGCGGGTTCGACCCGGCCGAGGGCGAGGACGTGCCCATCGCACAGCGGCCGCTCCTGGATCGATGGGTGCTCTCGCAACTTTCGCGGACCGAGGCCGCCGCCCGCGACGGCCTGGAGGCGTACGACGCGACCAGCGCGGGCCGGCGGATCGCCGACTTCGTGGACGACCTGTCGAACTGGTACGTCCGGCGCGCCCGCCGGCGGTTCTGGGACCCCTCCGGCGAAGGAGGGGACGACGTCCGCGCCGCGTTCCTCACGCTGCACGCATGCCTCGTCAGCCTTTCGCAGCTGCTCGCGCCCTTCACACCGTTCGTCGCAGAGACCCTGTGGCGCAACCTCGCCGCGGGACGTGGGGGCGCCCCGGACTCCGTGCACCTCTCCGAGTACCCGACCGCGATCGAGCGACTGCGTGATCCGACGCTGGACGACGCGATGGCCGCCGTCCGCCAGATCGTGGAGCTCGGGCGTCGCGTCCGGACCGAGACGAAGGTGCGCGTGCGGCAGCCGTTGCTCGAGGCCGCCGTGCACTACGCGGGCGACCACACGGCCCTCGAACCGTTGCTCGATCTGGTCGGCGAGGAGCTCAACGTGAAGCAGGTGCTGTTCGCTGAGTCCGCCGAGCAGCTCGGCCGGTGGCGCGCCAAGCCGAACTTCAAGGTCCTCGGCCCCCGGCTTGGATCCCGAGTCAAGGCGGTGGCGGCGGCGCTCGAGCAAGAGGACGGGTCGCTCGCCGCCGCGCTCGCGCACGGCGAGTCGATCCGGCTCGACCTCGGGGCCGAGCATGTCGAGCTCGCCCCTTCGGACGTCGACCTCGTCCAGGAGACCGTCGAAGGGTGGGGGGTGGCGAGCGATGGCAGCATCACCGTCGCGCTCGAGCTCGAGCTGACGCCCGAGCTTCGAGCCGAGGGCCTCGCCCGGGAACTGGTGCGCGCGGTGCAAGACGCGCGCAAGGCCGCCGGCCTGGACGTGGGCGATCGGATCGTGCTCGGCCTCAAGGCCGACGGTCGGGCCGCCCAGGCGCTCGACGAGCATCGCGCGTGGGTCGCCGGTGAGACCCTCGCCGTGGACATCGTCGACGGGACTGCGCCCGACTCGACGTTCGAGCGGTCCTTCGAGATCGAGGACGCTCGGGTGGTGGTCAGCCTCCGGCGAGCGTGAGCCACAGCCGAGATGCCCGGCTCAGGCCCCGAGCGGCCGGAGCGTTCGGCTCAGTCCTCGCCCCAGAAGAGCTCGCGCAGGGAGCGTTCGCGTCGCTCGGTCGCGGGCGCCCCGTCCCTGGAGAAGACGGGCTCGGTCCCGGACTCGACGACGATCGGCGGCGTCGCCTCCGACGACAGCTCGTCTTCGTCCGCCGGCCCGATCTCGATCGGCGGCTCGCTCGCCCCGAGTCGCTTGCGGATCTCGGCTGCCGAGGCCGGCTCGATGACCTCCGGCGCCTCCCCCGCGGATTTCTGGGGACGGCTCGAGGCGGTCGCTCGTTCGTCGGGCACCGGGGACGCCTCGGCCCGCTCGCGGATCGCGAGCACCATCTGCTTGATCTCCTCCGCGTGCGTCTGCACCAGACCGCCAAGGCTCTGAAGGAATTCCCGTTCCCGATTGAGGAACGGGGCTACGACGCCCCGGGTGTCGCCCGAGCCGGTGCCGGCGGCGGCGCGGATCCCCGCGGCCTGCTCGTGCGCACGTCGGACGATCTCGTCGGCCTCGGCGCGTGCACGAGCCACCATCTCGCCGGCGTCCCCGGTCGAGCCGGTGACGGCCTGAGGGTGCTGGCCCAGGAGCCGCATCCGCTCGAGCTCCTCGAGGTAGGAGGACAGGCCCTCGGTGATCCGGTCCAGGAACGCATCGACGTCGCGCTCGTTGTACCCCCGGAAGGCAAGGCGGAACTCCACCTGCTGCACCTCCTCCGGCGTGATCCGGGCGCCGGTCGCCGGGGCGTCGTCCGTTCCCTTCTTCCTCCGCATGCAGTCGTCCCCCTCCGTCAGCAGTTCAGCGCGGCCCGCAGGACCGCAAGGATAACGAACGCGATCAGGATGGATATGTCGAGCCCGACGCCCCCCGCCCGGATCGGCGGGATCAGCGCCCGGAGCGGGCGCAGGACCGGCTCCGTGACGTCGTTCAGCAGATCCAGGATCGTCCGAAGCGGGCCGGAATACGGCGGCCGGAACCCGAACATGAACGCCCACGAGATGATCACGCGGACGAACAGCAGGATCGTGTAGATCGTCAGGACGATGCACAGGAGGCTGAGCAGCGCGTTCTCGGCGGCGGTCATCGCGATGGAGTGAAGCGGTCGAGCGGCGTCAGAACTGGTTGTAGAGGTCGCCGCCGGCGATGCGCTCGCGGTCCTCGGCGGAGACATCCACGTTCGCGGGCGTCAACAGGTAGACCCGATTGGCCACCATCTCGATCTTTCCGTCGAGCCCGTACACGAGCCCGGACGCGAAGTCGACCAGCCTCCGAGCGATCGTGTCGTCGGTGCTCTGCAGGTTCATGATGACCGGGATCCCGTCCTTGAACCGATCGGCGATGTCCCGCGCCTCGTTGAAGCGGCGCGGCTCCGACTTGTGGATCGAGCCCGCGGTCGCGGGGCGACTCGACGGGATGGTGCGCACGATCCCCTCGTGCTCGGGCTCGAGCTCCACCTCGCGCAGGGCCTGCGGTCGCTGGAAGCGACGGACCTCGGCGGTCTCGGGGGCGGCGCCGACCTCGTCCAGCTCCTCGAACTCGTCGTCCTCGACGAGGCCGAGATAGGTGAGCGTCTTCTTCCACACGCCTGGCATCACGTCCTCCCTGTATCTTCCGGGCGCCGTGCCCCGAACAAGGCCGTGCCGATCCGGACCATCGTAGCGCCTTCCTCCACCGCAACCGGGTAATCGAGGGACATTCCCATGGAGAGCTCCGCCGCCTCGGGATGGTGGGCCGCCACCCCGTTCCGAAGCTCCCGCAGGCGGCGGAAGAACGGACGCGAGTCCTCGGCGACGGACGGCATCGGCGGCAGGGTCATCAGGCCGACGAGATCTACGCCTTCGGTCTCGGCGACCTCGTCGGCTGCGACCCCAACCTCGTCGGGGGCGACGCCCGTTCGTTCGCCCGTGAAGTCCACCTCGATCAGCACCGGGATCGAGCGGCCGATGTCGAGCGCGCGCCGCGCGAGTCGGTCCGTCGCGCGTCCGCGGGTGACGGTCTCGACGACGTCGGCGAGCTCGGCCACGTGGTGCGCCGAGTGGCTCTGCAGGGTCCCGATGAAATGCCAGACGATCCCGTCCACCCGATCCCGCTTGCGGCGAAGCTCCTTGACGTAGTTCTCCCCCACCTCGCGGACGCCCGCGTCGCGGGCGCGTTCGATCGCCTCGGGCTCAAAGGTCTTGGCCGCCGCCACGATGCGCACCTCGCCCGGGTCTCGCCCGGCGCGTTCGCAAGCGCCCGCGATCTGCTCGCGGATCGTCGTCAGGTTCGCGACGAGGGCGTCGGGCGTGGGGGCGGCCGGCACGTCACGCAAAGTAACAGAAGCGGACAGTCAAGAACAGAAGGCACACCAAGAACATCACCACCATCCCCATGGCGATCGGAGGATCGGTCGCCCGGTCAAGGAAGGGGGCGGGATCCCGGGCCCCAGAGGCGGGGGAAGGGCGCCTCTGACTGCTCGAACACGATCCCGCCCCACGGTGCGGGCAAACGTTCCACCCTCTAGCTCTTCAAGAAGTCCGGGATGTCGAGATCCTCCTCGGCGTCGAATGCGACCCGTTCCTGCGCGGGCTTGAAGATCTCGTCCTCCTCCTCGACCAGGATCGACGGCATCGGCAGGACGTCGTCCTCATCCTCCATCGGCGAGGATGCCGCCGGGGACGGCTCGATCACCACCAGGGTCTCGGGCTCCTCGAGCAGGCGCGACAGTCGGCTCTCCGCGAACCTGGACGTCGTCGGCGCGGTGAGCGCCTTGTCGAACCCCGCGGCGATCACCGTCACGCGGATCTCCTCGCCCAGGGCGTCGTCGATCACGGCGCCGAAGATGATGTTCGCGTCGGGGTGTGCCACCCGGGTGATCGCGTCCGCGGCCTTGTTCACCTCGTGCAGGGTGAGGCCGGTGGGCCCGGCGACCGAGAGCAGCAACCCCCGAGCCCCCTCGATCGAGGATTCCAGCAACGGCGACGAGATCGCCGATCGAGCGGCTTCCTCGGCGCGGTCCTCACCCGAGCCCTGCCCGATCCCCATCAACGCGGACCCCGCGCCCGTCATGACCGACCTGACGTCGGCGAAGTCGAGGTTGATCAGGCCCGGCGTCGTGATGAGCGACGTGATGCCGTCCACACCCTGGAACAGGACTTGGTCCGCGGTGCGGAACGCGTCGATCATCGGGGTGCTGGGGTCGGAGACCTGGAGCAGGCGATCGTTCGGCACGACGATCAACGTGTCCACGGCCTTCTTGAGCTCGCTGATCCCGAGGTCCGCCTGCGTCGCGCGGAGACGACCCTCGAACCCGAACGGCCGCGTCACGACGCCGATCGTGAGCGCGTCGAGCGCGCGGGCGATCTCGGCGACGATGGGTGCGCCACCGGTCCCGGTGCCCCCGCCCTCGCCCGCCGTGACGAACACCATGTCGGCGCCCTTGAGGATCTCCTCGATCTCGTCGCGGTGCTCCTCGACGGCCCGGCGACCCACTTCGGGGTCCGAACCCGCACCGAGGCCGCGCGTCGTTTCGCGGCCGATATCGAGCTTGACCTCCGCATCCGACATCAGCAGCGTCTGCGCGTCCGTGTTCACCGCGATGAACTCGACCCCTCGCAGGCCGCCTTCGATCATGCGGTTGACCGCGTTCACACCACCCCCGCCGATCCCGACCACTTTGATGACGGCGAGGTAGTTCTGAGGAGAATCCATCACCGAGATCTCCGCTCCCCGGGTGAAGCCCCCGGTCTACCTGGGGAAACGCCGTGGTGTCTCCCGAAGGACTGAACCTCAACTGAACGTTGATTGTTATATCTACTTGACGTTGACTACGGCACGCTACTATCAAAGCCCAGGTCCGTCAATATCCCCACAGGCCCCGTTAGTCGTGCGTGTAACAACCGCCGGATCAGGTCGGGGCGACGAACGTCGCCGCCGGCGCGAGCGCGGAGACGACCGATATCGTTCGCAGGGGCGTCCCCTCGCTCCCGGCCCATGCGAGCACCCGCCGGATCGTCTCGGCCTTGCGCTCGGCGTCCTCCGGCGTACCGAAGCGGACGGTCGGGCCACCCCGCAGACGGATCTCGAGGGTCCCGTCCAGCAGAACGCGGACCCGGGCGACCTGCGCCCGCAGGGCAGGCCCCATCGCGCCGATCGCCCGTGCGGCGCCGACCGGGCTCGGTCGGATCCCCTCGACGCTCCCCGCACCGCCGAGTTCGATCACCGGGAGGCCACGGGGGACCCTCCCCGATCCGAGGACGGTCCCGTCCGCGGCCATCAACGAGGTCACCGTTCCGCGCGCGACGGCAACCGGCGCGCGTTCGTGGACGACGATCTCCACCGTCAGCGGGAGGGTCACGCGGACGTGCGCCTCCGCGATCCACGGCTCGGCCTCCAGACGGCGCTCGGCCTCGCCCTCGTCGAGCCAGAGCGCGTTGGTCGCGTTCGAAACGCCGGCGATCCGAACGATCCGGGGCCGATGGAGATGATCGGCACCCGACACCTCGATCCCGCGAACGTCGAACACGGACGTCCGGGACGCGACCACCCCACCGATCACGAGCGCGACCGATCCCACCGCGATCAGCGCCCTTCGGCGATCGCCGCGGCGCGACCTGAACCACTCAGCGAGACGCGAGGTCGAGACCCCCAAGCAGATGCACCTCCGGTTCGAGACGGACGCCCGATCGGTGCTCGACGAGGTCCTGGACCTCGCGGATCAGGGACAGGACGTCGGCGGCGGTCGCGCCGTCGGACGCGATGATGAAGTTCGCGTGCTTCGTCGAGATCGAGGCGAGTCCGAGTCGACGACCCTTGGCTCCCGCCTCCTCGATCAGACGCGCGGCATGGTCACCGGGTGGATTCTTGAAGACGCTTCCGCAGTTCGGTTCGGCGAGCGGTTGCGTTCGACGGCGCCAGTCGCGAGCCTCGTCCATCCGAGCCCGGATCTCAGCGGGATCGCCGGGTCGCAGCCGGACCGTGGCGCCCACGATGACGGCGCGGGGGGCGAGATCGGACCGGCGATAGGAGAAGCCGGCCTCGTCCGCGCTCACGCGGTGCCCCGCACCGTCACCGACGCCGAACACATCGACGGACTCGACCACGTCAGCGAGGGTCCCGCCGTGGGCGCCGGCGTTCATCCGCACGGCGCCGCCCAGCGAGGCGGGGATCGCCACCCCGAACTCCAGCCCCGACAGGCCGTGCGCGAGGGCCACCCCCGCCAGCGCCGGCAGCGGCATGGCGCCGCCGGCGGTGAGCCGTTCGCCGTCGCGAGCCGACCAGCGGTAGCTCCTCCCGAGACGCAGCACGAGGCCGGGGAAGCCCTCGTCGGCGATCAGGACGTTCGAGCCCTTGCCGAGCAGCGCCACCCGGATGCCCGTCTGGCGAACGGCCTCGGAGACCGCGACCAGATCGGACTCGGACTCGGGTTCCAGGAAGAGGGCGGCGGGCCCGCCGATCCGGAACGTGGTGAGCGCCGCGAGCTCGAACCGCGTGCGGACCCGCTCACCGCACGCGGCCCGCAGGATCGCCTCCGCCCGGCCGAGCGCGCCGTCCGTGATCGTCACGACGCCTCCTCGATCCGTTCGAGCGCGGCGTCGCCCAACATCCAGACGTCGCCGCACCCCATCGTGAGGACCAGGTCGCCCCGACGGACCTCGCGCGTGAGGAACTCCACGACGTCGTTGCGGTGCGGCAGGTAGACGACCCGACGGTCGCGCCCGGTGCGGGCGATGCCCTCGACCACCAGCTTGCCGGTCACGCCCGGGATCGGCTCCTGCGCGGCGCCGTAGATGTCGGTCACCACGATGACGTCGGCGCCGACCAGGCTCGCTCCGAGCTCCTTCCACAGTGCCTGTGTTCTGGAGTACCGGTGAGGTTGGAACACCGCGAGGACCCGACGGTGGTCGGTCCGGCGAGCGACGTCCAACGTGACCTCGAGCTCAGTGGGGACGTGTCCGTAGTCGTCGTAGAAGTCGGCGCCGCGCACCGATCCCCGGCGCTCGAAGCGGCGATGGACCCCGGCGAACCCGGCGAGCGCCTCGACCGCCGCGGCTGCGGAGACGCCGACCGCCTCCGCGGCCGCCACCGCGGCGGCCGCATTCAGCAGGTTGTGCGCGCCGTCCACGGCCAACCGAAGATCGTGGGACCGTCCGCCGGCATCCAGCTTCGCGGAGGCGCCCCCCGGTCCGACCGAGTCGACGTCCACGCGGATCCCCGCGTCCGGCCGCATGCCGTACGTCGTGACCGGTCGGCCCGCCGACTCGACCGCGCGCATCGCGGACGGGTCGTCGGCACACACCACGACATGGCCGCAGCGTGCCGCGAACGCGGTGAACGCGCTCTCGATCTCCTCGATCCCACCGACGTAGAAGTCGACGTGATCCAGCTCGATGTTGGTGACCACGCCGACTGCCGGACGACCGAGGAGGAAGGAACCGTCGCTCTCGTCCGCCTCGCTGACGAACAGCTCACCCGACCCCGCGTTCGCCCCGCTGCCGGACTCGTTCATCTCCCCGCCGATCACGTAGGTCGGGTCCAGCCCCGCGCATTGCAAGACGAGGGCGATCATCGCGGTCGTGGTCGTCTTGCCGTGCGTCCCCGCGACGGCGATCTCACGCCGGTCGGTCGCGGCGGCGGCAAGGGCCTGCGCCCTGGCCCACGTCGGGATCCCGCGACGTCGCGCCTCGACGAGCTCGGGGTTGTCGTCGCGGATCGCGCTCGAGACGACGACCGCGTCCGCGTCGCCCAGGTTCGCGCCCACGTGACCGGTGGCGATCGCCGCCCCGAGCGCCCGGAGCTCCTGCACGCCCTCGGAGTCCTTCAGGTCCGAACCCGTCACTCCCACACCCCTCGCGAGGAACAGCCGAGCGAGGTTGCGCATGCCCGCGCCGCCGATGCCGATCATGTGGACGCTGCGGACGTCGGCGAGGTCCGGCACCTCGAGCGTCGGGATCGAGCCGTCCGGTGGACGGTAGCCGCTCATCCGCCATCCCCCGCCTCGAGCACCGTCCGCGCGAGTGCGTTCGCCGCGTCCGGCCTCGACCACGCCCGGGCGCGCTCGCCCATCGACCGCAGGCGCCGGTCGTCGGAGAGCAGCCACTCGATCCGGTCCGCGAGGGCGCGACCGTCGAGCTCGTCGTCGAGCAGCATCGTCGCGGCGCCCGCGCGCTGGAGCGCCCGGGCGTTCGCCTCCTGATGTCGGCCCGTCGCGTACGGGTACGGGACGAGCAGCGACGGGAGCCCGCTGACGCCGATCTCCGCGATGGTCGTCGCGCCGGCGCGAGCGACGACGGCGTCGGCGACCGCGTACGCGAGCTCCATCCGTTCGAGGAAGCCCTGCACCCGCACCGGGACGGTCCCGCCGACCGGGAGCGACGCGCGAACGGCCTCGACGTGGGCCGGACCGGTCATCAGTACCACCTGCAGATCCGAGCGGTCGAAGACGCGCAACGCGTCGGCGAAGGCGCGGTTCAGGTGGAGCGCGCCCTGGCTCCCGCCGAACACGACGATCGTCCGCTTGCCCTCCTCCAGCTCGAGCTCGACGCGCGCCTCCTTCGCCAGCCGCTCGCGATCCGTCGCGACGGCGAGGATGTCGGCACGGACCGGGTTCCCGGTGAGCACCGTCCGAGCGCGCCGCGGCAGGGCCCGGCGCGCCTCGGCGAACGCCAGCGCCACCCTTCGCGCCGGCCGCGCGAACGTCCGGTTGGCGAGCCCGGGAACGGCGTTCTGCTCGTGCAGGACCACCGGCCGGCGCGATCGAAGGGCGGCGAGCACCACCGGGACGCTCACGTAGCCGCCCATCCCCACCACGACGTCGACGGCCTCGACCAAGGGGCGGCAGGCCTTGACCGATCGGACTGCCGCGATGGGCGCCATCACCGCCCTCAGGGAGACCCGGCGTTCGAACGGCCGCGCCTCCACCGTCACGAGCTCGAACCCGGCCTCCGCCACCAGGCGTCCCTCCTGCCCGCCGGACGTGCCGACGAAGCGCACGTCGTGACCCATCGACACGACCTCCCGGGCGAGCGCGATCGCCGGGAACACGTGGCCCGCCGTACCGCCGCCCGCGAGGAGCACCTTCATCGCGACGAGCCTCGGGCGCGGGCCGGTGCACGCTCGGACGCGCGGGCGATGTTCACCAACACGCCCACCGCCGCGAGCGAGACCACGAGCGAGGACCCCCCGTAGGAAAGGAACGGGAGGGGAACGCCGGTGACCGGGAGCAGGCCGGTGACCGCCCCGAGGTTGATCAGCGTCTGCAGGCCGAACCACGACACGATCCCGGCCGCGAGCAACCGGCCGAACACGTCCTTCGCGTTCGCCGCGATCCGGATGCCCGCGAAGATCAGCGCGCCGAACGCCGCGAGGACCACGAGCTCGCCGAGCAGGCCGAGCTCTTCGCCAAGGATCGAGAAGATGAAGTCGGTGTGCGCGTTCGGCACGTACTGCCACTTCTGGCGCGAGGCGCCGAGCCCGACGCCCATCCATCCTCCCGAACCGAGCGCGTAGAGCGACTGCGCCAACTGGTACCCGGTGTTCTTCACGTCGGCCCATGGATGCAGGAAGGCGAGGAACCGCACCCTCCTGTAGTCCGCGCTCATGATCAGACCCGCCCCGATCAGCGCGCTCACGAGGCTCGCGCACGTCAGATAGCTCAGCCTGACCCCGGCGGCGAACGCCAGCGCGAACATCGTCACGGCGATGATCACGGTGGTACCGAGGTCGGGCTGCATCATCACGAGCCCGCACACGAGGACCGAGATCGGCAGGAGCGGCACGGCGAGCTGGCGGACGTCGTCCACCTTGGTCCGATTCCGCGCGAGGGTCGCAGCTGCGAACACGATCAGCGAGAGCTTCGCGAGCTCGGAGGGTTGCACGGTCACCGGACCGAGCTGGAACCACCTCGAGGAACCGTAGGCCTCGATACCGTGCGCCGGGATCAGGACCAGCACGAGCATCGCCATCGTGACGAGCAGGAGCGGACCCGCCAGGCGCCTCCACGCCTCGTAGCGCATCCGTGAGGTCACGAGCAGCGCGAGGACGCCCACCACCGCGTAGGCGGCCTGTCGCTGGACGAACAGGAAGCTGTCCCCATACTCGGCGAACGCCGAGACCGAGCTCGCCGACAGGACCATCACGAGCCCCGACCCCACGAGGAACGCGGTCGAGCCCAATAGCAACGCGAGGGTCCGGCGGGTCCTCACGTCGGTCCGCGCCCGTGAGATCGGGCGTTCGTCCGGCCGGACCAGCCGCAGGGTCCTCGGCCGGGGGGAAGCGGCGCCGATCCCGCTCACGTCCTCGCTTCCTCCTTCTCGAGCGCGCGCGCGGCCGCGGCGAACCGGTCCCCGCGTTCGGCGTAGTCGCGGAACATGTCCCAACTCGCGCACGCGGGGGCGAGCAACACCGTGCCTGTGCCGGACGCCATCCGGAACGCGAGCCTCGCCGCCTCCTCGATCGACCCGGCCTCTCGAACGGGGACCCGACCCTCGAACACGGCGCGGACGTCCCCCGCCGAGGCCCCGATCGCGACGACCCCGGCAAGGCGGGCCGCCACCGACCTGAGCGGGGTCAGGTCGACGCCCTTGGCGTCGCCCCCGGCGATCAGGACGACGCCCTCGGCATCCCCGACCGCGGCGATCGCCGCGTGCGGGTTCGTCGCCTTGGAGTTGTCGAGGAACCGGACGCCTTCGACGGTTGCGACGGGTTCGCCCCGGTGGGGTTCCGGCGCGAATGTCGCGATCGCCTCCGCGATCGCGTGGTCGCCGATCGCGAATGCGTGGGCCGCTGTGGCGGCGGCCGCCGCGTCGGCGCGCATCGGCGGCGAGTCGAACGAGAGCGCACCGAGATCGGCGCCGCTCCACCCGGCGGTCAGCCGGCCGTCACGGATGCCCGCGCCGCCTTCCGAAGGCTCGCCGAGCGTGAACCACCGCACCTCGCACGGGGCCGTGCGCGAGATCGCGGCGGACGCCTCGTCGTCGAGATTCCCGACGTGGACGTCGGCCGCACCCTGGAGCGCGAAGACCCGCGCCTTCGCCGCCGCATAGGCGTCGAACGAGCCGTGCCAGTCCAGGTGGTCCGGCGCGAGGTTGAGCAGCACCGAGACCCTCGGGTGGAACGACGTCTGCGTCGCGAGCTGAAAGGAGGAGACCTCGACGACGAGCGCGTCGCGGGGCTCCCTCGCCGCCGAGGGGAACGGCCGCCCGATGTTGCCGCAGGCTACCGCGTCCAGACCCGCCGACCGCAGGCATGCGGCGAGCATGCCGGTGGTGGTCGTCTTGCCGTTCGTTCCGGTCACCGCGAGGTACGGCACCCGGGCCAGCCTGGCCCCGAGCTCCAGTTCGCCCCACACGGGAAGCATCCGATCGTTGGCCCATCTGAGGATGTCGGCGTGCGGCGGCACCCCCGGGCTCGTCATGACCATCGTCGCGCCGTCGAGATGGTCGGGGGCGTGACCGCCCTCGAGCACCTCGATGCCCTCCGCACGCAGGTCCGAGGCGCCGGGCGTCGCGCGACCGGAATCGCTCACGCGGACCGTCGCGCCCTCCGCGACCAGGACGCGCGCCGCCGCGGAGCCGGCCACACCGGCGCCGACCACGACAACGTGTTCGCCGTCGAACGCACCCATCACTCGAGCCCCAGACCACCGCGGCTGACGAAGTCCGTGTAGAACAACCCCAGTCCCACCGCGACCAACAGACCCGTCACGATCCAGAAGCGGACGATCACCGTGAACTCGGGCCAGCCGGCGAGCTCGAAGTGGTGGTGGATCGGCGACATCCGGAAGATCCGCCGCTTGAAGCCGCGGAACGCGATCACCTGGGCGATCACGGACGCCGCCTCGATCACGAACAGCCCGCCGAGGACGACCAGCAGCAGCTGGGTGTCCGTCACGATCGCGAGCGCCCCCATAAGCCCGCCGAGGGCGAGCGAGCCGGTATCCCCCATGAAGATCCGGGCCGGCGCGGCGTTCCACCACAGGAACCCGGCGGTCGCCCCGACCCCGGCGCCCGCGACGATCGCGAGATCGAGCGCGGCGTTGACGTCGATCGGGTAGCACGCGGCGCCCGCGATCATCTCGCAGGTGTGCCGGAACTGCCAGAACGCGATGAAGACGAAGGCGGAGAGCACGAGGATCGACGCGCCCGAGGCGAGGCCGTCGAGCCCGTCGGTCAGGTTCACGGCGTTCGAGGACGCCGCGAGGATCACGAACACCCACAGGTAGAACAGGAGCCCGAGCTCGACGCCGGTGGCGCGGATGAAGCTCAGCTCGGTCGGGACGCCCGCCGCCCGGACTGCCACCATCCCGAAGATCAGCGCGATCACGGCCTGTCCCGCGATCTTCGCGGTCTTCGACAGGCCGAGCGACCTCCGCCGGCGCACCTTGATGAAGTCGTCCATGAACCCGAGCAGCCCGAGGAGCACGGTCGCGAGCAGCACCGAGATCCCGGCGGCGGTGACGGTCGTGAACACGATGCGGGTCGCGACGTAGCCGGCGACGATCCCCGCGATGATCACCGTGCCGCCCATCGTCGGCGTGCCCATCTTCTCCAGGTGGGTGTGCGGCCCGTCTTCGCGGATCCGCTGACCCCACCCCCACAGGCCGAAGAGTCGGATCGCGATCGGTGTGCCGAACAGCGTCACCGAGAGGCCCACCGCGGCTGCGATCAAGATCTGCCTCACGGACGCGCCTCGTTGCGGTCGCGACTCGCCTTCACCCCAGGGCCTCCGCCACGCGTTCCAGACCCGCCACCCGGGATCCCTTCACGAGCACCACGTCGCCGGGCCTCGCCCATGCACGGACGTCGGCGGCCGCATCCGACGGGTCCTCGTACGACTCGACGTCCTCGGGCAGCTGTCCGTCGCGGATCGCGGCGCGGGCGATCGAACGCGCCTGCTCCCCCACCGTGATCAGCCGCTCGACGCCGATCCTGACCACCAGCTGCCCCAGCTTCTCGTGCTCCTCGAACTCGACGGGCCCAAGCTCGGCCATGTACCCGAGCACCGCGATCAGCCGCTGGCCCCTTGCCATCCAACGAGCGGACTTCAACGCGGCCGCCATCGACTCGGGGTTCGCGTTGTAGGCGTCGTTCACGACCACGATCCCCGACGAGCCGGTGGAGGTCTCCATCCGCCAGCGCGCGACGCCCGCGCCCTTGAGCGCCGTCGCGGTCTCGGCGAGCGTCACGCCGGCCCAGCGCCCGACCGCCGCGGCGGCGAGGGCGTTCGACACCATGTGGTCGCCGGGGACCGCGAGTTCTACCGGCTCGCGCTCGCCGGCCGACCACAGCACGAACGTCGCTCGCGCATCGGGACCGAGCTCGACGTCCTCGGCCCGGACGTCGGCGCCCGGATCCAGGCCGAACGTGATCACCGCGGCGTCGGTCTCGTCGGCGTACGCGCGCGCGACGGGGTCGTCGGCGTTCACGATCGCCGTGCCGTCCGCATCGAGCCACTCGACCGGCTCGGACCCGGCGCGGACGATCGCGTCCCACGACCCGAAGATCCCAAGGTGCGCCGTCCCGACGTTCGTCACGACGACGGCGTCGGGCCGCGCGATGTCGCACAGCAACCGAACGTCCCCCTCGCGTCGCGCGCCCATCTCCACGACCACGACCTCGATCCCGCGATCGACGCCGAGCAGCGTCATCGGGAGCCCGACCTCGTTGTTGAACGACGCGGGGCTGGCGTGGGTCCGCAGACGCGTGCCCACCACCGCGGCGGCGAGGTCCTTCACGGAGGTCTTCCCGTTCGAGCCGGTGATCCCGACCACGCGGGTGCCCGTCATGCGTTCGCGCTCGTGGGCCGCGAGGTCCAGCAGCGCGCGCCCCGTGTGCGGAACCTCGATCACGGTCCCGTCGATCCCGGGTCGATGCACGACCGCGGCGATGGCCCCACGCGCCATCGCGTCGCCGACGAACGCGTGACCATCCAGGCGCTCGCCTTCGATCGCGACGAACAGGCCTCCCGACCCGACGGCGCGCGAGTCCGTCTCCACCGCGGACGCGACGGCGTCCGGTCCGCGGAGCGTGCCGCGGATGGCCGACGCGATCTCGGAGAGGCGGCGCTCGATCACCGTGTCGCCCCCAGCGGGCGGGTGGCCTTCCCGATCGATCGCAGCTCGTCCTCCGCGACCGCTCGGTCGTCGAACGGGATCGTGCGATCCGCGAGCTCTTGGTAGGCCTCGTGTCCCTTGCCGGCGATCACGACGACGTCGCCGGGTGAGGCCTCCTCCATCGCCAGCCGGATCGCCGCGCGGCGATCCGGCTCGACGACGAAACGGCCGCCTCCCTGCTCGGCGCCGGGCATGATCTCGGCGATGATCTCGAGCGGGTCCTCACTGCGAGGGTTGTCGCTCGTGATGACCGCGAGGTCGGCGGTCGCCGTGGCCGCGCGACCCATGAGTGGTCGCTTGACACGGTCCCGGTCGCCGCCAGCCCCGAGCACCACGATCAACCTGCCCCCGGTGAGCGATCGGGCCGCGCGCAACACGTTCTCCACGCTGTCCGGCGTATGGGCGTAGTCGACCAACACGAGGAACCCCTGCCCCACCTCGACCGACTCCACGCGTCCGGGAACGACCCGGACCGACGAGATCGCTTCGGCCGCGGTGATGTCCTCGATCCCGAGCGATCGCGCGGCGGCGAATGCGGCCAGGGCGTTCTCGACGTTGAAGGACCCACGCAGCGCCGACCGGATTGGGACACCGTCGGCGAGGAAGCTGATCCCCTCGACCGTCGACTCCACGTCCGTGGCTCGCACGTCCGAGTCGGACGCGAGCCCGTACGTGATCGTCGGCAGACCCGAACCGACCAGATCCCGGCCCCACCGGTCGTCCAGGTTCACGACCGCGCGATCGCTCATCGCAGGCGTGAACAGCCGGGACTTGGCGAGGAAGTACTCCCGCATCGACGGGTGGTAGTCGAGGTGATCCTGGGTGAGGTTGGTGAACACCGCGACCGAGTACCGGATGCCGTCGACGCGGTGCTGATGCAGCCCGTGGGAGGAGACCTCCATCGCGATCGCGGTCACCCCCTCGTCGGCCATCGTGGCCACGAGTCGATGCAGGTCCGGCGCCTCGGGCGTCGTCCTCGGGAAGGGCTCGGCCCGGCCGTCGACCCGCACGCCCGTCGTGCCGATCACGCCCGGGATCCGGCCGTCCGCCCGGAGGATCGCCTCGAGCAGATAGGTCGTCGTAGTCTTCCCGTTCGTGCCGGTCACACCCACGACGGTCATCCCATCCGCCGGCCGCCCGTAGAACGCCGCCGAGATCGGACCCATCGCCCCGCGCACGTCCGGCACCCTCACCTGGGACACGTCGAGCTCGAGCCAGCGGTCGACCACGATCGCGCTGGATCCGCGCGCGACCGCGTCCCCCGCGAAGGCATGACCGTCGGACGCGCTGCCCGGGACGCAGAAGAAGAGTGCACCGGGCCGGGCGTCGTCCGAGCGGTAGCAGAGGCTCGAGACGAGCACGTCAGCGCCGCCTCGCAGCTCGGCCTCGGGAAGGTCGCGGACGAGGTCATGGAGCGTTCGGGAGCGGGGAGGGGCCACGGTTCCTGAGCCTATCGCCTGCGTGGCGGCGCCCTCCGGCGTGACGACGCTCATCCGATCGGCAGGGCGTGCGGCGGCAGAGGCACCCTGTCGGCGGGCGCGATGTCGAGGCGGGCGATGGCGGCGAGCGCGACCCGCTTGAACAGCGGCGCCGCGGCGAGCCCGCCGTACACGGTCGCCGGACGATCCAGGATCGCCGCGACGACGACCTTCGGGTCGCCCGCGGGGAGGAAGCCGATGAACGAGGCGATGTACTGGCCCTCGAGGTAACCCGAACCGTCGCCGGTCGGGATCCGCGCTGTTCCGGTCTTGCCGGCGACCTGGTATCCGGGGATCTGCGCGTTCGTGCCGGTGCCGTCCTCCACCGCGTACGCGAGCATCCGCGTGACCATCCTCGCAGTCCCCGCCGAGACGACCCTCCGCGCGGGGGCGACCTCGCTCGCGTCCAGCGACCCGTCGGGACCGATCGTCCCCCGCACGAGCTTGGGCTGCACCCAGCGGCCGTCGTTCGCGATCGTCGAGTACACCGAGACCATCTGGAGGGGCGTGGCCGCGATCCCCTGGCCGTACGCCGTCGTGGCCAGGATCGTGTCGTTCCACTGGTCGAGCGGGAGGATGATCCCGTTGGACTCCCCGGGGAACCCGACGCCGGTCGCGCGACCCAGCCCGAACCGCGCCAGGTAGGTCGCGAGGGTGGACGCCCCGACACGGTCCGCGACCATGACCGCGCCGATGTTGCTGGACTCGGCGACGATGTCCCCGAGCGTCATCTGCATCGGTGCATGCGCCTGCGAGTCGTGGATGATGTAGTCGCCGACCGGCATCGTCCAGGGAACCGTGAGCCGACTGCCGAGCGGGATCGCCCGCTCCTGTATCGCCGCCGCGGCCGTGATGACCTTGTTGGTCGAACCGGGTTCGTAGGCGTCCGTCACGGCCCGGTTGCGATAGGTGGCGCTCGGCGCGTCCTCGAACGCATTCGGGTCGAACGACGGGTTGCTCGCCATCGCGAGGACCTCGGCGGTCCGCGGATCCATCACGATCACGGTCCCGCCGCGGGCGCCCTGTTCCTCCACCGCCTGCTCGAGCGCGGCCTGCGCCTGAAACTGGAGCTCGCGGTCGATCGTCGTGACCACGCTCGCGCCCGCGACGGGCGCGCGTTCCTCGTCGACCCCGCTCACGATCGCCTGGCCCGAAAGGCCGAGCTCGTTCGTGCGCTCGCCCGGCGTGCCCGCGAGGACGTCCTGGTATCCGAGCTCGAGGCCCGTGAGACCGACACCGTCGGTCCCGACGAACCCGAGAACCTGGGAGGCGAGCGGTCCCGCGGGGTAGGAGCGTTTCGAGGTGGGGAGCAGGCCGATGCCGGGCAAGGCGAGGCGTTGGATCCGGTCGGAGGCGCCGCGGCCGAGATGGCGGGCGAGATAGACGAACGTCCCCTCGGAGGTCATCGCGTGCACGAGATCCGGGACGCCGACGCCGAGCAGCGGCGAGAGGCTCGTAGCCGCTGCCCACGGGTCATCGATCAACTGCGGGTCGGCGTACACATCGTCGGCCGGCGTCGACAGCGCCAGCCGTGCTCCGTTGCGATCAAGGATCTGTCCGCGCTGTGCCGGCAGGTCGATCGTCCGCACGCGCTGGTCGAACGCGCGATCCTGCAGCTCCTGCGCCTGGCTCACCTGCAAGACGACGAGCCGCACCGAGATCGCCCCGAAGGCAAACGTCATCAGGGCGAACAGCGCGATCAGCCGTCCGGCGGGCGGGCGGCTCACGTTGGTGGGTCGCCCTTCGCTGCAGGACCCCTCGTCCCCTGGGCGTCCGTCGCCTGCGTGGAAGGGTCCGCTCCGGCCGGCTCCCCCGAGCCCGAACCGGGCGCGTGGAGGATGCGGATGTCGTCGGGGAGACGCATGCCGTGCCGGCTGGCCCAGGCGGAGATCCGGCCCGGAGCGGACAGGGTGGCCTGCTCGCGCACCAACTCGAGGTTGTCCTCGGAGAGCTCCTCGAGCCGTCGCTCCGCCTCGCCGATGCGGAACGAGGTCTGGGCGAGCAGGACGTTCACGACCACGATGCCGAAGACCATCGACCCCACCACGGTCGAGGCGAGCAGCACGAATCCGATCGATCGGCGGTGGCTCGGCC
>Ga0134123_10000845_pt1 | contig 20235 bp, 33 predicted proteins | sample KB303_FD_96460 | JGI IMG/M metagenome (GOLD analysis project Ga0134123, IMG submission 96460) | Terrestrial soil microbial communities without Nitrogen fertilizer from Kellogg Biological Station, Michigan, USA - KB3-0-3 | ecosystem: Environmental > Terrestrial > Soil > Unclassified ...
ATGAATTCCGCCGTGTACGAACTCCCCGGCGTCGAGACCGCCTCGAGATCCTCGTAATTGCGCGGGACCATCGGATAGCGCACCTGGGCGGCCGAGCCGACGAACAGGAACGGGACCACGTGCTGCAGGACGTCGGCGCCCGGCTGCGCGTGCGCCGCGCACACCACCGCGAGCACCATCACGAGCGCGCCCAACCCTCGGAGCAGAAGCGAAGAACTTTTCATGTGTGCAAACACTCCACAGCAGACGGTGAATTTCAGAGGGAACACAGGCGACGGACTGATTGACACACCCTGCGAGAGTCGAGCGGCCCCGCGAAACGTCCTACAACAAACGGTACTGCGCGCCGCTTACGTCTGCGGCGTGAATGCGTCGTACGGCGTCTTGCCCATGAGCGGCGACGTCACCGGCGACCGCGCGGGGAGCGCCCGACGTGACACCGGCGCATATCCGCGGAGCGTCCGCGCCACTTGTGCCGCGCGTGCGCCGCGCGCTTCCGGCCCGTAGCCGTTCAGCGCCGCGTAGCCACTGATCGCCGGCGCGGCGACGAGCGGTCCCACGCCCGGCACCATCGCGAGCAGCCGTTCCGTCGGCGCCAAGATCGCCCCGACCAAAATCATGTCGGCATCTTCGCGCTTCACGAAACGCGTCATCCGCGCGAGCACCGAGAGCCCAGCGCCGACGGCCGCGGCCTTCCCCGCGTTGATGAGCTCGAACATGAGCACATCGGTTTGTGATCCGGACTTGGGCGCCTTGGGGCCGAAGGGAATCGCGCGCGTCACCGCGTTGGTCGCGATCTTGCCGGCCTCGAGGAACCCGGCCGCGCGGAACGCCCGCCCGAGATCGCCGAGCGCGCTATTGACCGAAAACGCGGGATTCGCGCGGTGCCGCACACTTCGGTGCGTGCGCGACCGCGCGCGCTTTCGGCTCGTGCCGCCCCCGCCCGCACTGCTCGAGCGCTTCCCCGCCCGTCGCTTTTTCTTTGGCATAACGCTGTGCTCCGATGTTGAACCTGTTGAAGAACGTTTCGCGGAATGGCGCCGCGCCGGCCCTGCCTTGCGTGTGGTGCGTCCGGTGCGCGCCGCAGCCGCTCGTGCGCGTACCATCTTGATAAACTTCGCCCGCGCGCGCAACTGCGCCGGGCTTGCCTTCGCCTTCCGACGTTTCGATTTTGCGGCTTTGCGCGTCACGGATCGTTTCGGTGATGGGGGATTGATCATGTACGGTTTCCCGCGAATCATTTTCCAGAGACGCATGATCAATCGTCTCCCGTGATCAACATGCGACCATCGGCCAAGCCATACACACGCACCCACGTGCGTTGCCGAAGGCCGGTGATCGTCAGCGCGTTCCCGATATTCTCGAGGCGGAGCGGCGTGTTCCCAAATCCGTGCACACGAAATGAGCCGTCGGCGTGCCGATAAATCACGCCCTGCACATCGGACCCGATCAGCGTCGCGTCGTCGGGCGGATTCCCGTAAATGACGAGCGCCGGATTCGTGCGATGTTTCGCCGCGCGCTTCATCGTCGCGCTCCGACCATGCGCGGCAGGGCGCCGAGCGCAATCAGTCCGATCGTCACCGCCCACACCCAACCCGGCACGCCCGCCGCGTCCGCCGCATCGCCGACGAGAAAAAAGCGCGCCTGATAGGCGGCCAAGTCGCCGAGCCACCGCGTTTGTTCCGCAACCGGCGGCTGAAAGTCCGTGAGCTCCCCGACACGATTCGCCGCCACGGCGCCCGCGCGGATCGCCTCTTGCGCGGCGCCGCTCTGATAGCGCACCGTCGCGAGCTCGAGACGATCCATCGCCTCTTGCCAGTCGGTCACCGCGCGCTCGAGCTCGTCCATCGGTCACGACCGCCCGCGCGATCGGCGCGGCGCCGGCGTCACAGCACTCCCCACACTGCGCGCGCTCCGGCTCGCGAGAAACACGAGGAACCCAAAGCCCAGGAGCGCGACGGACGCGATCGAAATCGAATCGCCGAAATGCGTCACCGTGTTGTCGCCGAGATGCTCATCCATTTGCGCCGGCGTCAGGCCCGCCTTTACCATCGCCTCGAGCTCGCCGGCGATACTCCACTCGTGCGCCGCGCGCTGTATCCAATACAGCGCGGCCGCAATGAGCCCGAGCACGAGCACCGGCATCGTTAGCGCGCCCTCGTGTGTGCCATCATCCGAATACGCTCCGGTACCAGCGCATCACCGTTTGAATCGCATAATCCCCGGCGTCCACCGCGACCTGCACCGCAGCGAGACTTCGGCCCCACGTGACCGCGTCCGCGCGCTGCTCGGGCGTCAACGTCGGATCGGCGGCGATGCGGGCTTGTAGCGCGCGCTTGGCTGGCAGCGATCGCACCACCTCCATGTACCGATCGTACATCCCCGCAATCGAATCGGCCGCGGTCGCCGCCACCTCCGGCTCCCACTCGGCCGACTCGCCGTATTCGGGCGGCGTCTCCGCTCCGAAGAACGCGGGGTCCGCGAGCATCAGCGTGCCCGACGCCGGCGGCGCGTGGAAGGTGCGCGGCCGCGCGACGGTTTCCGCGTGACGACTGCGAAGAGAAATCCCGCCACGGCGAGCGTCCCGAGCCAGCTCGGAATATTCGCCGCGGCGCGCTGCGCATCATCGAACACGCCGGGAAGGCCCGACGGCCGCACCCCGCCCGCCGCTTTCAGCGCGTCGTACTCATCGAGGAGAATCCCGGCCTGTTGCGTCGGCCCGTCCGTCGCCCAGCGCCCGAGTGTGCCCGGCGTCTCGAGCTCGCCGGTCTTGGGACTCACCGCATAGGTGAGCCGGACCGTGATCGGCACCAAGCCGAACCGGCCGGACCGCGCGCGGAGAAAATTCACCGAGTGCACATCGCCCGCACACGCCTGACGAAACGCGGTTTCGTTCTGCGCCTTGCGCTTGGGGTCGTACGGATTGGTGAAGAGATGCGACACGCTATTCCAGACGTCGGAGAGAATGCCACCGACGGCCTGCGCATCATCCAACAGCCCGAGCCCCGCGAAATTGTGATGCGTGGTGTTCATGCGCGCCGCCTCGTCGTGCGCCGCGCCCCGGCGCGACGCGTCGTGTGTGAGCTCCCCAACAGCGCGAGCGCCGCGAGCCCGAGCCCGAGCATCGTCGGCGACACGCTAAACCCCGCGGCGATCGGTTCGCTCTCGTCCTCCGTCCCGCCCGCGCCGCCTGGAACGCCAGCGCCGCCACTTGTCCCGCCGTCGATCGGCGCCGGCGGCGCGTCGCTCGTCGGCATCCATCCCAGCGCGACGTAGTCCACGTCTCCGTTCGCAAGGCGCGGGAGCGGCCCCTGCCATTCGACAACACGTCCGTCCGGAAGTGTCACCAGAATGCGCTGCTGGTCCGGCGTCCACGGTGTCACGGGCGGCGGCACATACGGCGGTGCCACCGGCGCCTGGTAATTCACGAGCCAGCGATACGCCTCGAGCTGCTCGGCCGTGAGATACGGGAGCAGGAATTCGATCGCTGCTTGGGTCTCCGCCGGATAGCGATCAATGCGAAATGATCCCATGCCGGCGTAATCACTAAAGCCATTCGCGAGGAGCCACGCATTCAGCGGCGACAAATCCACGCCGCTCCCGTTCAGCTCCTCGAGCGTTTTCCCTTCAAAGGTTTTTTCGCCGAACGTGCCGTAATTCCATTCCGCCGGCATCGGACCCGGCGAGGCGTTACCGGCCTGCCGGTTCTGTTCGATCCACGCGGCCTTGCGCTGCGCGAGCGCGGACGCGAGAAAGCCCGCGACCGCGTTGTCCCAGATCAGATTTTGGTCGCGCTTATACGCTTGCAGCACCGCGTTGTATTCCGGCGTGCCGACGGTAACGATCGGGGAGAAGATGCGCCGCGCTTCGTCAAACGAGTGGATAGCGCCGAGCGACCCAAACCCCGAGAGCGACGCGCGCACGACTTCGGCGGCGACGTCGGACCACCCACGGAGCTCCGTAGGTCGCACCGGCCAGGTGCGTTCAAAGGGCGAGCGGTGCGCCTGCCTCACGCGCGACGTGACGACATCGGAACCCCAAACGGAAAAGTCTCAAGACGCACACCCTACAACACCACCGGATATAACAACGTCCGCCGAAATGATCCGACCGGCATCGCTTGAAACGGCCGCGTAATGTCGAATTCGATCACATATCCCGGCCGTGACGGTAGCGCTGCCTCGGCCCATACATGGACGAATGCATCGGAAAAATCAAGGGCAACGGCCACGAACCGGACCGGATACCCGAGACTTGCGGCGAGCGCGGCCGCGAAAATCGCGACGTCGTCGCAGTCTACGGCGAGCTCGCCGGTGCGCTCGAGCATTTCAATTAATCGCTTCGGCGTGTGGAGCGCTTCGACGCCGCGCGGATCTTCGGTGAAGTGGAGTCGCCCGGCGAGCCACTGGCGGAGCGTCGTTAAGCGCTGCCCAGGACAAAACGTGAAACCCAGCGGCGCATGATGCGGCGTGACGTCGATCGCGAGCGAGCGCACCGCATCGCTCGCGTATTCACCGCGCACGAGCTGCGCCATCCGCTCGAGCGTTGCAAACGTGCCGGCGTCCCCGCCGGGAATCCACGCAAACGTTTCGCGCGCCGCGGCTGCGGTCACTTCCCGCCGATCGGCACCGGCGTCTCCTCCGGCGTGTCCATGCTCCGGCTCCCGCTCTCCGGCTTCACCGCGCGCGAGCTCAGCGCGCCCGCAATGATGCCGATCGCCGCACTCCAGTTATCAAACGAGCGGGGATTCTTGATCACGAGCGCAGCGCCCCCGAGAAATGCCGCGAGGAATGCGCGCGAGATGCGCAGCTTGATCGGTGTCACGTGCTGGCCCGTTGCATCGTCGCAGTCCGTTCCGTCGTTCCTGCAACGCTAACACCGACGGCGGCGAAGAGTCAACCGCACACGCGCACGTTACTACGGGAGCTCGCGCGCGATCGCTTGCGATCCGTGGCCGCGATTGTAGCGCTTCACCGTCCACGCTGCGCACTCCGCGCACATTCGCACCGGACGATACGTCACGCCCGCCACACTGACCGTCACTTCGAGACGCGCGTATTTCTTCCCGAAGTTCTTCGTACCCGCACAATCCGGCGCTTCACAGTGCACGAGCACCGCGGGAATCGGGGACCGGCTCATCCCGTGAGCACCGAGCGGCGACGATGCTCCCGGTGAAGCATCCGCCCCATCGGGCGCCGAGGATTTGAAATAAAAGCACACATTGAAACAACATTGTCCGACAAGTCGCGGATGCGATCACGGATCGACTGGCGCGATCGCGCAAACTTCCGGAACGCGCCCCCGTGCCGTGCGCGCCGCCTCCGAGCCGAGCCCGGTTTATCGAATGTCATCACCGACCCAATCCCATCCGAGACGAAAACCGAAAAACACCGCATACACTACCAACGCTGGCCGTTCATCTTCCCAGCAAATAAAGAACCCGAGCCGCGAGTGCCATACCCCCGTCCACCAGATGCGCGGCGCGAATACCATTTCCATTTTTATCTCCGCTCGCGCTCGAGCGCCCACTCGTGCCGCTTGATCATGTCGCGCACGCAATCGTACAGCGCCGGATAATCGCCCACCTCGAACGATCGCGGCTCGAAGAGCGCGGCCTCATCCACGTGCTCGTTCGCAATGATCCGCGCGAGCTCGCCGATCGACATTCGCTTTCCGAGTAGCGAGCCGATCGCACGCCGCCACCATGAGGTAGACCAGCGCACGTGCGCCATCAGCCGCTGATGCACGCGAAACATGCGATCGGCCAGCTCGCGCGCCCGCGCATACATCAACGTTCGCACGTCCGGCGCGAGCGTCCAGAAGATGTCATCAGCAAACAGCTCCGCCTTCTGCAGCGAACCGCCCAACGTGACCTGGTACGCCGAGAGACGCTTTCCACGCTCGCGCGCCACATCTGCCATCGGCGGCTCGCGAAGCGACTGCGGGAGCTGCGATAACGACTCGTGCACCGCGACCAACGCGAGCTGCATTTTCTTGACGTCAGACGACCGCGAATCCTTCACGAGATCGTCCCACGTGCCGACAAACTTCGGGTTCGGGATTTTCATAGGACCGGCACCCCGAACGCGGCAATATCCGCGTCGGTTGCTTCGCGGATCACTTGCTCCACGGGCAGCACGATCGACAACCAGTCCTCGCAGTCCTCGAGATACATGCTCAGAAAAACCGCGTCCGGCTCTTCGCCGTGTATCTCCCGCCGCCACCCCGGAAACCGCTCGCGGAATCTCCCGACACGTTCTTTACCATTCATCACGCAGACATAGAGCCGGTCACACATCACGATTTTCCCGGTCTCCGTCGTGTACTGAGAGCGCAGCGGAAAGTCCTCAAGCTTCATGACTCGCCCTCCCCCGAAACTACAAACACACTCACTATGGCGAGGAGCCCGCCGACAATCGCGAGCGCTATCACGTCGCCGCGCAACATGAGATAACTCACCATCAGCACAAATCCGACGATAACAAAAGTTTCGGTGATGAGCCTGTCCGAGGATATTTTACTTTCCGTCTTCGGCTCCTCCAGCCAGCGAAGCACCGTACGGATGGTCAACCGCCCGAGCTCGAACGCTTCCGCGGCGAGCACGCGACCGAACGTCCAGCCGATGCCGAGCGCGATCCCGAACACGACGAGCTGACCCACGCTGTACTCATTCATCATCGTTCCCACGCCGCGATCGCATCCGCAAGCAACCCACGCGCCTTCGCGTTCGCCAAGTAAACGTCAAAGTCGGGAGAGATCTGCTGCAGCACGCGAAACACCGCGCTCATCTTATGATAGAGATTATCTATTTCCCGAACCAAATTACGAACGTCTCCACCCACCGGCGCCTGCTGCGACATACGCTCGAGCACCGATCGCGAGAACGGAGAAATATTCTCGCGCGCCAAAAACGATTCGCACGGACAACACGACGCGCCCGGCGGCCATTGCACCGTACACACACGGTCCGCATGATGCCGCTCGCGCAAGTGTCCACACATCGCACAATACAGCGCGAGGCGAGCATTCCATTCGTGCTCCGGAAGGTCCGACGCATGCTCAGGGAGCGGGAAACTAAACTCCACGTTCACGACTGCCCCGCGCCGTTGCCGGCGTCCTCCGCTCCGCTCTCCGGCTCCTCGAGCATGATCCCCGCGCACACGCGGAGCTCATCGAAGAACGCGGCGAACCAGTCGCCATACTCGGCGGTTTCCGGGACCCACTCCGCCAACTTCGCCTCGAGCGTAAACGGTGATTCCGGGTTCCCGTCCGTCGTCGCCGCCAGCAGCTCGAGCGCTTGGCGCCGCGGCGCGTCCTCGAGCTCCTCGAGCTTGCCATAGAAGAGCGCCGCTTCGCGCTGCGGAATCCGTTTTGCTTTCGCGGCCGCGAGCCACTTCGCTGCGAGCCAGCGCAACCGCACTTCCATCGTGTCCTCCGGTTCTCCCGCCGTGAGTGCCGCCGGCGCGGGAGCAGCCGACACGCCGGCGGCGGGCGCGGCCGCACTCGCCCGCATCGCCCCGTCCACCGCACGCGCAAACACTGGCGCGAGCGAGGACAGGATCCGGCCGCCCACGCCTTCGGGCTCCGGCGGCGGCGGCGCGAGCTGGTCGCGGAGCGTGTTCATCTTCGACATCATGTCGATCGCTTCGGCCAACCCGCCCTGCGGCCGATCCGACTTCACCGCGGCCGCGATTTCCTTCGCGATCGCGAGCGGATCGGTCGTCGGCCGCCCCATCATCGCCGTAATGAGCGCCGTGAACACTTTCGACTGGTTGTCCATCATCGCGACAATCAGCGCCGTGTTATCCGCCGGCGGCGGCCGATCGTTCCCGCGGAGCGCGTTCGCGATCGCGAGCACTTCCGCGAGCCGGCCGCCGAGCGGCGCATCCGCGCGCTCCGCCTCCGGCGCCGCGTTCCGCTTGCGCCACTCCACCGCGGCCTCGTGATCGTCGGCCACGTCGACCGACGACTGTTTTAAAAATCCGATGCGGCCCGACGCATCCGGCCCCATGAAGCGCAGCCGATATTTTCCCGGCCCAAACTTCCGCGCAATGAACCCGTCGGGATCGCCGCCGAACGCGGCCACATCCACGCGGCCTACGCTTTTCCGGCCGGTGAGCTCAATCCGCTCTACGACGCACACCGCGTGCGCGGGAAGCTGCTGCATCAACTCCGCGACGTCGGCTTCCGCGGCCGTCACTTCGGCGGCCGCGACTGGCGCCGCACCGGCCGCCTGGTTGCTGTTCGCTTTCGCCATTGCTACACCGCCAACACGAGATCGCCGACGACGCCATCCGCGCCGCGTGTAAATCGGACCACCGCCACGCGCGACACCGATTCATACTCGCCGATCCGATACGACACGCGAAAGAGCCCCGTGCCGAACATGACCGGAATCACGGCCAAGAGTCCATCCGCATTGATGCGGCGATACCCGAGCGCCGTCGCGCGCACGTCGGCCCACTCCGGGAGCGGGAGCTCGCGCGGGATCTGCTCTTCGCGCACGTCGGGATATTTCTCCCGGTACACGTGCCGGTGTTCTTCCGGCATCAACGCGACATAGAACCGCCCGCTCCGCTGCACTTCGACGGTGCCCCGCATCGTGTCGATGTGCTCGCCGAACCATTCGCGTTCGATCCGCATCGGGAAGTGGAGCACCGGCGTCAGCGCGCGCGTGACGGGCGCGCTGCTCGAGCTCGCACCGGCGTTCATCCCGGCCTCCGGTCCGTACGATCGCCCGCACCCGTTTGATCGGCCGCGTCCATCAACTTCGGCGGCTCCGGCGCGACTTGAATTTGCAGCCCCATGTGGATCATCTGCGCGATGAAGTCCGCGAGCCCCTTCGCGGGGATGCGCCCACAGACGGGCTCCATATCAGCGAGCCCGCCCGCGCGATCCTGAAAGAGCAGATACACAAACCCGTCCCCGCCCGGCGCAATGAAGCGCATCTCGCGCGCGCTCCCTTTAATCTTCCGATACCAGTACGCGACTTCCTCCGCCGAGAGCTGCCGCCCGTCAGTTGGAAATCGGTTCGGCGTCATGATGTTTTGCGGCATCGCGATTACCCTCACTTCAAGAGAGAAAAAAAAACGAGAAGCACTTAAAACGGCAGGTCGTCGTCCCCTTCCGGCATGTCCTCGAATTCGCCCGGCTCTGCGGCCTTCGGCTTCCGCGCCGGGTTTGCGCCCGTCGCCGCCGGCTTGCCCTGGAGCAGCGTGATTTCCCGTGCGATCAGCTCCGTGCTGTACCGCGTGTTGCCGTCCTTGTCGGTCCACGATCGGTATTCGATTTGCCCCTCGAGGTAAATCTTATCGCCTCTGTTGACGTACTGCTCGGTGAGCGTCGCGAGCTTCGCGCCCTTCGGATTGTCCCACGCTACCACCCGATGCCACTGCGTCTTTTCCTGCTTCTGCCCGTGCGCGTCGTTCCATTGCTGCGTGGTCGCAATCGAGAAATTCGCGACCTTCCCGCCGCCCTGCGTCGTGCGGATCTCCGGATCGGCGCCGACGTTCCCTAAGATCGTAGCCCGGTTTACGCTGCGTCCCATGTCGTGCTCCGTGAATTGAAAGTGATTTTGCCGTTCACTTGTCCAGCCCCTTCCCCCAGCCTGCGAAACACCGATTACAATATTTTCGCCGCACCGATCCCAACGGCGAGAGAATGCCCGCCTTCACCGTATTCCCGTTGAAATCCCGTGCCGTGAGGAATTGCCCCCCAATGACTACCGTCCAACAACCGAACCACGTACGGTTTCATGATTTTCGCCCTCCGTTACGAAACGCTGCCCGCAACGCCCGCGCCTGCGCAAACGGAATATCCATTCCGCCGCGACCGTTGTGCCGCTGCACAATGCCGAGCGCGGCCGCACGTTTCCGTAACGCCTGGTGCGTGCGGCTGCACAAGAGCGCGACGAGCTGCAACGGGATGCGATCGCCGCGCCGATATGTTTCGGTTTTCATGACGCCGCTCGAGTATACGACGCGCACGACGAGCGCGGTTTTCGATGAGCGCTTCACCCACGCGCGGCGGCGGCGTCCGATGCGCGCGACCTTCATTGCAATCCGCCATGCTTCGCAACGATCGCGCTAACGATTTCCAAACGTGCTGCAATGATACACGGCGCTAATTCGTCGGCGAATGCCCCGGAGAGCTTCAGCTCAAGCTCCTCGAGCGTCGCGACGTCGCTTGAAATATCCGGGATATGATCCCATGGCCCGTCACAGGAACAGTGAGAGAGATCGACAACGTTATATCGCCCGTCGCGCCGGATCACCGCCGAACCGTTTCCCTCATACTCACCGGAGCGATACCAGCACCACACGCGCTCGATTCCCATACCCGCGAATCCTTCACGGTCGTAATCGAACACCTGCGCGTCACCGTCCCACAGGTATGCATTCCGCGGTGGAGTGACGTGGACCACACGAGAATCAATCATGGGCGCAACCATAACACGATGGTCACCCCGCGCGCAAGTCCCCATGGTCAACCGATGGTCAACCGCCCCGTTCACGGGCGCGCCTCCGGCGGGGGTCGCCGCCGCTGTTGCTGCTGAATCCGCGCGTGGAGCTGCCAGAGCACGCGGTTGACGGCCGGGAGCCCGCCCGACTCGGCCGCCTCCAGCAGCTCGAGCCGCGCGGCCAGCGTGTGCCGGATTGCGTCCCAACACGCCCCCGTTAGCGTGGCGACAACGACCGACTCGGTATCGAAGTCCTCGAGGATTTCTTCGTCGCTCCGCTCCTCAAGCAGCCCGGCCGCGCGCCGGAGTCCCTTGGTCCACGTGAGCATGCGCGCGCCGTAAATCCCGGTGCAATAGCGCTGGTACAAGCGCTTATCGGTTTCCGATTGTGTCGCGACGAAATCGGCCGCAATCTCATTCACGGAACGATTGCCGCCGCGCGCGCGCTTCTCGGCCGGCGCCGTGAGCTCGAGCCCGAGTTTCGTCAGATACTCCGTGTTATGGCAGCCGCGGAGATCACACCCCGCCTTGTCGAGCGGCGCATGTGCGCGGCCGAGCACGGATTCCACCGCGTGCTGCCAGCGGATGGAAATACGTGCTCGGTAACTCTCAAGCACCGCTGGCGCGAGCTCGCGCGTCAGCAGCACCACGTGGAGATGCGGGTGCCACCCATGCGCGCCGTGCGTCACCTCGAGCGCGCGAATCGAGCCGACGAACCCCATATCGGCTTTCAGCCGTTTCCAGGGCGCGCCGGACTGCACACGCCGCCACGCTTTCGCCACCCCCTGCCGCACGGCCTTGAGATCGTCCCCGACGCCATGCCGGACCGTCAGCGTCAGCAAATACGCGCGATCGGCGCCGTGCCATTCAATCGCCCGCTGCACTTCATCGGCGCGCCCGGTTTTGATCGCCAGCGCGCACACCGGACACTCCCAGACGAGGCCGCACCGCATGAGGCCGGAAAACGTCGCGAGTCCCTTGTAAAGCCGTATCTCTACAGCACTTGCGATGCGCGTATGTCCGCATTTCTGCGCCCGCTCGCGCGCCGCCGCCCGGAGGCCCGTGCGTAGCCGGTACGCCTCATTTCGCATGCGGCCACGCGGGGGGGGGGAAACTCTGCCTGTGTTCTTTCCAAGGGAACCCACGGCCACAGCGGGCGCGCCGGAACTGCCCGGCGCGCGCGGGACGCTGTCCCCCGCCCTGGACGGACTTTTATCGGGGAGCACCCGGTGACGGGCGATCTCACGCAAGCGCCGATCGACGGCGGCGACCCGGTCGCGATCGACGTTCACGGCCGCTCGCCGGCGTTGATGGCGTCGCGCGCTGCCTCAGCGGCGTGCGCGGTGGTGTCGATCGCCCAGCGCCGGAGCTCGCACGCGAACGTGTGATTCCGCGTATCCCAGCCGGGCGCGAGCGGCAAGTTGCAATACCAACACCGGCGGCCTGTCCAGGGCGCGCGATCGCGCGCGAGCGTCCCCGTCAGCGGCGGGGTTGAACACGAGCTCGTCGACTTCCTCGCTGTCACAATTCCGGCCCCGCCGGCGCCGAGCTCTCGAGTCGTCGCTCAGAGGGGAAATTTCGCCGGCGTTTCACGATCGTGAACGGCACTGTCACAAACCGCGCACTCGGCTTTACACGACAAAGCCCGCTCGAGCACGCGTCTACCGGCCGCTCAGGCACAAAAAAAAGGGGGGGGGCAAGCGACGGCCGGCGGGGAGTCCTCCCGCGCCGGCCGCGCCCTACATGCGTTCCGGTGTTCCGGTTCGCTCCCACTGCGCGACGGAGTCCGTCAGGAACCGCGCGCAGCCCCTCGAGCGCATCCCCCGCGCTCTTCGCATATCGATTTGTGATCGGCGCCGGATCTCCTGCAGGAGCGCCGGCCTTGACTTTCGGGTGTGAGTGCTCCAACCTTCGGAGCGATTCTGAACGGTTTTCCATTGGGTTTTGTGTGAGTCCTTGGCGGGAGGAACACAAGCCAGGACGCGGGGAGAGTCTACACGACTACTCCCCGCGTTTTTTGTTTGTTATTCGACGTCGTCGAGCGCCGCGAGCACGGCTTCCGCCGTCTCCTTCACGTTGAGCACCGGCCCGACGTCCATCTGAATTTTCGCGCCGGTGTGCGGCTCGGGCGGCGAGCCCTTCCCCGCGCGCACCGGAAACGTCGCCGGCGAGACGCTGACGATCGACACCGGATTGATGTGCTCTTCCTGCGCGATCTCCGTCGTGTGCGATACCACGTTGAACGTGACCAGCTTCATAAACTGTTGCCCTCGAGAGAAAAGTTTTTTTTTCATGCGAACCTGACGAACGCCACCCCACGGCCCAACGGTACCGCACCTACCAACTCACCATCACGTGCCGATGTCCACCGCCGTCTGCGCCACGAGCGCCCAGGTGGGGACCGTCGCGGAAAGACAGCGGAGCACATACTCGCGACTCTTCGCCGTCGCCATCAGCGTGACCGTTCCCTGCAGAATCGAGGCGTGAAACGTCGTCGCCGTCAGCGCCCCGCCCGACGTGTTCGTCAGGTAGAGGTACACGCGCTGCCCCAAGATCCCGCCCGTCGGCACGCCGAACACGCGCGCCGCATCACTCGCCGCGGTAAACGTGAACACGTTTCCGAGCGCCGCGTTGATCGCGATCGCCGCGCCATCGACCAGCGCCGTTGACGCGCTCCCACTCGGCCCGACGAAACTCCCCGAGAACTGGCCGTTCAATCCGAACTGCATCGTGTAATAGCCGCCCCCGAGTCGCGTCGCATCGAGGGTGAACTTCACCGTTTTTGCAAAATCCATAGTTGGGATCTCTAGCGTGAAAAGTGAATGCCGCGCGATCGGCACGCCCACGCGCACCGCTCCGGCGCCGAAACGCCGGACGGCAAAAACACGGGGACACGTGAGCGGCCGACGATCGCAGGCAGCCTCATCGGAAGAGCCTCGCAAACCCGAGCCACGCGAGCAGCCCAATGGCGATTGCGGCCGCTAACGCGCTCGAGGGCGGCACGACACCGGCCGTCGTGATTTCCGGCGTCAGCGGGCCGCCTACGCGCGGCACCATCGTTTCAATGACCGACGCCGCGGCTAGGACTTCATCGACGTACGGCTGATTGCCGAATTCGTTCGGGCCAGTGACATACGCGGTTTGGCAATCGCGATCAATGTCGCGTCCCGTCGCCGGCGTCCCCTCGCGCCACACCTGGCAAAAGCGCGTGCCGGCCGGGTAGCGGCGGCCGCCGCCGTTATACGCCGACACCGCGGCCGCGACGTCGCCGCCCTTCGCGGCCAACTTCTCCTCGAAGATGCGGAGCCCTTCAGCGATGTTGACGCGCGCATCGAAGAGCTCCGGAATCGTGTGGCCGCGCGCCACCCACGGCTCCCCGCGCACTTGCATCAGGCCGAACGAACTAAACCAATCGGTGACCGGCCCGCTCTTCGCATTCGGATATCCGCGGGATTCCGCATAGATGAGTCCGAGAATGAGCGAGAGCGGAATACGCGTATTGGCGCCAGCGACGACTTCGCTCGCGATCCCGGCCCAGCTCGCCGCGCGCGACAAGCCCGCCGGCTCGAGCGAGACGGGCAGCACGCGGCGGAGCAGCGTCGGCGGCATGCGCTTAGCGCTTCCGCGCCGGCGACGTCGGTTTTTTTGACGTCGTGGATTTCGCTGGCGGCTGCACTGGTGCGCCGTGCTCGGCGTGCATCGCCGCGCGGCGGCTGCCGCCGATCGGCGCGGCCGCGCGCTTCGTGTCGCGGGATTTCGGCATCGCCTATTTCCTCTTCGCGGAGTTTGCGCGCGACCGCGTGAGCCCGAGCGGCGCCGCGCGCGGCACATCCTTGAGCCGCTCCATCAGCGCAGCCTCACGCGCGAGCAGCGCGGCCGCCGTGCGCTCCACATCAACCGTCGGAACCGCCGCGGCCGCACGTGCGCGTTTTGCGGGCGCCGCCGTGTTGCGTTTCGCTTTCGCCATGCGCGCTACTCCTCCTCGTCCTCATCAAAGATGAAGAGCTCGCCCAAGTCCCGCACCCACGACGAGCCTTGCGTCAGTTTCTCCATCGGCACGCCGAGCTCGGACAAGAGAATCGGCCGCACCCACTTGTCGCCCTCGAGCTCGGTGATCGCGTTCACTTCCTCGAGATATTCCATAATGACGCTCTCGGTCCGGAGCGCCCGGCGGAAGGACGCCTCGGGATCGTTCGCGTCGAATTCCGCGGCGATTTCGATCGCGAGCCGGTTCTTCTCCTTCTCAATGATCCGCTCGGCGCGATTCAATTTCTCCGCGAGCCGACCGAGCCGATACTGCACCCTGAACGGAAACACCACCGTCGGCTTCCCGTCAGCGTTTTTCTTCTCGAGCTCCGCGAGCGTGCGGAGACCGCGCGCCGCATTCAGCACCGCGTTGTGTGTGAGCACGAGCGTCGGCGTATCGGTTTTCATAATTCGGTGTCCTTCCATTGGTTGAGCATGTAGTACGTCGTCATGTATTGCGTGTGCGGCGGCCCCGAGCCCGCGCCCCCGTACACCGGCGTCCAATTCGCTGCGCCCCACGTCCACCGCGCCCCGCTCGTGTCGCCGAACTGCACGCGGCCGACATAACTCCCGATCTTGATCCCGTTCACCCACCACACGATCGAGCCGTCAAAATTCCCCGGCGTGTTCGCGAATCCCCAAATCATAAACTGCGCCGGCACATCGCGCGGCACTACCACCGACGGATTGATATTTGCCGGGAGCGGATCGAGCTCGCCGCCCGAAAGGCCGCTCACCCCGACGACGGCTTGGAGCGACACGTACGGCTGGAGATCCGCACTCCCCACGCCGCGGAGACTCGTGAAGACCCGGTAATCGTCGCCGATTAACAGGTACAGCACTTTGTTGATGCCCGTCGGCGACTGCCCCGACCAATTCGCGCCGAACTTGAATTCGTGCGTGTTCAGAATCCCGTAATGCGGCTCGCCGCCCAGATAAATAAACTCGCTCGCCGGCGAATTCCCCGGCGGGAGACTCGTCAAAAATTCCTGCGCGTGCCCGGTGTTGCTGTCGACGAGCGAGAGCAAATTATTCGGATCGTCGTACCCCCAGCCCGTCGGCGGCGTGTGCACGGGCTGGGTGAAATAGCGCTCCCCGTGCGCGTACGTCGTGAGATCCGGCGGCGGCGGATCGGCGCTCACTTGGCGACTCGGCCCCGCGCACCACTGCCCGAAAAACGCCCCGCTCGGTGCGCTCGCGAGCGGCACCAAATCGGCATCAACTAAATCATCCACCTGCTTCCAGCCATCGCCGGCGGCCGTCGCCGTGTTCGTGCACGTCGCGACATAATCGGTGCCGAGCACATCATCCACCGATTTGATCTCGCCGCCGGCCGCCGTCGCGGGATTCGTGCACACGGCGACATAGCCGCCGCCCGGCGCAAACGGCGGCGGCGATCCGCCGCCGCCATTTAAGGGAATGCCGATGATCGCGGTGTAATCCCCATTCCAGTCCATATCGACCGACGCCGCGCCCGGCGCTGATGCGGCCGACACACTGCACCCCGCGGCGCCACCATACGACGCGCTCGCCTGGGTGGCGCCGCGCTGGGTGTTCGCCGTCGTCGGCGCGGCGTTGAAGCGCACACCGCCGAACGACCACACGAGACCCGACGTCGCATCGCTCACCACCGACACGGTCGCACCGGGAAACGCGAGCGCCTTTTGAATCTGCGCGAGCGTGACCGGCGTCGATTGATCCATGTCCTTGATCGCCGTCGCCAAGATCGCGGTCCGTCGCCCGTCGCCATCGACCGAGAGGGACACCACCGCGTCCACGCTGCCCGTGCCGCAAATGCGGCCGTACACTTGCAAGCAGAGCCCATTCGACACTGCGGCATTCTCCGCGGTCTCGAGCAACGTCGCCGCGACGCCACCGATCGTGCACCCCGTGCCGCGCTTCCCGCCGCCGCCCGCGCTCGCGCCGTCGATCGCCGTCGAAATGACGCCCACGAGCATGTAGTTGTTCGGGCCACCGATCCCCGCGACGGTGATCGTTTTCGACGCGTCGAATTCGCCGGGACTACCGCCGGCCGACGCGTCGTACGAGGGAACGGTCACGGGAGCGCGCGCCGCTCAGCTAAACGTGGACGCGGTCAGAATCCCTTTCTCGAACGTGAACGCCGTCATGATCGTGCCACTCGCATCAATACCCGGCGTCCCGTTCACACTGTACGACAGCGCGTCCATGTTATCCGCGATCGTGAGCGCGCCGGATTGCGCGAGCGCCATGACGTTCACTTCGGCCGTGTTCGCCCAGGCGAAATCATCGAACGCCGCCACGACGCCCGTCACCGGGTTCCCGATCCCGGTAAACCAGAACTGCGCGTAGTCCTCGAGCGCGAAATAAATCCCCGCGGATCCGCGGTGTGTGACTGACGAGGGCGCGAAGATTTGCAGATACGTCGTGCGATTCGCGGCCGGTGACGCGTGCACACTGCCGACGTTCATTTCAAACGAACGATCATCCGGCGCCGAATAGCCCGGCCCGACTTCAAAAAACGTCCGCGCGGAATTCGCATACGCCCAGAACGCTTGCGCCGTCGTTTGCAGCGTCGAGCTCGAGGCGCCCGGCACGCCCACGCGCGCGACCAGACGGCCCGCCAGCGCGTTCCCGGTCGAGAGCCCGGCCGTGATCACCGTATTGTTCGCCGCCGCGTTGGCGCCGCTCGCATTGATGCCGCTCAGCGTCGCGACGGCGACGTTGCCGTTGAAGAAACTGTTATTCCCTTCGACGTATACCCCCCAGTTCGTGGCGCCCTTCGCGAGCGTCGCCACGCGGAGCCCGTATTGCGTGCCGAGCGTCGCGGTGCCGATCGTGTCGAGCGCCCACATATGCATAAGCGACGTCACGGTCCCGGTGTTCGTTTCCGGCACCGACGCAAACCCAAATACGTTTGTCGTTGTCCCCGAGGTGCCGATCACCGGCGCAAACTGGAACCCGCCGAAGTGGTTGTAATTCGCGGCGCCCGTGACCGTGATGCGCGCATCGAACGAGTTGTAGGCGACCGCGCCGCCCGTGCGCGAGACCGCCGACGAATCACTAAACGCGTGCCCATTCACGCCGGCGCCCGCGCCCGTGTCGTTCACGCTCCGGTTGATCGTGACGAACGAATCGACGGAATTCGTGCTCGCGACATTCGTCCCGACATACACCGGCTGCAGAAAGGTCCCCGCCGTCGAGGTCATGAAGAGCCCGACGCCAACGACCTTCATCGTCGTTTGCGTGACCGTGCCGATCACGATTTCCCCACTCACGCCGACGCCGCTCGCCGCGGCGCCCGTCCCGATCACGATATTGTTGCTCCCGGTCGTGAGGGCGAGCCCGGCACCGCGGCCGAGTAACACGTTGCCCGTCGCCGTGGTCAACCCGCCACCCGAGCCCCAGCCCAGGAGCGTGTTGTTATTGCCCGTCGAAATGTTGACGCCTGAGTGCCAGCCCACCGCAGTGTTGCGGCCGTTCGCCGTCTGACTCGCAAGCGCCTGGTGCCCGACCGCGACGTTTTCCGAGCCGGCAACGAGCATCGCAAGGGTCTGGTTGCCCAGTCCACTATTTTCGTTACCCGTCGTCAGGAGCGCCATCGAGTTGATGCCGACCGCCACGTTGTTGACGCCGGTCGTCACGTTTCCAAGCGCACCCGAGCCCACGGCCACGTTGTCCGAGCCCACGTTGCCCGGTTCGTTCGGGATGATCTGCGTCTTTGGCATCGCGCTACTTGTTCCGGCCGCCGGCAGGCTGGATATACGTCGAGCGATCGGCGCGCTCCGTGATATCGCTTGAGCTCCACGTCCAACCGGCGAGATGGCCGTTCACGCGGAGATTCGTCGCGCCGTTGTTCGTCACCGTCATGGTCAACTCTCCCTGCTGCGCGAGCACGACGTACGGCGTATCTCCGGTGATCACCCCGGCCGCAACGATCGACGGCACCCGCAAGCGATCAAGGCCGGGAATCGGCGTCTGATTAAACAGAATCGTAAAATAGAGATCGATCGTCGCCACCGGGTTGAGCACGGTGATTTCGTAATAATTGAGCGTCGCTTCGACCCCCTGTTTCCACGTGACGAGCGGCGCAAAGGGAATCGGCGTCGTCACGCCCACGACCGCGAGCACGTTGCTCGTCGTCACGTTGTAACGCGTCGCCGAGCGCGGCGGATAGAGCCACGGCGGAAACACGTTGAACGTCGCATCGTTGAGCGGAAGCCCGCCCCGCTGCGGCGCGTGCCCCGTCGGCCGCGGGACATTCTCATCGTCGCCCTGCTGACTCCACGCGGCCGGCGCCGGCGGCATGCCCCAATCTTCGGCACGCCGCTCGTCAATCGGCTCGAGCTCCGCCGCCCGCCCAGGGCGCCGCGCGTATCCGCCCACGGTGCGCTCCCTTACTCCGCCATGAGCTGCGGCACGATCGCGAAGCCCGGCGGCACCGGGACGTAATCGTATCCCACGGGCGGCTCGAACTTCCGCGGCGGCGCTTTGTAATCCGGATCGCGGAGCGAGCGGAACCCGCAGAACCCGCCGCGCACATTCCGATCGACGCCGGCGAGCTCGTTCGACTGCAACGTGATTTGGAGCGTGCCCGAGCGCGGCACGACGTACGGCACCGGAAAGACCCCCGGCTCTCCCGCGTCGCCAAAGACGAGCGTATACGGGAACGGCGACTGCATCAGATTTTGCCCCGAGCCCGTGTCACTGATGAACGCCGTGATGGGCGGCGCGGGGAAAAACGTTTGATCATCGCTCGAGCGCGTTTCGGCCTGCGCATACATGACGATGAAATCCGCGTTCGCGTCGATCGTCACATTGACCGTATCGGTGCCGCCGCCCGCGAGCGGGAGAAAATCGAAGTTGTACACGTAGAACGACAGAATGCGTCCCACGCGGAGCTGCTGCGGAATCAGCGCGAGGAGTCCGGCCTGCGGATAGGACTGCCCAATCGCGCGCGGATCGGGCGGCCACTCGCCCGCTTGCGCCGTCAACACCCCAGCTAATCCGCTCATATCGCCACCGCTCCGAAAAAAAGTGAAACGCGTAGGCCGCCCCGGCTCTTCTCTCCGGCCTACGCGAAGTTGATCGCTTGTGTGTGCTCTCGCTTTCCTTGTTTTCCGTCGCGCGGCGGTTAGCGCACCGTGCGATACAGCGTCCCGTACATCGAGGCGCGCATTTGCAGCGGGGCCGTCGTGATCGTGCCACCGGCCAGCGCCTGCAATTGCCACTGGAACGACTGCCGCGGCTGGAACGTGACCGCGCCATCGATCCACACGCCAACGCCGTCGCTCATCCACTGCGCTTCGGAGTGCGTCGTGATCGAGCTCTGCACCGAGAAGCCGCCGGGGCGGTTCAGGTGCGTAAGCGGCCACTGGCCGTAGAGCTTCGTCGCGTACGTCAGCACCATGACCGGGCGCGAGACGTAGTAGAGCGTGATCAGATTATTGACGTTGACTTCGGAGGCCGCCGTGACCGGCTGCAAACATTCGAAACCGATGTAGGCGAGCTGGTAGTACTGGCCCGCGGGAATCGTGCCGGCCTGCGGCAAGTTGCCGAGCGTCAGATCCGTGGCTTGGCCGCCGAAGAAATTGTAATTGCCGAGCACCGTGTTTCCGGAGCTCTGCGTGTCGAAGAAACAGAACGGGATGAATTCCGCCGTGTACGAACTCCCCGGCGTCGAGACCGCCTCGAGATCCTCGTAATTGCGCGGGACCATCGGATAGCGCACCTGGGCGGCCGAGCCGACGAACAGGAACGGGACCACGTGC
>Ga0134123_10000846_pt1 | contig 20231 bp, 17 predicted proteins | sample KB303_FD_96460 | JGI IMG/M metagenome (GOLD analysis project Ga0134123, IMG submission 96460) | Terrestrial soil microbial communities without Nitrogen fertilizer from Kellogg Biological Station, Michigan, USA - KB3-0-3 | ecosystem: Environmental > Terrestrial > Soil > Unclassified ...
GCCCGGCTCGAGGATGGGATCGATCCGATACTCCTTGCCGTCGACGGTGAAGACGAGGGCGCCGGGCACGGGATTGTCTGACTTCATTCCGGTGATGTCGGTGATCGGGATCTGCTTCGGCGGGTTGTACGGCTCGGAATGCGCTTCGACGCGCCACTTCGGGTCCACTTCGAAGTAGTCGAGGCCGGCGAAGTGCGTGCGCGTTTCCGCCTGTGAGTCTTTGACGCGCAATCCGTAGCGTGGGCCGCGTTTGATGACGTTGAAGCGCTTGGTGCCCATCTGCACGAAGGTCGGACCCTTCTCCGCGGAGTCATCGGCGAGCTGGACCGGAGCGGTGACGGGCTTGCCGTCGATGGTCATGCCTTCGCCTGGTTGCAGCGCCACGATGTCGCCTCGACGCACGAGGGTGACGCCGGGGATCGGTTTGTTCTCTCCCTCGGCGAGCCAATGCAGGCCGACGAGCGAGAGCCAGCCGTCCTCGCGCTGCAATCGTTGGGCTCGGTCGGTGCGCCATTTGAGGATGTCGTTGCGGTGCGCGGTCACGTCGAGAGTGGGCTCCTGGCGGCAGCCGGACGCGAGCGCGACGAACAGCGAAATCGCGAAGAAACGTTTCATATCGTTAGGATAACGGCGTGCCGGTTTCTTTTTTGATGTCATGAGGGTCAAATTTCTGTGGCCGAAGTCGCACCGTTCCCGATGCAAAAATCGGAGCGTGACGTAGTGACGACGACTCCGTGGTCGGAGGAGCAGAGGCTCCTCGCAGCGATCCGGGCGGGTGACAACGCGGCCGCGGAAGAACTGGTCGAGAGGACGTACTCGGCCGTATTTGCATCGATTTACCGTCTGTGCGGCGACAGCGATCTGGCCGCCGATCTGACGCAGGAGACGTATCAGAAAGCGTGGGGCGCACTGTCCGGATTCGACGGACGCTCGCAACTCTTCACATGGCTTTACCGTATCGCCTACACGACGTTTCTGAATCACATCCGGCGTCCGAGGCGGATGACCTCGCTGGATGAGCCGGACTCGATCGATGTTGCAGACGAAACGCCACCCGCCGATGAGGTGTTGGTGGATCAGGAGGAGGCCGAGCACCTCCGCGAGGCAGTCATGAAACTCCCTGAAGACTTGCGATTCACGGTGACCGCACACTTCTGGGGCGGACTGCCGGTGAAAGAGATTGCGCGCATCGAGGACATCACCACGGTTGCGATCCGGAAACGGTTGCACAAGGCGTTCTCGCTGCTCGAGTCGATGCTCCACGAGGAAGCACCATGACGTCGAAACGAAAAGCTGAGATTCAGCGAAAGTTGACGCTTGCCGCAGTCCCCCGGCCTCCGGAGGACCTGGCGGATCGCATCAAGGCGGACATCCCGAAGTATCTGAACATCGAGGCCGAGCGGGCGCGGTTCTCGAGGTCCGTCGGATTCAATCTGCGCATTGCCGCGTCGATCATCGTGCTGTTGTCATCGCTCGCAGCCGTGCTGTTCCTGATCATTCCCGATGATGCGCCGATGACGATGACCACGCTGAGTGCGCCGCGCGCGAAGCAGTCCATGCCCGCGCCCGCGGTGCCGAAGCCCGCGCCGGTGCCTACGGAAGAAGTGCACGTCGACATCGTGCAGCAGGCGGCCGCGTCGAATGCGAACGAACCGGTGCGGCTGGCGGAGGCGAGCACGCCGGCATCACCGCGGATCGCGCGCGATGAGCGCTCGCGCTCGCGCGCCGATGACGACGGCGAGGTGCAGGGAGTTGCAGGCGGAGTCGAAGGCGGTGTGGTCGGCGGTGTCGCCGGCGGCGTCGCCGGTGGTGTCATCAGCGGAGTGGCGTCGGAACGCGAACGGGTAGTCGTGACCGCGGAGGCACCGGCGATCGATTTCGCGCCGCAGCCGCCGGCGGAAGCGCCTCCTGCTCCGGCCGCGATGGCGCCGCGGCCGGAGACGTCAGCCGCACGCAGGAGCGCCGCGACGAGCGGTGTGTCATTGACGACAGAAGCGTACGCCGCCGATCTCCCGCTGAGGCCGGAGTCGGTGTTCGGGATCACAGTCGATCCGGAAGTGTTCCGCCGGATCAAGACGACGATCGAGAGCGGCCACCGCCCGTCGCCGGCGACCGTCAACGTCGAGGCGCTGGTGAACTACTTCGCGGGCGCGCCGTCGCGCCGCGCGAAGCGCGGCGTTCGTCTCGAGACCGAGGCGTCGCCGGCGCCGGTCGGCGCGAACGGACATCGCGGCATTCTGCGATTCACGATCGACACCGCGATGATCGCGGTGCCGGAGCACGGCACGGTTCCGCCGATCGCGAAAGACGCGCGGCTCGAGATCGATTTCAACCGCGACGCGGTCGAGCGCTTCACGCCGATCGGCGACAGCCCGACCACGCCACAGGAATCCGCGCTGCTGCACAACCTGTCGGTGACGGGACTCTACGCACTCGATCTCCGCATGCCGTTGAAGGCATCGCAGCGCGTGGCGACGATTCGCCTGCACTACCGGTCCATCCCCGACGGGAAGACACACACGATCACGCACGACGTGCGGGGCTCCGATCTCTCGAAGCCGTGGACCAGCGCGTCGCGCCGCCACCGCCTCGCGTCCCTCGGCGCGCTGTGGGGCGAGTCGCTGCGCAACTCGAGCAGCGGAACGGACGTCGCCAAACGCGCCGAAGAGCTCGCGTCGCAGGCTCCGAACGACGAGCGTGCGCGGGAGCTCGCGGAAGTCGCGGTCGCGTCGAGCGGCGGCAGCCGCTAGCGCTTGCGCCCGCCGCCGAAGTTGCGAACCGACTGGAAGTGGACGTCGAAGTAATTCGCCGCGGCGCGCAGCGCACGGCCGACGAACCAGCCATCCTTCGAGGGGATGTTCTCCACGCCCGAGCGCATGTGCGGCGGCAGCTTGCTGCGGCACCGGCGGCAGAGCGCGTTCCCCACGGTCTTGTCGAAGTCGCAACGCGGACAGCTGCGCTTCTGAGACAGCAAGGCAACCTGGTCTTTGGTCAGATGCACCAAATGATTTTCGCACAGATTAGAATTCGCCGCCGGAGCGAACCAATGACAGAGCGTGTAACGTTTCCTTCCAACGGCCACACATGTCAGGGCGTCTTCGCCCTTCCGCCCTCGGGCATAGGCCCGGCCGTCGTCGTGATTCAGGAGTGGTGGGGCATCGTGCGGCACATCGAGGATCTCGTCGATCGCTTCGCGGCCGAGGGATTCGTCGCGATCGCGCCCGACCTGTATCACGGCAAAACGACGACGTCGCCCGACGAAGCGGGAAAGCTGCTGATGGAGCTCGACGTCGAGCGCGCCGCAAAAGAGATCGCCGCCGCCGGCGATTATCTGCTGCGCCGGCCGGAGTGCACGTCTCGGAAATTCGGCATCGTCGGCTTCTGCATGGGCGGCGCGCTCGCGCAGCACGTCGCGGCGACGGACCCGCAGGTCGGCGCGGCGGTGAGTTTCTACGGCGGGTTCAAGAAAGTCCAGACGCAATGGGAGAACCTCGACGCGCCGATCCTTCTCATCTACGGCGAGAACGATCAGGGCGTGCCGGCGGCGCAGGGACGCGAGCTCGGGCAAAAACTGCAGAAGCTCGGCAAGAACGCGGACATGGTCGTCTACCCGAACGCGAATCATGCGTTCTTCAACGACACGCGTCCCGAGGTCTACAACCCGGAAGCCGCGGAGGACGCGTGGCGGCGCACGCTGGAGCTGTTCCGGCGCACGCTCGCGTAAGATCGCCCCGTGGGAGAGGCCGTCCTCAGGGGTGACATTTCCGCGTTCCGGCTCCCGGAAGTGCTCACGTTCCTGAGCACTACCCGCAAGACCGGCACGCTCACCGTCGCGCACGACGGGAAGGAGGCCTACCTCTTTTTCGACGACGGCGCTCTGGTCTACGCCGGCTCCAATCAGGAACAGTTCCGCCTCGGCGCAATCCTGCTGCGCAAGAAAAAGATCTCCCGCAGCCAGAGCGACCGGATCGACGCGCTCATGCTCGGCGAGGGCGGGCGTTTCGGTGCGCACGCGATCCAGCAGGGCGTGCTTACCGAGGCGCAGCTACGCGACTTTTTGAAAGTGCAGGTGTCGGAGATCGCATACGAATGCTTCGTGTGGGACGGCGGCACGTTCTCGTTTACGCAGGAGGGACAGCGCATCCCGCAGCACGCGGTCACGATCTCGGTCGATCTGGCGAATCTCATCATGGAAGGCGCGCGCCGCATCGAAGAGTGGGAGCAGTGCGTGAAGCTGCTGCCCGACAAGTCGGTCGTGTTCCGCGTCGTGGCCACGCCGCGCGACGAGAAGATCACGCTGACCGCCGACGAGTGGCGGATTCTGTTTCTCATCAACGGCCAGCGCACGCTCGAGGATCTCTGCCAGGACTCCGACTTCGATCCGTTCGACGTCTACCGCGTCGTGTACGGGCTCCACGCGAACAAGCTGATCGAGGTCGTGCCGCCGAGCGCGTCCGGCGATGCGACGTTCCGGCAGGGTGAGGAGGCGCCGACGCTCAGCGGTGAGTCGACGATGCGCGATACCGCCGATAGCGACGACACGAGCCTGCTCGTCAACGGTGACGCGAAGCTGTCGTACACCGACGTCGTGCGTCCGACGATCGCGCAGCTCACCATCGCCGGGAACGAGACCGACAGCCGCGTCGTCGCGATGACCGAGGCGGAGTATCTGATCGGACGCCATCGCGACAATTCGATCCAGCTGTCGGATGCCGGTATCTCGGGATTCCACGCGCGCCTCTACCTCGGACCCGACGGCTACATCATCGAGGATATGAAGAGCCGTAACGGCGTGTGGGTGAACGGCATCCACGTCGACCACGTGCCGCTGCAGCACGGCGACCGGATTCACATCGGACAGACGGACCTGCTGTTCGAGGTGCTGTTCAGGCCTTCGTGATCCGGTCGCGCTTCATGTACGGTCGCAGCGCTTCGGGGACGCTCACCGAGCCGTCTTCCTGCTGATAGTTCTCCAGGATCGCGACGAGCGTGCGGCCGAGCGGGAGGCCGGAGCCGTTGAGCGTGTGCACAAAGCCGGTCTTCTTCTCACCGGCGCGATAGCGGATGTTCGCGCGGCGCGCCTGAAAGTCGGTGAAGTTCGAGCAGGACGAGATCTCGCGATACGTCTCCTGGCCCGGCAGCCACACTTCGATGTCGTACGTTTTCGCGGAGCTGAAGCTCATGTCGCCCGTCGACAGCGTGACGACGCGGTAGTGCAGGCCGAGGAGCTGCAGGAGCTCTTCGGCGTCGCGGGTGAGCTTTTCCAGCTCGTCCCACGAATCCTCGGGGCGCGTGAACTTCACCAGCTCCACTTTCTCGAACTGATGATGGCGAATGAGGCCGCGCGTGTCCCGGCCCGCGGCTCCGGCCTCGCTGCGAAAACACGGCGTGTACGCGGTGTAGTGGATCGGCAGCCGCGCCGCGTCGAGGATCTCGTCGCGATGGATGTTCGTCACCGGCACCTCGGCGGTCGGCACGAGGTACAGCGGCTTCTCGTGCTGCAGCCGGAACAGATCGGCCTCGAACTTCGGCAGCTGTCCCGTGCCGCGCAGCGAGTCGGCGTTGACGATGAACGGCGGAACGACTTCGATATAGCCCTGCCGCTCGTGCACGTCGAGCATGAAATTCAACAGCGCGCGGTTCAGCTTCGCCGCGCCGTCGAAAAGAAACGCGAAGCGCGAGCCCGTGACCTTCCCGGCGCGCTCGAAGTCGAGGATGCCAAGCTCCTCGCCGATGTCCCAGTGATTCTTCGGCGTGAACGCGAAGCTCGGCTTCTCGCCCCACTCGCGCTCCACGCGGTTCGCCGACTCGTCGGCGCCGACGGGCGCGCTCTCGTGCGGCACGTTCGGGAACTCGAGCTCGAGCACGTCGAGATCGCTTTCGATCTGCGCGAGGCGCTCATCGAGTACCTTGATCTCGTCGCCGACGCGTTTCATCGCTTCGATCTGCGACGACGCGTCCTGCTTGTTCTTCTTCAGTGTCGCGATTTCCTGCGACGCGGTGTTGCGCTGCGCCTTGAGCTGCTCGACGGTGGCGATCGTGCGCCGCCGCTCGGCGTCGAGATCCGTAAAGCGCTGGATGTCGACGCTCGCGCCGCGCTTCTTCAGCGCATCGCGATACTCGTCGGCATGTTCACGAAGGTAGTCTCGGGACAACATGGGCGCGAATGATAGCGGCTAATGCCGCGCGGCGCGCGTGCGAGCCGGCAGGACGCTCCGCACGTCGCCGAGGACCACGAGCGCATAGCTCTGGCGCTCGCCGAATCCGAGACGTGAGGCGGTGACGGTGATGTCATACATGCCGGCCGCGGGCTGCGCGAGCGAGACCACCTCGACGTTGTTCAGATGATCGTCGGGTCCGGAGCCGTTCACGCGCAGATCGAGATCGTTCACGAGCTGCGGCGTCGTGTCGGTTGCGCCCCGCACGGTGCCGGGAGGATCGGTCCACACGAGCACGGCCTTGAACGGAGTGCCCGCGCTCACGCGCACGCGCAGCGTCGACGACTGGCCGGCCGCGAGTCCGGTTGCGAGCGGAACGTCGACGACGCGCATCGCGCGGACGTCGCCGGGGAAATAGAGCGCGTCGTCGAGCGCTGGGAAACCCCAGCCCTGTTCGTTCGACGGCACCGGCTTCGCCGGCACGAGCTGGTTGCCCTGCGGACGCCAGGGCACCGGCCGCGCGGCGGCGATGATCGTCGCTTTCAGCAGCGCGGAGCTGGGCGTGAAACGGTTCGCGGTCGTCGCGACCCCGGTCGGATAGAAGCCGTCGGTGTAGTACTGCCGCACGAGCGCCGCGGCGCCGGCGACCGACGGCGCGGCCCACGACGTGCCGGTCGAGCTCGTGGCATCGCAGAACCGGCCGTCGCGGTTCGCGTCGATGTCGCCCGACATCACGATCGCCGGACCGACGACGTCGGGCTTGATGCGCCCATCGCGTGAAGGGCCGAAGAGCGTGAACGACGCGAGGATGTCGTCGTCGCCGCCGTAGAAGCGCGTGCCGCCGACCTGCAGTGTGTTCTTGGCGGAGCCGGGCGCCGAGAGCGAGCTCGCGGGCGGCGTGCCGGGGCCGCCGAAGTTGCCGGTGTTGAAGACGAGCAGCGAGTCGGGATGCGACCACGCGAAGGTGTCGACTTCACGCGAGGTGGCCGAATAGTTCGCGGTGGGCGGCGGGAGCGGATACGGCGTGCCCTGGCGGTCGCCGAAGGAGTTGGAGTGAATGCGCGCGCCCTGCTTGTACGCCTGTTCGAAGATCGGCGTCAGCGAGGCGGGGCAGCCGATGCCGGGATACTGCGTGCAGTTGTCGCCGGTCGTGAGCCCCGCGTCCTGAATGACGAGCTTCGCGGCGGGCGCGATGGCGTCGCCCCAGTCGTGCTTGCCCGGGGCACCGCTGTCGCCGGCGATCGCGCCCGCGGCATGCGTGCCGTGTCCGTTGTTATCGAGCGCGCCCGCGGCACCCGGCTGGTCGCAGCCGAATTTCCCCGGATACTGGTCGCAGGAATAGACGAAGTCATACGCGATGACTTTCCGTCTCGACGGATCGACGTTTTGCCATTCCAGTCCGCCCGACGGCGACCCGGTGTTGAACGGGGGCGCCGAGCCATCCGCCTCGGCGTAGTAACAGGAGTTGTACTCGAGCCCCGAGTCGAGCACCGCGACGATCTGCCCTTCTCCGCGGATCCCGCGATCGTGCAGCGGCGTCCCGCCGACGGCGGAGCCGCTCTGGAGCGAGCGGTAGCTGAATTCGTTCGCGCTCGCGATGGTGGCGAGGAGGAGGACTGCGAATAATTTTCGCACGGCTGCCGTAACGCAGCTTCAGTGTACGAATTTCCGGCGGTTGCGGATGTAGTCCGCGAGGATGTACTCGCCGAGGCGGTCGGGCGAGGCGTAGAACGCGCGGCCGCGGTTGATCTTCGAGAGCTGGTCGACGAAGTTCACGAGCATCGGGTCGGTGGCGAGCATGAAGGTCGTGATCGGGATGCCGGCGCGGCGGCAGCGATCCGCTTCCTCGAGCGTGCGGTTCACGATCTTCATGTCGAGGCCGAACGAGTTCGTGTAGAGGCGCCCGTTCTCGGTCAGCGCGGATGGCTTGCCGTCGGTGATCATGAATATCTGCTTGTTGTTGTGCTTGCGCCGGCGAAGGATGCGCTGCGCGAGCTCGAGGCCGGCCTTCGTGTTCGTGTGAAACGGCCCGACCTCCGCGTAGGCGATCTGCGAGATCGGCACTTCCTTCGCCTCGTCGCCGAAGAGCAGTACGTCGATCGCGTCCTTCGGGTACTTCGTCAGGATCAGTTCCGTCAGCGCGAGCGCGACCTTCTTCGCGGGCGTGATGCGGTCCTCGCCGTAGAGGATCATCGAGTGCGAGATGTCGATCATCACGACCGTCGCGCAGCTGGAGTTGTGCTCGGTCTCGAACACTTCGAGGTCGTCTTCGGTGATCGAGATCGCGTCCGCCGGATCGTTGTGCTTCATCGCGTTCTGCAGCGAGCGGATGGAGTCGATCGACATCGGGTCGTCACCGAAGTGATATTGCCGCGTCTCCGTCAGCCGTTCCGTCCCCGCGCCTGCGTTGGCAACGGAGTGATAGCCGGTCATCGACTTCTGCAGCCCTCCGAAGATCTCATCGAGCGCATCGCGCCGGATCTGCCGCTCGCCGCCCGCCGCGAGCACGAGGTTCCCCTCGGCATCGCGCCCGATGACGTTCTCTTCGAGCATCTGCGCGAAGAAAGCCTCGAGATCGATGTCCGGATCGATATAGCCGCGCTGCCGCAGCATCCGCATCCACCGCATCGCCTCGTCCACATCGCCGCCGCTCTGCAGCAGCAGGTGATTGAAGAGGCGCCGGAGCCCCATCTCCGCGAGCAGCTGGCGGATGAGGTCGGGGTCGAGGTAGGCGTAGCGGTGGCGCAACTAGGCCTCTCCACGCGGCCGATTTTTCCTCAACTTCTCGATCCACTTCGCCACCGTCGGATTATTCGGCAGCTGCTCCCTCGCCTCCTCCAGCGACACGAGCGCGTCGTCTTCGCGGCCCATGACGAGGAGGATCTGCACGCGCAGTTCCACGAGCGCCTGGTAGAGCGCGAAGTCGGTGATCTGCTGCTGCGAGAGCAGGGAAACGGCGCGGTTGACGAACTTCAGCGCGACATCGGGCTTGGAGTCGTTCAGCGCGTCGGCGGCGAAGCGATGGAGCATGCGCGGCGAATCGCCGAGGAACGACTTCGCGTCGACGAACTGATGCAGCGCCTCGCGCACGATCGACTCCTGATCGGGAAACCATCCGTCGCGGATGATCCGGTCGATCTGCCGCGAGAGCTCGTTCGGAATGTCGGCCGTGACTTTCGCCATGTGCTTTTCAGTCTATCGAACCGTCCGGAGCACGTTGAACTTCATCAGCTCCTGGAACGTGATCGTGGAGTCGAGGTCCTCACGCGACAGGCGCAGCGCCTGATGGAGTCCCTCGAGGATCATCTCCATCCAGAACGCGAGCTCCTCGTCGCGCTGCGGTTTGACGTACTTGCGCGCCGTGTCCGCGAGCCGCGGCACGCGGCCGAGCTCGCGGAAGTATTCGGCGAACGGCTGCTCGTCGGAGAGCGTCAGTTTGTTGCCGTCCGCGAACCAGCCGAGGATCGAGTCGTAGCCCGGCTCCGCGGGCGCGGCCGGCTGCGGCTCCTCGCGCTGCGGCGGCTCCTTCTTCTTCGCCCGCCGGCCCGCGAACATGTCGTCGAGCTCGTCGTGATCGATCTCGCCATAACCCCGACGCTCGCGGGCCGCGCGCTCGCCCACTCCCGCGCGCTCGATGGGCGGGAACTTCGACTCGAACAACTTCCCCACCGCCTCGCCGATCAGCTTCCGCGCGACGACTTCCGCGCCCTGCTGCTCGCCCTCGTACACCATCTCGACTTTTCCGGTGATCGCGGGCAGCAGCATCGAGAGGTCGGACAAACGCGGGAACACGTAGCGGTCGTGCGTGAGCGCGGCCCGGCGCTCGAGGTTCGACTGCAACAGCTCCAGCGCGGCGATGGTGAGGCGCGCGGAGACGCCGGAGGACTGATCGACGAGCTCGGAGCCGCGCGCGACGAAGGCGATGGTCTCGACGAGATCGCGCACGTAGGCCGGCACGTCGGTCGTCGCGCCGCCGTCGCGGTCGAGCCATGCTTCCTGTTCGGTGATCCGGCGCGCGGTCTCGACGCTCTGCGGGTAGTGCGTGAGGATCTGCGAGTCGATGCGGTCCTTGAGCGGCGTGATGATGTTGCCGCGGCTCGTGTAGTCCTCGGGGTTCGCGCTGAACACGAGCGCGACGTCCATCGGGATGCGGATCGGGAACCCGCGGATCTGCAGGTCGCGCTCCTCGAGGATGTTCAGCAGCGCAACCTGGATGCGCGGCGCGAGATCGGGCAGCTCGTTGATCGCGAAGATGCCGCGGTTCGTGCGCGGGATGATGCCGTAGTGGATCACTTCCTCGTCCGCGTACGTGAGCCGCTGGTTCGCCGCCTTGATCGGATCGATGTCGCCGACGAGGTCCGCCACCGTGACGTCCGGCGTCGCGAGCTTCTCGCGATAGCGCAGCTCGCGCGGCATCCATGCAACCGGCAGCTCGTCGCCCTTCTCCGCCGCGAGCCGCCGGCAGCGCTTGCACGTCGGGTGATACGGCGCGTCGTTGATCTCGCAGCCGTCGATCACCGGGATGTTCTCGTCGAGCAGCGACGTGAGCGAGCGGAGGATGCGCGTTTTCGCCTGTCCGCGCAGCCCGAGGAGGATGATGTCGTGCTTCGAGAGGATGGCGTTGTGGATCGCCGGAATGACCGTCCGCTCGTAGCCGTGGATGCCGGGGAACGTCGTTTCGCCGCGCGCGATCATCGCCAGCAGATTCGCGCGCATTTCGTCCTTCACGGAACGGACGCGGTAGCCGGAGGCGCGCAGCTCGCCGAGGGTATGGATCGCAGTCATGAGGGCATCGAGGTTAGCACGACCTGAAACCGGCGCCGGTTGCGGCCGTACAACGTCCTCATGTTCGCCGTACGCCGTCTGCCCGCTCTCCTCGCCGCCCTCGCCCTGACCCTTCCGCTGTTCGGCGCCCCGACGTGGGTCGAGCGCAGCAATGACAACACGAAAGTGCTCCTCGACATCCAGGCGCGCTACGGCCCCGAGGGTGCGTCCGCGATCGGCATCGACGGCTACGACGCCGCGGTCTCGCAGCTTCCGCTCGACCTGAACGCGAAAATCGTCGCCGACACCGAGGGTGCGATCAAACAGCTGCAGGCGCGGCTGGCGAAGGAAACCGATCCGGCGGTGCGCCAGGACCTGCAGATCCTCATCGCCTCGGCGAATGACGGCATCGAAGGCATGCAGCTCTCGGAGAAATACGACATCCCCTACTTCAATCTCGCGCAGACCTTCTTCAACGGCACGCGCGCGCTGCTCGACGACCGCGTCGCGGCGGAGCGGCGGCCCGCGATCGTGACGCGGCTCCGCAAATACGCCGGGATGGAGAAGGGCTACACGCCGCTGACCGAGCAGGCGATGGCGTGGACGCGCGCGTCGATGAAGAAGAACCCGTCGCTGCGCGGCCCGTTCAAGGACAACCTCGAGAAGGACCTCGCGAACAGCGACCGCTACATCGCCGGCATCGAGCAGCTGCTGAAGAAGTACGACATCAAAGACGCCGAGGCGCCGTTCGCGGAACTGAAGAAGCAGATGGCGACGTACAACGCGTTCCTGCGCGGCGAGCTGCTGCCGCACGCATCGACCGACTTCCGCCTGCCGGAAGAGCAGTATCGCTATCAGCTGAAGACGCGCGGCAACGACATGCCGGTCGAGGAGCTGATCAGCCGCGCGAAGACATCGTTCCGCGAGATCCAGAACGAGATGCAGGCGCTCGCGCCGCTGGTGGCGAAAGAGAAGGGGTTCGCTTCGACCGACTATCGCGACGTGATCCGCGAGCTGAAGAAGCAGCAGTTTGCGGGCGATGCGATCCTGCCGCACTATCAGGCGCGCATCAAAGAAATCGAGAAACTGGTGCGCGAGCACAAGCTCGTCACGCTCCCGCAGCGCGAGATGGTCATCCGCCTTGCGTCGGAAGCAGAAACGGCCGCCGTGCCGGCGCCGCACGTCGATCCGCCGCGCCTCATCGGCAATACGGGCGAGATGGCGGCGTTCGTGCTGCCGCTGCGCATCCCCGGCGCGGATGGACAGCTCATCGGTTTCGACGACTTCACGTTCGACGCGGCGTCATGGACGCTGACCGCGCACGAGGGACGCCCGGGTCACGAGCTGCAGTTCGCGTCGGTGATGGAGAAGGGTGTGTCGCAGGCGCGCGTGCTGTATGCGTTCAACAGCGTGAACGTCGAGGGCTGGGCGCTGTACGCGGAAGCGGAGATGAAGCCGCTCGAGCCGCTCGACGGACAGCTGATCGCGCTGCAGCACCGCCTGATGCGCGCCGCGCGCGCGTTCCTCGACCCGAGCCTGCAGCTCGGCCGCATGAATCGCGACGAGGCGTTCCGCGTGCTCGAGGACGATGTCGTACTCTCGCACGCGATGGCGCTGCAGGAAGTGGAGCGCTACACGTTCTGGGCTCCTGGACAGGCGCCGTCGTACTTCGTCGGCTACTCGCGCCTCGTCGAGTTGCGCACGGACGCGGAGCGGATGCTCGGCAAGAGCTTCGACCGGCAGTCGTATCACGATTTCATCCTCGCGCAGGGATTGCTGCCGCCGTCGCTGCTGCGCGACGCGGTGCTCAACGAGTACGTCAAGCCTCGCCGGAAGTAGCGTCGTCGGGGCCGCGGTTGAATTCGTTCATCGCGCGGCGGAGGTCTCCGCGGACGAAGAGCACCAGGGCGTCGACGGCGCGCTTGATGGCGTCGTCGACGGTCGGCTGCTCGTCGGGCGCGAACTCGTCGAGCACGTAGTCGCGCAGCCGTCCCTGCGGCGCGCCGACGCCGACGCGCAGCCGCGGGAAGTTCTCGGTCCCCAGCTCGGCGATGATCGATCGCATGCCGTTGTGCGTGCCCGCCGAGCCGTTCGGCCGGATGCGCAGCCTGCCGAGCGGCAGGTCGATGTCGTCGTATACGACGATCATGTCGGCCGGCGACTCCGCGTACGCGTTCACCAGCAGCCGCACCGCGTCGCCGGAGAGGTTCATGTACGTGAGCGGCTTCGCGACGAGGACACTCCCCCCTGCCACCCGCCCCGTCCCCGTGAGCGCGTTCTTCTCGTGGTGCGTGACGCCGATGCGAAACTTCTTCGCGAACGCATCGACCGCCTGCCACCCCACGTTGTGCCGCGTCCGCTCGTACTCCGGCCCCGGATTGCCGAGCCCCACGATGAGTTTCATGCGAGGGCGAAGGGTACATGATTCCCGCGCAACCAAACTGGTCAGAATCCTGCATCACCGGCCTGAAATCGGGCATGGATAAACGGCAGCGGATCGTCGTCGTCGATGACAACGCAAACGACCTGCAGGTGACGAAGCGCTTTCTCGAGCGGCGGGGGTATGACGCCGTTCCGGCGCTCTCGGGGGAGGAAGGGCTGCGCCTTGCCGCGCAGCTGATGCCGGACGCGATCGTGGTCGACTATCGGATGCCGGGCATGGACGGCTTCGAGGTCACGCGGCGGCTGAAGAGCGATCCGCAGTTGCAGACGATTCCCGTGCTGATGCTCACCGGCGCCGATGCGCCGCAGCATGTCGTCGAAGGCCTCGGCGCGGGCGCGGACGACTTCGTGACCAAAGGCTCCGACACCGAGGTGCTGGTCGCGCGTCTGCGGTCGCTGCTGCGGATGAAGGCATATCAGGACCAGCTGCGGCGCATGAACGAACAGATGCGGCGCGATCTGCAGATCGCGCGGCGCGTGCAGGAAGCGCTCGTGCCGCAGCGCGAGTTCGCGTGGGAGCGCATCGAGATCCGCTCCGCCTACATCCCCAGCGAAGTGCTGTCCGGCGATTTCTACGACTACTTCGTCCAGGACGGGATGCTCTACCTCTTCGTCGCAGACGTCTCGGGCCACGGCCTTCCCGCGGCGATCCTCGTGTCGATGCTCAAGAGCTACATCCACACCGAGGCCGGGGCCGATCCGTCGCTGGCCCACTTCATGAGCAGCCTCAACGACTTCCTCTTCAGCGTCAGCCTGCCGACGCAGTACGCGACCGCGGCATTCTTCCGGATGGGAACCGACGGCCAGATCGTGTTCTCGAATGCCGCACACCCGCCCTTCCTGCTCCACAAGCGCGACCTGGGCCGCACCGTGGTCTTCGAGCAGCCCGGCAACCTCCTCGGCGCGATGCCGAACATGGCCTTCGACGAGCACACACTCGAGGTCTCGTCCGGCGACACGCTCTTCGTCTACACCGACGGCCTCACCGATCGCTGCAACGCCGCGGGCGACTTCTACTCCATCGACCGCGTGGCCTCGCTCCTCGAGGCCTCCCGCGACGCCAACGTCGACGCCGTCTATCAGTCGATCTACCGGGACGTGACCGAGTTCGGCTCGACGGAAGAATTCAAGGACGACATCGCGTTTGTCGTAACGCGATTCCAGTAGGGCCGTCTTACCTAACGCATGCTTCGATTCCTCGCCGCCTTCTCTCTGCTTCTTCCGCTCGCATCGCTGCGCGCCGCGACGCCGCAGGTGTTTCCGGACAACTACAAACCGTCGCCTTGCGTCGTGAAGAACATCTGCGCGACGTTCAGCCGCGCCGACATCGCCCAGGCGGGCGCACGGATGCAGGCCTACACGGGACTCCGTCAGAAATGGATCGACGCGCACTGGGAGAAACTGACGGTGGACATGCAGCCGTACTGCGCGAAGCTCACCACCTGCTACGCCACACCCGGCAACACGAACATGTTCTGCAACGACGTCGTGCTCACGCAGGCGATGTCGATCTGCGACCAGTTCTCCGACAAGGCCGACCACGAGCAGTGCTTCCTCCTGCTGCGCACGTACGCGAGCGGCATCGATCTGAAGAGCTGGAAGCCCTATGCAGAGGCGCAGGCGTGCGGCAAGGCGAACCTGCCGGCGACGAGCACGCTCCGCAAGCTCGACGTCACCATGACGCCGGCGGCGATCCCGCCCGACTTCAACGGCAAGCTCGTCGTCTACGCGCTCGACAGCGAGACGCACATCCCGATGCGCGCGTTCATCACCGTCGAGGGCGAGATCCTGTACGCGCGCGACGTTCCCGACGGGCGGCCCACGACGTCGTACGCGCTGCCGTGGAAGGCGAAGCTGCGCACGATCACCGACGCCCACGGACGCCGCGAGGTCGCGGCACCGATGGTGAAGATCGAGAAGGAAGGCTACGAGACCATCACCTTCCCGATGCCGATCGAAATGCGGGCGATGAAGGTGGAGATGACGCCGCCGCCGGAGAAGCTGAAGCGCGGGAAGAACACGGTGACGATCACGGCCGTGGATCCGGTGACGGGCAAACCGGTCGACGCGCGCGTGCTCGTCGGGCGGACCGACGTCGCGGAGGCGAATCAGCCGTTCGAGCTGGAGCTGAAGCGCGGCGAAAAGCGCGGCGAGATCCTCGTGCGCTCGTCGTTCAGCCGCTACAGCGACGTGGTGGTCGCGCCGCCCGAGCGCTAGTCCTCTTCGAGCAGCTCTTCGACGTCGCGCTCCGCCATCAGCTCGCGCGTGATGCCCGGAAACTTCTTCGTGCCGTAGTACCACGCCGAGCGAATGGCCGGCGCCTCCGGGAACGCGCCTTCGTAGACGAAGCACTCGAGCGAGCGGAGACGGCCGTTGAGCACGTGCAGCGATGCGTCGACCGGCGACTGCACGCCCTCGAGCTCGACCTGCAGGTCGTCGAGATGCAGGAGCTTGCGGTCGACCGCGGGCGCAGCCGGCGGCACGTCGAAACGCGTGACAAAGCCGCGCGCCGTGCGCTCGCGATCGCGCACCGCCGCCGCGGCGTGCTGCTGCCGCAGCGCGTCCAGCAGCGGATCATCGCCGGCCAGCAGGGCGGTGATCACCTGACGTTCGAACTCTTCGATCTTCATGTTTCCCCGCGGAACGCCGGCGTCCTCGCCGGCTGGTCGGGCGCCGTCTCGGCGCCATGCGGCGGCGGGACGCCGCCGGGCCAGCCGCCGGGGACGGCGGCGTTCCGATGATTACGCGATTCGCTGAAGCAGCTCGACCGCCTGCGGCTTCTTCTCGTATCGCACGTCGGTCGCGGCGATTTTCTCGAGGTACTTGCGCGCGTTCCCGGAGTCGTTGCGGCGGAGATGGCAGCGCGCGATCCAGAACCAGGTGTCGACGACGTACTCGTTCTCGCTGTAGCGATGCGTCTGCACGGCCTTCTCGAACGCGCCGACGGCGTCGTCCCAGCGCTGCTGCACGTAGTACATCCGGCCGAGGTGCGAGAGGGCGTCGAAGAAATCGAACGAGCTCTGATCCACGCTGTCGACGACGCGGCGATAGAACGACTCCGCCTCGCCATACGCATGGCGGTCGAAATGGATCGCACCGCAGAAGAGCAGCGCGTTCCGGAAAAAGTACGAGTTGAAGAAGGGCTTGTCCTCGTCGAAGAGACCCAGCGCTTCCTGGAAGAGGTGCAGCGCGTCGTCATAGTCCTGCAGCGCGTACGAATTCAGCGCCTTCAGTGCGAGCGCCTGCGCGGTGACGTTGTCGTTCGGCGAGTAGCGCAGCGACTGGTCGTGCAGCTCCTTCGCCTTCGCGTAGTCGCGGGCCTCGTGCGAGAGATGGCCGAGGATGACGTACGACTTGTATTTGATGTCGTTCGCCTCGTCCGACTCCTCGGACGCGCACGCGGCGCTGAACCCCTCGCGCGCCTTCGCGAGATCGTTCGCGTACAGCGCGGCGACGGCTTGGTAGTACGTCGCCTCCAGCGTCGTCAGCACCGTCGACCTGGTTTGGCTGATCTGATCGATGAACTTCGTCACCAGCTGCGCGAGGATGCGGTTCTCGGAGCTGGGATCGACGATGAAGTTCTGCAGGTAGACGAGGCGGTTCTCGAGGATGCGCATCATCTCCAGCATGATCGTGATGCGCTGCTGGTCGTCTCCCGCCTCGCGGAACATCGAGGCGAGGGTGCGCTGGAGCGACTGATACTTCCCGTCGTACTCCTGAAGCGCGGCTTCCGGTTCCTGCTGCAGTTTCGATTCGAGCGCGATGCGGGCTTCGATGAGCTGCCGCAGGCGCTGCGCGAGGTCGGCCATAGTCAAACGATAACAGACTGCAAAGGCAGGGCCTGCCGCGTTGGAACGCTCACCGCTCGCGCTCCCGGATCGGCGCTCCCCCCACTTCCAGCAGCCGGAACTCGATCTGATGCCTGTCCTCGTCGATCGACTCGACGCGGATCTTCACGTGGTCGCCGAGGCGGAGCTCGCGGCCGGTGGACTCGCCGAACATGCGGTGGGAGCGGTCCTGATAGCGCCAGTAGTCGCCGCCGATCGTGGCGACCGGGACCATGCCCTGGACGAAGATCTCATCCAGCTCGACGAAGAGGCCGAACGGCGCGACGCCGGTGACGATGCCGGTGTACTCGTTGCCGACCTTGTCGCGCATGAAGATGACTTTTTTCCACTCCATGACCTCGCGCTCCGCCTCTTCGGCGCGGCGCTCGCGATCGCTCGACTGCTGCGCATAGAGCGGATGCGCGCGCTCGATCTCCTCCCGCCGCTCGCCGTACAGCGGGCCGGTCGTGATCAGCTCGAGCAGGCGGCGATGAACGATGAGGTCGGGATAGCGCCGGATCGGCGAGGTGAAGTGGCAGTAGTGCTCGAGGCCGAGCGCGAAGTGGCCGATGTTTTCCTCGGAGTAGAAGGCGCGCTTCATCGACCGCAGGACGATGTTCGTGAGGAAGCGCTCCTCCGGCGTGCCGGCGACGGCCTTCAGCACGCGCTGCAGCTCGGCGGGGCGGATGTCTTCGAGATTGCCGCGCAGCGTGAGCTTGAACTCCTTCAGGATCTCCTTCAGGTCCGCGAGCTTCTGCGGGTCGGGCTGCTGGTGCACGCGGAAGATGCCGGGCTGGTTCGCGAACACGAGCTCGCGCGCGATGACTTCGTTCGCGGCGAGCATGAACTCTTCGATGATGCGATGCGCGACGTTGCGCTCCGAGGCGCGGATGGCTTCGATGTCGCCGCTCTCCCCCAGCATGACCTCGGCCTCAGGCAGATCGAAGTCGATCGACCCGCGCTGATCGCGCCGCACGCGCAGGATCTCGAACAGCTCGAGCATCCGCTCGAAGTCGGGGAACAGATATCCGTAGCGCTCGCGCAGCTCCGGCGTCACATCGGTGAGGATCAGGTTGACGTTCGTGTACGTCATCCGCTCCTTCGTGCGGATGATGGATTTGTAGATTTTGTGATTGACGAAGCGGCCGCGCGGATCGATCTCGATCTCGCACGAGAACGTGAGCCGCGCGATCTGTGGGTTCAGCGAGCAGATGCCGTTCGAGAGCCGCTCCGGCAGCATCGCGATCGCGCGGCCGGGGAAGTACACCGACGTGCCGCGCTCGAAGGCTTCGCGGTCGAGCACGCTCCCCTCCGTGACGTAATGCGCGACATCCGCGATGTGCACGCCGAGGAGATAGTTGCCATTCGGCAGGCGCTGCACTTCGACGGCGTCGTCGAAATCCTTCGCGGTCTCGCCGTCGATCGTGACGATGTTGCGGTCGCGCAGGTCGACGCGCTCGCGGATGACCTCTTCCGGCACCTCGAGCGGGATCGCGTCGGCGGCCTGCAGCACCTCGCCCGGGAAATTGTGCGGGATGTGATGCTTGCGGATGACGATCTCGATGTCGACGCCGGGATCGCCGATGAATCCGAGGACCTCGACCACGCGGCCGCGCGCGTAGTGTGTGGAGCGATCGGGATAACGATCGAGCTCCACGTTGACCATCTCGCCCTCGCGCGCCTCCATCCTCGCGTCTTCGTCGATGAGGATGTCGGTGTCGAGACGGACGTCGAACGGCACGACGTACGGGTTCGGATGGAGGTGAAAGCGTCCGACAACGGTGCGGTTCGCGCGCCGCAGGACCTTGACGACCTCGCCGACGAGATACTCGCGGTCGCGCACTTTTTTGTACACGGGCCGCTTTTTGTCGACGCGCACGATGACGAGATCGCCGTTCATCGCGCCCTTCATCGAGCGGCGGTCGATGTAGATGTCGGGTTGTTCGGGTCCGCCGGGAAGGGTACCGTGGCCGTCGGGATGCACGCGGATGCTGCCGGCGTGATACGGCGTGAGCTCGAGGAGCGAGTAGCGCTTGCCGCGGACGGCGATGATCATGCCGTCGGCCTCGAGCTCTTCGACGGCGCGCTCGGCTTCTTCGCGCGTGACGTCGAGGTCGGTGAGGCGCTCGTGGATCTCCTTCACGCCGAGGAGGCGGCTGCCGCGCTGGCGGAGCAGCTCGACGATGGCCTGGTGAAGCTCGGGACGCTGAGGAATGGAGAGAGACAGGGTCACGGCCGTCCGGGGACTAGCGCGGCGCGCGAGGGTTGCGCGTCGTCTTCGGAGCGGACACGCGCTTGTGGGAAACGCGGCGCCGCACCGGGCGCACGGACTCTGCGAAGCCGTTGAGCATCGTCTGCGTGCGGAGCTTGTTGTGAAGCGTGTTGCGGTGTACACCGAGCTTGCGCGAGGCCTGCGTGACGTTGCCCTTGCTCGCCGTCATCGCGGCGACGATGTACTTTCCTTCGAACGCTTCGACCGCCTGTGCCAGTGTGATTCCGTTCCCGATCAACTCTCTGATGATGGCATTCAGACGATCGTCGATGCTTACCATGTACTCAACCTCGAAGGTGCGTGTGTTTTGGAGCGAAGGCGAGATTCTACTACTCAGAATTCGAGTGACACGAAGAAAATTTTTTCGTCATTTCCGATGCTTGACAAAAAAATAAATTTGCAGCCAGAGCAACGTGATCAGGGTCACCGCGGCGCCGAAAAAAAGCGCGAGAGGACGATACGTCCACAGCACTTCGTGACGTCCCTTCGATACCGCGACACCGCGAAAAATCCCAAAAATCAGCCGTTTTTCGACACTTTTGCCATCGACCGCGACACGCCACGACGGCGCGTCCTGCTGTGCGAGCACGAGCATGCCGTCCGACGCTGCGTCGACGATCACGCGTGCGTGTGACGTACCGATCTCGCATTTCGCGGCGACGATTCCGTCGCGCGCGATCAGCGTCGCCATCGGTCTCGCATCGCGGTTGCGATACAGCGTCACATTCGCCGCGCGGCCGAGCCGTTGGAACGGCGGAGGCAGCGCGA